>WNFF01005365.1_pt1 | contig 10477 bp, 6 predicted proteins | sample 5400441 | NCBI WGS metagenome assembly WNFF01 (sample SAMN13153345, study PRJNA577476) | soil metagenome | isolation source: 120 cm saprolite under Douglas fir tree site 2 hole 3 replicate 1 | place: USA:California | collected 2015-04-18
CCAGATTTTTCGCTGTGCATCAACATGCACAGATCGAGTCAATCCGCTCTTCAAATCGGCAAGTCCCGACGGTGAAATATCCAGATCAATCCACATGCCGTTGGGAGCAACCTCGAATTCTTTATAAGACCGTGCGACTGAAGGGGTCGGCTGAAGAAACGCCTCTGCCACGTCACGGTCCCAAAGATGATCGCGCCGGCCATTCAGGTCCGAATCCTCGAACCCAAACAGCTCGCGGTAGCGGCAAACAAATCTCAAATAAAGAGATGTAGGCGACCAAAGGACGCGGACTTCAGTCTCCAGCGCCGAGTCGAATTTTTTGCCCTGCCAGTCGGCGCCGAAACGAACCGGCTGCCCAGACTCCCATTCGGGGGCCGAATTTGCCGCATCCAGCCGAATTTCGGAGGACGCGCAACTGGCAGTGATTTCGGATTGAACTTGATACATGATCGAGACAGTCGAAAAGGTAATGAAAGCCCAGCAATGTTAACCGGCAAGACGCCGAGGGCGCAAAGGCGAGGCCAAGCCAGGAGTTTCTCTGCGTCTCTGCGATCTCGCCGTTGAGCACCTTTTTGTTTGGAGCTGGTAATGCCCGAGAAAAAAATCGGTTTGACCGCAAGATGCGGATAGCGCCCTCTCCGAGGTCATCGTACCCTGCAAACATGAAGAGTGCGATACTAACTCCGGTGGCAGAAGTGGCGCCCGCAACAAACATGCCCGCAGCAACAACTGAAGCGACCGACCTCAAATGGCAAGCAGTGCTTGCCCGCGACGCCGGCGGCGATGGCAAATTTGTCTTCGCCGTTTCCTCGACCGGCGTGTATTGCCGGCCTTCGTGTCCGGCCCGGCGTCCGCGACGTGAGAATGTTAGCTTCTTCCGCGGGCCGCAGGAAGCGGAGAGCGCCGGGTATCGCGAATGTCTGCGTTGCCGGCCCAAGGCGGTAAGCGCGAATCCACGTCAGGAGTTGATCAAGTCCGTTTGCCGCTACATTGAACGGCATCTGGACGAACCGATCACGCTGGCGCAAATGAGCGCCGAATTCCGTCTTAGCCCATTTCACCTGCAGCGGACCTTCAAAGCCCTCCTGGGAATTACGCCCAAAGAATACGCAAACTCTTGCCGCATGCGCGGCTTTCGCCAGAACCTGAAAGCCGGACACTCGGTCACCCGCGCTATGCACGAAGCCGGATATAACTCCACCAGCCGCCTCTACGCACGTACTACTTCAGAACTCGGCATGGAGCCGTCAAAATACCGCCGAGGAGCAATTGCCGCCCCCATTCGCTACACCTGCGCAGACTCTCCGCTCGGACGCCTGATGATCGCTGCCACCGATAAAGGAATTTGCACTATTCAGTTCGCGAACTCGGACGAAGAACTTGAGCAGGGACTGAAACAAGAATTCCCCTTCGCTCTCCGCCGGCGTGATGACCGCGATTTGGCGGAACTTGCGCAAAGAGTTGTACGACGCATGAATGGCGATGGCCTCGGCAAGAACGGCATTAGAAAAAATAGGAAAAACATGGCCTCGGCCCTTCCACTTGATATTCAAGCCACCGCTTTCCAGCGGCGGGTGTGGACGTACCTGCAATCAATCGCATTCGGTGAGACCCGTTCCTACTCGCAGGTCGCTAAAGCCATTCGCCGGCCCTCAGCCGTGCGCGCCGTAGCCCGAGCTTGCGCCACCAACCCAGTTGCAATAGCCATTCCATGCCATCGCGTTGTCCGCTCGAACGGAGAAATGGGGGGTTACCGCTGGGGAATCGAACGCAAGAAGTCCCTGCTGGAATTGGAAGCCAGCAAGACATAATTCACCAGAGAGACACAAAAAGACGAGTCTTGCAGTTCTCTTCGGCTTTGTGTCTCTGGGGTGAAACCGCTCTTGCTTTCTCTTCTCCGATTTGGCCCTCATTGTTTTTTGTTTTTTACCCCCTTTGACAATTCTTTACGCCTCCGTCTCCAAGCCGCATGATTCAATTGATAATAGACAGTCATGAAATATTTGGATGGAAAGCTGAGCGTCACGCGGATGGTCGTCGCCGCCGTGTTGACGGTTTGCGCGGCATCGGCACAGACGCCGGCCGTCAAAGCAGTCGGCACCGTCAAATCTGTAAGCGGCAATTCGGTCGTCTTGACTACCGATAGCGGCGAACAATCCGTAACTTTCGCCGATTCCGCCCGCATCGTGCGTGCGGTTCCGGGACAGACTGATCTGAAGACCGCCACCCCAATTGCCGTCTCTGACATCCAGGTCGGGGACCGGGTATTGGCCCATGGCCAGGCTGGAGGAGGCAATGCCGTGGTCGCCTCGTCGGCGATTGTGATGAAGCAGAGCGACATTGCCGATAAACAACAGCGTGAGCGTGACGAATGGCGAAAGGGTGTCGGCGGCATTGTGAAGGAAGTCGATGCCTCAGCCAGTACCATCAGCATTGCCAACGCCATGATCGCATCCGGAAAGCCGATCGTCATCCATGTATCTCCGGAGACATCGATTCGCCGCTATGCTCCCGATTCGGTCAAGTTCGATGATGCGAAACCAGGAACTTTCGACCAGATCAAGCCCGGCGACCAGGTGCGCGCCCGTGGAACCACGGGCGCCAACGGAACCGAATTTACGGCTCAAGCCATTATCTCCGGCGCGTTTCGGGACATAGCGGGCACGGTGGTGTCTACCGACGCCGCCAACAGTACCGTCACCATTACCGACCTAGCGACCAAGAAGCCCTTAGTGGTGAAAGTCAGCGCAGATTCGCAACTTCGCAAACTGCCTCCAATGGTGGCTATGGGAATCGCCATGCGATTGAAAGGTGGAGCGCCAGGAGCGGCAGGCCCAGGTGCGCCGGGTCAGAGCCGAGGTCAGGGCAGTGGAAATTGGAACGGCGGTCAGGGCAATTGGCACGGCGCAGGGAACGCCGACGGCAGTTCTGCTGCCGCAGGTGGACCTGCTGGGAGCGGAGCTGGCGCGAGCGGCACCCGTGGCGGCGCTCCGGGCACGTCAACCGGCCAAAGTGGCGGTTCAGGGGGTCAGGGAGCACCCGGCGGCAATTGGCGTGGAGGTGGCGGCGGCGCTCCCGATTTTCAGCAGATGTTGAGTCGCATGCCCGCCGTTACGGTAAGTGATCTAAACAAAGGCGACGCGGTCATGCTGGTTGCTACAGAAGGAAGCTCGGCTTCGGGGCCGACAGCAATCACGTTACTGGCCGGAGTCGAGCCGATCCTGACCGCAGCTCCTGTGGGAACCAGCGCTTCGACCATCCTCTCGCCCTGGAACCTGGGTACTCCCGCAGGTGCAGGCGGCGATTAAGCAATGTAACCGTCAGCCAAGAGGTTTGCCGCAGAAATTATTGCCAAGGAAAAATGAGAAGAAGCGTTCCAACCTTTACCTTGATCTTATTATTATTTTCGCTGTGCGCCAACACCTTCGCGCAGTCGCCGTCGGCCACGCTCAGCGGTAAGGTCATCGACCAGACTGGCGCGGTCATTCCGCAAGCCACCATCACGGTGACGGGACCCAACGGAAAACCAATCAGTGCGACTACCGATCAGGCAGGAGCTTTCGCCATCCACGGGTTGCCGCCGGGAACCTATGCCGTCATCGCCACTGCCCAGGGCTTTGCCCCACTTAAAAAGGACGCAGTGACGCTCTCGGCAGGGCAGACTCAATCGCTCAACCTGGCCCTGGAGATTCAAACTCAAGAAGAGAAAGTTGAGGTCCAGTCCGAGCCCGGCACTCAGCTCGACGTCAGTTCCTCATCCAGCGCAGGGTCATTGACGATCAAAGGTAAAGATCTGGAAGCGCTCTCCGATGATCCTGACGAACTGCAATCCGAGTTGCAAGCGCTGGCGGGACCGTCGGCCGGGCCCAACGGCGGCCAGATTTACATTGACGGCTTCACCGGCGGGCAGCTTCCGCCGAAGTCGGCCATTCGCGAAATCCGTGTCAACCAGAATCCATTTTCCGCGCAGTACGACAAGCTGGGTTACGGGCGGATTGAGATTTTCACCAAGCCGGGTAGCGATAAATACCACGGTCAGTTCATGTTCAACGATAACAACGCCGTCCTGAATTCGCGGAATCCCTATGTCCCGACCAAGCCAGACTACAACTCCGAAATCTTCGACGGAAACTTTGGCGGGCCGCTGGGGAAAAAAGCGTCTTTCTTTCTCGACGCGCAGCGTCGCAACATGAATGAGTTTTCCGCCATTAACGCGACCATTCTCGATTCCAGCTTCAATCCCGTCCAGGTGCAGGAATCCATTGCTAATCCGCGGACGCGCACCAACTTCAGTCCGCGCCTGGATTATCAGATCAGCGCCAGCAACACCCTGACCGCGCGTTACCAGATAACTCATGAAACCAGTCAGAACGGAGGACTGGGCCAGTTCTCACTTCCTTCGCAGGCTTATAACCTGAGCGAGACAGAACAGAGCGTGCAGGTCAGTGATTCGCAGGTGCTGAGTCCGAAGGTGGTCAACGAAACCCGCTTTCAGTTTCAGCGTGAGAAAACCCACCAGTTGCCGTTCAGCACGGCAACCTCGGTTCAGGTGCAAGGAGCGTTCATTGGCGGCGGCAGCGCTCAGGGAGACGTACGCGCCCTACAGAACAACTACGAACTACAGAACTATACTTCCGTCGCCCATGGAAATCACTTCATCAAATTTGGCGGAAGGTTTCGCGGGTTGAACACTTCCAATTCCTCGGACCCCAACTTCAACGGAACTTTTGTTTTCTCGCCGGTACTCGACAGCCAGGGGATCCTTCAGAGCGCGCTTTCGGTGTATGAGAACGCTCAGGCTTTAGGCTGCCCTGCAACAGCTGGATCCCCTCCGCCGCCTCCATCCTGCCCTACTCAGTTTTCCATCATCACCGGCACGCCTCTGGTGACCGTGAACTGGTTCGACGCCGGTCTCTACGCTGAGGACGAGTGGCGGGTGCGTCCGAACTTGTCCGTTACTTACGGCCTTCGCTTCGAGTCGCAGAATGATATCCACGATCACGCCGACTTTGCCCCCCGGCTGGGGATTGCGTGGGGTCTCGGCAGCGATGGCAAATCCGCTCCCAAGACCGTGTTGCGTGGAGGTTTCGGAATCTTCTACGACCGTTTTGGCTACAACCTGGTGCAACAGTCGGAACGGCTGAATGGGGTAACGCAGCAAAGCATTGTGGTGCAGAACCCGCAGTTCTATCCAACAATTCCGTTGTTCAGCGCACTGCAGGCCATGTCCACGGCCTCCCCCACGATCTACCAGATTAGTCCAAACCTGCGCGCGCCTTACACCATGCAGGGCGCGGCCAGCATCGAGCGCCAGGTGACGAAGGCCGCGACGCTGTCCTTGACCTATCTGAATTCACGCGGCGAACACGCGCTTTACATTCGCAATATCAATGCGCCTTTGAATGGCGTGTACCCGCTGCAGTCGCTATACAGCCACGACAACGTTTATCAGTATGACTCCGAAGGAGTCTTCCGGCAGAACCAGTTGATTGCCAACGTGAGGGTCGCTGCGGGCAAGAAAGTCTCGCTGTTCGGCTTTTACACATTGGGATACGCCCACGGGAACGTCAGCGCTGGCGGTGGCGGCGGAGGCTTCGGCAGTGGACTCACCAGTTCCGCCAGCTTTCTGTCTAACCAATATGATCCCATGGCCGATTACGGCCGCGCCTCGTTTGACGTTCGTCACCGTGCTTTCATCGGCGGGTCCATCGAAGTTCCCCACGGTTTTCGTTTGAGTCCGTTCATCATTATCAACTCCGGTCAGCCTTACAACATCACGACCGGCACCGATCTGAACGGAGATTCCATCTTCAACGATCGCCCAGTCTTGGTTTCAACTGCCAGTTGTGGGACCGTTGCTGTGAGTGGCAGCCTCTATTGCACGCCTCTGGGCACTTTCAGCGCAGCGCTTCCGGGCAGCGGACAGACGGTTCTACCGATGAACTACGGATCCGGCCCCGGCAATGCGACATTCAATCTTCGCCTAAGCAAGACCTTCGGCCTCGGCAGGGAAACAAAGGGTGCTTCGGGCGGCGGTGGCGGAGGACCGCGCGGAGGTTTCCCGGGCGGAGGTCTGGGCGGACGCGGCCTTAGCGGCGGCAGTGGTGGAAATCTCTTCGGCGGCGGGCCTACGACCAACCGCCGCTACAATCTCACCTTCAGCGTCTCCGGGCGCAATATCTTTAACTCCGTCAGTCCCGGGCAGCCTGTAGGAAATCTGAGTTCGCCCTTCTTTGGACAATCTATCGCGCTGGGTGGGCCATTCTCTTCCGCGTCATCAAACCGGCGCGTAGATCTGCAGGTGATGTTCTCGTTTTAGCCGTCAGCCCTCAGCCGTCGGAGCGCCGCCTGAGCATGTAAGGCCTTGCCTGATGGCTGACAGCTGAGAGCTGACAGCTCATTCGCAATTCACGCCCTGCGGCGGCGAGAGCGCAGTCAACACGTTCTGATTGGGATAGCTGTAGGCCCCGCCCAGCGCCGACGAGGGCGATTGGAATTCAAACCAGGGCAGCAGCGCCTCATTCTGCGGATGGTAGGTCCTGCCGTTTGTCCGAATCGCAATCGTCGCGTCGGGCAGGCCTTCAATGACATCTCCCACTTCTAGATCGTTCTGGCAGTTTCCGTTTTGCGAAAGCCACCACGGGGTGATGCCGTGAACTCCATCGCTGCCCACAAACGGATCATTCAGGCTCTCGGTGACCTCGTGGCTGAGCGCGGTAATGTCCTCAAACCCAGGAGCGAACAGGCCGGAACTGATCCAGCTCGAGAAGTTCAGCACGTAGCGTCTCTCGCGGAAATTGTTGCTGGCATCGCCTGGTTCGGCATCGTAGGCGTGGAAACCAAGCACGCAGCAATGGTTTGGATTTCCGTTCAAATAAAGATAGGTATTGGGGAAGAGGAATGTGGAAATGTCAGCGGTCGTGATGTCTCCTGCGTGTTCCGCCGCGCCCACTGGAGTGGCAACATCATTCGCGGTGGCTGGAAACAGAAGCTTCGAAAAAACCTTGAGGTCAACCAGAACAAAAGCACAGCAAGAGTCATCAGGGTTCAATGCGAAATAGTATGCGCCGCGCGGGATGCGTAGCGACCGCTCAGCCTTGATCGAAGGTTTGAGCATTGTGTGCCAGTCAGCCTGCATCTGGTTGTAAAACTCGGCCCGCTGCACCGCGTCTGCAAACTGCGTTGGCCGGTCGCTGCTGGTGTAATCCGCCTTCTGAAATACCGGAGAGTTGACGACCGCACTGACGAAAGGCTGCGCCGTGTAGTGAAGGCGGTGTCCATCCACCACCCGCACCGCGCCATCGCGGTCGAGCAGATCCATTGAGACCGGCACGATGGGAGCGTTGAAGCTGGTCGTCCCTCCCGCATCAGGGTGGCCGCCGGCCATGGCGAAGAACCACCTGCGCTGCGGATTTCCCACAGCATCGAGTCCGGAGACTTGGAACTCTCCAGTGAAAGTTCGGATGGAATCAATACCTGCCGAGGGCACAAGGGCCGAACGGTCGCGGGGGGAGACGGCGAGTCCCTGCCCTCGGGGGACTACGGTTGTGAATCCACGGCGAGCACTCGAAAGCGTTGGAGCAATCTGGTCCCCGCTCTGCGCGAATGCCGCGCCGACGCCAAACAGAAATGAGCACAGCACCAGAGAGAGCGTCTTACCCGCGTACAAGCCGCCACCGCCTCACATAAAACTACTTGGATACGCGGCGACTTGCAAACTGTGTCCGGTCAATATTTGGTCAATTTTGTCGTTGTCGGATATTCGGATATTAGGGAATGGGTTGACAATACGTCTCCCTTACCCGTTTGGACGTGCTCAGGTAGGCGTACCAAACTACCGAATATGTGAGCTGCCAAACGACAACTCGCGCCAAGTCCACTCTTACCCCAGCAAGCGCGAGGATGATGGATAGAGGAATCACCAAAGTTGGCGAGACCCACAAGTAGGCCTTGGCAACTGACACGCCTCGGGGTTCTTCAAGCCAAAGCAATAGACCAGCGCAAAAACTAAAAATCGTGAGGCCAGCGTAAATTGCGCCTACCGATGCCAATCTCAGCATAGTTCCATTCGTAGTCAGAGACGTGGTCGCCAAGTTTCTGAGCGCAGTCCACGCGATCCTTCCCTGAACAAATGGGACAAGGAGCGTCAACGAAAGACAGAGGAAGAGAAGCCACCTACAACACCTCGTGGAGGTTTCGCTGGAGCCAGCGAAAAAAGGCTCGGAGGGGGCTTCATTTCGGCGTCCCAGTTCTTGTCAACTACGGCTTCGGGCGCCACGGCGACGCTTCCACATTTCGGACCAGTGTTGTTGACCTCCGCCGTACCGCATTTCTGGCAGTACATGCCGCCTCCAGCGCCATGCGAGCATCCGCGAAACTTACTTCGGCCGGGTGATCGCCCCTTGCGATGCCGATGAAACCAGCGCGCAGTATTTCCCGAAAACTCCGGTTGCATAGCGCGGCTTTGGCGCTCTCCATTGCGCCATCCTGCGATGAATCTCCGCGTCGGCGATCTCGACTTCAAGCAGTCGTTTGCTGACATCAATGCGCACCAGGTCTCCGTCGTGGACGGCGGCAATCGGCCCGCCCAGCGCCGCTTCCGGAGAAACATGCCCCATCATCAAGCCGTGAGTAGCGCCGCTGAAACGGCCATCGGTGAGCAAGGCGACGGAGTCCCCAAGTCCTTCACCCACGATTGCCCCGGTTACGCTGAGCATTTCGCGCATTCCTGGCCCGCCACGCGGACCTTCGTAGCGGATGACGACGACGTCCCCCGCCTTAATGCGCTTGCTGGTCACAGCCGTCATTGCGTCTTCTTCGGACTCGAACACTCGCGCTGGCCCGCGATGACTGAGCCGCTCATGTCCGCTGATTTTTGCCACACATCCTTCCGGAGCCAGATTGCCGCGCAGGATTACTAGTCCGCCTGTCGCCTTCAGCGGCTTATCGAGCGGCGCGATCACTTTCTGGTCGGGCGTCTCAACCGCTTCCGCTGCTTCTTCGCCGATGGTCTTCCCGCTGACTGTCATCGCATTCTGGTGCAGTTTTTTCCCGTGCAGCAGGCGATTCGCCAGGAGACGAATTCCCCCCGCGCGGTGCATGTCGGCCGCAACGTATTTTCCGGAGGGCTTCAAGTCGCACAGCAACGGCGTGCGTTCGCTCACTTTTTGGAAATCGTCAATCTCGAGCGTAACTCCCGCCTCGCGTGCAAGGGCCAGCAAGTGCAGCACCGAGTTGGTTGAGCCACCAGTGGCCGCAACTGATGCGATCGCATTTTCGAACGCTTGCCGCGTGAGGATGTCCTTCACGTTGGTCCCGCTCTTCAGCAGGTTCAGCACAACCTCGCCGCAGCGAAACGCGATTTCATCTTTCTGCGGGTCCATGGCCGGGACGCTGTTGAACCCCATCGGTGAGAGGCCGATCATCTCCATCACCGTGGACATTGTGTTCGCTGTGTACTGCCCGCCGCACGCGCCCGCGCCAGGGCACGCCACGTTTTCAATTTCGAGCAGATCGGCGTCGCTTATTTTCCCGGCAGCGTTGGCGCCCACTGCCTCGAACACATCCTGAATGGTCACGTCCTTCCCGCGATAATTCCCAGCTGCGATAGTGCCTCCGTAAAGCACCATCCCCGGCAGATCGAGGCGCGCCATGGCCATCGCCGCCGCAGGAATCGTCTTATCGCAGCCGACGACGCATACAACAGCGTCGAACAACTGGCCGCGGCAAACCAGTTCGATGGAATCAGCGATCACCTCGCGGCTGACCAGCGACGCCCGCATTCCTTCGGTGCCCATGGTCTCGCCGTCGCTGATCGCGATAGTGTTGAACTCCATGGGCGTTCCCCCGGCCGCGCGAATGCCTTCCTTCACCTTCGCCGCGAGACGGCGCAGGTGAAAGTTGCACGGCATGGTTTCAATCCACGTATTAGCGACGCCGATCAGCGGCTTGCTGAGGTCTTCGCCGGTAAAGCCGATGGCCTTGAACATGGCGCGTGACGGCGCCCGGTCACGCCCATCAGTGATTAGACGGCTGCGGTGTTTCAGGTCCATAGGATTAGAAGACTACGACAGAGGAGCACGAAAGCGAAAGCGCGGCTCAAAGATGTTCATTAGGGAGACACAGAGAAAACCAAAGTCAAAAAAGTTCTTCTAACGATTCCTACGCCATGGCGGCGCTTGCCGAACTTCCAATCGCGCCCGCCGAGGCGGGCGGATGCGGCGCGGCGAATCCAGCGGCAGCCTCTAGCATTTCAGGCGTAGGCGATCCTACGCGCACATCGGTGACATCCACAATCGCGTGCCAGTCGCGGCAGAGCTGCCCAATCTGCTTGGCATTGACTTCCAGCAACAGGTCGGCGCGATGACCGTGGCCGCCCGGACTAGCGTGCACGTAATGGATCTCGAGGCCGCGGCGCGAGACCGCAGTCAGGATTCGCATCAGCGTGCCTTGCGTGTTGCGATAGTGAATGTGAAAC
>WNFF01005366.1_pt1 | contig 10477 bp, 9 predicted proteins | sample 5400441 | NCBI WGS metagenome assembly WNFF01 (sample SAMN13153345, study PRJNA577476) | soil metagenome | isolation source: 120 cm saprolite under Douglas fir tree site 2 hole 3 replicate 1 | place: USA:California | collected 2015-04-18
TGATCCCAGTTGTCTCTGCCATTGACCAAGGTCCAGGTCTCGCGGGTGCCGAACCTCGGTGCCGCCGAAACCCGGCCGAAATCCGCACTGAGCACCTGCCCGCTGTCTGTCCCGATGCCCCATTCGGCGCTCTGGCCGCCCGCCCCGGTGATGAAGGTTGTGACCGGATCGCGGGTTGTCGTGCTGGGTCGGTCGTCGAAAACGAAGGTGCGCGTTCGCGCCACGGGAATCGTCGACAAGTCGGGGTTCGGGATCAGTGTGGCAGGCACCTGGCTCACGTCGGGCGTGGCCGGATTCCTCACGATACGGAACTCCAGGAACGTCCCTACGCAAGGATCGGGCGAAGTGCCTGAAAGGGCCTGGCTGAGCGAAAGGTCCTGGTCCACCTTCAACCCGGTAACGTGCTGCGCCAAGTTCACCATCTGGACTTTCTGGCCGATGCTGTAACGCGAGAAGTCGATGACGATGTCATAGCGCTCCGCGATCCCCATTTCGTCAAGCTCGGTCAGGGTCACCGGATGCGGCAGGAGGTTGCCGTCGTTGGCGATCTGGATCATCTGCGATCCGTCGGAGAGCGCGATCTTGAAGAAGCGCGAGACGGCGCCATTCAGGATGCGGAAGCGGTACTTGCGGCGCTCGACCTCGAAGAACGGCTTGTAGACGAGATTCACGGTCATCACGTCGCCGAGGAACCCGTCGAAATTGAATATGTCCATATTGAGCTGGCCGTTCGCGTCCCACGCCTTGTCCGCGAGCATCAGGTTGACGTCATAGTCGAGATTGCCGAAGTCCTTCGCCGTGCCGCTCGGGAGCCGCAGGTTCACGCCATCGTTGATCGCCTCGTTGCCGCGATCCAGCGAGCTGTAGATATTGAACATCCCGGCCATGCCCTTGTACACGTTCTGGGCGGTGAAGCTGAACATGTGATCGTGGAACCAGTGCGTGCTCATGGTCTCGTGCCAGTCGCCTCGCACGTTGGTGATTCCGCCGCTGCCGTTGGGCGATCCGGCCCTCGGATCCGTGGCGGTGGTGTTGATGGCGTTGCGTCCCGCTAAGACGATGGGATAGTGGTAATCGTAGAACTGGGTGGGGAAGAAAAACGCCCCGGTGAACCCGTCGTTCTCCGCCCCGTGGTGCCCGTTGTGCTCGTGGGTCGTGATCGTGTGCCTGCCGAAGCCGCCGTTTTGCGTGACGTCGGCCGGGAGCTTATTGTGGTGGCGCATGAGGATGGGCTCGCCATAGCGGCCGATCATCAGTTTGGGCGGTAAGGTCCCGTTGAAAGTCCACAACGCGAGCGACCCCTGGTCCGGCAGATTCGGGTGGAAGCGCGGATGGAAGGGCTGCGTCGGGTCGATACCGGAGTTCAGATTCGACGCGACCCCGGGATTGTAGACATTGTTGACCTTCGCGCCTTCCGTCGAGATCTCCACCGCCACCTGGGGAGGGAGCGTGGTAAAACTCTGGTGTGCCCATATCGGCCCCGGGGGACGCCCCTCAACGGGACCCTGACCCCCGCCCAACGCGGCGGGCATGGGCTGCTGGGTGGTGTTGGCCTGCGCCGTCGGGGCGGGATTCAGCGTGGAGACCGCGTTCCGCGGCAGGACATCGAAGCGCGGCATGGGCTGCGTGAAGGGCTGCACGCCGAATAACGGGCTCGCCGGCAACCCCGTCGGGATGCCTGGAGTCGAATTGGTGGACATCGCGTGCGCGCTGTCGACGAACGGGTTCAAGCCATGCTTCAAGGCCAGCGCACCAGCTCCCGCGGAAAGCCCCCACTTCAGAAGATCACGCCGCGTGATCAGGCGGTGTAGGAGCGCCTTGGCGATATCGAGGCGTTTTCTCGGGGTAATTTCCGTTTTTCTCAGCCGAGCTTTGGAAACTTTCTTTGGAAGAAATGTCGACATAACTCCTCCTTAGCTTAGATCAGACGGTTGTAAGGATGTGCTTGTTGAGGGAGCGATTTGAGGATCTCGCGCCGGCTCCAGCGCGCGTTCTTGGGTTCCCGGAGGCAACCCTTCGGTGCGTTTTTTTGGCGGAGACTGAACGGAGCAAGAACCGCAGATGGCAAGCTCTTGCGCATCGGGTGGATGCTCATTTCGTTTCTCCCTGGCCGGAATCGCTGCCCGGCTCCACGTTTCAACTGTGAGCCACGCCTGCGCGCCGCGATGCAGTGGCCCTTCGTTTCTTATCGTTAGTCTAAGCGCACGCAGTTCCAGTGAAATGTCGCGGTAACGCTTTTTTTGGGTAGTGCTTCAACGACATCCTGATCGTTGAAGCGCTACCTGAGGAATCCTTACAAGACTGCCCCTTGCGGTCGCATTTTTGCAGAATAGTAATTCGCCACGGACAAGTCTCGCGGGCGGGCCGGCGGCCGAAAACGCCTTGTACTCCAGTGAAAGATGGCAATGATTGCCACTGGCCGCAATTGGGTGCTTAGCCCGCTGGCCCTGCTTTCATTTTTGATGCCTGTCTGAGGGTTGCCCGCCGCGCCCTGGCTTGAACTTTTGGAGGCGCGAGCCGGAATCGAACCGACGTAGACGGATTTGCAATCCGCTGCATGACCACTCTGCCATCGCGCCGCTAAGCCGCGGATTTGCAGGCCGCTGCATGACCACTCTGCCACCCCGCCGTATGCTGGAGACCAGGAACAGGGACGGATTTCGAAAACCGGCTGTTCCTTTGAGGATTCTGGAGCGGGAGAGGAGTCTCGAACTCCCGACCTTAACCTTGGCAAGGTTACGCTCTACCAACTGAGCTACTCCCGCGGGCAAGGCGGAATCTTACGGGCCGCTCCCCCGGCGGTCAAGCCGCCGACGATCTCCTTCCGCACGCGACGCCAAGGCGAGTTTCAGATAGTAGAACATCGACGCCAGCGTCAGGATCGCGGCGAGATAGATGAGCCAGGTGCCGACGCGCTGCGGCTTGAGGATGCCGATGGGGTCGCTGTAGAGCAACAGCGGCACCGCGATCATCTGCGAAATCGTTTTTATCTTGCCGAGGAAGTTCACCGCGACGCTTTTCGACTGGCCGATCTTCGCCATCCATTCGCGCATGGCCGAAACGGCGATCTCCCGGCCGATGATGACAACGGCGATGATCGCGTCCACGCGCTGAAGCCAGACCAGCACGATCAACGTTGCGGCGATCATCAGCTTGTCTGCGACCGGGTCGAGGAACGCGCCGAACGCCGACGTCTGGTTCAAGCGCCTCGCGAGGTAGCCGTCGAGCCAGTCGGTGATTGCGGCCCCGATGAACAACGAGGTCGCGATCAGGTTCTGGTTCCCGCTCGAGAGCCACACCTCAGGGACATAGAACACGCCGATCACCAGCGGGATCGTCAGGATGCGCAGCCACGTGAGAAGGATCGGAACGTTAAGCGGCATGCAGCTCCCGGTAGATTTTTTCGGCGAGCTTGCGGCTGATGCCCTCGACCTGCGTCAGATCCTCGACGCTCGCGCCCATGACTCCCTTCAGTCCGCCGAAGCGCGTGAGCAGCTGTTTGCGGCGTTTGGCGCCGATCCCCGCGATGCCCTCCAGCGTCGAAGTCGTGCGTCGCTTGGAGCGTCGCGCCCGGTGTCCGGCAATGGCGAAGCGGTGCGCTTCATCTCGAATCCGCTGGATGAGGTGCAATCCGGGGTGATCGGGCGGAAGCGCGACCGCATGCTCGCCGACCCACAGCTCTTCGAGTCCGGGCTTCCTCTCCGGGCCCTTGGCAATGCCCACGAGCGCAATGTCGGAGAGACCGACCTCTGCGAGCGCTTCCCTCGCCGCACTCACCTGTCCCTTGCCGCCGTCGATGAAAATCAGGTCCGGTGCGACGCCCTCCCCGCCGGCGATCCTGCCGTAGCGGCGCGAAAGCGCCTGCGCCAGAGCGCCGTAGTCGTCGCCCGGCGGCACGCCTTCGATGTTGTAGCGACGGTATTCCCCCGGGCGCATGTCCATGCGATCGTACACTACACAGGCCGCCACCGTAGCCTCGCCCATCGTGTGGCTCACGTCGAAACATTCGATGCGCTGCACGGTGTCGGGCAGGATCAGCGCTTCGCGCAGCGCCGCGAGTCGCGTTTCCTGAGTGCTGTGCTCGGTGAGCTTCGAATTCAGGGCCTGGAGCGCGTTTTGACGGGCAGTTTCGAGCCAGGCGCGGCGCTCGGCCGTTGGCCGCGTATAAATGCGCACGCTGCGCTTCGCGTGTTCCGAGAGCGTTCTCTCGAGCTCGTCGACGTCGAGCTCTTCGCTTACGACCAGCGCCGCTGGTATCGGGCGCTCCAGGTAGTGCTGCGCGATAAACGCCGCCAGGACTTCCTTCGCATCGCGCCCCTCGGCATTCTGCGGAAAGAGGCTCCGGTCACCGAGCTGCCTGCCGCCGCGCACCATCATCAGGTTGACGCAGGCGAACCCGTGCTCCATGGCGACCGCGATGATATCGACATCGACGTCCGCGCCGGTGTCGGCGTACTGGCGCTGGCTGACCTTGACGAGGGATTGGATCTGGTCGCGGTAGATCGCCGCTTCCTCGTAGCGCCGCGCGTCGGAAGCCTGCTGCATGCGGGCCTCGAGCCTCTTGAGGGCGGTGTCGCTGCGGCCCTCGAGATAGAGCTGCGCGCTCTTGACGTCTTCCGCGTAGGCGGCCGCGCCGATACGGCCCACGCAGGGCGCGGTGCAGCGTCTGATCTGATAGAGGAGGCAGGGCCGCGAGCGGTTCTGGAAGACCGAGTCTTCACAGGTGCGCAGCCGAAACACTCTTTGCAGGAGCTGGATGCTCTCGCGCACCGCGCCGGCGTGCGGAAACGGACCGAAGTATTGATGGGCCTTGTCCATCGCGCCGCGGTGAAAGCCGAGCCTCGGGAAATCCCCGCCGCTCACCATCAGGTAGGGATAGGACTTGTCGTCGCGGAACAGGATGTTGTAGCGGGGGCTGAGCGACTTGATGAGATTATTCTCGAGGATCAGCGCCTCCGCCTCGGAGCGCGTGACCGTGATCTGGACCGCTCTCACCTGCGTCAGCATCATGGCGATGCGCGGTCCGTGCTGCGTTTTTTGGAAATAGGACGAGACCCGCTTTTTCAGGTCGCCCGCCTTGCCGACGTAGAGCGCCTCACCTTCCGCGCCGATCATCCGGTACACGCCCGGTAAGCCCGGCAAGGTCGCGAGCAATGCCTGCGCGTCGAAGCCCGTTGTGACGCTCGTGCTCTCTTCGGGTCGGAGCGCCTTGCTTCGGGAAATCATGAGGAGCCGCGGAGGAAAGTCGCGATATCGCGAATCACCGTCTCGAACATCCGCGCGGTGAGCCGCTTCGTCTGCGTATTATAACGGCTGCAGTGATAGCTATCGAAGAGCCGCGTTACGGACGACGCCGCGACCAGCTCGTGAACGCCGCGATGCGCGAAACGATGCCGGCCCGGGCTGAGCCTGAAAGCCATCAGCACTGCCCGGTGCGCGATCGCGCCGAGCGCGAGGATCGCCCGGGGCCGCGCGGCGGCGATCTCCTCGGCAAGATAGTGATTGCAACGGCGCACTTCGTCGGGCCGGGGTTTGTTCTGCGGCGGCAGGCACTTCACCGCGTTCGTGACGCGGCAACCGATGAGCGAGAGGCCGTCCCGCGGGTCGGGCGAACCCTCGTGGCTGGCGAAGCCGTACCGGTGCAGGGTCCTGTAGAGCAGGATGCCGGCATGGTCGCCGGTGAAAGGCCGGCCGGTGCGGTTCGCCCCATGGAGTCCCGGAGCAAGGCCCACCACCAGCAAGGCAGCGTGTTTCGGACCGAACGAGGCGACGGGGCGCGCGTGGTAGTCGGGGTGTTCACGCCCGACCTGATCGAGATATCCGGCCAGACGCGGGCAATCGCGGCAGGCAGGATCGTATCCGGGTTGCAATTTCGACTTCGTCACCGGAGTGTTATAGAATGCCGCGCCTTGCTTCCAACGCACCCAAACCATGGCCAAAGTTCTCGCCACCGAAATCCGCATCGGTCACCTGCTCGAATGGGAAAAGCGGATCTGGCGCGTGATCAAATGCTACCACGTGCACGTCGGCGGGCGCGGCGGAGCCTTCATGCAGGTCGAGATGAAGGACATCGAGAGCGGCACCAAGACCAACCAGCGCATCCGCACCGAGGACAAGGTCGAACGCGCTTTCGTCGATCCGCGCGAGATGCAGTACCTCTACAACGATGGCACCGGCTATATTTTCATGGACAAGGAGAATTACGAGCAGCTGACCTTGTCGGATGAGATGCTCGAGGGACAGACCGGCTACCTGCTGCCCAACACCGACGTGCAAGTGGTGTTCTACAACGACAAGCCGATCGGGGTCGAGCTGCCGCCTTCGGTCGTGCTCACCGTGACCGAGACCGACCCCAACATCAGGAACGCCACCGTCACGACCTCGTTCAAGCCCGCCAAGACCGAGACCGGCCTGATCGTCCAGGTCCCGCCGTTCGTCAACTCGGGCGAGAAGATCAAAGTCAACACCAACGACGGCGCGTATATCGAGCGCGTCTAGCGGCGGTCGGGCGGCCGGTGTTCATTTCATGGAATGCAGGCCGAACATGTTCCCCTCGGTGTCGATGACCAGGGAGATGAAGCCGTACTGGCCGATGGAAAACTTCTTCTTGTGGATGCGCCCCCCGGATTTGGTGACGCGGCCTTCCTCGACCGAGCAATCCTCGCAACCGAAATAGACCAGGGTGCTGTTGCCACCGGAGGGAACGCCCTGCATCTTGACCAGGGCGCCGCCGGCGCCCGATGCGTTCATCTCCATCGGAAACGCCCACATGTCCATTCCCGGGCTGTTCAGCTTTTCCAGCTTGCCCTGGAATACGGATTCGTAGAATTTCCTCGCGCGATCGAGGTTCTGTACGTAGATTTCAAACCACACAGCGGGATTGGGTTTCATCGCCACTCTCCTTTGTTGACGACGGCGTTCAGCCGGGTCACGAGCGCTTCTTGAGAATATGAAGAATGGCCATCGTCAGAACGGGCTCGCTGCGTTGGTTCACTATACGGTAGCCCATCCGCAACGTGCCACGATCAGGCTTCGAGCTCGATGGCCGCATTTCCAATACTTCGGCCTCTGTAAAGATGGTGTCACCAGGCTTCACCGGAGCCGTCCAACGAAGCTCGTCGACGCCGGGAGAGCCTAGGCTGCAGGCGCTGAACAAGCCCTCATGAAGGAACATCCGCCATCCAAGAGCAAATGTTTGCAAACCACTGGCTATGAGCTCCCCGAACGGAGCCTCAGCCGCCGCCTCGACGTCGATATGGAACGGTTGAGGGTCGTAGGCGAGAGCAAAGTTAATGATCTCAGCTTCGGTAAGCGTCACCCCTTTTGACCGAAAGCGGTCCCCAACCTTAAAGTCGTCGAAGTATCGTTCCATCGTAACCACACCCCGTTTGCCAGCCGCCCGAATGACGGCATTACACCACGTGATCGGGCGCGAGCTCGCACGGGTGCGCGCCGGTCTCGATCTGGATGGTCGCGTGATGCACGTGATAGCGCGCGCGCAGGTCCCTGCACACATCGGCCATGAACCCGTCGCCGGGATGCCCGCCCGGAATGACCAGGTGCACGGTGAGTGCGGTTTCGGTAGTGCTCATCGCCCAGATGTGCAGGTCGTGCACCTCGGCGACACCCGCGAGCCTCGACAGGTAGGTGCGCACCACGCGCGGATCGATGTGCTCGGGGACGGCGTTCAACGCGAGCGCGACCGAATCGCGCAGCAGGCCCCAGGTGCTCCACACGATCGCAACCGCGATGACCAGGCCGGTGAGCGGGTCGAGCCACAGCCAGCCGGTGAAGATGATCCCGATTCCCGCGACGACGACGCCGAACGAGACCACCGCGTCGGCCGCGAGGTGCAGGAACGCGCCGCGCATGTTGACGTCGTGCCGCCGATCGCGCGCGAACAGCATGGCGCTCGCGCCGTTTATCAGGATGCCGACGAGCGCCACCCAGATCACCGTCTCACCGGCAACGGGCTTCGGCGCGGCCAGGCGATTGACCGCCTCCCAGGCGATGCCGCCGGTCACCACCAGAAGGAGCGCCGCGTTCAACAGCGCGACCAGGATCGATGAGCTGCGCAGGCCGTAAGTAAAACGCTCCGAAGGCCCGCGCCTCGCCAAGGTACTCGCGCCCCACGCCAGAGTCAGCGCGAGCACGTCGCTCAGATTGTGCCCGGCGTCGGCGAGCAGCGCCATGGAGTGCGCGAGGACGCCGTATACCGTCTCGACCAGCACGAATGCGAGGTTCAGGGCGATGCCCACGGCGAAAGCCCGGCCGGCATATCGCCGATCGTGCGCGCCGTCGTGATCGTGGGGGTGGTCGTGCGTCATTCGGCGAGCGGAGTCCTTTCAGGCAACCGCCTCCCGGATCGTGGCAACTGCCAAAGCGTAGCGCGAATCGGCGCCGAGCGGTTTCGACCTCCCCAGGCCCCGCATGCGTTCGGCGCGTACCCGATCGAGCGGGCCGGCCTTCAGGCCATACAGCACTTCGGCCGCGGCCTGCGGGGCATTGCACACCAGGACCATGTCACAGCCGGCGGCGAGCGCCGCTTCGGCGCGCTGCACCACGCCGCCGGCAACGCTTGCGCCCTCCATCGACAGATCGTCGCTGAAAATCATGCCGCCGAAGCCGAGCCGGCCCCGGAGCACTTCCTTCAGCCACACCGGAGAGAATCCGGCCGGCCGCTTGTCCACTTTCGGATAGACCACGTGAGCGGGCATGATTCCGCAAAGGCCCTGCTTGATCAGCTGGCGATAAGGGAGCAGGTCGGCCGCTTCGATCTCGCCAAGCTTGCGCTCGTCGACCGGGACGTCGACGTGCGAGTCCGCCTTGACGTAGCCATGACCGGGAAAATGCTTGCCGACCGATGCCGCCCCGCCGGCGGTCAACCCGGCGACGAACGCACCCGCGAGCGCCGCGATCACCTCGGGCTCGTCCGAGAAAGCCCGATCTCCGATGACACTGCTCGAACCGAAGTCCACGTCGAGCACGGGCGCAAAACTGAAATCGACGCCGTGCGAGCGCAGCTCCGCCGCGATGACGTAACCCGTCGCCTCGGCGGTTGCCCTCGCCCGCGACGGATCTTTCTCCCAGCCTTCGCCCAGCGTGCGCATCGGTGGAATGCGCGTGAAGCCTTCCTGGAACCGCTGCACGCGGCCGCCTTCGTGGTCCACGGCGATGAGCAGCTCCGGCTCGCGCAGCGCGCGAATCTCGCCGGTCAGCGCTGCGAGCTGGCGCGTGGATTCGAAATTGCGCGCGAACAGGATCACGCCGCCCGCCAGCGGATGGCGCAGCAATTCGTTTTCCGCGACCGTGAGCTTCAGCCCGGACAGATCGAGCATGACGGGGCCGAGCGTCATTTCCGGCCGGCTCGCCCGGTCCCTTCGACGATTACGAACGCGCAAGCCATGCCGATTTCGTCGGTAAGCGACACGTAGACGTTTTTTATGCCTCGCCGCTTCAGAAGCGCGGCGAGGGGACTGGAGAACTTGAGCATGGGCTTCCCCGAGCGCTCGTTCTCGACCCAGACGTTGTGCCAGTTGACCGGGAAGCGGATGCCGGTGCCGAGCGCCTTCGAAAACGCCTCCTTGGCGGCGAAGCGCTTGGCCAGATAGGCCGCCTGCTTGCGGCGGTGGCGAAAGCGCTCGAGCTCCGACGCCACCAGGATTCTTTCGGCGAAACGCTCGCCGAATCGCTCGAGCGCTCGTTCGATCCGGCCGATGTCGCAAAGATCGGTCCCGATTCCGAGGATCACGGGGCCCTCTTCCCTTGGTCCGTATTGCCTCGCCGAATCGCCTCGACATACCGGCGTACCGCTTCGGCGAGACCCAACTCCAGGGCGTCGGATATCAACGCGTGCCCGATGGACACCTCCAGCACTTTCGGCACCGAGCGCAGGAACACCGGCAAGTTGTCGAGATTGAGATCGTGGCCGGCGTTGACGCCCAGCCCCGAGCGCTGCGCGGCGCGCGCAGCTTGCGCGTAGCGTCCGAGCACGGTGTCCTGCTCCGCGGCGCCAAACGCGCGCGCATAGGGCTCCGTATACAGCTCGACGCGGTCGGCGCCCAGCCCGGCCGCCGCAGTCATCGCCTCCGGGACCGGATCCATGAAGAGGCTCACCCGCACGCCCAGCGACTTGAGCTCCTTCACGACGGGCTCGAGCCGCGCGCCCTCCCTGCCGAGGTCCCATCCGTGGTCGGAGGTGAAGGCGCCGGTCTCGTCGGGGACGAGCGTGCACTGCGCCGGCCGCACTTCGCGCACGAATTCGAGCAGGCCGTGAAACGGATTGCCCTCGATGTTGAATTCCGCGCCGCGATCGCGCAGGACGGCGGCGAGCTCGCGCACGTCCTGCGAGCGCACGTGCCGCCCGTCCGGGCGCGGATGGACCGTGATTCCGTGAGCGCCCGCGTCGAGCGCTAGGCGCGCCGCGTGGACCACGCTGGGAATGCCGAGGGTGCGGGTATTGCGCAGCAACGCAATC
>WNFF01005367.1_pt1 | contig 10476 bp, 8 predicted proteins | sample 5400441 | NCBI WGS metagenome assembly WNFF01 (sample SAMN13153345, study PRJNA577476) | soil metagenome | isolation source: 120 cm saprolite under Douglas fir tree site 2 hole 3 replicate 1 | place: USA:California | collected 2015-04-18
GCAACATAGAGCGTGACTTGTTCAGTCGGGCCAGCAACTGGCGCGGCAACCGGGCGGGTGTCGGCCAAAGCCGGCGGAAGTTCGGAGGCCCGCCCTCGCATGTGCCAAACGTAAATACCCATGAAAAGCACGACCAGCACCATGGCGCCGATTGCGATAACCAGATGCCGCGGAATCATGCTGGGACTGATCATCGTTGTGTCCCTGCTTGCGCAGTCTTGTCGCGTAGTGCCGCCACTCCGCTGGCGACGGCGCCAGCGATGGTTTGCTGATAATCGGGCAAAAGCAATTGCGCGATGTCCTTGTCTGAGGGGGCAACTTCTAACGCCAACGCGGGAGCTGAGATGTTGTTCAGCGGACGCAAAGGCGCGGACATGGTCCGCACCGCGATTTGTTTTTTTTGTAGTTCGTTCGCGACGAGCGCGAGAGCGTTTTGGCTAGCCGGGAGAAAGGAAGATTGCGCGGTATCCCAGTCGAGAAAGTTGCCACGGTTTTCCCCTCCGGCGGGGATGAGGGCGGTGTAGAGTCGAACCCCGTTTCCCTGACTGGAGGCATGCACAGTTACGAAAATCGCGGGCCGGGAATTGTTGGCTAAAGCCGCCCGCTGATCCAGACTGAGAGTGGCGTCGGCATCGCGCAGCATCAAAACCGATACGCCACGATTCTCAAGTTCCTGCTTTAGCCGCCGAGTGATTGCCAGGGTCACATCTTTTTCCGCCAGCTTGTCAGTTAACGCGGCGCCACGTTCGTCGCCGCCATGGCTGGCATCCAGCACAACCAGATAAGGAGCTTGATGATTCGTGTTGGCGTTCGGAGGCGCGATGACCGGCGGCGTTGAGACCGCCGGCGGCGGCATCGGCGGAGGCGCTGACTGCACTGCCACACTCGGCGGTGGAGCGGCAGGTGGTGCAGGCCTCTGCGGCGCGGGGGCAATGGTGATCGTGCGTCCATCGTTGCTGAATGTCGCCATGAGCGAGGCGTCGCCTACTACCGTGATCTCGGCAGTCCCATTGTTTTCCGCGAACGTAGCAGAGGAAATTGTCTGGTCTGCGAAGTTGAGCGTCTGGGCACCGGGCGGGAGCAGCGGTTCGCGAATAAAAACCATACGCAGCTTGCCAGGCTCGGTGGCGATGGTGGGATTCACCGGCGAAGTGAAATTCATGATGAGCCGCGGAGGATTCGTCTTGCTGAGTTCAGCGCTGAACTGCGTGGCAACACTACCGACAAACAGGCGGCGCGCGCTTTCATGAAAAGTGACAGGGCCGCCGAGAAACCGTGGGAGCAAGGTGCTCAGGGATGAGACCGGCACCAGACCTCGCCCACGTTCCAGCAAGAAATTAGCCGGAAGATCAGAGTCTTTGCCGCGAATCCGCATGCGTGATTTGCCGGAGGTGAATTCCCCCTCAATATTGTTGTAGCGAATCTTCCAGTGCGGACCATCATTTCGGGCGCTCACGGAGCCGAGAGGATCCAAAATTTCCAGCAGTCCGACGTAGTCGCCGCCGTTACGCTCGATGAGGGGAAGGGAATAGTTCGCGGCGGTCGAGTAAATCGAAATCCGCTTTTCGTCTGCCGATGGTGCATTGCTCACGAGCAGCACGAGGACAACTGCCAGCAGACTTCTATTCCAATGCATAAATTGTCAGCCCACTGAGCAGCTTGGGATAGAAATCAGTCGATTTCTGAGGCATGACTTCACCGCTTAACGCGATCTCACGAACCTGCTCCACCCGTGCCGGGTTCATAAGGAACGCCACGTTGGCATTGCCAGCGCGTACTTGAGCCATGGCTTCCGCCGGGTCGCGCAAATAGGTGATGTTCTTTTGGTCGCGAATGGATTCTTCCGAAAGCTTGAGCACAGCCTGCAGCAGGCATTTGTGCAACTGCACGACATCAAGCTCTTGCTGACGAGACGATAAGCCGGCAAGAACTTGCGATCCCATAGCTTTTGGTTTGTGCATCAGGTAAACACGTGAAGCAGTCACCGCCAGCAACGCTGTTCCTGAATTACCTGTGTCGCGCAACCTGGAAGTAGCGCCTGCAGCGTCGATCGAAGCATCGATCTCATCAACAACGAAATAGGCAGCGGCTGCCGCCGCCAGAGATTCTGCGGAAAAAGATGAGAGGCCGTGTACGACGCGATGTGTCGGCAGAATGACCAGTCCCGGACTGTTCATATTTACGAATGTCATCATGGCCATCTCGTAGGGGGAATCTTCGCCAGAATTGGTGCGGAGGAGCCCTATCTCCGAGGAAGATTCACGCGGACCACCGGTTACAGCCACCGCTGCTGTGGAGGACCGTCTCTCGTTACGATAGTTGAGAGCTGTCTCGTAACGGTGGTGACCATCAGCGATGACGAGTTTCTTGTCAAGCATCTTGCCACGAATGAGATTAAGGATGACCGGATCGGAGATCCGCCAGACCCGGTGAAGCACGCCGTAATCGTCCGTAACCTCCGTAATCGGGGAACCATCGGGGGGCAAGGCTGCTTCTATCTCTCCGCTATCGCTATAAAGCATGAAGAGTTGGCCGAAGTGGGCCCGGGTGGCACGCAGCAGGTCAAGCCGGTCGGCTTTGGGCTTGGCGAGGGTCTGCTCATGGCGGAACACCACCCCAGCGGCATAATCCTCGATGCGGCCCAGTGCAATAAATCCCCGCCGCTCAGCTATGACTTTGGTATTAGGCATGCTGAAACGTTGTGAGTAGATGTAGAGCGATGGCTCCGCATCCTGCAAAAAAATGCCCTGGCGGCGCCAATCGTGAAAAGAAAGAGCGGCGCGGCTGTAGACATTTTGTTGCGAGTTGTCACCGGGTTGGGCTAGGCCCAGGATCACCCGCACCAGGTTGTAAGGACTTGCAGCATAATATTTTCTCTGCATGTCGGGCGTGATCTTGTCGTAAGGCTGAGTGACCACCTGGGATAGAGAGACACGCTGCGGGTCGTACCGCAGGGCACGGAAAGGTGCAATGGTCGCCATGGGAGGAAACGTAGAATTGTAGCAAGAGCCCTGGCGGCTCGCGTTCTTTGTTACCAAAACGGGAACTGAATGAGCAAACTTGTGCGTACATCGGGCATCGAAAAGTTGATAATAAAGCTGAAACCACTCGTGAATTCCTGTGGTAGTATCAGCGGCAACGAGGTGTTTTATGGCCCGCCAATATAGGCGCGGGTCCTCCCGCCCTGAGATTCGAGACCGGGAGATTCAAACGGCCCCTTCCAGGACCTCTGCGAGACCCTTACTCCGCCTGAACGGTTTCTTACTTCTTGGTTTGTTGGCTTTGATTGCGACGACGGGCTTCCTGGTTTCTTCAGCGCGAGCCCAGAGCGAGACCGACGACGTGCACGTGCGTCCACGCGTGGACCCATTGGCGGTCGTGCCCAAAGATAAAGAGTTCCTCGACCCCTCACTGAAGACTCATACCAAACCATTTAAGTCGAATGTGGATTTAGTCCTGGTGCCGGTAACTATTACCGATCCCATGAACCGGCTGGTTACCGGACTCGACCGGGACAATTTCAGCGTTTTCGAGGGTAAGGAGGCGCAGGAGATTAAGTCGTTTTCCAGTGAGGACGCGCCGGTTTCCCTAGGCGTAATTTTCGACATGAGTGGCAGCATGAGCAGCAAGATCGAGCGAGCACGGGAGGCGGTGATAGAGTTCTTCAAGACGGCCAACCCGCAAGACGAATTTTTCATGGTTACGTTTGCCGACAAGCCGGAGGAAGTCTCCGACTTTACTCAATCCATTGAGGATATCCAGGGCAAACTGGTGTACACCGTGCCCAAGGGCCGAACAGCCTTGCTGGATGCCATCTACGTGGGTGTCAGCAAAATGCGGCAGGCAAAGTTTTCCAAGAAGGCGCTATTGATCATATCGGATGGTGGGGACAACCACAGCCGGTACACCGAAGGCGAGATCAAGTCCTTGGTCAAGGAAGCGGATGTACTGGTTTATGCCATCGGCATTTACGACCACTATTTTCCAACCGAAGAAGAGCGCCTGGGCCCGGCTTTGCTGAGTGATGTTTCAGAACTCACTGGGGGACGGACGTTTACCATTGATAACCCCAACGATCTAGCCGATGTGGCAACAAAGATTGGGATCGAGCTACGCAACCAATATGTGCTCGGTTACCGTCCAAGGAATGGAACACACGACGGCAAGTGGCGTAAGATAAAAGTAAAGTTAATGCCACCAAAGGGCTTGCCGCCGCTGCGCGTCTATGCCAAAACCGGCTACTATGCACCTACGGAATAAATATGTACTGCTGCTCGTAATCGTCCTGGTTTCCCTCGTCTTCTGCGTCTCGGCCCAAAACCCAGCCCAGCCGCCAGCAACCCCGCCCTCTCAGGCGCCTGCTTCCGGCCAAGCGGCTAATCAGACTTCAACCGGGGCAGGAACAAGCCAGCAACCGGCGGCCGGGACAACCCAGCAGCCGCCGGCAAGTACTGCCCAAGCGCCTGCGGGCCAGCAGCCTGCCCAAACTTCGGCACCGCCTCAGCAAGGGACCCAGTCGCAGCAGCCCGCAGCGGCACCGCCGCAGGGAGGACAGCCAGGTTCTGAAGCCGGACAAGAGCCCGAAAGTAACGACAATAGCGTCTTCGTTTTCAAGAAGGAAGTAGAAGAGGTAGTGCTGCACGCCACCGTGGTGGACGACAAGCAGCGCATGATCACTAATCTCGACAAGGGCGCGTTTACCGTCCTCGAAGATGGCAAACCGCAAGCGATCACATCTTTTCGTCACGAAGATATTCCGGTGGCGATGGCAGTCGTCATCGATAACTCGGGCTCCATGCGGGAAAAGCGGCAGAAGGTGAATCAGGCGGCGCTGAATCTAGTGCGGTCCAGCAATCCTCAGGATCAAGTATTCATCGTCAATTTCAACGATGAGTATTATCTTGACCAGGATTTTACTGCGGATATCAACAAGCTTAAGGAAGCCCTGGAGAAGATTGAAGCGCGTGGCGGAACTGCTTTGTACGATGCGGTAGTCGCGTCGGCCGACCATTTGAAGAGGAACACCCGGCTGGAGCGCAAGGTTTTATTTGTGGTGACCGACGGCGAGGACAATGCCAGCCGCGAATCCCTGGAACAAGCTGTACGGCGGTTGCAAGAGGAGAACGGCCCCACGGTATATGCCATCGGAATTCTGGGAGAAGAGAAGGCGCGCCGCGCCCGCAGAGCTTTAGACACGATGGCGGAACGGACGGGAGGAATCTCATTCTTTCCTAGAACTCTGGATGAAGTAGACGCGATCAGCCGCACCGTGGCTCACGACATTCGCAATCAATATACGATCGGTTACAAGCCTACAAACCCGAGGACCACGGGTGGGTATCGGACGGTCCATGTGGACGCCAGAGCGCACGGCTACAACAAACTTGTTGTCCGCACCAAGAGTGGGTACTACGCGGGCCAGCAGCGAGCCTCAAACGGCACACAGTAAACTCAGCAAAGCAATCCTTCACAACTGATTGGGAATTACCGAGGTGTGATTGACGCTTGCGCCCTGGCTTCCGTACCCTGTAAGGTGCGAATGAAAACTGTCGAAAGTTCCCGCCTGCGGGTCGCCGATGACATCACTCAACTGGTGGGAGAAACACCCCTTCTCCGTTTCAAGAGACTTGTTCCTCGTGGCGCGGCCGATGTGTACGCCAAGCTGGAATACTTGAATCCCGGCGGCAGCGTGAAGGATCGCGCGGCCATCGGAATCATCCGCCGCGCCGAACAGGAAGGAAAACTCCGAGCGGGAGGCACTATTGTTGAGGCTACGGCCGGGAACACCGGAATCGGGTTGGCGCTCATCGGCGTGAATCGCGGCTACAAGGTGGCGCTGTTCGTGCCCGAGCGTTTTTCGGAAGAAAAAGTCATGCTCATGCGTGCCCTCGGCGCGGAGGTGATTCGCACCCCCGACGCTGAGGGCATGATGGGAGCGATTGAGCAGGCCAAGAAGATGGCCTCGAGTGATCCCAAAGCATTCATGGCATCGCAGTTTGAAAACCCGTCCAATCCTGAGTATCACTTTGAAACCACTGCACAGGAAATTTTCGAACAGATGGAAGGTCAGATTGATGCAATGGTGATCGGCGTTGGCACCGCCGGTACTTTTACCGGGGTTGCTCGATACCTGAAAGAACGGCTGCCGGATGTGCTAGCTATCGCGGTGGAGACGCAAGGATCGGTGCTGGGAGGCGGCCCGCCTGGTAAGCACAAAGTGGAAGGCATCGGGTCAAGTTTTATTCCAAAGAATTTCGATCCCTCGGTATGCGATGAAGTTCTGATGGTCAGTGATGAGAATGCGTTTGGCATGGTGAAGAAGCTGGCCGCAACGGAAGGCGTGCTTGCGGGATCGAGTGGCGGGGCCAATGTCCACGCCGCACTTGAGGTAGCTCGTCGCCTGGGAGCCGGCAAGCGCGTGGTCACGATGATTCCGGACTCGGCGGAGCGGTATTTGTCGAAGAAGATTTTTGAAGGCGGGATTTAGGGAGAGGTTAACGCAAAGATCGGGTGCAGCGCGGTTGCGAACGGAAGTTCATGCCTAAGAATAAACAATCAGGTTTTGCTACTCGCGCCATTCACGTGGGCCAGGAGCCCGATCCTCTCACCGGGGCGGTGACGGTCCCCATCTATCCGACGTCGACTTACGTCCAGCAGGAATTGGGGAAACATAAAGGATACGAATACTCGCGAGTGTCGAACCCCACTCGTGACCGGCTGGAACAAAATCTGGCTGCACTCGAAGGCGGGATCGCGTCACGAGTATTTGCCAGTGGGATGGCCGCCATCAACGCCATCTGCACCATGTTGAAGGCTGGGGATCACGTGGTTTGCGGCCATGATTTGTACGGCGGCGTGCCGCGATTATTCAATCAAGTGCTGGCGGACTTTGGAATGGAGTTCACCTATGTGGATACATCCGATGCGGCGAACGTGCAACGATCCATCCGCAAGAACACCCGCATGGCGTACGTGGAGACACCGACCAACCCGCTGATGACGTTGAGCGATATTCCTGCGATCAGTGAGGTGTGCCGCCGAAAGAAAGTTGAATTGGTGGTGGATAACACGTTCATGTCACCTTACTTTCAGCAGCCCATCGCGCTCGGTGCGGATATGGTGGTGCACTCGACGACAAAATTTCTGAACGGTCACAGCGATGGGCTGGGCGGGGTCGTGATCTGCACAAAAACAGAGCAGGCGGAAAAGCTGGCGTTCGTGCAGAAGGCGGCGGGTGCCATATTGTCCCCGTTTGAGTGTTGGCTGGTCTTGCGCGGGGTGAAGACCCTGGCTGCGCGTATGAAAGAGCATGATCACAACGGGAGAGTGATTGCAGAATTTCTGGATCAGCACAAGAAGGTAAAGAAAGTGTTCTACCCCGGGTTGAGCGCTCATCCGCAGCATGAATTGGCCAAGCGGCAGATGACCGGTTTTGGTTCGATGATTACTTTTGAAACGGGATCGCTTTCGAACGCCAGCAAGATGCTGAAGAAGGTGAGGCTGTGCGCACTGGGCGAGTCACTGGGTGGGGTCGAGACGCTGATCTCCCATCCCGCGACGATGACGCACGCCGCCCTGGGTGAAAAGGGAAGAAAGCAGATTGGTATCACCGATGGCATGGTGCGAATCTCGGTGGGGATCGAAAATGTCGAAGATATTGTTGCTGATTTGGATCAGGCGTTGAGCGCGATCTAGAATTTATCGGCCGTGCGTTCATCCGCGTAAAGCGCAACTTCAATTTCAATATATTTCTGGTGCTCAGTTTTTAGACCGCTAGTGGCGTCTCCACATCTTGCATTCCCCCGACGTTGATTCGCCGGTGTTGTTTTCGTCTACGCATGACGGATATTTCCCGTAAGCGTAACTAGCCGCTAATCCGTATGCTCGTGGAAATGAGGCGCGAGATCCTTGCGCGCCGCATCTAAACAAGGCGAGTTACGTGTGGGCTCCATCGAGGAGCTTCTTGAAGATAATTAGGAGTAGCGATACTTTGCATATTGAATAATGATGACAATTTCTGCTGATTCCCTTTTTATCCCTATGTGGCACCGGAAAATCATGTAGGGGACCTAAATGGCGTAACCAAAGTGTCCGCGCTGCCTACAATCGAAATAGCGCCACCGGATTTTGGAGCGAAACTTTCGCCCGCAGGCGGGGTTTGAGAAAGTGTAGCGGAAAGAAAAGAAATTTTTGAGGAGAGAGAAACTTATGCGACGAAGCCTACTCGGTCTGACATTCTTATTGCTAAGCTCACTAGTTGCGTTTGGCCAGAGCAGCCAGCCTGCTACTAGCCCATCCGATCAGAGCCAGGATCAAAGCCAGGATCAGAGAGACCTTCGCAAGGACAAGCGAGATCTTCGCGGAGATCGCCGCGACATTCGTAAGGACCGCCGTGATCTGAAGGAGGAGCGTGCCGACCGTAACCGCGATCAGCGCGACATCAATCATGATCGGCGCGATCTCAATCAGGACCGTCGCGAAATCAACGGGGACCGGCGCGACCTGAACCGCGACCGCACGGAACTACGGCGGGATGAGCGCAATCACGATACGGCTGACATCGCCAAAGACCGGGCGGACCTCCAGAAGGATCGCAGAGATTTGAATGGCGACCGGCGCGATGCTATGCGTGACCGGGGGGACCTGCGTGAGGACCGCGCGGATCGCAACCGCGACCAGCGTGACATCAACCATGACCGGCGCGACCTGCGGCACGACCGCCGCGACGCGCATCATGACCGGCGCGACGTCCGCCACGACCGCAGAGATGAAGGCGAGGACCGTCACGACCATTAAACGCAGTCACATTCGGGTGGCAAAGCGGCGAGGAGTCCTCGCCGCTTTTTATTTACTTGTTCAATCCACGGATTCACTGATCCAGTTCAAGTAAGCCGCACTGCCATCTTCAACTGAGAGGGAGATGCACTCCGGCAGTTCGTACGAATGTAGTTCGCCTATGGCGTCACGGACGCGTTCGAAAGCCTGGTCTGTCGTCTTGATAAGCAGCAGCCACTCCTGAGCATCTTCCACTTTTCCTTGCCAACGGTAGATTGACTGGATTTGAGGGATGATGTTGACGCATGCGGCCAGGCGGCCGTCGACGAGAGTGCGAGCGATCTGTTGGGCTTCCTGTTGCGATCCGGCAGTGGTGAGAACGAGTTTCTTGTCAGTCATATAGAATCAGTCCTCGGGATTCCACGCTGATTGTAAAGTCGCCAGTACCGCACCATCTATGAACTGCGCGAAGATGTCGCAAGCGACAGCAACGATAATGAAAGACCATTCGCTCGGCCCGGTGATTTCCTAATCTCAACAAGAATCTTTCAATTGCCCACGCAAATCAAATTCGGAACGTCGGGCTGGCGAGCCGTCATGGCGGAGGAATTCACCTTTGTCAACGTTCGCCGCGCCCTGCATGGCATTGCTCGCTATGTGACCTCGCAGAAGACGGCAGGAGCGAGAATAATCGTGGGACGAGACCCACGCTTTCTGGGCGAAACTTTTTGCTCGATCGCGGCCGAGATCTTTTCTTCTTACGGAATTGCGCCACTGATAATTGCAGATGCGGCACCGACCCCGGCGATTTCTTATGCGGTCACGCAGGCGCACTCGGATGGCGCGGTCAATTTTACGGCTTCGCATAATCCTCCCGAATATAACGGCATCAAGTTTTCTACGCCAGATGGCGCGCCGGCATTACCTGAAGTCACAAAGGCAATCGAGAAGGAAATCTCTGCTTATGACGTGTCGGTAGCGGACGGGAAGGCAGGGAATCAGCCTCGGCAAAATGCACCGTCAGAAAATCTTGATCCTCGCCAGATGTATCTCGGGCGATTGCGCGAGATCATTGACCTGGCTGAAATCAAGAAAGCTCGCCTGCGCATTGCATTCGATCCACTGTGGGGAGCGGCACGAGGATATTCGGATGCATTGCTGCGTGAGGCAGGCATCGAGGTGACAACGGTTCATGACTATCGCGACGTTCTGTTCGGCGGGCACGCGCCCGAGCCCAATGATCACCTCTTGAATGAGATGCGTGCAGCGATGCGCCAGACGAAAGCGCAACTCGGAATCGCGACCGATGGTGACGCAGATCGATTTGGAATCGTGGATCAGGATGGAACTTTTGTCCAACCCAACTACATCATTGCGCTGCTGTTCGATTATCTGGTGGAAAGTCGTGGATGGAAGAATGGAGTGGCCAAGTCGGTAGCCACGACGAACCTCATCAGCGCTCTGGCGAAAAAGCATGGCGTCGATCTGCATGAAACCCCGGTAGGCTTCAAATATATTGGTGAGCTCATCAAGCAGGACAAAATCGCCATCGGGGGTGAGGAAAGCGCGGGTCTTTCCATCCGGCGGCACGTACCGGAAAAGGATGGCATTCTGGCGGGACTCTTATGTTGTGAGATGGTGGCACGGCGCGGCAAGTCTTTAGGACGGCAGCTCCAAGAATTATTTGCCGATGTTGGTTCC
>WNFF01005369.1_pt1 | contig 10475 bp, 6 predicted proteins | sample 5400441 | NCBI WGS metagenome assembly WNFF01 (sample SAMN13153345, study PRJNA577476) | soil metagenome | isolation source: 120 cm saprolite under Douglas fir tree site 2 hole 3 replicate 1 | place: USA:California | collected 2015-04-18
CAATGTGGTTCACTCCACGGATTACCCTGCTGCCTTACTCCGGCCGGCTGTGGCCGCTGGCCGAAAGTTATCGCAATAATCCGACCGACTTCGAAGTCACGCTCGGCTTCGCGACGCTCAATGTTCTGTACGTTGCGATGGGCCTGGCAGCCGCGTGGTTCTGCCGCGCGAATCCTGGAGTGTTGCTGATTGTGGCGTTCATCGTCATTCGCACGGCTTTTCTCACGCAATTGCAAACCTGCGAGCCGCGCTACGTCCTGGTGTGCTTCCCCGCCGTGCTGGCGATAGCCGCGCAACTTTGGCAGGGCCGATTCCGTGGGCCAGCGAGGAATGAATTTTCTACTGGACGTTCACTTTGATTTCGGATTTTTGGCGCGGCATGATTTCGACGCTTTCACCACGATCGAGATACTTTTTCAAGACGACGGGATTAGCCCATTCCAGATCCCAGCCGTATTCAATGGCCATGAGCGTGTAGCGGCCTGGTACGACCGCGTTCAGCGAAAAAGTTCCATCGGAATCGGATTGATCGCGGCGAAACAGCGCGGGATTGCTGCTTAGATCGAGCGGCGCGAGAACGATCATTGCTCCGGAAACCGGCTTGTCATTCCTGAGCGCGACGCCGGTAACGCGGCCCGTGCCTCTTGAAGCATTGATGGTGATGCTCACGTCCTTCACGCTGGCGATTTGAAACGAGCGGCCGACCGTCTTGACGTCCGAGGAGGAGAGGCTGCGGACAAAGAGGTCTGGCGCCCCGACCATGAGTTCGAAGCTTCCCGTTTCCACAGGATTGTCTTTGAAAGAAAACTCGCCGGTCGCCGAAGCATCGGCAGTAAAGCCCTGCCCGGTTGAAAGATTTCGAAGAAATACACGAGTTGGTTGAGGTACGGGAGAGGCATCATCCATTTTTAAGACTCCGCTAACGACAATGGAAGATGTGCTTTGGGTGGTGTCTATCTCCGCATCAGTGGAGACCTGGACAAGCTGCGTGCGCTGAGTGGTCGTGTTTCCATTGGGCGTCATTTGAGTGAGGCTCAAGCGTCCCGGAGGAACGCCACTGACCTCCATCAACCCGGGCGCCACTTGCTGAACGGAAACGGGCACGTGAACCTCTCTTCCTTCCGAAAGATTCTGCATGACTTGGATATTCACGCCTTGACTTGGGTCGGTGACGGAAGTTCTCACCAGCAGGTGGAAAGCAGGGATCGCGTGGAGCCGAAAATCGGCGACGGCCGCATCGCCCGTGTGAAGCGCAAGAGGAGCGGCGCCGGCAAGGTCATTCGAATCAGGGAAGAAAAGCACCGGATAAACGACATCAAGAGCCTGGTTTTGTGCGGGCAAAGGCGAGGAGCTGGAAATCGTTCCTGATGAATTCTGGTTCTCTTGATTTGGGCGAACGCGAGGACTGTGCTGCGCGTACCACGGTTGAGCGGAAACGCTGACGAAATACGTTCCGGGAGCCAGATGGCCGAAACGATATTGTCCGAGATCGTCGGTTGATGTCTGGCGCATCACCGATGTGCGACGCGTGCCTCCGGCAAGATTTTCGTGGAAGAGCATCACCTGGGCGTGACGCACGGGGTCATCAAACTCATCGCGGACGTCCCCCGAAACAGAAACGGCGGGGCGTAAACGAAAAGTCAGATTCTCCGATTCGAGACCCGGGCCAACGGCGATCGCGGTCGTGAAGGCTTCGTGCTGCTGATACATCTGGGGGAAGTAGCCGCGACGACGGGCAGAAAGAGCGTACTTGCCGGGTGGCAGGTTAGCGAAAGCAAATTTTCCTTCGGAGTCCGTCACTGCCGCGCGGTTTGATTCGAGAGATGCGGACGAGCCAGGAGATGCGGAAACATCTATCCCGACCGACGCGTGTGGGAGAGGCTGGCCGCTAATGGCGTCGACGACTGTGCCGCTGATTCGAAAGACGGCGCGCCCTGCAGGAGCTTGGGGTACGGGTCGCGGTGCGGCTTGCGCCTGTTGAGAGAATCCGAGAAGAAATAGAATTTGCAGGAAGCCCAGAAGAAGCATGGATCAGTCTCCCACCTTCATCAGATCAAGATCGATTTTTCCCTTCTGATCAGGACCAAGCGTCAGGTCGCGAGCATGCGAAAAGTATTTACGCATAGCTTCTGGATTCCTGTATTCGAGCTGCTCGACACGGTCAACGGCGAGAACTTTGTATTCGCCGGGCGCGAGAAACGGCAAGTAAAAGGAGCCTTTGGGATCGGTCGGCTGAATGATTGGCGGAGTGGAAGAATGGTCCGAAAAGGCAAGAATAACGGCGCCGGACGATTGACTGTCCAAGGAAACGTTCCCGCTAAGCGAGGCTCCATCATCGCGAAGCGTGATTTCGATGGGCTGTGGTGAGCCGCCGGCAGGAACCGACAGGTCGGATTCGAGAAGATCTATGGTACCGGAAGTGGCGGACTGCACGTAAAACATACCGTTGGGATTGATTTCAACGCCGTACGTGCCGGCAGGGATATTTTGGAGTTCGAGCGAGCGAGAACCGCGCTCGCCAACCTGCTGGGAACCGTGGCGGAACTCAAACATGCCGGAGCCATGCGAGACAAGCTGAACGTAGGCGGGAAAATAGTTTTCTGGCGGAGAGAATTGTTCCGAACCCGTTCGCGAGGATATGACTCGCATGCGAACGGGAATGCTCGCGCTTGGCAACAAGAGGATGTGAATTTCGGAAACATCGGCATTTACGTTGAGCGGCAAAGTGGCAGTCAGGGAAGGCCCCTGGCGGTCTCGCGCGTTGATGGGGGGCGCGATCACGAAAAGAGTGTAAACGCCCGGAGAGATGCAAGGGATGCGAAAGGCGCCGGTCGCAGGATCGAATCGCTGACTTGACGGGACGGGCTTTCCGGCGGAATTGAGAACTTGAAGATGGACAAATTGGCCAAGACTCTGGCCGGTGACTGTGCCAGCCACACGAAAGCAAGGCTGTGGGGACATAGTGAGATTGATTTCGACCCGTTTGCCCGGGACGATGGAAATTGAAGAAGCCGAAGAAATATCAGAGCCAGCCGGATAATAGACAACTGGGAAGCCGCGGGCTCCGGGACTTGAAGAACCGAATGCAGCCGACACCGGGGTCGAGCTGGGGCCCGCCGACAAGTAATATGTGCCTGGCTGAAGCTCCGCGATGCGAAACTCACCTTCCTCATTTGTCGAGCCGCCCTGGTGATCTTGCCAAACCTTGCGACCGTTCTCCAGTCGCTGGACCACTAGTTGAATCGGAAGGTTTTCGATGGGTTCGGCATCGTCCCCGGTGATTCGGCCAAAGATCACGCCTTCGGGCACGAGCTTAACTATCACGGGGGGTGCGTCCGCTCCAATGGTGGCGAGCGATTGGATAGAACGGAAAGGTCCGTTTTGCAGTTCCTGTTGCGAGAAAAATCCTGGCTTGCGAACGTTGATGGAGGTCTGCCCCGCGGTGAGCCCGTCGAATCGGAATTTTCCGTCGGGTCCGGTGAGCTGGGACGATTGTCCATTGACGTAGATTTGGACGAGCGCGCCGCGGACGGCTTCGCCAGTCGCGGAATTGACGACCATTCCAGTGAGGGAGTACTTGTCCTGGCTGGATGGACGTAGAGATTGCGGAAGCGCGAAAGAGCGCGTGGAGGAAAGAGATGCGGCAAGGAGAAATAAGAGGATGGAACGAACAACCATATCTAGTGCCTTCGAGGCCGGTTACGTTTCGGCAATAGTTTACAACGGGTGTGATGCAGTTCCAGTGGCCACATTTGCCTGCGCTAGAGCCGTCCGCTGGCTATATTACAAACAAGCGGGCATGCAGGGAAACAGTTATTGCTTGACAAGAACGCAGTAAGGAAGTATCTCAGCGACCGAAATGCATGGTTCCGGGATGAGAGGTGTGGCCCGGCCAGGCATCCTAACCGTTCGAACGGGCTTCGGGAAATTGGAGCTCGCCAGAATTTCGCAATTGCTGGTGTGCAGGAGGTCCGGCTGTGACTTGGAATCAAAATTACGATCCGCTGGGGTATTGGTGGCTGTCGACGCTTGTCGCGGCGCTTCCCATCATCGTGTTGCTGGGTCTGCTGGCGGGACTCCGAGTGCGCGCACATCTATGCGCCGTCGCCGGCGCCGCCACCGCCATCATTTGCGCCATCATCGTCTTCAAAATGCCCGCGAGCCTCGCCCTTAGCAGTTTTTTCTACGGCTCGGCTTTTGGCCTGCTGAAGATTGTCTGGATCGTCATTGCCGCCGTCTTTCTCTACGATATTTCTGTCGACACCGGGCAATTCGAAATCATGAAACAGTCCGTGGCCGCCATCACCCCGGATCGCCGGTTGCAACTTCTTCTGGTGGCTTTCTGCTTTGGCGCTTTCATCGAAGGCTGCGCGGGATTCGGTGCGCCCGTGGCCATCGCCGGCGCGTTTATGATCGGCCTCGGATTCAAGCCCTTCCAGGCCGCCGCGCTAAACCTTATCGCCAACACGGCGCCGGTCGCGTGGGGCGCGATCGGAACTCCCGTGCACGCGCTGGCAAGCGTGACGGGCCTGCCGGAAAGCGATCTGAGCGCAATGATCGGCCGCATTCTTCCGATCACCGCCGTCATCGTGCCTTTCTGGCTGGTCCGAGCGATGGTCAGTTGGTCGGAAACGCTGGAAGTTCTTCCAGCCATCCTCGTCGTGGGAGGCTCGTTCGCGGCCACGCAATGGTTCTGGGCCAATCACATGGACAGCAACCTCGTGGACATCGCTGCAGGAGTCGTTTCCCTGGTGGCTACGATGCTTTTCCTGCGCGTGTGGCAGCCGAAGCGAATCTGGCGGTTTGAAGACGAGCGCCAAGAGGATGCGGCGAAGGTGGCGCGCAACGAAGTGGCCAAGCAGTATACTGCCGGTCAGACGGCCAAAGCCTGGCTGCCCTTCGCGATTCTCTCCGTCGTCGTGCTTGTCTGGGGATTGCCGACCATAAAGTTGGCGATGAATAAGGCAACGACGCCCGCTTTTAAGGTGATGATGCCTGACGGCAAACCTCGTCCCGGAGCGGCGGGATGGGACTGGCCGTATTTGCACAACAAAGTGTTTCGAACGGCGCCGGTGGTGCAAAAGCCGACAGCCGAAGGCGCGCGCTTCGATTTCAATTGGCTCACAGCCACTGGAACAGGCTGCTTCTTGTCAGCCATTTTCGCGGGGCTGCTGCTCGGCCTGGGGCCGGGCAAACTTTTGCAAATCTTTGGCCGTACTCTTGTGCGCTTGAGGTTCGCTATTGTCGCGATGACTTGCATGCTCGGGCTGGGCTACGTCACGCGCTACTCAGGAATGGACGCGGTTTTGGGTCTCGCTTTCACGCGTACCGGATGGCTCTTTCCATTCTTCGGCACGTTTATCGGTTGGCTCGGCGTAGCGCTCACGGGCAGCGACACATCTTCGAATGTCCTCTTCGGCGGATTGCAGAAAATCACGGCACAACAGCTTAACCTCAGCCCGATTCTGATGTGCGCCACGAATAGCGCCGGTGGCGTGATGGGCAAAATGATCGACGCGCAATCCATCTGTATCGCCACTGCGGCGACCAATCAGGTGGGCAACGAAGGCTCCATCTTCCGGTTTGTTTTCTGGCACTCCGTGGCGCTGGCGGCGATTGTCGGCATCATCGTCATGATGTACGCGTACGTTTTCCCGCAATTCATTCCCAGTGGGTTGAACTTCATTCACTGATGGAGCAAGCTGGTTCTGGCATTCCGGTGAATGAATCTTATGGAAGCGCGCATCCTTGAAGAGCTCCGGACGATCGTTGGCGGCCGTGGCCTGATTTCCTCCTCGGAAGAACTGCACACTTACGAGTGCGACGGCTTAACCAATTTCCGCGTGATGCCTCGCGCGGTGCTGCTGCCGAATTCCACGGAACAAGTTCAGGCGATCGTTCGAATCTGCCACCGTGAACGAATGCCCTTCGTCGCGCGCGGCTCCGGCACGGGATTGAGCGGTGGCGCGCTGCCGGTCGAAAATGGAATTGTCATCAGCCTGGCGCGGATGAACCACATCCTTGAGGTTGATTTTCCAAATGCACGCGTGGTCGTGGAACCCGGGGTCATCAATCTCGATGTTACGGGACGCGTGTCGCCACAGGATTATTTTTACGCCCCTGACCCATCGTCGCAATCGATCTGCAGCATCGGTGGGAATGTGGCGGAAAATTCGGGCGGGGCGCATTGCCTGAAGTATGGATTCACCACGACCCACGTTCTTGGACTGGAAGTGGTCCTGCCTGATGGCTCGCTGGTTCATTTCGGCGGGAAAACGCTCGATGCACCGGGATACGATTTGGCGGGTGTTTTCGTAGGCTCGGAAGGCACACTGGGCGTTGCGACCAAAGTTATTTTGCGCATCGTGAAGCGGCCCGAATGCGTTCGAACGCTGCTTGCTGCTTTTCCATCCACAAACGAAGCAGGCGCGGCGGTGAGCGACATTATTGCGGCAGGAATGTTGCCTGCGGCGATCGAAATGATGGACAACCTCTCGATTCAGGCGGCGGAAGCCGCGGTGCACGCGAACTATCCGAACTGTGGCGGATTGCTTCTGGTGGAACTCGATGGACCTGTCGCGGAGGTCGAAACTTTGATGACCAACGTGAAGGAGATTTGCCGTTCGAACGGCGCTTCGGAAATTCGCGTGGCGCAATCAGATGCGGAACGCGCGCTGGTTTGGAAGGGGCGAAAAGCGGCTTTTGCGGCGATGGGGCGCATTTCGCCCAACTACATTGTGCAAGACGGCGTGATTCCACGCACCGCGCTTCCGCGCGTGCTGAGCGAAATTGAACGGCTCAGCAAGGAAGCAGGAGTGCGCGTGGCCAATGTGTTTCATGCGGGTGACGGCAATCTCCATCCGCTCGTTCTCTATGACCGCCGAATTTCTGGCCAGGAACACGCCGCCGAGGCGCTTTCGGCTCAGATTCTCGAATTGTGCATCGCGGCTGGCGGCTCGATCACCGGGGAACACGGCGTCGGCGAAGACAAGAAAAAAGCTATGGCGAAAATGTTTGCCGAGCCCGACCTCGCCACGATGCAGCGAGTCCGTTGCGCTTTCGATCCGCTGCAGCTTTCGAATCCTACGAAGATTTTCCCGACACCGCGGCTTTGCGGCGAAAAACCGGGTGAATACGTGCCGCACCCGAGCGAATCCGCGGGGATCGCGGAGCGCTACTGATACTGTCTGATGGACGCGGCAACCAAATCCGAAGCGAGCGGCCTACATTCAGCGCTGCGCGACAAATTCATCGCACTCGCCGGGAATGAGCACGTGCGCGCGGCGACTGCCGAGGATGCCATCGCTGGAGTGCAGCCGAAGCTGGTAGTCGAACCAGGAACGGAAAGAGAGCTTGCCGAGGTCCTGCGGCTTTCGAGTGAAGCCGGGCTGGCGGTGATTCCACGGGGCGGCGGTACGAAGCTCGGGTGGGGAAATCCGCCGGCGCGCGCGGATTTAATTTTGTCCACGGCGCGGCTGAACGAAATCGTCGAGCACGCCTGGGCGGACCTCACCGTAACCGTCGAGGCCGGCTGCACCATTCAAAGATTGCAGAAAACGCTGGCGCAACATAGGCAGCGGCTGGCGCTTGATCCGCTCTGGCCGCAAAAAGCGACGATTGGCGGAGTGCTTTCGACGAATGACAGCGGGGCGCTGCGTTTGAGATTTGGCGCGCTGCGCGACTTGATCATCGGCGCCACGATTGCGCTCCCGGACGGCACGCTGGCGAGCAGCGGCGGCAAGGTTGTGAAAAACGTCGCCGGTTATGATCTGCCGAAACTTGTCACCGGTGCACTGGGCACTTTAGGCGTTATCACGCGCGCCGTGTTTCGTCTCCATCCACTTCCCCGCAGCACGCGCTCGTTTTCCATCTTTGCCGCGAACGCCGAAGAGGCGCAGGGGATCGTGCTCGGGATTCAGGATTCGAAACTCGCCCACACTTTTCTTCAGTCCCATTTTTCGGATGACGCTCCGCCGATCTCTGACATTCTGTTTGAAGGCACGGAAGCCGGGCTAACGGCTCAAGAGGCGCAATTGCGAGAATTGTGTGCTACAGCAAGGGTCTCCGAGGCTTCCACGTCAGCCTGGACGGCGCGCGAGATGCTTTGGGCTCTTGAAGCGCCGGCGAGTGCGGCCATGGCGAAAATCAGCATCTTGGCAGCAAACCTGGCTCGCACGATGAAGCTGGTGGAGCACATTGCCAACGAGAAACAGCTCCGGTGGAAAGCGCTCCTGTACGCAACGGGCATCGGATGGCTGCGCTTGGAAGGCGAGGCCGGTTCGCTACGCGGGGCGCTTCACACGCTGCGGGATGAATTGGAGAGCCACGGTGGTTCCGTTGTCGCGCTCCATCGTCCAGAGGAGATGCCGGCCTTCGACGCCTGGGGGAGCACCGGTGATGCGCTGCCCTTAATGAAATCAGTGAAGCAGCAGCTCGATCCAAGAAACACTTTGAATCCGGGCCGATTTGTGGGCGGCATCTAATGGCGGAATTGACCGCAAAACAGGAATGTGAGAGCGCGTTTGACGCGCACCATCCACCTTCGAACGAGATCATCGAGAAGTGCGTGCACTGCGGATTTTGTTTGCCGGTTTGCCCGACTTATGTTTTGTGGGGGCAAGAGATGGATTCGCCGCGCGGGCGGATTTACCTGATGAAGATAGCGAGCGAGGGCGCCGCGGAGATGAATCCGAATTGGGTGAGCCATTTCGATAGTTGCCTCGGCTGTATGGCTTGCATGACCGCATGCCCTTCCGGTGTTGACTACGGAAAACTAATCGAGGCTACGCGCGCGCAAATCGAACGAAAGACCGAGCGCTCCCGCGGAGAAAAGCTCCACCGGCGATTTATGTTTGAAACTTTTACGCGTCCGGATCGCTTGCGGCAAATGCGGCTGCCGCTGCTGGTCTATCAGAAGTCCGGATTGCAGGCCGCTGTGCGCGGCTTGGGTTTGCTAAAATTGTTGCCCAAAACAATGCAAACGATGGAAGCGCTGCTACCGAAGCTGGGGACGAGAGAAGCAGTCGCCGAAGTTACGCCGGCGGTGGGAACGAAGAGGCGGCGAGTTGGCTTGCTTTTAGGTTGCGTGCAGAGGGAATTTTTTTCGCAAGTGAATGCGGCAACGGCGCGCGTTCTCGCAGTGGAAGGATGCGAAGTTGTGGCGCCGCGTGAACAGCCATGTTGCGGGGCGCTATTGGTGCACGCTGGCGAGGAAGCGTCGGCTGTGGCGCTGGCGAAAAGAACGATTGAAGCGTTCGAACGCGCCGGCGTCGAGACGGTCGTCACCAACGCGGCGGGTTGCGGCTCAAATGTGAAAGAGTACGGCCATTTGCTTCGGGACGACCCCGAATATGCGGAACGAGCCAGGGCGTTCGCGGCGAAATGCAAGGACGTGAGCGAAGTGCTGGCGGACCTGGAGCCGCGCGCCAAGCGAAATACGCTGAAACTCAGAGTGGCGTTCCACGATTCGTGTCACTTGCAGCATGCACAAGGGGTTCGTTCACAACCCCGCGCCTTGCTTTCGGGGATTCCAGGGCTGGAGCTTGCGGAAATTCCCGAGGCCACCATCTGTTGCGGCTCCGCGGGAATCTTCAATCTCGTGCAACCGGACGCTGCTAATGCGTTGGGGGACCGCAAGGCTCAACTCATTGGACCACTTAAAGTCGATGTGGTGGCGACGGGAAATCCCGGGTGTATTTTGCAAATGCAATCCGCACTAGCCCGACGTGGCCAGAAGACTCCTGTGGTGCATACGATTCAACTGTTGGATGCATCGATTCGAGGCGAGTCGATAGAATTTCTCAAACATTAGCCCATTCCCGCGAAGGGCTACTCAAAGGGGATGCGGGTTTTCTGGGCGATGTCGCGCAATTCTTCGACGACGGGCAAAACCAGCGGCACACCATTTTCGCGCCGCCATTTTTCCGCTTCGCGTTCCGGATCGCCGGGCAGAAGAGGCCCGTTGGTGCCGGGAGCGGGTTTCGTGGCGCGGAAAACGCGGATGTAGTCGTCAATCTGGCGCTTGAAGGAATCGCGGTCGATGAAACCGTCGATTTGCATGGCACCGAAGAAATGCCCGATTCCGTGGCCCACGCTGCGCTTCGGAATTTCCTGGCGAAGAGCAAAGGGCGGAGTGAAGGGCCCCCAATTCGCGCCGCTGAGAGCGCCGCACAGAACATCCACCATAATCGCGAGACCGTAGCCTTTGTGCCCGCCGCGTTCGCGGTCGGAACCGAGCGGCAAGAGCGCGCCGCCGTTGACCATGTCATTCGGATCGGTGGTGGCCCGGCCCTCGCTGTCGACGGCCCATCCCTCGGGAATGGGCTCGCCGCGCCGGCGTGCGATCTCGATTTTTCCGTAAGCCGCAGCGCTGGTGGCCATGTCGATCACAATAGGTGGCTCCTCCTTGCCGGGGAAACCGATGGCGATGGGGTTGGTGCCGAGCATCCGCTCAGCGCCCCACAAAGGCGCGACCA
>WNFF01005373.1_pt1 | contig 10474 bp, 10 predicted proteins | sample 5400441 | NCBI WGS metagenome assembly WNFF01 (sample SAMN13153345, study PRJNA577476) | soil metagenome | isolation source: 120 cm saprolite under Douglas fir tree site 2 hole 3 replicate 1 | place: USA:California | collected 2015-04-18
TCGAATTCGGCGACGGATTCACTGTGCTCACCGGAGAAACCGGCGCCGGGAAGTCGATGCTGGTGGATGCCATCGAGCTGCTCGTCGGCGGCCGCGGCGATGCCGCGGCGGTGCGCGGCGGTGCCGAGCGGGCGGAGCTGGCGGCCGAATTCGATGTCGATCCCAAGGGTGCGTTGGCCGCGTGGCTCACCGAGCGCGACCTGAGCGGCGACCCGGGTCAGGTCATTCTGCGAAGAACCGTCGATGGTTCCGGCCGCTCGCGCTGCTTCGTCAACGGCCATGCCGCCACGCTGGCCCAGCTGAAAGAGGCCGGCGAATACCTGGTCGACATTCACGGCCAGCACGCGCACCAGTCGCTGCTGCGCGCCGCCGCGCAGCGCGACCTGCTCGATGCGCAGGCCGGGGCGGAGCAGCTCGCCTTGGACAGCAGGAACTCCTATCGTGATTGGAAGCGGCTCGAGGCCGTCGCCACGGAGGCGCAGAAGAATTACGCGGCACGGGAGGCCGAACGCTCCGAGGTGCAAGACGATGTTCTTTTTTTCAAGAAGCTCGCGCCCCGTGAAGGTGAATGGGAGCAGGTCTGCGCCGAGCATGCCCGCCTGCAGCACGGCTCCAGTCTTCTCGCCGGCGCGCAGTCGGCGCTCGAGGCGCTGACCGAGTCCGAGGGCGCATCGCTGGCGCAACTCAGCGCCGTGGCGAGCCGCCTGCGCGCCCTGTCGGCCCACGATGCACGCCTGGCGCCGATCGTCGAGCTGGTCGAGTCCGCCGCAGCGCAGGCCGGAGAGGCGGTGCGCGAGCTGCGCCATTATGCATCGCGTGTCGATCTCGATCCCGACGCGCTGCGCGGGGTCGAGGATCGCATCGAGGCGCTGCACGCCGCCGCCCGCAAGCACCGGGTGAGGCCCGAGGACCTGCCGCAGCGGCATGCGGAGCTGCAAAAGCGCTTCGCAGAGCTCGAGCTGGCCGTCAACCCCGAGGCGCTGCAGCGCGAAGTCGCCGCCGCGCGGCTGCGTTACGAGGCCGCGGCGAAGAAGCTCACGGCGAAGCGCCAGCACGGCGCGCAGGCGTTTTCGAAGGCGGTGACCGCGGGCATGCAACAGCTCGCCATGGCGGGCGGCAGGTTTGAGGTTTTGTTGAACAAGCTTGACGAACCCGGAACGGCGGGGGCGGAGGAAATCGAGTTCCAGGTCGCCTCGCACCCGAGCCTGCCGCTGCGGCCGCTCGCGCGGGTCGCTTCCGGCGGCGAGCTCTCGCGCATCAGCCTGGCGATCCAAATGGTCGCGGCGAAGGCTTCGCCGGTCGGCACGCTGGTTTTCGACGAGGTCGATGCCGGTATCGGCGGCAGCGTCGCCGAGACGATCGGCAAAGCGTTGCGACGCCTCGGCAAGGAGCGCCAAGTGCTCTGCGTCACCCATCTGCCGCAGGTCGCCGCCAATGCCGATCAGCAATGGTCGGTGGTGAAGTCCACTGCCGGAAGAACAGTAAGAGTAGGTGCTTCACGCCTGGACCGCGCGGCGCGCATCGACGAGCTGGCGCGCATGCTAGGGGGATCTGAAAGCACAGCGCGTAAGCACGCTGCGGAGCTTCTGGACGCCGGCTAGGTCGGCCGGTACGGACAGTCCTGCTTGATGCAGTCGGCGTACAGCGCCAGCGAATGCCCGTGCAGCTGGAAGCCGCGCTGCCGCGCCACGTCGGTCTGCCGCTTCTCGATCTCGGAGTCGTAGAACTCCTCGACGCGGCCGCACTGCAGGCACAGCAGGTGGTCGTGATGGCCGCCCTGGTTGAGCTCGAACACCGCCTTGCCGGTCTCGAAATGCTGGCGCGCCAGCAGGCCCGCCTGCTCGAACTGCGTAAGCACGCGATAGACGGTGGCGAGCCCGATGTCGATGCCTTCCGCGAGGAGCGCCTTGTACACGTCCTCGGCGGAAAGATGGCGCACTTTGCTCGCCTCGAACAGCTCGAGGATCTTGCGGCGCGGAAGGGTGGCCTTCAGCCCGCTGTCCTTGAGGCTTTGGGCTGTGCTCATCGACTATCATTATAGGCTCATGACCAGAACCGCAATCCTGATCCTCGCCGCGTCGCTCGCAGGCTGCGGCGTGCCGCGCATTCCCGGCGTGACACCGTACAAGATGGAGGTCCAGCAGGGCAATTTCGTGTCGCAGGACATGGTGTCACAGCTCAAGGCGGGGATGTCGAAGGAGCAGGTGCGCTCCACGCTCGGCACGCCGCTGCTCATCGACATCTTCCATGGCGAGCGCTGGGATTACGTTTATTCGCGCGAGCTGCCGAACGGCACGCGCGAGCAGCGCAAGCTGGTGGTGTTTTTCGAGGACGGAAAGCTGGTGCGCGTGGACGGCGACGTCGTGCCCGCGGGAGCGGGCCGATGAAGCTCGCCATCGCCGGCGCCGGCGGCCGGATGGGCCGCACGCTGATCGACGCGGTGCTCGCCGACCGCGAGCTGTCGCTCGCGGTGGCGCTCGACGCGCCGGGCAGCCCGGCGCTCGGCAAGGAACTGGGCGGCGTGAAGGTCGGCTCGGACCTGCGCGCGCTCGCCACCGCCGACGTGCTGATCGACTTCACGCGGCCGGAAGGCACGCTGGCGCATCTCGAGGCCTGCGTTACGCATTCCAAGCCGATGGTCATCGGCACTACAGGGTTTTCGGAAGCTCAGAGGAAATCCATTCTGGAAGCGAGCAGGCGAATCCCGGTTGCCATGTCGCCGAACTTCGCGGTCGGCGTGAACGTGCTGTTCAGGCTGGCGGAGACCGCCGCCGGGGCGCTCGGCAAGGACTACGACGTCGAGATCGTCGAGGCTCACCATCGCCACAAGGTGGATGCGCCCTCCGGTACCGCCCTGAAGCTCGGGGAAATCGTCGCCAAGGCTCTGCGCCGGGATTTGCAGCGCGTGGCGACTCACGGCAGAAAAGGCGATACCGGGGAAAGACCCGCCGCCCAGATCGGCTTCCACGCGATCCGCGGCGGTGACATCGTCGGCGAGCACACCGTGATCTTCGCCGGCACCGGCGAGCGCGTCGAACTGACCGTGCGCTCGCAGAGCCGCATGACCTACGCCGCCGGCGCGCTGCGCGCGGCAAAGTGGCTGAAAGACCAGCCTGCCGGCCTCTATGACATGTTCCATGTGCTTGGCCTGAGCTAGCCAAGCGCGTATAATTCCGTCTTCAATTGAGCGGGAGGGGCGCGCAGCCTTTCCCGCTTTTCACGTCGACTCCTGGAGTTAGTACTGTGGCTGACCTTGATCCCGCCGTGCTCGTCCTCGCCGACGGGACGGTGTTTCAGGGCCGCTCCATCGGTGCGCGCGGCATGGCCGTCGGCGAGGTGGTGTTCAACACCGCCATGACCGGATACCAGGAAATCCTCACCGACCCGTCCTACTGCCGGCAGATCGTCACGCTGACCTATCCCCATATCGGCAACACCGGCGTGAACGGGGAGGACTGGGAATCGGACCGCGTCTACGCCGCCGGGCTGGTGGTGCGCGATCTTCCTCGGCTGCATTCGAGCTGGCGCTCGCCGAAGACGCTGGATTCTTTTCTGAAGGAACAGAACGTCGTTGCCATTGCGGAGATCGATACCCGGAGGCTGACGCGGCTTCTGCGCAGCCAGGGCGCGCAGAACGGCTGCCTCATCGCCGGAGGCGATCCAAAATCGGGCGGCAAGATCGACACCAGCCAGGCCCTGCGCGAAGCGCGCGGCTTTCCTGGCCTTGCGCGCATGGACCTCGCCAAGGTCGTGACCACCCAGAAGCGTTACGAGTGGAGCGAAGGCCGCTGGGAGCTGGGCAGGGGCTACCGCAAGATCGAGCAGCCGCGCTTTCACGTCGTCGCGTATGACTACGGCATCAAGCGCAACATCCTGCGTATGCTTGCCGAGCGCGGCTCGCGCGTCACCGTGGTCCCCGCGCAGTTTCCCGCAAAAGAAATTCTGAGAATGAAGCCGGACGGCGTGTTCCTGTCCAACGGCCCCGGCGACCCGGAACCGTGCGATTACGCCATCGAGGCGATCGGCGAAATCCTCGAGACCACGATCATCCCGGTGTTCGGCATCTGCCTCGGCCACCAGTTGATGGGCCTCGCTTCAGGCGCCAAGACCGTGAAGATGAAGTTCGGCCACCACGGCGCGAACCACCCGGTCAAGGACCTCGATACCGGCCGGGTGGTGATCACCAGCCAGAATCACGGCTTCGCCGTCGATCCGGCTACGCTACCTGCCACGTTGCGGGCCACGCACGTGTCGCTCTTCGATGGCTCCCTCCAGGGCTTTGCCCGCACGGACAGGCCGGCGTTTTGCTTTCAGGGACATCCCGAGGCAAGTCCGGGGCCCCACGATATCGGCTATTTGTTCGACCGCTTCGCGATGATGATGGATGCCAAAAAGAACTGATCTCCAGTCGATCCTGATCATCGGCGCCGGCCCGATCGTCATCGGGCAGGCGTGCGAGTTCGACTATTCGGGCGCGCAGGCGTGCAAGGCGCTGCGCGCCGAGGGCTACCGGGTGATCCTGGTGAACTCGAACCCGGCGACCATCATGACCGATCCGGAGATGGCCGACGCCACGTACATCGAGCCGATCACCTGGCAGGTGGTGGCGCGCATCATCGAGAAGGAGCAGCCCGACGCGCTGCTGCCGACGATGGGCGGGCAGACGGCGCTCAACTGCGCGCTCGACCTCGCTCGCGAGGGCGTCCTCGAAAAATTCGGGGTCGAAATGATCGGCGCCTCGCGCGAGGCGATCGACAAGGCCGAGGACCGCGAGAAATTCAAGCTGGCGATGAAGAAGATCGGACTCGACTCGCCGCGCTCCTCGCTCGCCCACTCGATGGAGGAAGCGCTGCAGGTGCAGGCCGGCATCGGCTTCCCCGTGGTGATCCGGCCGTCCTTCACGCTGGGAGGCACGGGCGGCGGAATCGCGTACAACCGCGAGGAATTCGTGGCCATCTGCGAGCGGGGACTGGAAGCCTCGCCGACGCGCGAGCTGCTGATCGAGGAATCGGTGCTCGGCTGGAAAGAGTTCGAGATGGAGGTGGTGCGCGACCGCAAGGACAACTGCATCATCGTCTGTTCGATCGAGAACCTCGACCCGATGGGCGTGCACACGGGCGATTCGATCACGGTGGCGCCGGCGCAGACGCTCACCGACAAGGAATACCAGATCATGCGCGACGCCTCGAGCGCGGTGCTGCGCGAGATCGGCGTCGACACCGGCGGCTCGAACGTGCAGTTCGCGATCAATCCGGAAAACGGGCGCATGCTGATCATCGAGATGAACCCGCGCGTGTCGCGCTCGAGCGCGCTCGCCTCGAAGGCGACCGGCTTCCCGATCGCCAAGGTCGCGGCGAAGCTCGCGGTAGGCTACACGCTCGATGAGATCGCCAACGACGTCACCGGCGGCCTCGGTGGACAATTCATGCCGGCATCGTTCGAGCCGACCATCGACTACGTGGTCACCAAGGTGCCGCGCTTTGCGTTCGAGAAGTTCCCGCAGGCCAACGACCGCCTGACCACCCAGATGAAGTCGGTGGGCGAGGTGATGGCGATCGGCCGCACGTTCCAGGAGTCGTTCCAGAAGGCGCTGCGCAGCCTCGAGATCGGCGTCGACGGCCTCAACCAGCGCACGCGCGACCGCGAAACGCTGGAAAGGGAGCTCGGCGAGCCGGGTCCGGAGCGCATCTGGTATGTCGGCGATGCCTTCGAGAACGGCTTTACGCTCGAGGAGGTGTATCGCCTGACCAAGATCGATCCGTGGTTCCTCGACCAGATCAAGGAGATCGTCGAGCTGGAGATGGAGCTCGATGACCGCAGGCTCGAAGACATCGACAAGGAAAGATTCAAAGTTCTTAAGAGGAAAGGCTTCTCCGACCGGCGTCTGGCGTACCTCTTCAATTCAAAAGAGGAGCTTGTCAGGCAAAGGCGGCATGAGCTCGGCATCCGCCCGGTCTACAAGCGCGTCGATACCTGCGCCGCCGAGTTCGCGACGCGCACCGCTTACCTGTACTCCACCTACGAGGAGGAGTGCGAGGCGAATCCCACCAGCAAGAAGAAGGTGATGGTGCTCGGCGGCGGGCCGAACCGCATCGGGCAGGGCATCGAGTTCGACTACTGCTGCGTGCACGCCGCGTTCGCGCTGCGCGATGACGGGTTCGAGACCATCATGGTCAACTGCAACCCGGAGACGGTGTCGACCGACTACGACACCTCGGATCGCCTCTACTTCGAGCCGCTCACGCTCGAGGACGTGCTCGAGATCGTCGACAAGGAGCGCCCCTGGGGAGTGATCGTCCAATACGGCGGCCAGACGCCGCTCAAGCTGGCGCGCGAGCTGGCAGCGGCCGGCGTGCCGATCATCGGCACCAGCGCCGAATCGATCGACATGGCGGAGGACCGCGAGCGCTTCCAGCAGCTCCTGACCAAGCTGAAACTTCGCCAGCCGCCCAACCGCACCGCACGCTCGGCCGAGGAGGCGGTGAAGCTCGCGCAGGAGATAGGCTACCCGGTCGTAGTGCGCCCGAGCTACGTGCTCGGCGGCCGCGCCATGGAAATCGTGCACATGCAGGAGGACCTCGAGCGCTACATGCGCGAGGCGGTCAAGGTCTCGAACGATTCGCCGGTGCTGCTCGACCGCTACCTGTCGGACGCGATCGAGATCGACGTCGATTGCGTGTGCGACGGCAAGAACGTCCTGATCGGCGGCATCATGGAGCACGTCGAGCAGGCGGGCGTGCACTCGGGCGACTCGGCCTGCTGCCTGCCGCCGCACTCGCTCGCCAGCCACGTGGAGCGCGAGCTGCGTCGCCAGACCGAGCTGATGGCGAAAGCGCTCAAGGTGCTGGGCCTGATGAACGTGCAGTACGCGATCCAGCGCGACACGGTTTTCGTGCTGGAAGTGAATCCGCGCGCCTCGCGCACCGTGCCCTACGTGTCGAAGGCCACCGGCGTGCCGCTCGCCATGATCGCGGCGCGCTGCATGGCCGGCAAGAGCCTGAAGGACCAGCACGCAAGCGAAGAGGTGACGCCGCCGTATTTCTCCGTGAAGGAAGCGGTGTTCCCGTTCGCCAAGTTCCCCGGCGTCGACACCATCCTCGGCCCGGAGATGAAGTCGACCGGCGAGGTGATGGGCATAGGCGAGACCTTCGGCGAGGCGTTCGTGAAGTCGCAGCTCGCCGCCGGCGTGCGGCTGCCGCAGGGCGGCAAGGCCTTCATCAGCGTGCGCGACGCCGACAAGCACGCCGCGGTGCAGGTGGCGCTCGACCTGGTCGAGTTGGGCTTTTCGCTGCTCGCCACGCGCGGCACCGCGGCGATCCTGAAATCGCACGGCATCGCGGTGGCGCAGGTGAACAAGGTGGCCGAGGGCCGCCCGCACATCGTCGACATGATCAAGAACGGCGAGGTGAGCTTCATCGTGAACACGGTCGAGGCGACACGCACCGCGACCTCCGACTCGCGCTCGATCCGCACCACCGCGCTCGCGCGGCGCGTCACTTATTACACGACCATCGCGGGCGCCAAGGCGGCGTGCGCCGGCATGAAGCACCGCGCGCAGCTCGAGCCCTACCGCCTTCAGGACCTGCACGCGAAACTGCGGCGCGCCGCCGCCGAACCCGCGGTAACCTCCTGACATGCCGAAGACCCCGATGACCCGGCGCGGCGCCGGGCAGCTGCGTGAGGAGCTGCAGCGGCTGAGGAGCGTCGAGCGGCCGGCAGTGACCCAGGCGATCGCCGATGCGCGCTCGCACGGCGACCTGTCCGAGAACGCCGAGTACGACGCGGCGCGCGAGCGCCAGGGCTTCATCGAGGCGCGCATCGGCGACATCGAGTCGAAGCTCGGCAACGCGCAGGAGATCGACCCGAAGCTGCTCGATGCCGAGGGCCGCTGCGTGTTCGGCGCCACGGTGGACGTCGAGGAGGACGGCGGCGAAAAGGCGACCTGGCAGATCGTCGGCGAGGACGAGGCCGACATCAAGGCCGGCAAGATCTCCTACAGCTCGCCGCTCGGCCGTGCCCTCATCGGGAAGGAGTCGGGCGAAAAAGTGGAGGTGCAAACCCCCGGCGGCGTCAAGAGGTACGACATCCTCGACGTGCGCTACGAATGAGGTTCCTCTGCCTTCTTTTGTGCGCCGCACTCGCCGGCTGCGCGACGTACGACGTGTCGCGCATTGTCACCCCGGGCATGGCGAAAGGCGAAGTCGGCGCGCTGGTCGGCAAGCCGATCGCCGAAGGACGGCTGGCGGATAACGAAGCGTATTGGGACTACACGCGCCAGCCGTACGGCTACACCATTTACCGCGTCACGTTCGGGCCGGACGAGCGCGTGCGCGAGGTGCGCAACCTGCTAACGCTCGAGAACATTCGCAAGCTGCAGGCCGGCATGACCGAGGCCGAGGTGAGCGGCGTCGTTGGGGTGAGCCCGGACCAGCACGCCTATGCTAACGGCACTCACTCCTGGAGCTACCGGTATCAAGACTACGGCGTCATCAAGCTATTGCACGTGATCTTCGATTCCGGCGACCGCGTGCTCTGGTATTACTCGGAATGGGATCCGAGGGTCTATTCGAAGAAAGGCGGCGGCGGCAGCGGCCGCTAGGCGGGACGGCGCGGCACCACGAGATTGCCGACGGAGATCTGCACGGCCTCGCCGTTCTGGTTCAGCGTCGTCGTGCGCAGCTTGACCAGGCCCTGGTCCGGACGCGACTTCGAAGGCCGCACTTCGAGCACCTCGCTCTCGAGATGCAGCTCATCCCCGGGACGCACTGGGCGCGGCCAGCGGAACTCGTCGAAGCCGGCGCCGACGATGCCGCCGGCGGGCCTCAGCTCGCTCTCGACCAGGAGCCGCATGGTGAGCGCGGCGGTATGCCAGCCGCTCGCCGCCAGGCCGCGGAAGATCGAATCGCGCGCCGCCGCCTCGTCGAGATGGAAGGGCTGCGGATCGAATTCGGCGGCGAAAGTCTTGATCCGCTCCTTCTCGACCCGCAGCCGCCCGGAGCCGAAGGTCTGTCCTACGGCAAAGTCCTCGAGATATCGCCCTGTCATTCTGAGCCTTGCTTTACAAAGAACCCGTCCCAAGATAGCGGCAATGGCCGTTGAAGCGCCTGACAAGCTGCTCGTCCTTTGCGCCAGCTGTTCTACCGCAAATCGCGTGCCGGCGGAGCGCCTCGGCGACGATCCGAAGTGCGGCAGGTGCGGCGCGCCGCTGCTCGACGGAAAACCCGTCGCGCTCGATGAGGCACGCTTCGACAGCTTCATCGGCCGCAACGAGCTGCCGGTGCTCGTCGACTTCTGGGCCGACTGGTGCGGGCCGTGCCACGCGATGGCGCCGGCATTCGAGCGTGCGGCGGACGAGCTGAAGACCCGCGTGCGGTTCGCAAAGCTGAACACCGAGGAAGCGCAGCGGGTCGCGGCGCGCTTCGGCATCCGCTCGATCCCGACCCTGATCCTGTTCCGCGGCGGGCGCGAGGTCGCGCGAGTCTCGGGGGCGATGGATGCACGCTCGATCGCGAGCTGGGCGGTGCGTCATTCCGGCGTGACGTAGCATTCCCCTCATGGCCTTTTGCGGAAGATCACGAATATCCTTCCGACTCGCTGGATGGCTTCGGCTGCCGTTTTTCGGCAGATGGCGGAAAGCGCTTGTTCGCGCGCCTTGCGCTCGAGCCCGGCGGCACGCACCTTGATCAGCTCGTGAGCAGTCAGGGCGCGGTCGATCTCGGCGATCACTTCGTCCGTCAGTCCCTTGCCGCCGATCATGACCACCGCCTCGAGTTTGTGAGCGCGCGCTCTGAGCACCTTGCGCTCGGCTGGATTCAACATGAATGAAACCGGAAATCTAATGTCAAAATGACGACCTTGCTACCCCAAGATTTTCACCCCGTCATCCAGCGCTGGTGGGCGAGCCGCTTCGCCGCGCCCACCGACGCCCAGCTCGAGGGCTGGAGCGCCATCCGGCGCGGCGAGCATACGCTCATCGCCGCGCCCACGGGCTCGGGCAAGACGCTCGCCGCCTTCCTCACGGCGATCGACCGGTTGCTGCGCGAGGGCCTGGAGCGGGGCCCGCACCCGCTTCCCGACGAGGTGCGCGTGATCTATGTCTCGCCGCTCAAGGCGCTCTCGGCGGATATCCACAAGAACCTGGCCGAGCCGCGGCGCGAGATCCGCTGGCTCGCGGAGTCGCTCGGCTACCCGCCGGTGAAGATTACCGCCGCGGTGCGCAGCGGCGATACGCCCCAGAACGAGCGCGCGGCGATGCTGCGCACGCCGCCGCACATCCTGGTCACGACGCCGGAATCGCTCTACCTGCTGCTGACCGCCGAGCGCTCGCGCGCCATGCTGCGAACGGCCCGGGTGGTCATCGTCGATGAAATCCATGCCGTGGTGCAATCGCGCCGCGGCGCCCACCTCGCGCTCTCGCTCGAGCGGCTCGACCACGTCTGCGGCCGGCCGCTGCAGCGCATCGGCCTGTCGGCGA
>WNFF01013068.1_pt1 | contig 10473 bp, 8 predicted proteins | sample 5400441 | NCBI WGS metagenome assembly WNFF01 (sample SAMN13153345, study PRJNA577476) | soil metagenome | isolation source: 120 cm saprolite under Douglas fir tree site 2 hole 3 replicate 1 | place: USA:California | collected 2015-04-18
CTTCCACGATTATGCTACGGTCGGGCGCCGCTCGATGAGAGCGAAGGCTCTGTCAAGCGCACAACTCTCCTGCGCAGTGCCGGAGCACGGCTTGGCTATTCCCGGCCTGGCTTTTCGCCTAACTCTTCTTCCCGGTCACGGCATAGAACGCGGTTGCTTCCTGCTCAACGTTCTTGCTGCCGCACTTGGGGCATTTCGCGTCTACTTCGTGTTCCTTCAGGGTGAGAATTAATTCGAAGCTTTTGTGACAGTCGTTGCAGACGTAGTCGTACACGGGCATGGGGGCCTCCCGCTCGATTGCGAACACGAGCTACGGTTGGAATTGTAGCGCAACACCCGCCGCTTGTCTGTGAGCCTGAGGTAGCGCCGACGTACGGGCGGAGTCCTGCTCGCCTGCCGAGTGACCAGCCGTGGAATCCCAGGCTTCAAAAAGCGGGCAGCCGCCACCGGATACGCCATAGCGAAACCTGGTAAACCGCAGTAAAATCGTCTCGCTCACCAAAGCAAGTCAGGCTCATCGGAAAACTTGTTAAAAAAAAAGGAGGTGGATATGAGACGCTGGATGCAGATAGGCCTTCTCATGTTGTGTGTGCTGATCCTCTTGGCCTCGACTCCGGGAAAACCTGCATGGCAGATGAAAGCTGATTACGTGGAAGCCTGCAGTTGTCATCTGTTCTGTCCCTGCTATTTCAACCAACACGCCGAGCACCCGCACTGCGAGTTCAACATGGCGGTCAAAGTGCGCGAAGGGCACTCGGGCAACACGGACCTGGCGGGGGCCAAATATTGGTTGACCGGAGATCTAGGCGACGAGTGGGGCACAAAGAAGAAAGGAGAATGGGTGGTGGTATCGTTCGATCCCTCCACCAACAAAGAACAGCGGGACGCTCTCGCACCGATGATTCTCAAGACGTACGGTCTGGAATGGGGCGATCTGAAAGTGCAGGAAGCTCCGATCGAGGTTAGTCGGGCTGGGGATATCGTCAACGCCACGCTGGGTGGTGGTCAAATGGCCTCCATGAAGCTGACGCGTGAGGCGGGTGCCGATGGCAAGGGCGTGGTATTGCGGAATGTAAAATATTTTGGGGCCCAGAACAATGACGGCTTCGAAATGTACCGCTCTCTCGATCACAGCGCCAACCTACAAGGACACAAATTCTCCTACTCCGACCGCAACGCTTTTCTGATTTCGATCGACACGCACGAAGGCGAGAGCGGTGGTATGTCCGGCAGCAAATGAAAAGCACTTCGTTCCGTCTGCCCCCGCGTTAGCGGGGGCTTTTCATTGTGTGCCGAGGATTGTGTGCCGAGGGCAGGTGGCTCACATCTCCGGGTTGGGTCTTTCCTCACCCCTCTGATAAATTTCTCTCTTCCAACATCAACTTCCGCAGCGCCCGATTGATCCTCGTCTGGTAGCCCGGCCCCTGTCTTTGGAACCACGCCAGAACGTCGGCGTCCAGACGCAAAGTAATCGGCTTCTTGATCGGCCGATAGTATCTCCGCCACTCCGGCAGCGATGCCAGCGGACCCTTGCCCCCGCCCGCCGAAGCCCGCAGCCGGGAAATCTTCTTTTGCAGTCGGCGCGGCGTAACTCGTTTCCGTTTCTTCATAATACGGCGAATATACGTACACCATTATACACACAATAACACCACTACAAAGTGTTCCACGTGGAACACTTCTCACAAAATGTCCCGGCTAAGAACTAACGCTCCGACAACTTCCTTACCGCCTTGGCAATCTCCGGCAGCCTGGCGTAGGCGGCGCAGCACTTTAACCACAACCTGTGATCGATGGCGGGAGCGCCGCTCACCATGGCTCCGGCGCGAACGTCGTGGGGGATGCCGCTTTGCGCTATGGCAATGGCCCCGTCGCCAATCTTTACGTGGCCGGAGACGCCTACTTGTCCGGCCAGGACGACGTTGTTGCCTACGTCGGTGGTGCCGGCTAGGCCTACCTGGGCGCAGAGCAGCGTGTCTTGGCCTATGGCGCAGCTATGGCCTACGTGGACCAGGTTGTCGATTTTTGCGCCTCGTCCGATGCGGGTCTCGCCGATGCTGGCGCGATCGATGCAGGCGTTGGCCTGGATCTCGACGTCGCTCTCTACTACTACGTTCCCGGACTGGACTATTTTGTGCCAATGGGCTTGATCGTCTTTTGCGAAGCCGAAGCCGTCGGAGCCTACTACTGCGCCGTTCTGTAGCAGGACGTTGTCTCCTAGTTGGCAGAATTCTCGAACTACGGCGTGGGCGTGGGCGAAGAAATTGTTGCCGATGGTGGCTCCGCGATAGATCACTACGTGGGCTAGGAGGACGGCGTTGTCTCCGATTACGGCGGCCTCGTCGATCACTACGTAGGGGCCCAGGTGCGCGTTCTTGCCTAGCTTGGCTGTGGGATGGACTACCGCGGTGGGGTGGACTCCGGGGGCGTAGCTCGGCGGCTGGTAGAAAAGTTCTATGGCCTTGGCCCAGGCTAGATATGGGTTCTTGCTGCGCAGCATTCCCGTGGAGATGGAGGGGAAGTTTTCGGCTACGATCACCGCCGCGGCTTTTGTCGTCTTCGCGGCGGCGTTGTACTTCGGATTCGAGACGAAGGTTAGCTGGCCGGGGGCGGCTTGTTCGATGGCAGCCACTCCGGTGATCTCGGTGTTGGGAGAAGCGTTGTCGAGGCTTGCGTTTAGGGCTTTGGCTATGTCGGATAGTTTCATGGCGGTCTCGGGGAATTGTAGCGGAAGGCGTGCGTGGGGGTGTGACGGGTTCTTATTTCGCGGCGAGGGCCGAGCTGCGCTCGGCTTGGACGGACGAATGCGTCCGTCCCTACCCAAACCTACTGCTCGAACAGCGTTACCTGCCTTGTATCGGGCTGGCCGCCTTTGCGGCGGCGGTTTGCTGCGCCGATTACTGCTAGCACCGTCACCGACGTCAACGCTTCGCGGGGCACGAAAACGCGCTGGGTGTTTGAGCGCAGGTCGGGAGGGTTCATCAGGAATCCTTCGGCGGGATTTTGCGTTAGGTCGTTGGGCAGGATGCCTTCAATCACGTCGCTGTCTTTGAACTTCAGGCGCACCCACAGGCCCTCCGTGCGGGGGCGGGTGGTGAACGTCTTGCGGAGCATTAGGTCGGTGTCGGAAAATTCACGGACAAAATAAACGGCCTTGATGTCGCGCAGGTCGATGGCGACTACGTTGCCGGAAGTGTTTAGCAGTTCGAGCTTGCCCTCGACGACAAAGTTAGCGGGAGCGACATAACCGCTGACAGAGTCGCGGTCCTGTTTGCGCACGATTACTTTCTTGTGGGTCGAGGGCATGGGACTTGAGACGCTTTCAAAGCTCGTACGTAATAAGCTCGCACGTGCCAGCGCAGTGCTTGGCTGATGGAAGCTCCAGATGGGATTCTCGCACTTTCCTCGCAGTTTCCCGATGAATTCGGAGAGTTCTTGGCTTGACAGTAGCCAAACGGGTAAACGTTGTGTTACTTTTTGTAGTTTGCTGGCATCGTAAGTTTACGGTATAAGTCTAATGTCTAGAGGGATTTAGATTCCGCTGGCGGCAAGCTCGTCGAGGTTTGAAGCGGCTCCCCTGTGGAAAACTTGTGAATAACGCCCCGGTCCAGCCACCGCAAGGCGACTAGGAAGGCATGGCCGATTACATATACACGCTTGAAACCCGGCTCTCGCCGGACCAGCAAAAGGCAGTCGCCCTCGTCCAAGACGCCGCCAAAGCGGCGGGGATGAACCTATATCTTACCGGCGGCGCCATCCGCGACATCATTACCGGCTTCCCCATCCGCGATCTGGATTTCACGGTCCAGGGCAACGCGCTCAAGCTGCAGAAAGATCTGGAACGGGCCGGAGCCGTGGTCGGTGACGCTGACGCCGAGACGCGGGCTCTGTTGCTGACGCTGCCCGGTGGGGTTCGCGCCGAAATTGCGATGGCGCGCTCGGAGCGCTACGACAAGCCGGGCAAAGCCCCGCAGATGGCACCGGCAACCATCATTGACGATCTTCGGCGCCGCGATTTCACCGTGAACGCGATGGCCCTGTCGCTGAACGAGGGATCGCGCGGGCTGTTGATGGATCCGTTTAACGGCGTGGCCGACATTGAAGCGAAAGTGATCCGCTTGTTGCATAACTACGCGTTTCTCGAGGATCCGTCGCGGATGATCCGGGCCACGCGTTTTGCCACGCGCTTCCACTGGCCGCTCGAGGAGCGGACACAGGCTCGTTACGAAGCGGGCAAGGAAAACGGCTACATCGAGCACATACGAAGTTCGAGCATCGGATACGAGATCGAGCAGTTGGCGTACGAGGACGACCCGCACGGCGTCCTGAAGGCGTACGAAAAAGAGGGATGGCTGAAGGTACTGAACGCGCATTGGAGCACGGCCAAAGTTGACACGGCCGGATTGGGCGCGCTGATGAAGACGCGGCAGCAAATGAATGAGCTTGGCTACACGCCGGAGGTTGCGCCGGCGGTGCTGCATTTTCTGACCGAGCGGCTGGGCGACAAGGATATTTCGGATTTGCGGCGGGCGATTCCGCGCAAGGATTTGGTCGAGGCCTGGAAGGATCTGGATTCGAATGCGCACAGCCTGGCCAAGCGCCTGACCGGTAAAGAAGCGGCCACGCCGTCGCGGACGTGGCAGTTGCTGTCGTCGGCGCGTCCGGAGATGATTCTGTTCCTTGCGATCACGGCGCGGCAGCAGGCGGTGGCGCAGAAGATCAAGAATTTCTTCACGAAGTGGCGACAGGTGCAGCAAAAGATTCCTTTGCCCGAGATGACGGAACTTCATATCACGCCGCAGATGGCGGCGTATCCGAAGATCGCGAATGATGTATTTCTCCTGTTGTTGGATGGCAAGCTGCGTTCGCGGACGGAGACTCTGAAGTTTCTGAAGCCGCTGGCGCCGCCTCCGCCTCCACCTCCGCCACCTCCGTCGGCGAGGCGGGGCAGGGGAGCGAAGGCTGCGGCCGCCGCTGCTGTTGCCGTGCCTGCCGCAGCGGCAAGCGGTAAGCCAGGTGCAAAGGGGAAGGGAAAAGTTGCGGCGGCTGCGCCAATAGCGGTCGTGCCGGCGAAGCCTGCGGTGCCTGCGAAGCCCGTAGCTGTGGCGAAACCTGTGGTGCCTGCGAAGCCTGCCGCGACTGCCAAAGCGAGCAAGCCAGCCAAAGCTCCTGCCGTCAAAAAGCCGAACAAACCTGTCAAGGCCAAGAAACCCGCCGTTAAAGCAAAGGCCACCTCCAAGAAGAAGAAATAAGGCGGCTCCGTCGAGCGCCGAGGGCATTTTCTCCGGCAGGAGACAACTCAAAACTGGGATATAATGTAGCCATGCGTCGCCTCTTCACCATTGCGGCGTTCGTCGTCATCGTCCTCGTAGCGTTTGTGTCGGCATCAGCCCAGCGTGGCGGCATGCGGGCTTCCGGTGGCGGACGCGGCGTTGCGGTTGGACGCGCAATTGGACGAACTTCGGGCGGCGGTCACGGCGTTGCCATTGGACGCTCCATTGGAGGCGCTTCGGGCGGCCACGCCTTCGGCGGAATGCACGCCGGACTGCATACCGGAATCGGCGCTCGTCCTTCGTTTCGCGGAGACGGTTTTGGTGGAGGGCGCATTCGCTCTCGCGGTTTTCATCACTGCTTCGGTTGCCGGAGGGGCTTCGGGTATCCGTGGTATGCCGGATACGGCTATGCGGGCTACTACGATCCGTACTGGTGGTGGGACTCGTCTTCCTCTTATGACTATGATCAGGATCGCGAACTGGCGCTTGCCAGCGAGATGGACGCGCTGAGCGTCGAAGAACAAAGGTTGCGCGAGCAGGAAGACAGGGAGCGAGAGCGGGATCAGGATTTGTATGCGCGCCGCTCGCAACCGCGCGAGGATGAACGGGCCGCCGGTGTCCCCGCGACGGCGCTGGTCTTCCGCGACCAGCATGTTGAAGAAGTACGAAACTACGCGATCGCCGGTGGAACGCTCTGGGTGCTCAATGACCACCGAGCCGGGAAGAAGATTCCGCTCGCCCAGCTCGATCTTGCCGCCACGGTCAAGATGAATGACGATCGCGGAGTGGATTTTCAGGTGCCGAGATAGGGCAGTCGTTGGTCGATAGTCGTTGGTCGTCCGCATTCGTCATCAGTCGTTAGCATTCACTCTGCGCAAGTAGGCCAACGATTAACGACCATCGACTAGCGGCTGAAAGTTGCACCACTTTCTGTCATTGCGCGAATTCCTCCAGACGTTAGAATGAAGTCGGCTCGATTTTTGCGAGAGCTAAGAGCTAACTGCCAAGTGCTGTCTTCATGACTCAAAACCAATTCGTTCACCTGCATCTCCACAGCGATTACTCTTTGCTCGACGGCGCTTGCGACGTCGAGAAACTCGTTGATCGGGTTCATGAACTTGGCATGCCAGCGGTGGCCATGACCGACCATGGCAATATTTTTGGCGCGGTGCATTTTGTGAATGCTGCGCATAAGGCCGGCGTCAAACCGATCGTGGGCTGCGAACTCTATATCTGCAAAAAAGACGATCACGTCATCACACGCACTCCGCCCGACGGCGACACCTACAACCACCTGCTGGTGCTGGCCGAAAACGAAGAAGGCTACCGCAACCTGGTGAAGATCACGTCGGAAGCCTCGCTGCACGGCTTCTACTACAAGCCCCGCGTGAGCAAGAAATTTCTGGCGGAACATTCGAAAGGACTGATCGGGCTTTCCGGATGTCTGAAGGGCGAAGTGGCTGAGCGGCTGACGGAAGGGAACTACGACGCGGCTCGATCGGCTGCTGAATTCTATCGCGACCTTTTCGGAAAGGAGAACTTCTTCATTGAAATTCAGGACCAGGGACTGGAGATGGAGCACCGAATCCGTGCCGGGTTGTTCCAGTTGGAGACCGGGAAGTCGATCCAGGAAACCAACCGGATGAAGTTTGAGGGCACGCAGTTTTACGTCAAGAGCGGCGACGAGATGTTGCGCGTGTTCAAGGACGCGCCCCAGGTGCTTTCGCGTACGCTCGATATTGCCGAACGCTGCAACCTTCGACTGGAGAAAGTTCCCAGCCCGTTTCCGCACTTCGACGTTCCGGACGGATTTACTCTCGACAGTTATTTCGAGCACATCACGCGGCAAGGATTTGCGCGGCGGATGGAGAGCTTGCGGACCTTGGCGGCGAACGGCCGGCTCAAGCATTCGCTGGCGGACTACGAACAGAGATTGGCGCGCGAGCTCGGCATCATCCAGCAGATGAAGTTCTCGGGTTACTTCCTGATCGTTTGGGACTTCATCCGCTATGCGCGGGAACGCGGCATTCCCGTGGGTCCGGGGCGCGGATCCGCGGCGGGAGCGCTGGTTGCGTACTCGCTCGGGATTACTGACATCGATCCGCTGCAGCACGAACTTCTGTTCGAACGCTTTTTGAACCCGGAACGCATTTCCATGCCGGATATCGATATCGACTTCTGCATGAACCGGCGCGGCGAAGTGATCGAATATGTGACTCATAAGTACGGGCGGGAAAATGTAGCGCAGATCATTACGTTCGGCACGATGGCGGCGAAAGCCGCGATCAAGGACGTCGGCCGCGCCATGGACATGCCGTACAGCGACGTGGATCGCATCGCGAAGATGGTGCCGACCACGCTGAATATCAAGCTGGACGACGCGCTCAAGGAGTCAGTGGCGCTGCGGGAAGCGTACGAGAAAGATCCTCAGGTGCGGCAGTTGCTCGATACGGCGCGGAAGCTTGAAGGTCTGGTGCGGAATTCCGGTGTACACGCCGCGGGCGTGGTGATTTCGCCGCGACCGTTGATTGAACTGGTGCCGCTGCACAAAACCAAGAACGACGAAATCGTCACCGCCTTCGACATGGTGGCGATCGAAAAGATGGGCCTGCTGAAGATGGATTTTCTCGGGCTGACGACGCTCACCATTCTCGACGATACGCTCAAACTGATCGCGCAGAAGGGAACGAATCTAAAGCTGGACGACATCCCGCTGGAAGACCAGGAGACTTACGCGAAAGTCTTCCATAAGGGACTAACATCCGGCGTGTTCCAGTTTGAATCGCACGGCATGCGAGATGTTTTGCGCCGCTATCAGCCGAACTCGATTGAGGATCTCACCGCATTGAATGCGTTGTACCGTCCCGGGCCGATCCAGGGCGGCATGATCGACGATTTTATCGAGCGCAAGCATGGGCGCCGGAAGATTGAATACGAACTGCCTGAACTGAAGGAAATTTTGCAGGAGACTCTGGGCGTCATCGTTTATCAGGAACAGGTGATGCAGGCGGCAAACAAACTTGCGGGCTACTCGCTCGGAGAAGCGGACTTGCTGCGGCGGGCGATGGGCAAGAAGAACGCCGAGGAAATGGCAAAGCAGCGCGAACGCTTTGTGCAAGGAGCGACGCAGCGCGGTTTTCCGCCGAGGAAGATCGAAAAGATTTTCGATCTGATGGCGCAGTTTGCGGGATACGGTTTCAATAAGTCGCACTCGGCGGCGTACGCGCTGCTCGCGTATCACACCGCATACTTGAAGACGCATCATCCGGTGGACTTCATGGCGGCGCTGCTGACGTCAGTGACGGGCAGCACGGATGACGTAGTGAAGTACATCAACGAATGCCGCGAGATGGGGATTGCGGTCGAGCCGCCCGATATCAACGTGAGCGATGCGAACTTTACACCGCACGGACAGGCGATCCGCTTTGGGCTGGCGGCGGTGAAGAACGTGGGCGGAAACGCGATCGAGTCCATTGTTGCGGGACGGAAGAAGCTGGGCCGGCCTTTTCGTTCGTTTTACGAATTCTGCGAAGAAGTGGACCTGCGGCTGTTGAACAAGCGCGTGCTAGAGTCGCTGATCAAGAGCGGGGCCATGGATGGTTTCGGGCGCCGGGCGCAGCTCATGCAGGCGCTGGACACGGCGATAGAGCAGGCTCAGAAAACGCGGCGCGATGCGGAGTCGGGACAGCACGGGCTGTTTGGCGTATTTGCGGATGAGACGGCGCAGCAGGCGAGCGACGCGCTCCCGAACGTCCCCGACTGGGATGAACATACACGGCTGTCGGCGGAGAAGGAAATTCTTGGCTTTTTCATTACCGGGCATCCGATGGAAAAGTACAAAGAGAAACTGACCGACTTGGGCGCGCTCTCAACGGAAGAGATTGCCGGCATGAAGAAATCCACCAACAAGGACGAAAACATCACGACTGCGGGTTTGATTTCGGGTCTGCGAGTGGCAAAGTCGAGAAGAGGCGAGCTGTGGGCGCAAGCCGCGCTTGAAGATATGTGGGGAAAGGTTGAGCTGCTGGTGTTTCCCGAGGCCTACAGGAAACTCGCGGAGAAAGTAAAGCTCGAGGTTCCAGTGCTGATTCGGGGCGGTGTGCGCATTGAAGAAGGCGCAAATCCGAAGATTACGGCTAACGAAATCATTCCGCTGGACGAAGCGCGCGTGCCGTTGCCGAAAGCGCTGCGCATACGGATTCCTCTGGGGAGCGCGACCGGCAGCACGGTCGATGCGCTGCATGCGCTCTGCAGCGAGCGGAAGGGCGAGGCGAAGGTGCTTTTCGACGTGGAGCGGGAAGGCGATTTCATGGTGGTGATGGAGGCCGAAGGCTATAATGTGATGCCGGACCGCGCTTTTATGGGCCGTGTGGAAGAGCTGTGCGGGCGCGGCAGTGTGCGCGTAATCAGTGGATGACTAATATGGTGGAGCGACAGGCTCGCGAGCTTGCCCTGAGCGGAGTCGAAGGGTCCAGCAGCATCGCGGCCGGGCGAGGACGCGCGGCTCTCCACCGGCAAGCTTTTATAGATGCGGAGCGATGAGACGAGCGAAAATAAAGCGGGCGGGAAAGTCGCAGCGTGGCACGGAGAATGCCGCGATCGCCAGTGCGGATTTTATGCTCTCGATTGTGGAAGCGCATCATAGCCGAGGGAATGGGAACGTCATCAAAATGGATTCTGGACTGAAGGCGCAGCAGGAACTGGCAAAAATCGAGGAGCAGATCACGCGGTTGCAGGGGTTGGAGGGGCAGAACGCGGAGACGCTTCGCCAGATCCAGCAATTGCACGAGCGGGTGAACGGCCTTCGCCGTGAGATTTCTTCGCACCTGAACGCGTGGGAGCGCACCGAACTGGCGCGCCATCCACAGCGTCCCTACACGCTGGACTATGTCGAGCGCATTTTTACTGACTGGAGCGAGATTCACGGGGATCGCGGCTTCCGCGACGATCCGGCGATTGTTTGCGGGATGGCTCGCTTTCACGGAGAGGAAGTCATCGTGGTGGGGCAACAGAAAGCGCGCGACGCGAAACAGCGCGTCTATCGAAACTTTGGCATGCCTCACCCGGAAGGATATCGGAAAGCGCTGCGGGTGATGAAGATTGCGGAGAAATTCAAACGGCCGATTTTTACCCTGGTGGATACCGACGGCGCCTATCCTGGACTGCACGCGGAAGAGCGTGGCCAGGGAGAAGCCATCGC
>WNFF01005374.1_pt1 | contig 10472 bp, 6 predicted proteins | sample 5400441 | NCBI WGS metagenome assembly WNFF01 (sample SAMN13153345, study PRJNA577476) | soil metagenome | isolation source: 120 cm saprolite under Douglas fir tree site 2 hole 3 replicate 1 | place: USA:California | collected 2015-04-18
GAGCTTGCGCAAGCGTTTCCAGAACTGCCGGTGTTCGCCGATCCGGGCGAAATGGTCCGGACGATCGAGAAGTTCCTCGCAGACCGGTCGCAATTCGAGCGCGTGCGCGCCGCGTCCTACGCTCGGCTCGCGAGCCACACGTACGCCGACCGGCTGCGTACCGCATTGTCGATTTGCATGGAGCGCTCCACCATGACGCCGCCCCCGGTCGTCGCAAAGGCCGCAATCGCGACACCCGCTCACGTACCTTCATACGCCGTCGCGCGACCGCAGCCTCTTGCCGTCGGCCCGCTCGCATTTACATCCGTCCCTCTGCGCCATTTGCTCTATCACGTATGGCCGGTAAAGGGCACGACTTGGCGCTGGAACATCGCCGAGCTCCTGCGCCGAATCGACGTCTTCAACGGGCGGCGCGTCATCGCGATCGTCCACGACCAGCGGTCCGACCCGCCTGAAGCCGTGGAGGAAGCCCTTGCAGGTCACGGGTGCGAGTTCATCGTCGCGCGAAACGATGCTGCAGCCGGCGAAGCGGGTACCTTTCCTCAGCTTCTGGGGTGCATCGCGTCTCCGGATCCGAGCGCAGTGACGTTCTACGCGCACGCAAAAGGCGTCAAGTATGAGCCCGGGACACCGGACCCGGTGCGCCGCTGGACCGAAGCGCTCTACCGAACGAACCTCGACGATTGGTTGAGCGTTAAGGCGCACCTCGAGCGGTTCGCGTTCACCGGTGCGTTCCGACTCTCGGGAAGATTCAGATCGCACCGCAATCTCGCCGAATGGCACTACAGCGGCACCTTCTTCTGGATGCGCAACGCGCGCATCTTCGGCCGCAACGCCACCGAGGTTCCCAAGTTCTACGGGGGCGTGGAGACCTGGCCCGGCCTTTCGTTCGCGCGGAACGAGGCCGGGTGCCTGTTCATGGATCAACCCCGCCAGCTCCCCTACCACGCCGAGTTCTGGCGCACTCGGGGAAACCGCGAGCTGGATCGGTGGCAGGCGGCGGTGCGCTCCGTGCCCCCGCCGCCGGATCTGGCCGAGCCGCCCCCGTTCGACGGACACGCGTGGCCGCGGACAGAGCAAAAGCCCGACGAGCTCGCCTGGTGCATCGCGGCGCTTCTCGAGGCCGACGTCGGCAGTCTGTTGACGTTCGGCCCGTCGACGGGCGGGGTCGAGTGGCATGTGGCGAGACGCTTTCGAGAATCGGGTCGCGAGCTTGCGCTGACCGTGCTCGATCCCGCGCCGAGCGAGGCCTTGACTCAGGTGCTCGCGGACATCGAACAACGGTTCGGGCAGCGCGTCCGCTTGATCCGCGGCGATTCGCAATCGCTGGCGCGCGACAGGGAGCCCGGCGCGCCTTGCGAAGCGGCGTTCATCGACGGCGATCGAAGCTACGCCGGAACGAAGCGCGACTACCTGTTCGCGCGCGCCGCGCGCGCGCGCGTGATCGCGCTGCACGACATCGTCGACTCGGACTGGCACGTGCACTCGCGCTGCTGCGTATCGCGCCTGTGGGCGGAACTCGCAAGCGGCGGCATGCGCACCGCCGCGCGGGCGGGAACGGAGTGGGGTGGGATCGGTATCGTCTATGCCGACCAGCAAAGCACCGAAGCCGCGACGACGGATGTCGCACGCACCGGGGGTGTTGGTGTCGAAGCGCTCACCACGTGAGGCGAGGCGCACGATGGCGGGGAGACCAGGACGCCTACGGCTGGGAGGACGGACGCTTGGAGATGCGGTACTTCTTGAGCAGGCGCCCGAGATGCCTGCGCTCGGTGCCGCCGATCCGCGCGGCGGCCGATACGTTGCCCTTGGCCTGCTTGATCAGCTGCGCGAGGAAACGGCATTCGAATTCTGTGATCGCCTGGATCTTGGCGCTCCGGTAGGTCAGGGCGGCATCGGCGGGCGCGGAGGCGAGAACCGCAGCCGGGGCGGGGATCGAGATCTGCGCTCCTTCGGCCAGCAGGAACTCGCGATGGACGAGATTTTCCAGCTCGCGGATATTGCCCGGCCAGCGATAGGCCTCGAACCAGCCGAGCGTCGCGGGATCGAGCGGCCGCACCGCCTTGCCGAAGCGGGCGCTGCCGACGCGGATGAAATGCTCGGCGAGCAAAGGAATGTCGCCGTACCGCTCCCGCAGCGGCGGGAGCCGCAAGTGCATGAGCTTGAGACGGTACAGCAGGTCCAGGCGGAATTCGCCGCTTTCCGCCTGCCGGTCGAGGCAGCGGTTGCTGGCGGCGACGATGCGCACGTCCGCCTGTTGATCGCGGCGCCCGCCGAGCGGCCGGAATTGCTGATCCTGCAGGAAGCGCAGCAGCGTGACTTGTCCCTTGGGCGTCAGCGTATCGACCTCGTCGAGGAACAGCGTCCCGCCGCACGCGAGCGTCACCAGCCCCGGCTGGTCCTCGCGGGCGTCCGTAAACGCTCCGCGGTGGTGGCCGAACAGCTCATTCTCCATCAACTGGTCGGGAAGCGCGCCGCAATTGACCGGAACGAGCGGCCCTTCGCGACGCTTCCCCGTGTAATGGATGGCCCGAGCGGCGAGCTCCTTGCCGGTGCCGGTCTCGCCCTCGATGAGCACCGGCGCGTCGAAAGCAGCCACCTTGTCGATGAGGGTCCGTAAGGCTCGAAACGCTTCTGACTGACCGATCATCGCAACCTCTGGGTTGAGCTTCGACGGGTCGGCGGGTCTTGGCGTCGTTGTTCTGTGTAACGACGGCATTTTAGATACTTCGTGCGGCCTTGCCTACCTGTCAGAAATGACAGGGGTGTTCGGGCAGATGGAATTCCGAGAATTTCGCGGGGTCAGACTCGGTGAGATTCGTGCGCAGCAGATACCGCCCCTCGCGGCGCCGGACCCGTCTGCGCCAGTCCCGATTCGAGCAGGTGGATGAAGCTCGGCGACGGAGTACCTGGTCGGGGAGCAAGCTTCGCCGTTTTTTCGACGCGGCAAGGACACTGCTACTTGCGTTCGACCTTCGAATTGCCTACTATAGGTTGTGTTTTCGAGGGTAATTCGCGGGTCCTTGGCGTCAGGGAGGCGTGCAAAATGCCGAAAATTCCGCTTGATTTCAGAAACGCAATCCCTATAATCGCCTGCATACGGGCTCCGGTTCGGTTGTCTGCAAAGCGGACGGTCAAACCCGGGCCCGGTGCTTTTGGAGATCGGATTTTGAACTGCACGCCACCCGTAAAGGAGGTCATCATGACAAGCAAGAGAGAGCACTACGGCTCGCAGGACTTTTTCGCGCTCGATATTCCCGTAACGTAGGCTCCCCCTAGGGAGGCCCAAACGATGCAGATGCGTGCAGGCGTAGCTAAAAAAACCATCAGATCCATCCGACAGCAGGCGTTCGAAGCAACCCACCTCTTCGACTCGCACCCCGAGTCGAGCCTGGATTTCGAGAAAGTCCGGGCGGCAGTCAAAGACGGCTACGACAGGCCGTTTCTCCTGATCGATTCCGCCATCGTCCGAGAGAAGACTCGTCGCTTCACGGCGGCGATGCCGCGCGTGCGGCCGCACTACGCGGTCAAGGCGAACCCGGATCCACGCGTGCTCAAGCTCATGCTCGAGGAAAGCGCCGGATTCGAGATCGCTTCGATCGCCGAGCTCGACCTTTTGCTCGAGCTGGGGGTTTCGGCGGCCGATGTTTTCTACTCCAATCCGGTCAGATCACGCGACCAGATCGCATACGCCGCCTCGAAGGGCGTCCAGTGGTACGTGATCGACTCGGTCGAGGAGCTGAGGAAGATCCAATCGATCAAGGCGGACGCCAGGCTTTACCTGCGCGTCGACACGCCCAATATCGGCAGCGACTGGCCCCTCGCGGGCAAGTTCGGCGCCCACGCCTCCGAGGTGCGCGACATCGTGGTGACGGCCGCGAGGCTTAAGGTCGACCTCGCAGGGGTCGCCTTCCACGTGGGCTCGCAGTGCCGCAATCCGGAGAACTGGCGTGTCGGCATCGAGAAGTCGCGCGCGGTCTTCGACCAGATGGCGAAGGCGGGCCTCAATCCGCGGCTTCTGAACATCGGCGGGGGCTTCCCGGTGAGGCACGTCAAGCCGATCCCCGCGATCGAGGTGATCGGCGAAGTGGTCAATCGGGCCCTTGAAGCCTTTCCTGCGGCAGTCAACGTGATCGCCGAGCCGGGCCGGTTCCTGGTCTCCGACGCCGGCTATTTCGTCTGCCGTATCATGGGAACGGCGACCCGCGCGAACAAGCACTGGATGCACCTGGACGCAGGACTTTTCGGCGGCATCATCGAAACGGCCGAAGGGCTCAAGTACAAGATCCGCACCGACCGCGCCGGACCGGACATCCCCTGGAACGTTGCCGGACCCACCTGCGATTCGATCGACGTGGTGATGCGCGACGAGCCGCTGCCTTCCGACCTGCAGGAGGGCGACTATATCTACCTCAGGAACGCCGGGGCCTATACGACGGCCTACGCGAGCAACTTCAACGGTTTCCCGCTGCCCGAGGTCCGCGTGATCTAACCCCTGGGGCGCGCAGCACTGGGCGGGCCGCGAGCCCCGGTTTCAAAAGGGGTGGCGCCCGCTAGAACGGCACGCGCTTGGCGGCGGCCTGAGAGGAGCAGTGGACACGAGTTTATCGCAAGCGAGCATCTTGATCGTCGATGATGACTCGAGGACTCTCCAGGCCCTGCAAGAACTCCTGCAAAGCGCGACGCAAGAAGTCGTTCTCGCAAGTTCAGGCGAGCAAGCTCTGCGATGCGTCTTGAAACAGGACTTTGCGGCCATCATCCTGGATGCGCGCATGCCGGGGGTGGATGGGTTCGAAACCGCCCGATTGATCAGGGAACGCGAACGATCGCGGCACACCCCGATCATCTTCCTGACGGGGGCCTATGAGGATGTGCACTCGGTGTTTCGCGGGTACGAGGCCGGGGCCGTCGACTACATCGTCAAGCCGCTGGTGCCGGAAATCCTCAAATCCAAATTGTCGGTTTTTGTGGAGCTCTACAACAAGAATGCGGTATTGGTGCGGGAGATAGCCGAACGCAGGCGAGTCGAGGAGCATTTGAGGAAATCGGAGGAAAACTTGCGTGCGCTGGCGGCTCATCTGCAGTCCGTGCGCGAGGAGGAATGGACGAGGATCGCACGCGAGATCCACGACGAGCTCGGCCAGTCGCTGACAGGGCTGAAAATGGATCTGACCTGGGTGGCGAACAGACTGCGAGGAGATCAGCAGGTGCTCTCAGAGAAGACGAAGTCGATGTCCGGCCTGATCGACGACACCATCCAGTCGGTGCGCAAGATCGCTTCCCGGTTGCGGCCGGAGGTGTTGGATCAGCTGGGGCTGACCGCCGCCATCGGCTGGCACGCAGCGGATTTTCGCAAGCGCACCGGGATCCGGTGCAAGCTCGCTCTGCCTCCAGACACGCTGATGCTCGATCGTGAACGATCGACAGCGGCGTTCCGTATTTTTCAGGAATTGCTGACGAATGTCGCGCGCCACGCAAACGCGACCAGGATCGATGTCGCGATGCGGGTCGACTCCGGGGCTCTCGTGTTGACGGTCGAAGACAACGGCAAAGGGATCGCGGAGTCGGCGATTCACGATCCGAAATCGTTGGGGCTTTTGGGAATGCGCGAGCGCGTTCTTCCCTTTGGGGGGAACATCGAAGTCGCCGGGCCTCAGGGCAAGGGGACCAAGGTGAGAGTGTCCATCCCCCTCGGCTTGAAGTAGAATCCGACGGCATCTGCGGCGATCCAATTCCGCAACCCAATGTCGTGTGGAGCTCGTTTCCGGCGGAGGCTACGCCATGAGAATTCTAATTGCGGACGACCACGCGGTCGTCCGGCGCGGTCTTAAAGAGATCCTGGCCGCGGAGCACGACATGGAGGTGGTCGGCGAGGCGAAAAACGGCGATGAAGCGCTCGAGCTCGTTCGCAAGCTCGACTGGGACGTCGCTGTTCTCGACTTTTCCATGCCCGGCCGAAGCGGCGTGGAGTTGATCAAGGAAATAAAACGTTGGCACCCGGGCCGTCCCGTCCTCGTTCTGAGCATGCTTCCCGAGGAGGCGCATGCGACTCAGGTGTTCAAGGCGGGCGGTGCCGGCTACATCAACAAGGAAAGCGCCGGCGAGGAGCTGACCGCCGCTATCCGGAAAGTCGCGAGCGGGGGAAAGTATGTCAGCCCAAACTTTGCGGAGAAACTGGCGACCGATCTGGCCCCTGGCGCTGAAAAACCCCTGCACGAGTCTCTTTCCGACCGCGAGTACCGGGTGATGTGGCTGCTCGCGTCGGGCAAGCAGATCAACCAGATCGCGGCGGAAATGTTTCTGAGCCCCAGCACCATCAGCACCTACCGGGCACGCATCCTCAAGAAACTGAAGCTGACCGACAACGCTGCGCTTGTCCGTTACGCCGTCAAGCAGCAGCTCGTTTAGGTAAGCCCCTCTTCGGTTCGGCCACGCTCGCGCGCCGGTCGTGCGTTCGGATACGAGCGGCTCGGTCGTGCGTAGTGGGACGGCTACATCCAGCCGTCGATTCACGACAAAAAGATCAAGCTCCCGCGATAGTGAGTAGGGGGCCGACGCACTATCATGATTTTAACAATTGAGTTCACCGGTTCAGACTGTTTCAAAGGGGACCATTTAAGATCATGAGCGGCGCCATACTTGTAGTCGAAGACGAGCTGGTAACTCAGAAGCTGATCGCGGTCAACCTCGAGCGTGCCGGACATAAAGTGATGCGCGCGGCCAGCGTACCCGAGGCCGTAGCGGCCATTCGTGAGGTGCTGCCGGATCTGGTGCTGCTCGATTGGATTCTCCCCAACGCGACCGGAGTGAGCTTCGCCAGGCAACTGCGCAGCGACCAGCGCACCCGGGACATTCCGATCATCATGCTGACGGGCCGCGCGCAGGAAACGGACAAGGTAACGGGGCTCGAAGCCGGGGCGGATGATTACATCACCAAACCCTTCTCCCCGCGCGAGCTGCTCGCCCGAATCAAGGCGGTGATCCGGCGGCGCGCGCCTTTGCTCAGCGACGAGGTCGTCGAGATCGCGGGCTTGAGGCTTGATCCAGCCGCGCATCGGATCACCGGCAACGGCCAGAAAATCGATCTCAAGGCCACCGAGTTCCGCCTGCTGCATTTCTTCATGACTCATCCCGATCGGGTCTACAGCCGCGCCCAGCTTCTCGACGAAGTCTGGGGCGACCACGTTTTCGTGGAGGAGCGCACCGTGGACGTCCACATTCGCCGAGTGCGGCAGGTGCTCGCCCCGAGTAATCACCAAGATCTGATCGAGACCGTGCGCGGGATGGGCTACCGCTTCCGCCGCCAGCTGGCCTGAGGCCCGCGCTTCCGCGGGGCTGCCTGCTTTGGGTCGTCCGCTTGACGAGGTTTCAGCCGGCGGCGCAGGGAAAGCGCAGTTCGATCACCCGGAGAAAATTCAGAAAGCATCAGGCTTCTTGAGCAAAACGAAGATCGTCTTCACCACTATCTGCAAATCGAGCTGCAGGGACCAATTTCTCAGGTAATCGAGATCATGTTCGATGCGGGCTTGCATCTTGTCGAGCGTATCGGTCTCCCCGCGCAAACCGTTGACTTGCGCCAGGCCCGTGATCCCCGGCCGGACTTTGTGCCGGATCATGTAGCCCTTGATCAACCGGCGGTACATCTCGTTGTGCGCCACCGCGTGGGGGCGCGGGCCGACCACGCTCATGCGACCCTGCAGCACGTTGAAAAACTGCGGCAGTTCGTCGAGCGAGGTCTGCCGCAGAAGCGCGCCGAGACGGGTCACGCGCCGGTCGTTGCGCGTGGCCTGCTTGATTACGTTCCCGTCTTCGAGCACGGTCATCGTGCGGAACTTGTAGATGATGATCTCTTTCCCGTCGAGTCCGTAGCGGCGCTGCTTGAAGAGCGCCGGCCCCGGGGAGCTCAGCTTGATGCCGACCGCAATGGCGAGCATGAGAGGCAGGATCAGCAAGAGGATGACCGATGCGAGGACGATGTCGCTTGCGCGTTTGACCAAACCGCTGATCCCGTAGAACGGGGTTTCGCACGCGGCGATGACCGGAATGCCGCCGATCGTATCCATGCGCGCCTGGATCAAATCGAACAGGAAGATGTCCGGCACGAAGTAAATCGAGGCCGTCGTGTCGTGCAGCTCGTCGAGCAGTTTGAGGATGCGGGGTTGCGAAGCTATCGGCAGCGTGACATAGATCAGATCGACATGATGTGTTTTCACGTACGCCGCGACCTGGTTCAGGGGACCGAGGATCTCACTGGGTTCGATGGCGCCTATGCGTTCGGGGCTGCGATCTTCGAAAAAGCCGGCGAGACGGACGCCGAGAAACGGCGTGATCCGGATCCGTTCGGCGAGCTTGCGGCCAAGCTCGCCTTCTCCGGCAATGACGGCGACTCTTTGCACGCCCTCCGCCGCGAGCAGACGCAGCAGAGCGACAGGCATCAGCGCCCGTGCGGCGAACAGCGCGACCGGGGTTGCGAACACCCAAGCGAGGATGACGCGCGGGTCAAAGGAGCCGAGTGTGCGCGTCGCCCAACCGATAAGCAGTAGGAGTGCAACGACGACAAACCAGCTTGACATGACGTCGCCGACGAGCCCCCTGAGGCTGATGCTTTTCGGGGGAGTGCCGGGAAAAGTGAGCGAGAACACTATCAGCGCGAGAATCAGGTAGGAACCCTCGAACGCTGCGCCGAACGCAAAAGCCGAGAGCAGCAGCGCACCGATCGCCACCAGAGGGTCGAGCGCCGCCTGAACCAGTGCAGCGGGTGCGAGCCGGTGGTCGAGGAGGGGGCGGTGTGGTGGGTGCGTGGCGAGCAAGGCGGGATCGATTTCTTCCGACTTCCGCGACACGGTAGCGCCCAATTGCAAACGTTGCGGACGCGATGGGTTGGTTCCAAAGGACTACTTACGGTGGTGGTGCGTATCGCCGATGCCCGATTGCCGCAAGCCGTCCCCTACGAAATCGTCCCCTGGCCCAGCGGGCGCAACGCCCTTATGGCTTACGGGCGGCAAGCTCTTCGATCGGCACAATCGGCATAGGCGGGCGCCTTTGCCGGCGGGCCGGAGAGCAAAGTGCGCATACAAACAATAAGTTGCGTGCCAGCGGCGCGCGCCGAAAATCATTTCAGGCAGTTCACGCTTCTGTAATACAGGCTACTCATATTGCCCAAGACGATTCTTGGATATCGGGAAGGCTCTCATGCAAGCAAGCGAACACCAGCTCGTTGCACAATGCCGACCCCAGCCACCTGCCGATCAGCCTCCAGCCCTAGTGAACAGCGTCACCTCCGGCAGCGCAGCCCTATTGGATCCTCTTGAGCTCGAATCGCTCAAGCTCATCATGGATGCCTCGCTTCGGGTGCATGCGCGGCATCATTTTTTTACCTGGACCCAGGGCTTGCTGCAAAACTTAGTGAAGCATGAGGCGCTGATCTGCGCCTTGCGTCATGCCGAGCCGATGTCGTTTCATGTCGAGAGCTTTTCAACGTCTCCTGTCGACCCTGCACTCTTCAGCGACATGTTCCGCCAAGACACATCCATGGTGCCGCACATCGTCAAGGCATGGGAAGAGAACTCCTACCAGCCCGTGGTCTGCGAGATAGGGAACGCGAGTCCGTTCGCGCAAAGCGCGCTGTGGCGCGAATTCAACCGAATAGGGGCGGACACCGTGGTCGGGCATGGAACCTACGATGCTTTCGGGAAGCCGGCGAGCTTTTTCATTTTTGCCTGCCAGTCGCAGACCATGGGTCCAAGGCAAGTTCATTGCGTCGAGCTGATCGTCCCGTTCCTGCACCAGGCGTGGGTGCGCACCCAGATCGACCGGCCGGCGGAAAGCGTCGCCAATATTGCGGGGGCCGGCCTTCTGACCTCGCGTGAGCAGGAGGTCCTGAAATGGGTTCATCTCGGCAAGAGCAACATCGAGATCGGAACCATCCTGGAGATCAGCCCGCTGACGGTGAAAAATCACGTGCAGAAAATTCTGCGCAAGCTGAATGTTCAAAATCGCACTCAGGCGGTCGTCAAGGCGCTGGCGCTGCGCATTCTCAACAACTGAATCCGGTGAAATCGGGCCGGCGCCCTTAGTTCTGTCTACCCATTCCCGCGCTCCGAAGCACTCGACTCAGTGTCACGTTGACCCTTTACTCTCCGGAGTGATTGATTTCAGTTCTTGAGAGGAAGGTACGATGAGAGCAAAGCTGATGCTCGAAGCGCTTGCCGCTTGGCTGGCATTGGCAGCGGTGTCCGGCCAGGCTTGTGCTTCCATACAAACCGGCGGCAACAGTGTGTTGACGATGGTCGCCAACCCAGAGGCCTCCCTCGATGAAACAGGAACGCAGTATTCGGACGGAAAGGTCCCTGCGAACGGCAGCATCCGCGCTGATGCAAACGTTGCACTACCCACTTCGGCTGCGGTCGCGCGGAAGGGAATCCGAACCCGATTGGCGACCGGCGTCCATGCGTTGGCCGGGGCGGACCATT
>WNFF01010159.1_pt1 | contig 10472 bp, 6 predicted proteins | sample 5400441 | NCBI WGS metagenome assembly WNFF01 (sample SAMN13153345, study PRJNA577476) | soil metagenome | isolation source: 120 cm saprolite under Douglas fir tree site 2 hole 3 replicate 1 | place: USA:California | collected 2015-04-18
ATCTGCCGCGACGATTTCTGGAAGTCCATGAAGCGGACCTCGAGTCTGATAGAAATTGACGGCGCTTGCTACGTTCGCTGGGATGATGGCTCCCCTGTTGCCAGGTTTCGCAATCGTATCTATTTGGATTGTGAGTGCCACGGGAATCCCCATTTGCCCGAGTTCGTGGGCGAATGTGACTGTCTCCGCGGCACCCCAGCTGTGCCCGTAGATAATGATTGTCGATTCCCTCTTTTCGTTGGGCGTGAGAACTCCATCACCGTCAGAGTCGAGCATCCGGACCACCTCATGAAGAGCCTTCCTTCCATGGTGGTTCCCAAACACTACAGCTTCGATGAGCGGGTAGCGATCGCGAAGGTAGGCGGCGAACTGCACCTCAGGGTGCTTCGCATCGTCCTGGCTGACAAAGCCTCCAACAAACCCAATAATGATCACCTTCCCACCGGAAGACCCGGCCGACGCGAAATGGACCGTCGGGACCGAAACTTGCGCGACGCCTGGTGCGGCGAAGATCGATGGAGCCAAGATCAAAACCAACATTCTAAATTTCCAATGTTGAGGTCCTCTCATCACGATTCTCTCCCGAGCTCCCTGGTTGATAGCGGCGGAGTTGAGCTGGTCCCAAAGCAAGCTCGACCATCTCGACATGTTCAAAGATGGACTTGAGATGCGAATTGCGACGATCCTTCAGATCTGCAAAAGCTGTGAAAGCCTTCTCTAGTCCAATTGCAGTTACCTAGTCTGCGATTCAATGTAGTGGGCCATTAACTCAACGTCCATTACATCTTTCTGGTATCCCAAGAGAATCGCTGTCGCCGCAGCTGGACACCCTTTCCCGCACGGTTTTTATGGGGGCCGTTCAGCTCGGTGCCTCGATCTGCGCAATCTGGCTTTGTGCCTTTATGGCTGACTCCTTCTGGGTGTACCATCTGCACAATGCGAGCGGCCGAGCCTAGTTCCGTCGATGATCGAGACTTGAATCTTCGTCAGGTTATCGACTCGGCTCCTGCGTTGATCCACACCGCACGACCGGATGGTTACCTCGATTTCTTCAATCGGACCTGGCTGGATTTCGTTGGGCAGCCGCTGGAGAGTCTGCTGGGATGGAAATGGACTTCCTGGATTCATACTGAAGATGTCGAGAGTTTTGTGCAGAAGTGGCGAGAGTCGATCGCTACGGGAGAGCGCTTCGAGGGAGCCGCACGGGTGCGGCGGGCTGACGGCGAATATCGCTGGATGCTGCACCACAAACTTGCGATGCGCGGCGACAATGGAAGAATTATCAAGTGGCATGGATCGAGTATCGATATCGAGGGCCGAACACGCGCCGAAGAAGAGCTACGGAAGAGCGCCCGAGAGCTGCAAAGAAGCGAGTTCTATCTGGCCGAAGCGCAACGCCTTGGCCATATGGGGAGCTGGGTTTTTGATCCTCGAGGGGTGTTCGACTACTGGTCGCGTGAGCTTTTTCATATATACGGTCTTGATCCGGAAAAACACGCCCCTGCCCTTGAGGAATACCTGGCACGCGTCCATCCGCACGATCGTGAATTCATGGCATCGCTGATCAAGCGAATGCTTGCGGAAGGTTTGGGATGCGATGTCACCAAGCGTATTGTGCGACCTGACGGCGAACTCAGGCATATTCGTTGCGTCGGTGCCCCTGTTGTAGAAAACGGGACTCTGAGAAGAATCGTAGGCAGCGCCATAGACGTAACGGAGCACGAGATCCTTACTCAGGAACTCCGGCGTCGCGAAGCCTATTTAGCGGAAGCCCAAAGGTTGAGTCACACAGGCAGTTTTGGTTGGAGACCAGGCTGCGGAGAGAATGTCTGGTCGGCTGAAACCTACCGCATCTTCGAATACGATCCGGCGGAGAAGGCCACGCTTGACATGGTCATGGAACGCGTTCATCCTGAGGACCGTAATTTGGTGCTTGAACTCATAGAACGGGCTTCTACCACCGGGGGCGCCATCGATTGCGAGTATCGTTTGCTCTTTCCCGACGATCGCGTCAAGTATGTTCGAGTTCTGGCGAGGCCGTTGGGAACCGCTTCCGATGACCTCGAGTTCGCTGGGGCGGTCATCGATATTACTGAGGCAAAACGGGCAGAAGAGAAAATCCGACGCAGCGAGCGAGAGCTTCGGACTCTCGTTGAGGCGATCCCCGCCTATGTGGGGACCGCACTGCCGGACGGGTCGGTCGATTTCATGAGCCAAAGTTGGCTGGACTACACGGGGCTCTCTAGAGAACAGAATATGGGTTGGGGGTGGGCGGGTGTGATCCATCCCGAAGACTTTGATCGAGTGGTTGCCAATTGGCGGGCCGCATTGGCCTCCGGAGCGCCCGTCGGGGATGAACTACGCTGCCGGCGCGCGGATGGAACCTATCACTGGTTCCTGTATCGCGGTCTCCCTCTCCGTGATGATGGAGGAGACGTTGTTAAGTGGTACGGGACTCTTACGAACATCGATGCATTGAAGGAGACTGAAAGCGCTCTTCAAACGAGAGAGCATGAACTCCTGGGCATCATCGATACAATTCCCTCAATGCTTTGGTCAACGTCGCCGACCGGAGAATCAACTCATCTCTCTCAAAGATTCCGTGAATATTGGGGGGTTCGCTTCGAAGAAATCGCTAATCGCGGGTGGGTGAACTTAATTCATCCCGATGATCGGGAGGATACGACGAAGGCATTCTTCCGGGCCATCGAAACTGGAGAGTCATTCAACGCAATACAACGTTTGCGACGCGCAGATGGAGAATACCGATGGCATCATTCGATGGGCGAACCATTACGTGATCCCGACGGCAAGATCATTCAGTGGTATGGCCTCTCGATCGACATCGATGAGCGGAAACGGGCAGAAGACCGTCTTCGGGATGCGAGCATCAGGCTCAGCACAGCGTCGAAAATCGCAACCGTAGCTGAGCTATCAGCATCGATCGCTCATGAACTAAATCAGCCGCTTATGGCTGTGCTTGGGAATGCTCAAGCCGCCAAGCGCTGGTTGGCAGCCAATCCGCCCGATCTAACCGAAACAAACGCCTCGATTGAGCGAATATTGAGAGATATTCGCTCAGCTGATGAGACCATGCAGCGCATTCGCGCTCTTTTTAAGAGCGAACCATACGAGAAGAGGGATGAGAGTGTACTGGACATCATTCGAGAGTCCTTACGTTTCGTCCATGAAGACCCCAACAAGCGCGATGTTCAAATTGACTGGTCCATCGAAGGTAGCCTGCCGCCAATTTGTGTCGACCGTATTCAAACCCAACAGGTATTTATCAACCTAATTTCAAATGCGATTGAAGCGACCGACGGGAGTGCAAATACTGCCAAGATTCTGCTGAGAGCCTTTGTTACACAGGAACACGAGGTCATTGTCCAGGTCATCGATAATGGCACGGGACTCGAAGATACCGAAAAGATATTCGATGCCTTTATGACAACCAAGGAAAAGGGCATGGGCATTGGCCTGGCCGTCTCAAGATCTATCGTCGAGGCCCACGGCGGGCGGCTCTGGGCGGAGAACAATCCTGACCGCGGCGGCGCCACTTTCAATGTCGCCTTGCCCGTGTCCTCAAAACGTGAGGTTCGCTAGCTCCTCGTCCAACGATCTTCGCCCTTGAATCCACATTGAAAATCCCGGCGAGCCATGCTGCTCTCGCCGGGTTGCTAGCAATCAATCGTTCGACTACTTGGTAACCGCATCCTTAACGTCGTCGCCGGTCTTTTCCGTACCGGTCTTGACACCTTTTCCGGTGTCTTTGGCCGCGACCTTGGTTCCATGGCCAACGTCTTTGGCCCCCCTCTTCGTGGCCTTGCCGACTTTCGTAGTCGCATGCCTAACGACATGACCGGTCTTGGTTGCAGCTTTGTCTACGTCGTGGGCAGCATCCTGGCCAACCGCCATACCTACGCAGAGAACCAGCAATGTGGGAATCCCTGCAATTGTTAGTACCTTCATCGTTTCTCCTTTTCATTTACAGCCATCAGTTTGAGCAACGCCTAAGGTCGTTCTTCTTCAGACCGTGGACCTCTTCGTTATGCTTGTCCACCTTTCCTGACACCGCTTGAGGAAATAGGGCTGAACATCAAAGTTTCCTTCAGAGACCAGTTTTAGCTGGCGTCTTGCACTAGCGGTCGCATCTGGCGGGCAATGCGGATAGCGATTACGGTGGGACCGTCTGTACCCAGAGCTGCCGTGAATGCTTGCTTGATGTCGTCGGCGGTATTCACTGCGACGCCGGTGCAGCCGAAAGCCTTGGCGGTGCCGACGATGTCGAGTCCAGGAAGATCAAGAGCTGGAACGTTGGGCGTGTTCTCGAGAACCGCAAAGTCCTTGAGAATGGCGTACTCGTCGTTACACGGCACGATAAAGATGAGCTTGAGTTTCTGCTGGGCCGCGGTATACAAACTTTGCACCGAGTACTGAAGAGAGCCGTCTCCAATCGCCGCCACAACTGGCCTGCCAGTGCCCGCCTTTTTCTGGGCAATCGCGATTCCAACCGCAGCTGGTGCGCCCCAGCCAAGTCCACCGCTGGCAAAAGTGTAAAAGGAGTTGGGTTCAACGACTGGCCAATTCAGGAGTAAGTCGGCATAGTTCGACGCTGTTTCGTGGACAAGGATTGCGTTCTTGGGCCGCACTTCGCCCAACGCCGTGAACGCTTCCAGGGCAGTCAGAGGGCTGTTCGACGCTTTCGCTGTTGCTTGTGTGGCCTTTGCCTGGGACGGAGGCGCCGTTCGAGAGGAAATTTCTGGAAGGGCGTCGACCAGTGCGTCCAACGCAAGCCCCGCGTCGGACAACAGACTGTCCCCAACGATGGCAGCCGCTGCGTCGTATGGATCGCTCGTGATCTGAAGGAGGTCAGCTCCCTGCGGAAGGTATTCTCCAGCGATATACGGGTAATAGCGGAAGATCTGAGCACCAACCACCACAATCAAGTCATGCCCCGAAAGTTTCTTGCTGAGTGGCGCAACGGCTATGGGGGCCATACCTCTGAACAGCGGATGAGTCTGCGGAAAGGATGCTCGATCAGATAGGGGCGATAGGTATACAGGCGCCTGGAGCCGCTCTGCAAGCTTGATGCCGGACTCCCAACCGCCGCTGCGCTCGATCTCGGGACCATAGATCAGAACCGGATTCTTGCTCTTCTGAATTCTTTCCGCAAATAGAGCAAGCCGAGCCGGATCCGGCGCATAGCGTGTGCTGACGGTCCGAACTACTGGTTCGCCCAATGCAGGCTCATCCCAGTCACTCAGTGGAATGGATAAGTACACTGGGCCGGCGGGAGGCTGCAGAGCGGCCGCGTAAGCCCTCATGATTGCCCCCGGGACATCCTGTGCTCTGACTGGCTGGTACGCCCACTTCACCCAGGGACGCGGCAGCGTCGTCTCATCACGATTCGTAAGGTATGGGTCGCAAAGAATCATCTCGCGTGTTTGCTGCCCAGCCGTGATAATGAGCGGCGTCTTGTTCTGAAATGCCGTCATGATATTGCCCATTCCGTGGCCAGTCCCAGCAGAGGTATGCAGGTTTAGAAGTGCTGGCCGACCGGTAGCTTGAGCGAACCCATCGGCCATTGCCACTGCGGTCGCTTCCTGCAGACCAAGCACGTACTCGAAATCTGCAGGAAAGTTTTTCAGGAATGGCTGCTCGGTCGAACCAGGGTTCCCAAAGATGGTAGTAAGGCCGAGTTTCCTCAGCAGGTCATAAGTCGCCTGATACACCGTTAGCGTCATTTGCTTCTCACTCTTCTTGGAGGCTCCAGGTTTGTAAACGTCGCAGTTTGGGTTTAGAAACGCCATGAACTAGTGGCTTTATGCAGGAATGTTGGGAACAAGGACAAGCTTTTTGTTCACAAACTCCTCAATCCCTAAATTGGAGAGTTCCTTCCCGTATCCGGACCTCTTAATACCGCCGAACGGAAGATCAGGCCAGCTCACATCTGGATAGTTGATGAAGACCATTCCTGTCTCGACACGGCTGGCGACGCGCTTGGCCCTCTCAATATCGGTGGAGTAGATCGACCCCCCGAGTCCAAACGGCGAATCGTTTGCAATCGCGATGGCTTCAGCTTCGTCTTTGGCTGGAAAGATAAGCGCAACGGGACCAAAGAATTCCTGCTTGTACGCCGGATTGTCAGGCGCGAGGCGGGTGAGGATGGTAGGCTCCAGGAACGCTCCCACTGTTCCGACACGATTTCCGCCAAGTAGAACTTTCGCTCCATGGCTCGTTGCGTCATTGATCTGACGAAGAATCAGCTGCAATGCCCCGTCAGATGACACTGGTCCGAGAGTCACGCTTTCGTCGAGAGGGTCTCCGAGTTTCAATTCCTTTGCGGCAGCGACGAACCGCGGCAAGAATTTGTTGAGCATCGATTCAACCACGATGAACCGCTTTGCGCCGATGCAGGTTTGTCCGTTGTTACCGAATCGCCCGAGAACAGCCATGGCAACGGTGTGGTCGAGGTCGGCGTCATCGAGAACAATAAACGCGTCGCTTCCGCCCAATTCCATTGTGGACTTCTTGAGATTCTTGCCCGCCCTGGACGCCAAGGCCTCCCCAGCTCGCTCCGAGCCGGTGAGTGCAATCGCTTTGACTCGAGGATCATCGATCAACGCGCCTGCTTGATCGTTGCTGAGGAAGAGATTGGTATAGACACCAACTGGCACGCCGGCATCCTTCAGGACTTTTTCAAACGCAACTGCACACTGGGGCACGCCTGGCGCGTGCTTCAACAGCATCACGTTGCCCGACATGAGGTGCGGGCCGACGAAGCGGGCCAGTTGGTAATAAGGGTAGTTCCACGGCTGAATGCTCAACAGAACGCCCAAGGGAGAAAACTCAAGATGGGCGTCTCCCATCGCGGACTTGAAGGGCTTCGGTGCAAGGAACTCTGCGGCGTGTTCTGCGAAATATTGGAGGATCGCGGCGCTCAACTCGACTTCACCGCGGCTTTCTGCAATGCGCTTACCCATTTCAAGGGTGGCGAGCTTAGCCAGCTCGCTCTTCCGTTCGAGCAGAAGCTGGGCGGCGCGTGAAATAGTCTTTGCGCGCTCTTCGATTGGGCGAGCGGCCCAAGACACAAAAGCCTTGTCCGCGGTGGCCAAGGCGTCCATCATTTCTTGATCGGTGTGCTCTGTGAAGGTCTTAAGGACTTCTCCAGTAGCTGGATTTACGCTGCGGTATGACACGGTGAGCTCCTTTGCAGTTCGCGTGACAGTCGATCCCCATGCCGCACCTAGCGGCACGGGTCGTCAAATAACGTCAAATTGGACTCAGCTGGAATGAAATATTCCAACAGGTGAACAGCGCGATAGTAGCAATCCGTGGGAACTCGATAAATTACATATTCCTTGTAGACGAGCCGCGCGAGCGATCCCGTGTTTCTCTTAGACTGGTTTGATCACGGCGTGCTTTGGTAGGGTCAGGCCGCGATTCAATTGCCATCCATTCTTCACGGTCTCGCGATCGCTACCAGAAACATGTAATAGCGATCTCTCGAGTTGGACTCATACTATAGAACCCGTGTCGGTTCCACTTGAGTCGCTCTATGTTCTCCAAAATCGTCGTCGCCTTGAATGATTTGCCTGAGTCGCAGCGTGCGCTTCGCGCGGCGATTGACCTCGCACTTGCCTGCAATGCTGAGCTCGCAACGGTGTCCATCCTGGGAGATCTTCCCGCCTACACCTCATTTGCCATCGTTGTCGATCCAGGTGCCCCAAGCGCGATGAAGGAAGCCCGCCGCCGGAGAGAGCATCATTCTTAGCGCAGGAGCGGGGAGTTCGTGCAACGGGCTCGATTGTAGAGGGGCAAGAGGTAAAGGCAATACTTCACTATCTCAAAGAGGAAAGTGCAGATCTTCTTGTCATTGGCCTTCATCAGCACGACTTCTATTTGTCCCGTCTTTGGAGTTCGGTTTATGACCTCGCACAGGAAGCTCCCTGCAGCGTGCTCGGCGTGCATTGAGCACACCGTTCAAGAGCAGCGAGGCATTTCAGTCGAAATTGATTTAGGCTCGGAGGCTTTACGGCATGAGTAAAAAATCGTTGATCATACCGCTGATCGTCTTGCTCGCTGCTGCGGGCCTTCTTTTCGGCATTGCCGGACACCTGACGGGGTGGCAAGGAAGCCGACCCGATCAGGTGACGGATGACGCCTATTTGAGAGCGGACATGACGCCTTTGAGCACGCGAATCTCCGGAACGGTCCGCAAAGTGAACGTTAATGATTATCAGAGCGTCAAGGCGGGTCAGACTCTTATCGTGCTTGACGACGAGGACTATCGAGCGGCTTTGAATCAGGCCCAGGCCGCCCTGGCCGCATCTGAAGCCTCGCTGGCGGACAATCAGGCGGCGAAGAGGATACAAGATGCTCAAATCGACGCGGCCAAGGCGGGGATCCTCCAGGCAGAGGCCACTATCAACGCTGCCAAAGCCGGCATCGCCTCGGTCTCACCCGAACTTGATCGCGCTTTGACTGAGTTGCATCGTCAGCAATCCCTGTTCGACTCGAAGGCGGCAACTCACCAGCAATTGGAAGCGGCCACCGCTCAGCAGGGCCAGCTCAGCGGCATAATAGACGCGCGGAAAGCGGATCTCGCGCGCGCCGAGGGAGCCCTGGCCACCAGCCAGAGTCAACTCGAAGCTACGAAGCGCCAACGGGAGGCGCTGAACACAAAAGATGATGTTTACAAGGCCGATATAGAGGCGAAGAAGGCTGCTATTGTCGTCGCCCAGGTGAATCTGGCCTACACGCGAATCGCGGCACCGACCGATGGGACGGTTGGGGAGCGCCACGCCCTCGCCGGCCAGTTGGTCGCTCCTGGAACGCAGGTGATCGATCTAGTTCAAAGCGAAGTCTGGGTGCAGGCGAACTTCAAAGAGACTCAACTAACCAATATGCGAGTCGGCGACACGGCAGATGTTCGGATCGATACCTTCCCAAACCGGGTGTTTCACGGGAAGGTCGAGCAACTCTCTCCCGCCAGCGGTTCTCAGTTCGCCCTTTTGCCGCCTGACAACGCTACTGGCAACTTCACCAAGGTCGTTCAGCGAGTGCCCGTCAAGATTGTGTTTTTTTCGGGACAGCCTTATCTCAATCGGCTGCGGCCGGGATTCTCGGCAATCGTCACTGTTCATACCGGCAAGGCTGGAGGACGATCGGACGGTGATCAATGACAGGTCCTGATGCCAACACGCAGGATACTCAGCCGGTAGTGACTACACACCCACTGCTGGGGGTCGCCGGCGTGCTCCTCGGTGCACTCATTGCGACATGCACGGGTCGCCTGATGAATGTGGGGCTGGCGGACATTCGAGGTGCGTTGCATCTCGGAGTCGATGAGGGGGCCTGGATCAACACCGCATTCAACGCCTCCATGATGTTTATCGGGCCCTTTTCCGTATACCTGGGAGGTCTGCTTGGCCCAAGGCGAGTGCTTTTGGCCTGCGCGTGGATCTTCACCGCTGTAAGCTTTTTGATCCCTTTTTGCCATTCACTCGAAGGGGTGATCGCTCTACTTATCATCGCCGGCCTTAGCGCCGGTACGTTCTATCCGTTGACGTTATCCTTCGTGCTCAGAAGCCTTCCGATGCGCTTTGTATTGCTCGGGATTGCGATGTATGCGACGGACATCATCTTCACAACGGACATGGCGCAGGCGTGGGAATCCTTCTTCATCGAACACCTCTCCTGGCATTGGATTTTCTGGAACGGGACCATTTTGACTCCAATCATGATTGCGCTGGTTCACTTTGGTATTCCCTGGCAGCCACTTCCAAAACCGCAGCCGGGGCATCCCGCTCCCAACTGGAGGGGCTTCCTGTATGCGAGCCTCGGGGCTGCCCTACTTTATACCGCGCTCGACCAAGGACAACGACTAGATTGGTTTCACTCGCCGCTCATCATTGGACTAGTGGCCTCCGGAGCGCTTCTCATAGTGGCGGCGATTGCTCGGCATTTCCTGCTGCCCAATCCTCTCGTGAATTATCAGTTCCTCATGCGCAAGAACACTCTCTTGCTGGCGCCCGTCCTTATCAGCTTCCGCTTCATCATGCTTGCTACAGTTGTGACCATTCCCAGCTTTCTCGGCTCGGTCCGAGGCCTCCTTCCTCTACAGGAAGCATCTGTCATGGCTTGGGTGGCGCTCCCACAATTCGTGCTCGGCGTAGCTGCAATGGCTTTGATGCGCAGAATTGACCCCCGGCTGATCCTTACCGCCGGCTTCGGCCTGGTAGGGGTCGCATGTTTGCTCGATGCGCGTGTCACTTCCGTATGGGCCGGGCCTAACTTTGGAACCTCCCAGGCCGTAATGGCTATTGGGCTAGCTCTGGCCTTCAACTCGATGGTTGGCGCTATCATACTGGAAATTATTGACACCGGTGGGTTGAAACGGCCCGCTGACGTGTTGACCTTTGCGGGCTTCTTCCAGGTCACCCGTTTATTTGGGGGTGAGATGGGGTCAA
>WNFF01005378.1_pt1 | contig 10464 bp, 5 predicted proteins | sample 5400441 | NCBI WGS metagenome assembly WNFF01 (sample SAMN13153345, study PRJNA577476) | soil metagenome | isolation source: 120 cm saprolite under Douglas fir tree site 2 hole 3 replicate 1 | place: USA:California | collected 2015-04-18
GGCTGGCCGGACTCAGGATCGAGATGGACATGCTCCCACATGGCCTGGCCGACGCCCTGGACGATGGCGCCGTGGGTCTGGCCGTCGACAATGAGCGGATTGATGCAGCGGCCCACATCGTCGACGCAGGCGTAGCGGGTAATCGCCACTTCGCCGGTGTCCGGGTCCACCTCGACCTCGCAGATCGCGCAGCCGTTGGGAAACACCGGGTCGTGCATCTCGTTGTCGGTGACGACCGCGAGCCCATCCGCCAGATCGCCCGCGAGGTTCATGCGGGCCGCCTCGGCGGCCAACTCGAACACATCGAAGTTGCGATTGGTGTCCCGCGACACGAAACGCCCGTCCGCGAACGCAATATGGTCGGCTGGCGTCCCGAGCACGGCGGCGGCGATGCGCCTGCCCTTGTGGATCAGTTCGGCCGCAGCCTTGGAAAACACCGTGGCGGCGTGGCGCATCGAACGGCCCGAATGGGAGCCGCCGCCGACCCGGACCACGTCGGTGTCGCCGAAGATGATGTCGACCGTGTCGACGGGTACGCCGAGGAGATCCGACACCACCTGGGCAAAGCTCGTCTCGTGTCCCTGGCCGCTCGACTGGGTTCCGATCACCACGTCGACGCGGCCCTCAGGGCGCACCTTGATCTGGGCCTGCTCCTTTGGGGCGCCGATCGAGGACTCAACGTAGTTCGCAAGACCGAGGCCGGCCAGCCGGCCGCGCCGCTTGGCGTCCCGCCGCCGCGTCGGAAAACCCTTCCAATCGGCGATTTCCATCGCGGTGTTCATGTTCTCTTCATAGCGGCCGCTGTCGTAGACCATGCCGACTGCATTGCGGTAGGGCATGCGGGCGGGCCGCACCAGGTTCTTGCGGCGGAGCGCGACGCGATCGAAGCCAAGTGTTGCGGCCGTGTCGATCAGCCGCTCGATCGCGAACGTCACCTCCGGACGGCCCGAGCTGCGGTAGGCCTGCGTCGGCGTGGTGTTGGTGAACACCGCAACGGCGCGTAAGCTCGCGGCCGCAATATCGTAGGATCCGGTGATCAGGCCAGCGCCCTTTGAGAGCGGCGACAGCGACACGCAGCGGGCGCCGACATTGCTGATATTGGTGGCGCGCAGGCTCAAGAATTTTCCGTCCCGGCGCAGCGCGAGTTCGACCTTGGTGACAAGGTCGCGGCCTTGGTAATCGCTCAAGAAACATTCCGAGCGGGTCGCCGTGTATTTCACCGGTCGGCGCAGCTTGCCGGCGGCCCACAGTATAAGGCCGAATTCCACGAAGACGCGGTTGCGGGTGCCGAAATTGCCGCCGACGTCATAGGAGAGCACGCGCAGCCGGTCCGCGGCGATGCCGAGAATGCCGGCAAGCTCGTTCTTCTGGCGCACCGCGCCGCCGCTGCCGGCATAGAGCGTATAGCGGCCGGTGGCGGCGTCGTACGCGGCGAGCGCCGCGCGCGGTTCAAGCGGAACGCCGGTGACGCGATCGATGTGAAAGTCCATCGCCACCACATGGTCGGCTGCCGCGAAGGCCGCATCGGTTGCGGCTTTGTCGCCGAAGGAGGTGTCGACCACGACGTTTTGCGGCGCCTCGTCCCACACGAGCGGCGCGCCGGGCTTCATCGCATCCTCCGAATGAAGCACGAACGGCAATTCCTCGTACTCGACCGCAACTGCTTCGGCGGCATCGAGCGCCTGCGCCTGCGTTTCGGCCACCACGGCGGCGACCGCCTCGCCGACATGGCGCGCCTTGTCGGCCGGCAGCAGCATGTGAGGGCCGATGAACACGGCGCCGCCGCCGGGAGCGTGGAGCTTCATGTCGTATTTAGTCTTCGGCAGCGGATCGTGCGGAATAGGCTTGAGCTGATCGGCGAGGCAATCGGCGCCGCTATAAGTCCCGAGCACTCCTGGCATGGCGCGCGCCTTCGAAAAATCGACGCTGCGGATGCGCGCATGCGGGTGGGGCGAACGCACCACCGCTAGCCAGCATTGACCGGGCGCGCAAAAGTCGTCGCTGAAGCGGCCGGCCCCGGTGATGAGCCGGGCGTCTTCCTTGCGGGCGAGCGGTGTGCCGATGAAACGAAATTGCGATGGGTCGTGCATGGTTCTGGCGCGGGTCGAGGGATCCTTCGATAACTCGATCCGACGCCACGAAACAGCGAAATGTTCCTTGCTGTTCCTTCGCGGTCTCCAAGCGGCCCGAAGCCCGAGCGGCCGGATTTTGTCCGGGCGCATCAGGAACTGTGGTAACTCCGGACGAAGCCGGTCGGGTGGTCACATGGGGTCATCACCGCCGCTCCTGACCCGAACCTGCCTCCGACTGTGCATCGCAGCAGTCCCACCACGTCCCTTTCGTGGCGGCTGTGACTCTTCTGCCAGTTCAGAAAATCGCCAACGGATTGAGCGGCGGTCCTGTTCTTTTTTCGATGCGCAGCGGCGCAGCAGTGAACAGAAACTCGAAACGATTAAGCTCGCCTCGCCTGCTCGCCCGCTCGCCTCGCCGATCATCTGGCCTGACCGGTGGAAGGTGATCCCAAGGTTTCGGACCGCGCCACCCGTCGACTCCGCCAGTTGATGGCTGAAATGCCAAAGGCGAAGGGAACGCGCGGTAACCTCGCCGGCAAGAAGTCTGGAACTGGTAAAGGGATAAGGTGCCGGTAAGGGGAATCAGAAAGCAGCTATTTCCTCGGACGGGTCCAAAAATGACCCGCCCGAGGAAAAAAGCAAAGAGCATGAGCCCACTCTCAAAGAGCTCGGCATCGATAAACACCTTACGGATTCGGGCTTCTGGGCTATCCAGAAATTTGCTACCACTTAGGTCCGATCGCGTTTCATCCGGGGCATTCCCACTACATTGTGAGCTACGCATATGGCTGATACCAAAGACGCCAATCGACGCCAAACATCTGGCATTGGCAATCTCTTCTTCATAATGTTCTGTGTGACTTTTGGTCCTCTCATTATACGCTATCTGCTCACCGCTCTTTTCAGTTCCGGAACAGTCATACAACCCGCTGAAGATGTGTTGAAGGGCATGTCATCACCAGAGGTGCTTGCCGCGCAAATTGCCCAGGCTGTTTCCATAGGAAAAAGTCTGCTTGGGGAGGATGAGAACCGGGTTCTCATAAGACAAATTGTAGTGCCGGCTATGACCGGACTAATTGTGGTGTCCAATATTGTGCTATGGGTTTATTCACGCCGATCAGGAAAGGGAGCACCACCGTGGTCTCTCGTGCTATCCTCGACAATTCTATTCTTAACTGTAGGCCTCATTACAATCCATGACACCCAATTGCGGTCTTTCGCGTTTTCAAAGCTGTTATCCAATGATAAGACAGAACCACATGCTGTTTCACCGCATGAACAGGTGACTATTGAGTTTGACAGCGTTCCCCCAGTCAGCTCCATAGAGATGAGGCATCATTTCCAATCTTTACGAGTTACGAAGCTTACCGCAATCAACGCGAGTGGATCGCGCATAGATCTTAGGCCTGAGGTCATCCGATATTCCGGCCAGTCCCCCGAAAATTGGACGTCATTTAGCCGCTTTATACCGGAATGGCAGATTAGCCATACCTCGGTCACGCTGATGTTGCCCGACAACGACGCCCTTCGCGGCTCGGTTGTGAGTGGGGAACTTCAGGCTTTACTGGAGTCTCCTGGCTGGAACGGTAATAAGGTGATCACGCGCTCTACTACAATTAAGGGCAGTTTCCGATTTTGGGTATCCAGTCAGGACGAAGCGAATTTCGCTGCGTCGGCAGCCAAGCTGCATGAGCGCCACGATGCGCCGGGATATCCTGTGCTTTTATCGGCGGCCGCGTTCTTTTCCCTCATGATACGCGCAGCATATGCTCTCGAAACTATGCCGAAACGTGCGCGGCGCTCGGCCGTTAAATCTTAATATTGCCCTCTTCGGAAGAATTGCTGCCCTGATCGCCTCTCGCTTCCCATTTCAGTGGTGCTATAGCGACGCCCCGGAGGAGACGCGCAATTGGGCCGGCGCCAACAAGGTGGCTGCCCAATGCCGTGCCACGTGAAGAAACGGCGGCTTCGCGGCCGCCACCGCCGGACGTGGATGCACGGAAACGGCTGACGTCGAAGATTGCCGTTGGTAGGCTGTTTGCTGCGGCGCGCAAGTCAGCAATTGGCCCGAAGCCGAAGTGGGCGCGCATTCTCCGGGCGCATCCCGAGTTGGTGTGACTCCGGACACGCCGGTCGCTGCCTGCCTGTGCCTACCTCATCCTGGCATCGCGCCGTTTTCTCGCTCGTCCGTCCTCCTCATTCCGCCGTGATGTGCGCAGCTTTGATGATCGGCCACCATTTTTCGATTTCACTTTTTTGAAAGGCCCGCAGCGCCTGCGGGGTGCGCTGGTCGGCGGGTGGGCCATCGAGCCCCAGCGGTGCGAGCTTGTCGCGTACCGCCGGATCGGCAAGCGCCTTTACGATGGCGCCGTTGAGCTTGTCCACGATCCCAATGGGCGTTCCGTGCGGCAACCACATGCCGTTCCACAGCTCCATCTGCAATCCCGGCAGACCGGCTTCTGCGGCGGTTGGAACGTTGGGCGCCGCGGCGAGCCGCACGGCGGCCGTCACGGCCAGAGCCTTGATGCTTCCCTGACGCACCTGGGGCAACGAATTCGCGGCCTGATCGACAATCAGGTCGATCTGCCCGGATACCAGGTCCTGCATCGCCGGAGCGGTGCCGCGATAGGGCACGAACTGCAGCGGCGCTCCCGCCAGATTCGCGAGAAATGCGCCGCCGATATGCGCGCCGGAGCCTGCGCCTGCGGTGCCGGCCGTGGCCTTGCCGGGATTGGCCTTGAGCCAAGCGACGAGCTCTCTGAGATTTGCGGCCGGGAAATCTCTGCGTGTCACCACCAGCATGGGATTGCTCGGCAGCCGCGCCACCGGATCGAGGTCGCGCTCAAGATCGTATTTCAGTGCGTAGATCGCGCCGTTGGCCACGTGGGTGCCAAAATGGCCTGCGCTGATCGTGTAGCCGTCCGGTGCTGCGGCAGCGACACGGCCGACCCCGATGGAACCGCCGGCGCCCGTCACATTCTCGATCAGCACCGGCTGGCCAAGGTCGGCGCGGATGTGCTCGCCGAGCACGCGCGCCAATACGTCCGTCGGCCCGCCGGCCGCAAACGGCACGACGATGGTGATCGGACGCGCCGGATAGCTCTGCGCGGCAGCGGTGCCTTGCGCGAGCGTACTTGCGGCCACCACGCCGGCCGCCAGGGTGCTTGCGGACAAGATGATTGAAGCCAGAACATTTGCGCGCATGCCGAATATTCTCTCATCCGCCAGATTGCCGTCTCATCTCCTCGACGGGTACTTACCACATCCTGACCCTAGAACGTCTCCTAATCTTCGTTGCGCAGCAGCCGCAACTTCGCAGATACGTCGATGAACCGTCGCGCGAACGCGGCCCGACTCCCGGTTTTCCTGGCGATCGAGTCACACCGCGGAGCGTCATAGCAGGCCTCTGCAGGATGCATTTCATCGCGGGCGCGTCCGACTTATGATGCCAACCTGCATGAGCCGGACGCTGCCTGCGCCGGCCTGATCCCGGCCGGAGCCGTCTTGAAGTATTCATCCATTCCCGCCGCGACCATCGAAACGCGCACGTCCTGGGTCGTTGCCATCGTGGCGCTTCTCACACTGGCGTTCTCGTTCGGCGCCCCGTGGGTAGCGGTGGTTTCCCTCAAAGCCATTGCGGCCGACTTCGGCAGCGGCCGCGAGACTCCCGCATTGGCAGGCTCCCTCGGCTGGGTCGGGGTCGGTGTCGGCGGCATCGTGATGGGGCGCATCGCAGAGCGCGTCGGCGTGCGTTGGACCGTGATGTTCGGGGCGGCGATGGTGTGCGTTGGTCTTGCGATCTCTTCGCTTGGACAGCCATGGCAGCTCTTTGTTGGTCACGGCCTCTTCATCGGCCTCATCGGTAATGGCGGCATCAATGCGCCGCTCTACGTCTATGTGAGCAAGTGGTTTGACCGTCACCGCGGTTCGGCGTTGGCGCTGATCTCCAGCGGAGTCTACATCGCAGGCGCCATATGGCCGCCGGTGTTCGAGCGCGCCGTCGCCGCGGTAGGCTGGCGACAGACCATGTGGACCTACGGGCTGTTCGAGGTGGCCGTGATCGTCCCGCTCGCCGCCGTCTTCCTGCGCGCTCCGCCCGAAATTGCGTGGCGGTACTCCGGCAAATTCGCCAACCCCGGCGTGGGGAAAGTTATCGGCTGGCCGCCCAGTCTCGTTTACGGCATGCTGTGCGCCGCCGCATTCCTGTGCTGCATGCCGATGGCCCTGCCGCAAACGCACCTGGTGGCGTTCTGCTCTGATCTCGGCATCGCGCCGTCCCACGGCGCTGCGATGCTGTCGGTGGTCCTGGGCAGCGGATTTCTGAGCCGCCAGCTCTGGGGCGCCTTCTCGGATCGCGCCGGCGGACCAATGACCCTCGTGGTCTGTTCGGCGTGCCAGGCAATGGCACTCACGGCTTTCACCATGACCCAGGACGAAATTGGGTTGTTCACTGTCGCGGCATTCTTCGGGCTCGGCTTCGGCGGACTGGTGCCGGCTTACGTGCTGACGTTGCGGGACCTCTTTCCGGCCGGCGAGGCAAGTTGGCGGGTGCCCACCCTCCTGATGTTCAGTGGCTCCGGGATGGCGGCGGGCGCCTGGATGGGGGGATTCATGTACGACTGGTTCGGATACTATGCGCCGGCTTTCGTGGCTGCGATCGTCGCGAATCTGCTCAACTTGGCGATCGTCATGGTCCTGCTGTTGCGGCAGCAAGCCTGGCCGCGTCGGGCATTTGGAATGGCGTAGCGCGCGCCTGGGACCACGGGCGTTCTGCCCGCTATCTTGCACGCTACGTGGAAGCATAGGGCGGGCGGGACGCCCGCGGTCCGGCCAATCAAGATCGACCGATCAGCGAACAGCCGCCTGCACCGTGGCTGCAGTCTGGCCGAACAGGATGGCGCGTTCCTCCGCGGTGCGGATGCCGCCCTGACCCGGGTTGATGTCCTTGACCAGCGCGTAGGCGCGCACCACTGCGGGCCGCGCCGCGATGGCATCGAGCCACCGTTTCACATTGGGGAAATCCGCAATGTTCTGGCCCTGGCGCTCGTGGGGCACGACCCACGGATAGCTCGCCATGTCGGCGATCGAGTAGTCGCCGGCGAGATAAGGCCGATCGGCCAGGCGGCGGTTTAGCACCCCATAGAGCCGGTTCACTTCGTTGCGATAGCGGTCCATCGCGTAGGGCAGCTTCTCGACTGCGTAGTGGGCGAAGTGATTGTTCTGTCCGGACATCGGGCCGAGATTGCCCATCTGCCAGAACACCCATTCGAGCGTTTCGACCCGGCCCCGCAGGTCTTTCGCGATGAACTTCCCGGTCTTCTCCGCGAGATAGAGCAGGATGGCGCCCGATTCGAACACCGAAATCGGCGCCCCGCCGCCCGGCGGATCACGATCCACGATGGCGGGAATCCGGTTGTTGGGAGAGACCTCCAGGAACGCGCGCTGGAACTGTTCTCCCTTACCGATATTCACGGGGAAAATCTTATACGGCAATCCGGCCTCTTCGAGAAAAATCGTCACCTTATGGCCGTTGGGCGTCGTCCAGTAGTGCACGTCGATCATATAATCGGTTCCTTTTGTTTTTGGCATGCGGCGTGAGGGAGGGGTGATCGGTCCGGTCGATGTGCTCTTTCTGCCGATATCGGACGATTTCGTACCGGCCGCAACTCGATCATGGGTAAACTTTTCGCGTTGCAGGCATGCAATGCGCACGGTCGTCTCGGCTAAAGCGCGGGCAAGACAGCAATTACGCTCCCCGACGCAACGCCCGCCGGTCGATTTTCATCAGGGTGGTGCGCGGCAATTCCTCGATGAATTCATATCGCGCCGGCACTTTGTAGCCGCCGAGCGGACGCACCGCAGCGCAAAGCTCGGCGATCAGCGCTTCGCTTGGCACGCAGCCCCGCCGCAGCACCATATAGGCGATCGGCTTAGTGAAGCCGTCGTGGTCGGTGAACGACACCACCGCGGCTTCGTGCACGGCGGGGTGGCCGGTGAGCGCCGCCTCGATCTCGATCGGCGCAACCCACAGGCCCTTGACCTTGAACATGTCGTCGTTGCGACCCGAGAACCAGAAGAAGCCGTCCTCGTCGAAATAGAGATTGTCGCCGGTGCGCGTCCATTCGCCGATGAAGGTCTCGCGCGATTTGTCATATTTACGCCAGTAGAAGAAGCACGCGGTCTTGCTCTTGATCCAGGCTTCGCCCGGCACATTGGGCTCGGTCACGTCGCGGTGCTCAGGCGAGACGAGGCGGACCTCGTGGCCGAATATCGGCTTGCCGAGGCTGCCGCGCTTGAATTCCCTCTGGCGATTGGCGATCCACTCATAGGTGATCTCGGAACTGCCGATCGAGTCGAACAGCTCGACGCCAAACTGTTCGTGGAAGCGGGAAAAGATTTCCGGCGGAATTTTTTCCGAGGCGCTGGCGACGAAATCGAGCGCGGGAAAATCCGGCTTTGCGCCGGATTGTCGGACGTGCTCGAGAATATTTTTTAGCACCGTCGGTACGGTGATGAGCTTGGTCACTTTGGCGCCCGCCATCGTGCGAAGCACTGGCTCGGGAAGCGGCGGACCGCGCAACAAAACGGCCGTCGCGCCCCAATAGAGCGGGATCAGAAGCCCCGGCCACAGTCCATGGGTGAAATATTTTTTCGAGGTCGCAAATACCACGTCAGTTTCGCGGTATTGCCAGAAACGGCCGTGGCGCTCGGGAACAAGCACAAAGTCATGGGCGAGGTGGGTGATGCCCTTGGCGGTGCCGGTGGTGCCGCCGGAAAAGAACATGTAGGTGACATCGTTGCGGTGGCGCGGGCGCGGCCGGGCGGCGAACGCGCTCCCATCGCGGATTGCAGCGAACGGCAGCACCTTGCGGCCCGCGAGCCTGTCCGCGACGCTCGCTTCAGGTTCGCCACGGACGATGACGATCTGCAGCGAGGGCGGCAGCTCGCCGGCAATCTCCAGGAGCTTGCCCAGTTGCTCGGCATCGATGAAGCAGAGCCGTGCGGCGGTGTCGCGGAGAAAATAGAGAAGCTCGCGGGCCTTGTAGAGGTCGGACACCACCGCCGGAACGGCGCCGGCCCGCACGGCGCCAAGCCACATCGCCACGTAGTCGAGGCTGTCGGTGCCGAACAGCAGGATGCGGTCTTCCGGCACGACGCCACGGGCGACGAGACCGGTCGACACCGTGGCGACAAGCTGCGCCAGCTCTCGGTATGTGATTACCTCTCCGTCGACGATGAGGGCCGTCTTGTGCTCGACCGGCGTGCCCAGATGGCGGTCGAGCAACAGCGCGGTCGGGGCGATTTCGTCCGGCACCTCCGGATCGATCCAGGCGCGCCAGTCCGGACCATAGATGCAGTCGTCAAAGGCGGTCGGCGCGCGTTGCAACATGGCGGTCAATCGCGCTTGAAGCCATATTCCTGCCAACGGCGGTCGACGTGCTCCCAGTCGCGCTCATCGGGCCTGACCATGGGCGGGTAGCGGTCGCCGTCGTAGTTTGCTTCCGGCTCGAAATCGAGATTGATGGTGGCGTCGATCAGCACGCGCGACCACTTGCCGGTGCCGTAGAGATTGGTGTCGCGGAATTTCAGGCGCGTCGACGGATCGAGCGCCGAGCCGAAGGTGCCGGGAAAGAAAACGATGTCGTCCTCGGCCGCGTTGACCCGGTACGCGAAGGCCCAATCGATCGCGCCGTAGTCGTGGATGTCGATATCGTCGTTGACGACCCAGATGTGCTTGTAGCGCAGATGGGCGGCGTTCGACCCCCAGATCGCAGCCGCCGCCTGCTTGGCCTGGCCCCGGTAGGTCTGCTTCAACTGGATCATCAGGGTGGTGCCGTTGTTGGCCGGCGGGCAGTGTACGTCGGTGACGCCGGGCACGCCCGAGCGTTCGAGAATATTCCACGCCAGCGCGGCGCGTTGCACCGAGCTCATGATGCTGTTCTCGTTGAGCATCTTCGGCAACGTGCCTTCGAGCGTGCCGCGGAAGATCGGCTGGTCGCGATGGGTGATGGCGGTCACCCGCACCTTGTGCTTGAGGCTCTGATCGCCGCCGAAATAGCCGGTATACTCGCCGAACGGTCCCTCCATCTCGAACGTCGCCGGGTCGGGCGAAATCCATCCCTCGATCACGATTTCGGCCGAGGCCGGCACCTGGAGCGGCACCGTTTCGCAATCGACCAGCTCCACCGGGGCGCCGCGCAGTGCGCCCATCACGTCGTATTCGGACACGTCCGGCGGCACCGGCGAGGCGGCGCAGAACGGCAGGCACGGCTCCCACCCGTAGACGAAGGCCACCGGCATCTCCTCACCCTTCCCGGTGTACTTGGCGAAATCCTGACCCCAGTTCTGCGGTCGCCACAGCAGCACCGGGATGGTGTTCTTTTGACCGATC
>WNFF01005721.1_pt1 | contig 10464 bp, 10 predicted proteins | sample 5400441 | NCBI WGS metagenome assembly WNFF01 (sample SAMN13153345, study PRJNA577476) | soil metagenome | isolation source: 120 cm saprolite under Douglas fir tree site 2 hole 3 replicate 1 | place: USA:California | collected 2015-04-18
CACGCCACAACACCGAGAACGCAGCCTCGCTGCCATCCTGCGCGGCGGCCAGAACAGCCGCGAACTCCTCGCCGATCACACAGGCGAGTATCAGCACCAACCACGGTCATCCGCAGCGGATTCACCATGCCAGACCCGATATTTCGTTACCGGCCGCAGCACGTATCACTCAAGGTCATCTACCCCGCCGGGGCGCGAACGGGCAACGGCGGTGGACGGAAGCGCTGTCGTCATCGCTGTCCCCGGCCCGGTTGTGGGAACCGCACGGCGGCGTCTGACCAGCGGAAAGTAACGAGAAGGGGTCCGCCGGCGCTTTCGTGGAGAGCAGGCCAGGCGACCCGCGGGGACGACATGCAGATAGCGCAGTGGAAGATGGCGGCGAACGGCTCCTCCGCCCGGTCTCCCGGGCGGCCCCGGGACGCGGCTCTCGATGGCGCCATCCTCGCCGCCGCGGTACGCCACCTCGGCGAGCGTGGCTACGCCGGCATGTCGATCGACGTGGCCGGGATCGACGCCATGCCCACCGGGCCGCTACCCGGCCCGGCGGGAGAACCGCGGGCGGACGCCCTGGCGATCCTGGAGAATCTCCGGGCCAGCATGGTAATGCGTAACGCCATGGCCATCCTCGGCACGATCCTCGCCGAGCACGGCCGCAACCCCGAACTCCTCGAACACTTCCGGCAGCGCCTGGTCGAACCTCGGCGGGAAAGCCTGCGGCAGGCGCTCTCCCGCGGCGTGCAGACCGGCCATCTCCGAGCCGACCTCGACCTCGACGTCGCGGTCAGCCTGCTCATCGGTTCTCTGTATGACCGTCACCTCCGCGCCCGGCGAATCCCCCATGACTGGGCTGAACGCACCCTCCGCATCGTCTGGCCCGCCGACCCGGACGCATCCGGGTGACCTGCGCGAAGATGCTCGCCGTCATGCAGCACCGCGAGGAGAACGGCAGCCTGGAGCCCTGGCCTCATGACCCTGCGGCCGGGCCAGGCTTGTGGCCGGCTGGCGGGCCGGCTCCTTCACTCCCGGGCGACGACCACATTCGGCTCTGCGGGCAGGCCACGAGGACGGGGAAACGTGTCCAACGGCCTTCCGGTCGCTGGGTCGTGACCCGCCTGCCAGTGGCCGACGAGATCCCGGTACATCGGCGAGGAAGCGAGTAGCGCCGCATGATCGCCGATCCGCGCGCAGGCCCCGTCCAGCACGAGCACCTGGCGCGCGCGGAGCGCGGAGCTTATCCGGTGGGCGATGACGATCAGTGTGCCGGGCCGGGCCGCGAACGCACCCTCGGCTCGCGCCGCCGCGTCCGGATCCAGATGACAGGTCGCCTCGTCGAGGATGGCCAGCCTGGCTGGCGACAGGTGTGCCCGGGCCAGCGCGATGAGCTGGCGTTCTCCCGCGGACAGCGCCGCCGGGCTCAGTTGCGCGCGGTATCCGCCGAGCCGGGTCACCAGGGTGCGCAGGCCGACCGCGTCGACCGAGGCGTCGAGTTTCGCCGGTGGCGCACCTGGCACCAGATAGCCGAGGTTCTCGCCGAGCGTGCCGGCGAAGACATAAGCCTCCTGCGGGATCAGTACCCGGTACCTCGGCAGGTCCGCGTCGGGTATCTCGGCGAGCGGCGTGCCGCCCAGCAGCACGTCACCGGCCAGTGGGCGCAGCAGCCCGGCGACCAGCCCCGCGAGGGTTGACTTGCCGATTCCGCTTGGCCCCACGATCGCGAGGTGATGTCCGTCGGGGATGTCGAGGTCGAGAGCTCGCAGGACGGGCTCGGCGTGCGGGCCGTAGGCGAAGCTGACCCGGCGGAGGGATACCCGGCCCAGGTCGCTGCCCTTCCGGCTCCCGGGTCCGGTGATCACCGCCGCGTGCCCAGGCTGGCGCCGTATGTCGGCCGGGGCGCTGCCGCTGCCGCCGCCGCTACTAGCGCTGCTGGTGCTGCCGCCGCTGCCGGTGCTGCTGCCGGTGCCGGTGCTGCTGCCGGTGCCGATGCTGCCGGTGCCGGTGCCGGTGCTGCTGCCGGTGCTGTCGGCGCTGCCGGCTACTCTCCGATGCCGTCCGCCGCCTCGGCTGCTCAGGTCCAGTGGGCACGCGCTGGCCTCGGCGATCCGCAGCAGCGTGATCGCTAGCCGGATCCCGCTGCCGCCGACGCCACGGGTCAAGGTGTACAGGGCACTGTGCAGCACGCCGCCGATGTAGGTCACCGCGCCGATGATCGCTCCTGGGCTGACACCACGGCGCACCAGCGACTGGGCGTCAGCCAGGACGAGTATCAGCGGCAGCCAGCCGCCAACCGCCGGGCACAGTGTCCGCAGCAGGTTCATCCTGGCCAGCGCCCGGAGGGCGGCGGCCTGCGTCGTCACTCGATCAATGATCTCGCTCCGCACCTGGTCCTCTGCTCCGCAGGCGATGGCGTCGCGCAGGCCGGCCAGGGCTGCGGCGGCCGATTCAGCCACCGCCTCCTCGCCGGCGAGGGACCTGCGCTGCCGGGTGGCAAAGGCCGGCAGCAGGCAGCAGAACAGCGCGAGCGACACCGCCAACGGCACGACGGCGAAGGGCAGCACGGCGGGCACGAGCGTGGCCAGGCCGATGAGCGCGCTGACCGCTGTGAAGGCGAAGCTGAGGCTGACCGCCAGCAGGCCGGCGTAGCTGTCCCTGACGATCTCCGCCTGGTGCGTGATCCGCGCGACTGCGCCGGTGTCCCGCGGGTTCGAGTCCCGCGTCGCGTGCCGGAGCGCGCCGGTGACGATGATGCGGACCAGGTCGTCGCGGAGCGGTTCGACGAGCGCTGCGACTCTCAGGTATGTCTGCCGGCTGGCCAGCGCGCTGGCGACCGCGGCCAGCCCGAGTATGCCGAGCCACTCAAGTCCCCGCGAGGTGCTTGTCCCGCCCGCGAGGAAGTCCCCGGTCGCCTTGGCCACCGCCCAGCCCGAGACGAGCGAGGGGAATGCCTGGATCAGTGACCAGGCCGCAAGCCATCCGGCGTCGCCCGGCCGGCTGCTGAGGCTGCTGCGCAGCACGCGCACCAGCAGCGAGCGTCTGGCGCGCGCAGTCCCCAGGGCGCCTGGATCAGCCATCCGCGGCCGCCGCGGCGTGCACCGGTTCGGACATGAAGACCGAACGGTATCCAGGGTCCTGCCATAGCGCATGATGGGGTCGCAATGCGCGCAGCTTGCCGCCGTCCAGCCAGGCCACGAGGTCGGCCCGCGCCGCCGTCGCGGCGCGGTGCGCAATGACCAGGCAGGTGCGGTGGCCAAGCCGCGCGGTCAGCGCCTTGCTGACCTGCATCTCGGTAACGGTGTCGAGGCTGGACATCGCGTCGTCCAGGATCAGCAGCCGCGCCTGGTCCGCGTGCGCGAGCGCGCGGGCCAGCCCGAGTCGCTGAATCTCCCCGCCTGACATCGGGGCCTCGTCCAGCGGCGTGTCCAGGCCCTCGGGCAGGCGCTGGAGGAATTCGTAGGCGGACGCGTCCCGGGCGGCGGACAGCACCCGGGCCGTCGCCGGGTGCGAGAATCCAAACGCGATCGCCTCGCGTGGCGTGCGGCCGAACAACGCCGGCCGGTCAAACGCGTAGACGACGGCACGCCGCAATTCGGTGCGGTCGAGCCTGGCGACCGAGACGCCATCCAGCGTCACCTCTCCCGCGTCCGGATCCAGCAATCGCCCGGCGAGCGCCGCGAACAGCGACTTGCCTGCCCCGGACCGCCCGACCACGGCGACCACCGCGCCGCCGGGAACGGCGACATCGACACCATCGAGAATCGGCTCGCCGCCCGCCTGCACCGTCACCGCGCGCAACTCCAGGCGGCCAGGGCCCGGCGGCAGCGGCATCGTGCCCTGGGCGGGCGCGGCCACGGCGAGCGGCTCCGCCGCCCGCCTGGCGCCAGCGCGGGCCCGGCCAAGCTGGCTGAGCCGGCCGATCGCCGCGCCGACACCGGCGCCGAGCACGGCGTACTGGCTGGCGGCGAGCAATTCGCCCGGGCTGATCCGGCGGCCCGCGAGCGCGATCCCCGCGACCCCGAGTACGACTACCTGAAGTAGCGGAACGATGAGAGAGCCCTGCGCCGCGATCCGCGCCTGGATTCGCCAGAAGGCGCGGCCGTGCAGGCGCACCTCGGCCAGCGGGACGAGTACCCGGGCCGCTTCCTGATCGCAGGTGCCCGCCGCGGCTATCGTGCGCGCGCCGGCCAGAGCGTCCAGCAGCCGGGCCGTGATCGCGCCCTGGGCCCGCTGATAACGGACAGTTATGTCAGAGGTGTCGCGGACGAACGCGCGGAGTACAACGGCCAGCACAGGCAGCCCGGCGGCGAAGGCCATCGCGAGCCAGGGATCGATCAGGGCGAGAGCGATGACGCTGCCGACCGGGGGGATGACGGCGGCCAGAGCCAGGATTCCGCTGGCCGGAGCGCCGCCCGCGTCCGCTGCGCCACCAATGACCCGGCCGACCAGGTCCCCGGCCGGAAAGCGCTCGGGCAGTCGGAGCCCGGAGGCGAAGACGTGACTGGCCAGCTTGCGCCTGAGCCACTCCGTGGCGGCGGCGGTGCTCATTCCGGTGGCGAGCTGGCCGAGCGCATCGCAGGCTACGATGACGACGATCAATGCGATGCAGCCGGCCAGCCAGCGGCCGGCGCGGCTCGCATCGCCGGCCGGCCCAGCGGATGTGACCGCCGCGCGCAGCACGACGTCCACGGTGTGCCCGGCGACCGCCGGCAGCAGGGTGTCCGCGATGGCTCCCGCGACCGACGTGATCGCGAGCAGGGCGGCCCAGTGACCGCCTCGCCATGCCATCCGCAGCAGCAGCCGGTCGGCGGCCCGGCAGAGCGCTCGCTCGTCCGCGCTCACGCCGGGCCGCTCGTCGTTCGCCATGCGTGCCTCCCGCTATCGCGGACGGCGCGGAGGCGGCCTGGATGCGGGCCGCCTCCGCGCCGTTCCCTACTCAGTTGTGAGTGTTAGAGGCACAGCGTGACGCTAGCGTTGCTGTCGCACAGCAGGACGCTGAGGTCGCTGCCACCACACCATTCGTCACCCTGCCCACCGCGCCGGGTCTCCAGCTCCATGCCCTGCATGTCGAGGAGCGCCATTCCGTGTTACCTCCTAGTGATGACGGGTTCTTTCTCCGATCCCTGGCCAGAACTTCCAGGGACATCTGTGCGGCCGCTGCCATCGGCCGACCCAGTGTGCGGGCCCTGCGCCAGGCGCTGGAACGGCAGTCCACCGCCCCCCGGCGAGAGCGCCGCGGCCAGGCCGAGCAGCACGCCGGCGGTACCCGTGGCGAGATCCATCGAGAGCCGGAAAAGGGTGTCGCCGGGGAATGCGGTGCCGCCGCGGTAGCCGATCGCGTGCCAGGCCAGACGGCGGACGTGCGCGGCAACGCGGGGGTCGCGTGCGGCCTCGCCCGCTGCCTGCCCACGCGCGAGATGCAGCATCATCCCGGCGCGGCCCCGCAGCAGGCCCGGCTGGGCGTAGTAGGTCGAGGACGCGGCGGTCCGGATGGCCCCGGCCGCCTGCTCGAACCTGGCGACGTGGCGGTGCACACGAAAGTCATCGATGACCAGCCCGATGCCGACGCTGCCCCCGTCAAGGTAGGGCATCGTGCGCCAGCCGTCGTCCACGTGCAGCGCGCCCTTGTCGGTGAGCACGCACCTATCCAGGTCCGCGCCGAGCGCTGTCGCCGCGAGGTCCAGGTATCCGGGGTCCCCGGTCCGCTCGAACATCCGCACGAAGAGCAGCGCGGGACCGGAGCAGCCGTGCAGCAGGCCGGCCTGGCTCCGCTCCTCGCCGGACCTCAGAAGCGGCACCCGGGCCGCGACGAGGTCGGCGGCAGCCAGCCCGGCGTCGCGGAGCCGCACCTCCCCCAGGGCATCGCCGAGATGGAGCAGTGCCAGCGCGATCCCCGACAGGCCGCCGTGCAGGTTGGTGCCGAGCCGCTGCCATCGCTCCGCGAGGCATATCTCCGCTACCCGCTGCGCGGCGCCCGGATGGCCAAGGATGTTGAGGACCCAGGCTACGCCGATCATGCCGTCGTACAGGCCGAGCCGCGCCCCGGCGACCGGCTCGGCAGTCCGCGCGATGAGCCATTCAGCGTGCGCGGGCAGGCTTTTCGCGCCGGCCTCGGACAGAGCGTAGAGCACGCCTGCGGCGCCGTTGGCGAAGCAGAGCCCGCCGCCGGGCGTCGTGAACTGCTCGATGTCACCAGGAAAGAGCCTGTCGTCGCGCGACAGGGTCGCGCTGGCGTGGATCGCCTGGACCAGGGATCGCCTGGCTAGCTCCCAGCCCGCCTGGTCGGGTGTGATCTGCGTGACCGGCCGGGTGCCTGATCCGGCGGTGCGGCCGTCCGATGGCCGCCCGGCCGGGCGGTGCCGGGGTTCCGTGATGTCCCGGACCGCCCCGTCCAGGAAACCCGGCGTGACCGGGAAATACTCCGCGATCACCTCGGCGATGTGCGCCGCCTTGCCCAGGTCAAGCGCGAACAGCGTCGTCAGCGGCATGAACATGGCCAGCTTGACGCAGGCCAGGCTGTAGTGATCAATATCGAGTCCGGTCCGGTCGCGCGGCGCCACGAAACCCGGGTTACCGAGCGCCGGCCGCCTGCCCTCCTCAACGCGCGCGGCCGCCTCGAAGTCGATCAGCACGACGCTGTCGTCCGGGCGGACCATGATGTTGAACATGTGCAGGTCGTTGAAGATGATGCCGCGCTGGTGAATCGCCTCGACCACGCGCTCCAGGTCGGCGCAGATGCGCAGCGCCCAGGACGTGTAGTCAGCGATCTTGCGCGGGTCGGGCGCTGCCTCGAGCAGGGGGTGCCGGTGCGCGTAGAGGGTGTTCAGCGGCGCGCCGTCGATATGTTCCTGGACCAGGAAATGATGATCTCCGGCCTCGAAGTAGCCGTGGACGCCCGGCGCGACGCCCAGACCGGACAGGTGCCGCAGGATGTCATGCTCGCGCCGGAGCCGGGTGACGGCGTCGGAGCCATCGGCGGCGAGGCCGGCATAGGGCCGCGCCTCCTTGAGCACGACCCGTTCCCCGGTTCGCGAGTCCCGGCCCGTGTAAACTCCGCCGCCGTTCGAGAAGTGCAGAGCCCGGTCGACCTGGTAAGGCAGATCCTTGATCGTGACCGCGCTGCGGGCCGCGAGATGCGGGGCGAGGAAGCCGGGCAGCGTAACCCAGGCCGGAACCGTGAAAACCGGCGTGCGCAAGTCGGGGACCAGGTGGCCTGATGCGTCTTCGATGGCCAGGATGAGCTCGCCGCTGGAATCCCGGCAATACCGCTCCGTGAAGCCGCCGTAGCGTACATAAAGCGGGCCGTCGGCATACCGCAGGTCGCTCAGGATATAGGGCCCGTGCTCGCCGCCGACAAGGCTGTTCAGCTCGGCGAGTATGCGCTCGCAGGACACGTCGTCCCTCGGATAGATGGTCGCGAGCTTGCCGCTGGCCCCACGCGGAGCGTACTTAGCATTCCGGATGTGCAGCGCCAGCGGGCTGCGGAGAAACTTGAACGAGAGCTCTCGCGGCACGCAGTAGTCGAAGAGCTGGCCGAGGACCCTTTCCGCGTTGTCACGGCTGGCCGACACGTGGATCTTCCAGCCCTGGGCCGGGATCGGGTCGCCAGGCGGCACCTGCACCTGCCATTCACCGAGGCTGGTCCGCGTCCAGCCAGCCGGCAACGGCCGGTCGGCGGCCGCGAAGTCGCGCCCGGCCGCCCGGCTGCGGCCCGGCGAATCATAAAATAGCGGATCAGCGAGACAGAACAATTCGTATCGCTTATCCACAAATAGCTCCTATGCGGAAGCCTGGCTGACGGGGGGTCGTTAAGGGGGTATACGGTTTTTCGGTGCTCTGCCAAGCCCCGTTTCCTGGCTAATTTCGCCATCAGCGAAAGACTCTCAGGGCGCTGCAGGCAACGCAAGTGACGATTGTCATTAATCCATGGTGAGCGGCTCACGGCCGGGGCGGTGCGATATTAACCGGCCGCGTGGTGCGCTGGGCCGACGTTAATGCGGGATCGGGCGGCCGGTGGCGTTTCAGGCGGGGACAGCGTGAGATGGGCGGTCGGTGGCATACATGCGGCGCCGGGCGATTGCGCCGGTCAGAGCCAGCCGGCGCCGACGGCGATGCGGATGGCGTCGACGCGGTTGCGCGCGTCGGTCTTCGCGATGGCCCTGGAGAGGTAGTTCCGCACGGTGCCAACCGAGAGGCAGAGGTCCCTGGCGATCTCCGCCGTCGTCGCGCCCTGCGCGGCGAGGCGAAGCGCGTCGAGTTCCCGTGATGTCAGCGGGTTCTTGGCCGCGTTGAGCGCCGCGAAGGCGAGGTCGGGGTCGATGACCTTCCGGCCCCTGGCTACTCGCCGGACGGCCTCGGTGATGAAATCGGGCGCCGCGTCCCGGACGACGAATCCACTCGCGTGTGCGGCCACCGCGCGGCGGAGGCCCGCCGGGTCACGCTGATCGCCCATGATCAGCGAATAGCAGGAGGGCAGTTCGGTGTGCAGGGCGCGCGCGGCGGCGAACCCGTCGGCGCCAGGAAGGGCGGCGGCCAGCACGGCGACGTCAGGCAGTAACGCCCGCGATGCGGGCACTACCTGGTCGCCGCGCTGCAGTTCCGCGACCACCTCGATGTCGTCAGAACAGGAGAGGAAGGCCACCAGTCCCGCCCGGATCAAGGATGTCTGCTCGGCGATGAGTGTCCTGATCACGCCCCGTCCTCATTCATTCCGGCCGCCCTGCGTGCCCCGGGCGGCCTGGATAGGCCAGCCTCCCATGCACGCGAGCGGGACAGCCCGCTCTCGTGGCGCCCCCTTTCCCTAGGCACCCACGATGATGCCACACTAAGAGTGATCGATAAAGCTCACAGAGTTACCAAACGTGGCCGCTGGCAGCGAGCGCCCCGCGGGGTGCGCAGTGCCGCGAGCCGCTCTTCGACTCTTCGACCGCCTCGGCTGCCACCGGCGTGAGCGGCAGGCTCTCCCGGGTTGTGACAAAGCACAAAGCGGTGACGAGCAAGATTGTGCTGATACCTGGTGCTTTAAGCCCGCACTGCATTGCACACTCGTGGTACATGGCCGGTGCCATCGGTGGATGAGAGCACTCGGGTGGGTTTGTCCGGAGGTGGTGCGGAAACCAATCTAGAGCCGACATCAGGATGGTTATGGCGAACCAGATCCTCTCGCCACGCTTCCTGTCCGAATTCACCGGGCCAATTGTCAATATTCATGACACCTTCCGGCCGGCGTTGGTCGGCGCCAACCCTCATTGGCCACCAAACAAGACGATCGTCTTCGCCTGACGCCGTGCGTCGCGCGGGCCGATCGAGGGAGCTGACTGTGGTGAATGTGCGCAAGGGCTTCGCCAGCCGGGCGGTGCGCCGTGGGTCTGGCCCCCCGGAACCAGCGGCGGCCGGGCCGCGGCCGACGCAGCCCAGGCTGGCCGCGTCGTTGCTGTACCGAGTCCAGCGCCTGCTGGCGCCCAGCCCGTTCTATCGAAGACTGGCCCGGTGGATCGAGGCGTCTGACGTGAGCTACCGGCTTTTTGCCGCCACGGAAAAGGCGGCCAAGAGCGCGATCTTCGGCTGCCAGATGTGCGGTCAGTGCGCTCTCCCCGCCACCGGCTATGCCTGTCCGGTGACCTGCCCCAAGCAGTTGCGGAACGGCCCCTGTGGCGGCGTCGGCGTCGATGGCTCCTGCGAGGTGTATCCCGGCCTGCGGTGCGTGTGGCTGGTCGCATACGAACGGGCCGAGCGCGAGGGTCGCGTGGCTGATCTGGGCCACCTCCAGCGCCCCATCGACTACCGGCGGTGGGGGCAAAGCTCGTGGGTCAACTATTGGCAGGGCCGCGACGACGGCCTGTGGACCGAAGGCAACGGCCTCAACGCCGCCCGGCCGGGCATCTGGCGGTTCGCTCCCTCGATGGCAGCGAGAAGGCAGTGATCCCCGCGCCGGCCTGGCTGGCCGGCGGCCGAGCCTCGCCCGCCGGCCAGGTCCTGCGCCGCCGCCTGGAGTCGGGCGACGTCACGGTGACCGCCGAGATCGGCCCGCCCCGGGGAGCCGATCCGGATGCGATCCGGCACAAGGTGGAGCCGTTGCGCGGCTGGGTGGACGCCGTCAACATCACGGACAATCAGAGCGGGTTCGTACGCTTGTCAAGCTGGGCCGGCAGCCTGCTCGCGCTCGCTGCGGGCGTCGAGCCGGTCATGCAGTTCACCTGCCGCGACCGCAACCGCATCGCGCTTCAGTCCGACTTGTTGTCGGCGGCCGCCCTGGGGATCCCCAACGTATTGCTGATGACCGGCGATCACCCGCGATTCGGCGACCACCCCGAAGCCAAGCCAGTGTTCGATATCGCCGGGTAGCGGGCGGGAATCTCACCCGCCCGCCCCCACAGATCCGGACGTGAACCTCTCGGTTCATCCGGCTCGTGCCGCTCAGTCGTCAGGTCGTGGCGCAGTACTTCCAGTGCGCGAACAGGCCGGGCGCACGTC
>WNFF01006252.1_pt1 | contig 10462 bp, 12 predicted proteins | sample 5400441 | NCBI WGS metagenome assembly WNFF01 (sample SAMN13153345, study PRJNA577476) | soil metagenome | isolation source: 120 cm saprolite under Douglas fir tree site 2 hole 3 replicate 1 | place: USA:California | collected 2015-04-18
CTGGCCGACAAGTTTGTCGGCATGTACGTGAACAAATGGACCCTCGGCTACGGTGAAAAGGGCAAGCAAGCCGTCAAAGAACTAATCAAGCGCGGCACGAAAGCCGGCCTGCTGCCGGGCCCGGCAACGGTCGAATTCCTGGAAGATTAGCTATTTTTCGTCCCCCGATTTCGGCAGTCCATTTACCTCGCCTTGACGCTGCCCCGCGAATCACTTAGTGTCTTTGAACTGCGATGAGAATACGAAATACCCTTTGTGTTTGTGTTTTTATCATTGGCCTGACTCCGCCACTGGTTCGCGGCCAGGCTGCGGCGGAATTCCGCGACCGTCAGCATGACGCCCAAGGTTGGCCTTCTCAGGCAGTTCGCGCCAGCCATGGTATGGTCGCTACTGACGAGGAACTAGGTTCTGAGGCTGGAGTCGAAATCCTGAAGCGAGGCGGCAATGCAGTTGACGCGGCTGTCGCCGTGGCCTTCGCGCTCGCCGTCGTCGAACCCGCTGCAGGCAATATCGGTGGCGGCGGATTTATGCTGATCCGCCTTGCCAGCGGCAAGACAACTTTCCTGGATTACCGCGAAGTGGCCCCTGGAAAAGCCACTCGCGACATGTACATCGGCAAGGACGGCAAGCTCGACGAAGAAGCCTCGGTCATTGGCTATCGTTCGATCGCTGTACCCGGCACCGTCGCCGGCCTCGCCCTCGCGCTGAAATCCTATGGCTCCATGAAGCTCGCCGACGTCATGGCTCCGGCGATTCGCCGTACCCGGCACCGTCGCCGGCCTCGCCCTCGCGCTGAAATCCTATGGCTCCATGAAGCTCGCCGACGTCATGGCTCCGGCGATTCGCCTTGCCGAAAATGGCTTACCGGTCAGCAAAAGGCTCGCGCATGAATTCGAGGAGGAGCGCCCGGCTCTCCAGCGCTTCGCCATGAGCCGCCGGATCTTTTTGAACGACGGCAAAATGTTTCACCCGGGAGATACGCTCCGTCAGCCGGAGCTTGCCGCCACGCTCAAGCGCATCGCCAGGAACGGCGCCGCCGAGTTCTATAGCGGCGAAACCGCTCGCGCGATCGTAGATGACATGTCGCGTCTCGGCGGCCTCATTACTCTCGACGATCTCGCCAAGTACCAGCCGAAAGTCCGCGACGTTTTGCGCGCGAAGTACGAAAGCAGCGGTCATGCCTGGGAAGTTCTGACTTCTCCTCCGCCCAGTTCCGGCGGCGTCGCCATCATCGAAGCGCTGAACATGCTTCAAAGCGTTCCGCTCAGAGGCTGGGACGACGTCGAAAGCGTCCACATGGTCGCCGAAGTGATGCGCCGCGTCTTTGCCGACCGCGCCGCGTATCTCGCTGATCCTGACTATTCGAACGTTCCCGTCGCCGGACTCACCGATCCCTGCTACGCCAAGGAAGTTTTCACCACGGTCGACCCGCAGCACGCGTCGTCGAGCAAAGTCATTAAAGCCGGCAATCCTCACACCTGCGGCGTGGCGGCAAGCAATTCGTCTTCCCCGGAAACTCTAGTCAGCCTTGGCGAGGGCCCGCACACCACGCATTTTTCCGTCGTCGACGCCGCGGGCAACGCCGTCGCGAGTACATACACGCTCAACGACAGTTATGGTTCGCACGTCACCTCTTCAGCCGGCTTTCTCCTGAATGACGAGATGGACGATTTCACGACGCAGCCCGGCGTGCCCAATGCGCTGTTCGGACTGGTGCAATCCGAGGCCAACGCCATCGCGCCCGGCCACCGTCCGCTGAGCTCGATGACGCCGACGATTCTGCTCCGCGACGGCAAACTCAGCTTCGTCACCGGCTCTCCGGGCGGCCCCGGGATTATTTCGGCTACGCTCCTCAGCATCCTGAACTGGATGCGCCTGGGCATGGAGCCGCAGGCGGCCATCAATGCGCCGCGTTTTCATCACCAGTGGGTTCCCGATCGAATTTCGATGGAGCCCGCCTTTCCCGACAGTATGGAACGTGCGCTGAACGTACGCGGCCATGCCACTCGCCGCGTCGGACATATCGGGCTGGTCAACGCCATCGCTATCGATCCGGCAACTGGTGACCGGCTGGGTGCAGCCGATCCGCGCCACGACGGCGCGGCCGTGGGATACTAAGAGGGATTGCTGAATCATCATAAGCGCGTAAGAGCGCGCCGCTTGCATCGTGGCTAAGCGCTTCGGGGAACTCGAACGAATCATGCAGAAACTACTGTCAACCTATTTATTTGTATCGCGAAAGCTGACGCCCGAGCTGCTCGGACAAATCTCCGAGGCCGGGTTTGCTGGCCTCGAGATTTTCTGCGCCCGCAGCCATTTCGAATATTCGAGTAAACTGGAAATTCAGGCCATGGCTTCCGCGCTCGAGCAACATGGCCTGCAGCTTTTCTCGCTGCATGGGCCGACAAGCCGCGACATGAGCGCCATGCGCGAAAGCGGTACCCCGCTTTCCATCTGCGAGGTCGAGCGCGTCCGGCGCATCGAGGCCATGGACGAATTGAAGCGCGTCATCGACGTCGCCGACGACTTGCCCTACGCGCGCCTCATCCTTCACATGGGCGGTGCGCGCGAAACCGCCGATCCTCGCAAGCGCGACGCCGCTTTCAGTACGCTCGAGCATCTAATCCTGCACGCGCACCACGCCGGCGTCATCATTTGCGTTGAGAACACCATGAGCGAAATGGGCGATCCAGATTATCTCCGCGCCTTCGTCGACGAAACCAGGCTCACCGGCCTGCGCTTCAATTTTGATATCGGCCACGCGAATCTCGCCGAATTCCGGGAAGAAGAGCGCCTCAAAAAAAGTTTCTCGCCTCTGCGCGATCTCGTTTCCTCCGTCCACCTCCACGACAATCGCGGCGAGAAGGACGAGCACATTCCTCCCTACGACGGCACCATCGATTGGTCTGCTGCCATCAAACTCCTCAAGACGGCGCCGGAACCGAACCTGCCTCTGGTTCTGGAATTGAAAGAAAAGACCGGCCCCGAAGCGCTAAGCGCCGCCGAGCAGCTCACCGCCGCCCGCAAGGCCCTGGACCGTTTTGAAAAGGCATGGACCTCCGCAAGATGAGCGTCGCGAACGAAACGGGCCAGATGACAGTGATCACCATTGAGCAGGCAGGCAAGTACGACTGTCAGGAAGTCACGCTCAAAGGCTGGCTCTACAATCTTCGGGAATCGGGGAAATTGCTGTTTCCGATATTTCGCGACGGCACTGGCATCATTCAGGGCGTATGCGCTCTGAAGGAAAATCCCGAAGCGTTCGAATCGCTGAAAGGCCTCACTCAGGAGTCCAGCGTCATCGTCACCGGCAAGATCCGCGCGGAGAAGCGCGCCCCCGGCGGCTACGAAATCGGCGTCACGAAAATCCAGATCGTTCAGAAAGTTTCCGAGAGCACGCCCTTCCCCATCCAGCTTAAAGAGCATGGCGTCGATTTCCTCCTTGATCAGCGCCACCTCTGGATTCGAACGCCCCGCCAGGCGGCTATTCTCCGCATTCGCGCCGAAGCCATCCGCGCCGCGCGCGAATTCATGGACGGCCAGGGCTACACGCTCACCGACGCCCCCATGTTCACGCCCGCTGCCTGCGAAGGCACATCCACACTCTTCGAAGTCAATTACATCGACGATCAAAAAGCATACTTGACGCAGAGCGGACAGCTCTACGCCGAAGCCATTGCCATGGCTCTCGGCAAGGTTTACACCTTCGGCCCCACTTTTCGCGCGGAAAAATCCAAAACCCGCCGCCACCTCACCGAATTCTGGATGCTCGAACCGGAAGCCGCCTACGTCGAGATCGACGAAATCATGGCGCTCGGCGAAGGACTCGTCAGCGCCATCGTGCAAGGCGTCCTCAAGAACAAACCGCGCGAACTGGAAACGCTCAAGCGCGATACCACCAAACTCGAAAAGGTCAAGCCCCCTTTCCCGCGCATTAGCTACGAAGACGCCGTCGCCGTGCTGAACAAAAACGGCAATTCCGCCAAATTCGGCGACGACTTCGGCGGCGACGAGGAGACCATCATCTCCAGCTCCTTCGACCGCCCGGTCCTAATCCATCATTACCCCACTTCGATCAAGGCCTTTTACATGCAGCCGGACGCCCAGCGCCCCGAGCTGGCCCTCGCTTTCGACATGATCGCCCCGGAAGGCTATGGCGAAATCATCGGCGGGAGCCAGCGCATCCACGATTACGATTTGCTCTTGAAGCGCCTGCGCGAACACAACCTGCCGGAAGAATCTTTTCAATGGTATCTCGACCTGCGGCGCTACGGCAGCGTGCCGCACTCCGGCTTTGGCATGGGCCTGGAGCGCACCGTCGCCTGGATTTGCGGCACCGAACACATTCGCGAGGTGATTCCCTTCCCTCGCATGATTTACCGCGTGTATCCTTAGGGCGGGGTAGCTCAGCACTTTTCCGCTGTTCCCGCAATTCTGTTGAGATTAAGGACTGGCCCGAATCTTGTGGCAGAGCTGCCGCCGCGCCACCGGCTCGGTTTTTCCGCGAGTCACCAGTCACGACGCACGAGTCACGGAGTCATCACATGGCCCAAAAAGTTCGCATCATCGGCGTCCCCATGGATCTCGGCCAGAGCCGTCGCGGCGTGGACATGGGCCCCTCCGCCTTGCGCGGCGCGGGTCTCCAATCCAGCATCAAGAAACTCGGCTTGCAGGTCGAAGACATCGGCAATCTTTCCGTCAAGCAACCGGAAGAGATGCCCGTGGGCGAAAAGCGCGCCAAGTATTTGCAAGAAATTGCTGAGACCTGCGGCGATGTCGCCGCCGCTGCCGAAAAATCCTTAATTGAAGGTTTTCTCCCGCTCGTTCTCGGCGGTGACCATTCCATCGCCGCCGGCGTAGCTGCTGGCGTCGCCAACTTTTTCCGCAAAGACAAAAAGCAGATCGGCTACCTCTGGTTGGACGCCCACGGCGACATGAACACGCCGGAATCTTCTCCTTCAGGAAACGTCCATGGCATGCCGCTCGCCGCCATCATGGGCTACGGCGCCCCGGAACTCGTCGACCTTCTTGGCTTCAAGCCCAAAGCCGAACCCGGCAATATCGTCATCGTTGGTGCCCGCGACCTCGATGCCCAGGAACGCAAAATCGTCAAAAAGTCCGGCATTCACGTCTTCACCATGCGCGACATTGACGAGCGCGGCATGCGCGAAGTCATGTCCGACGCTCTCAAGTACGCCATGGATGACACCGCCGGCATCGCCGTCAGCCTCGATATGGACTTCGTCGATCCCGCCGACGCCCCCGGCGTCGGCACTCCCGTCCGCGGCGGCGTCACCTACCGCGAAGCCCATCTCGCCATGGAAATGATCGCCGACACCGAGTCCATGGTTTCTCTCGAAGTCGTCGAGATCAATCCCATCCTCGACGAACACAACCGCACCGCTCTGCTCGGCGTCGAACTCGTCCTCTCCGGCCTCGGCCAGAAAATCCTGTGATCAGTCATTAGTTGTCTAATCAGAACCGCACGAAAAACAACCACTCCAACAATCGTCCTTTTTCACTTATAACTGAAAACTGATAACTTGGATTGCTGCACTTCCCGGCGGAATGAGATCGACTCGTGACCCCTGACAACAAGAAACGACTCCGTATTGGTATCCTCTTCGGCGGCCGCTCCGGCGAGCATGAAGTCTCTCTCGCCTCGGCAGCATCCGTGATTCGTGGGCTCGATCCGGACAAGTACGAAGCCGTCCCCATCGGCATCACCAAAGAAGGCCACTGGCTCATTGGCGCAGGCGCGCAAAAAATGTTGCCGGAAGTCTTGAAGGGTGGTCAGCGCGTCATGATGACCGCCGACCCCACCGACGCCGCGCTTGTGAAGTTGGACGGCAGCGGCGGCGGCCAGCGCATCGACGTGGTCTTCCCGGTGATGCACGGAACGTTTGGCGAAGACGGAACAATCCAGGGCTTGCTCGATCTCGCAGGCTTGCCCTTCGTTGGCGCTGGAGTCCTCGGCTCCGCGATCGGCATGGACAAAGACGTCGCCAAGCGCTTGCTTCAAGTGGCGAAAATTCCCGTCGTGCCTTGGATCACCGTCCACCGCCACAACTGGGAAAGCAACCCGCAGGAAATTCAAAGCGCGGTTGAAGCAGAATTCGAATACCCCGTTTTCGTGAAGCCCGCCACGCTCGGCTCTTCCGTGGGCATGACCAAAGTCCACTCACGCGAAGAATTGGCCCCTGCCCTGAACCTGGCCTGCGAATTCGCAATGAAAATTCTCGTCGAGGAGTCCGTCATCGCTCGCGAAATCGAAGTCTCCGTCCTCGGCAATCACGATCCGCAAGCATCCGTCCCCGGCGAAATCGTCCCGCACCGCGAGTTCTATGACTACGCCGCGAAATATCTCGAAGAAGGCACTCAGCTCCTGATTCCCGCGAACCTCAAGCCCGCTCAAGTCGAGAAAATCCAGAAGTACGCGGTAGATGCTTTCCGCGCCCTTGAACTCAGCGGCATGGCCCGCGTCGATTTCTTTCTCGAGAAAAAAGGCGGCAAGATTTATCTCAACGAAGTGAACACCATTCCCGGCTTCACATCCATCAGCATGTACCCGAAACTTTGGGAAGCCAGCGGCATCCCCTTCCGCGAGCTCATCGACAAACTGATTGAGCTGGCCCTCGAACAGCACGCCGAAAAGGCCCGCACCAAATACCAGATCGAGCTCCCCGCCGGCTCCTCCGGCGCCCTCGACGCTTAAGTCCGCTACAAGGAAGTTACCCAAAGGGGCCGGGCAACCGAGCGCATCAATCAATTCAGCTCGCCGCCTTTTACTCGCACGCACCGAGTCTGTTAGGATTTTGTCGTTGCTGCGTGGCGCTGGGATGGCGCCGCTTCAGCGCCAAGTTCGAATCGGACGCTCGCGGGGCAGGAGACTACTGAATGTCACTCATCGACCCACCTGCCGATAAACCAGATAAATCTCGGGCCATGGCTTTCACCATCGCGGCGCTTGCAGTGGTCGCGATTGTGGCGTTGTACTACACCTTCCGCTACTACCCGGAAAAGAGGGCCGCGGAGCATTTCCTCGACACCCTCGTCGCGGGCGACACCGCCAAGGCTTATCAACTCTGGAAGCCCGGCTCGTCTTATGCCATGAAGGATTTTCTCGCCGATTGGGGACCCGATGGCTACTACGGCCCGGTGAAGAGCTATAAGATTCTCCGTGCCACAGCCCCCAGCGGTTCGAACGCCGTTGCCATTACGGTTGAGGTCAGCCCTTTCTCCCCAATGCCCGACACTTCCGACACGGAAAGAAGCCGCAAGACGAAAGTCGTCGAAATTTGGGTTTTGACCGCTGACAAATCGCTCAGCTTCCCCGTTCCTTGACCCGAATCGTTTCAGCAAAAATCTCTATCCCTACGGTTATCGGCGAATATCGTCGAGCGCGTGGACGAGTTCCTGCGGGCTAACGCTCGCCGTGCCGAGTTTCCCGACGACGACTCCCGCAGCAGTATTCGCGAGCATGGCAGCATCGGCAAGCGGCGCTCCAGCCGCCACGGCAAGCGCCAGCACACTGAGGACAGTGTCCCCTGCTCCCGTAACGTCGAAAACCTGCCGTCCTGTCGCCCCGCGCTCGATCCCCGCCTGTCCCACGCGCGCGTAGGTCACTTCAAAACTCGTCGCCGGAACGTGCAAATGCCGCGGCGAGGACTCCTCAAACAAGCTCATGCCCTTTTCGCCGCGCGTAATCACCACCGCACTGCAGCCGAAGTGCGCGAGGAGCGCCCGGCCTGCCTCTTCCACAGATTTCTCGTCCGCCAGCGAGCGCGTGACGTAGAAACCCGCTTCCTTGGCATTGCACACGATGGCCCGCGCCCCGCGATACGCGTACAGCCGGGAGGTCTTCGGCTTCACGAACACGGGAACGTTCAATTGATGTGCAGCGCTCAGAACCCGGTCGGCGAAATCGTCGGTGACCAGACCTTTGTCGTAATCGGAAAGCACCAGCGCATCAAGCTTCTTGAAAGCCGTAAATAACAAACGCAGAAGCTTTTCCTGGGTTTCGGCGCGCAGGGGCTCACGCCGCTCGTGATCGACGCGAACCACTTGTTGGTGCCGCGCGATGATTCGCGTTTTTACCGTGGTGACGCGCTTCGAATCCGCGATGATGCCTTTGTCTCCGATGTTCGCGGCGCGAAGGCATTTTTGCACAGCGCGCCCGGGCTCGTCATTACCAGTAACTCCGAACGCTTCCACGCGCGCCCCAAGCCCGGCGATGTTTGCGGCCACGTTCCCCGCCCCGCCCAGGCACTCGCTCTGCTCCACGAAATCCACGACGGGAACGGCCGCTTCCGGCGACAGCCGCGAAGCCGTTCCCCACTGGTAGCGGTCCAGCATCAGGTCGCCGAGCACGCCGATACGCTTGCCGCGAAGGCGTGGGATCCATCGTTTCAACCGGGGAACGGCGTCGGCAATGTTGGTCGACATGTTTTCAATTTTCTGCCGCTTGATCGCCTACTCCTCGGCGATCTTCGCTTCTTCCGGCAGCATGACGGGAATATCATCACGCACCGGATAGATGCGGCGGCAGGAGACGCACTTCAGGCCCGTTCCATCGCTGAGCAATTCCACCCGCGTCTTGCAAACAGGACAAACCAGAATATCTAGAGCATATTTCGGCAGTTCCATTCGATCTCCGTCCGGGATTCGCGCATTCGCCGGCGTGAGTTGGCACTGTACCAAACGCCATCGCCAACGAGCAACTGTGCCCGACGAAGCGGTTTACATCGCACTTTGCTGGAATAATCTGACCAAACTTTTGTGCAAGTAAATGGGCCGAGACCAAAACTGACCCTCTGACCAGTAGTTTTTGGAACCGCAAGCGCAGTAAGCTGACGGGGATAGCGGGGTTGAATCCCTTTCTGCGGAGAGTAACCGTGTATTGCGACCGCTGTGGACTGAACTTCCTGCCCAAACAGTCCGTGTGTACTCGTTGTAAAAGAGTACCCACGCGGTACTGGTTCCAATTCATGAGTTTGGTGACGATTTTTGTGGCCGTGCTGTGCAACACCGTTCTCAGCTTGTTCTTGTTGCCGCGGCTGGCGATGGCCAAACACGGCCAAGTCTTGTTTCGCGGATGGTACTGGTTCAATCAGAAAGCGGCCCTGTATGGCTGGGTGCCGCTGGCCATCGGCCTGCTCGCCTGGGACTACTTCGTATGGAAAGAAGCCCGGCCGAAAGTCAAAGGCTGGTTCACCCGCAAATTGCTTACGTTTTCGCTGGCGGCAGGTGTAGCGCCGCTGCTCCCCTGGTGGATTCCGGCGGGACAGCCTCCCGCGCAATTCTTCGATATGATCGGGCGGCATTCCGCAGTGCCGGTCCTGCTGGCCTGGGGCGTGGTGACGGTTGTTACCATTCTTCTCTGCATTGACCCCGAATCGCGCGACTATCTTCTGGGCCACGGAAGAACGTTAAGCATTGTCAGCACCGGAATGCTGTTACTCGTGCTGACCATGACGGTGGTCGGCTGGTCGCTCACGTACTGAGCCAATTGCCGGCTCCCGGATATCTTCCCTTCTCAAGACAATAGCTTTTACAAAGCCAACCTCATGGGCCGTTTGCGCCGATGAAATTGATGACGGCATGGCTAAATTCTTCCGGCTTTTTGTCAGCGCGATCGGCGCTGTTTCTTCATTCGTTCTGCGCGACCCGCGCCTTCACCAGTTTCTTAACAAGTGCAGTCGGCAGTGGCTTGTCCGTGGGGAAGTGGATGGTCCCTTTGGATGTGGAGAAGCCCTTGAGTTCGTTCTTGAACGCCTCGATCACCGACGAACCCGGGAACAGACTGCAATGGTTCGAAAACGCGGCAAACCACACCAGCACTCCTTTGTGCTTGAACGCAGGAATCCCGTAGCTGATGGCCTCGGTGGCCTCCGGCGGCACAACGGACCGAATCACCGCGTGAATCCTGCTCAAGGTGCTGCGGGCGGGCTCCGGGACGCATGCGAGGTATTCGTCGATGTTCTTCGGAGCGGAGTTGCGTCCCATCCTCGAACGGCGATTACCGGAAGGCGCTCTTTTCGGTCCATGAGCGCGGCCGGTGCGATGCATTTCGCTCATCCTACTGCTCCCTTCTCCATCCCCGAATCTCGGCAGACGCCAGCAACTCGGCAAGCTTGTCGTAGCACTCCGCCGCGCCGTGCTCCATGCCGGACTTGATCACCGCGTCGCGAATCTCCCGCGACTCATACAGCACTTTGATTGTGAGCGTAGTCTTGCCGCCTTGCTCGGACAGGAGCAATGTATTGAGCGACTCGCCAGGGTAGTCGTCGAACGACTCGGTGCTGACGAGGCGCTCCGGCGGCACGAGCTCCTGGTAAACGCCGCGCAAATTACGGGAGTTTAGGCGAGAAGTCGGTCATCACCATAAATGTGGAATCTATCTTCTCGACGAGCTTGCCGTTCGCTTCGGACTTGTCGCGGACGCTTTGCCATTCGGGATCGT
>WNFF01005381.1_pt1 | contig 10461 bp, 11 predicted proteins | sample 5400441 | NCBI WGS metagenome assembly WNFF01 (sample SAMN13153345, study PRJNA577476) | soil metagenome | isolation source: 120 cm saprolite under Douglas fir tree site 2 hole 3 replicate 1 | place: USA:California | collected 2015-04-18
CGGCTGCAAATTGACAATTCTCAATTGCCGGGCTTGCCGCCTGTGGTGTAAAGCGGCATATCGGCGCGTCTCCACAGGGCGCCCGTTTCACCGGAACCCGCCTGATGACGTTGTGGTTTGTGCTCGCGCTGATGACCGCCGCGGCGATCTTCGCCGTGCTCTGGCCATTGGGTCGCGCCGCCCGGCCGCAAAACGACGGCAATGAGGCGGTCGTCTACAAGGATCAGCTCACTGAGATCGATCGCGATGTTGCCGCGGGCCTGATTGGTCCTTCGGAAGCAGGTGCCGCGCGCGTGGAGATCGGTCGTCGCTTGCTGGCCGCGGCGGATAGTCAGCGCGAGCCGCCGGTCGCATCGAACATCAAGTTGCGCCGTTCGGCGGCAGTCCTGGCCCTGGTTGGAGTTCCAATCGTGGCAATTGCGCTTTACCTCCCGCTTGGCTCGCCGCGGCTCGGCGATTTTCCGCTGGCGCAACGCACCCGTGCGCCGGACGTCACGCAGCCGCTCGACAATCTGGTGGCGCAGGTCGAGCAGCATCTGGAGAAAAATCCAACCGATGGCCGCGGCTGGAACGTACTTGCGCCGGTATTGGTGAAACTCGGCCGCTACGACGACGCGGTGCGGGCCTATCACAATTCGATCACCTATGGCGGCGACAGTGCCGCGCGCCGCGCCGATCTCGGCGAAGCCCTTGCCGCGGCGGCGGGTGGCGTCGTCACCGACGAGGCCAAGGCTGAATTCGAACGCGCCATCGCGCTGGACGCGGACGAGTTCAAGGCGACCTACTTCCTCGGCGTCGCCGCCGAGCAGGACGGCCGCACCGCGGAGGCCAGGTCGATCTGGCGGGCGATGCTCGCCAAAGCGCCGGCGGACGCGCCGTGGCGTCCACTGGTTCAGGCCGCACTGGCGCGGGTCGGCGGTTCCACCGCTCCGGCACTGCCGGATGATACGGTGGCGGCGGCGAAAGACATGAATGAGACCGACCGTGGCGCGATGATCCGTGGCATGGTCGAGCGACTCGCCAGCCGGCTGAAGCAAAACGGCGACGACGTCGAAGGATGGCTGCGGCTGGTGCGGGCTTATATGGTGATGGGCGATCGCGATAAGGCCAGGAGCACGCTCGTTGACGCCCGTCAGGCCGTCGCCAACGACGCAGAGCGGCTGCGGCGACTGAACGATGGTCTGAAGAATCTCGGGCTCGATGGATGAGCATGACGATGCGCAGGATTGAAAGCATGATGCCGAAAACTGTGAAGCGGTTTTCGGATTGCATCATGCCTGGGATTGAAGGCCACGCATGACGCGCAAGCAACGGCGTTTGACAATGATCGGCGGTTCGCTCGCGGTTCTCGCGGTTGCGGCGGCCCTGGTGCTGAACGCGATGCGCGATTCAATCGTGTTTTTTTCGACGCCGGCGATGGTGGCCGAAAAACATATCCAAGCGGGCAAGCGTTTCCGGCTCGGCGGCCTGGTGCAGCCGGGGTCGCTGGTGCGCGGCGACAACCTGGCGGTCACGTTCCAGGTCGCCGACGGCAGCGCCGTGCTGCCCGTGACCTACAAGGGAATTCTTCCGGATCTGTTCCGTGAAGGGCAGGGTGTGGTCGCCGAAGGCGCGCTCGACGCCTCCGGCGTGTTCAAGGCCGACACCGTACTCGCCAAGCATGACGAGACCTACATGCCCAAGGAGGTCGCGGACGCGCTGAAGAAACAGGGGCACTGGAAGGACGATTACGGCGCGAAGCCGGATTACAACGCAAAACCCGCGGCCACCCAGGGAGCGTCGCAAGTGAAACAAGGTGTCTCGCAGTGATCGCCGAAGCCGGACATTACGCGCTGGTGCTGGCGCTGGCCCTGGCGTTGATCCAGTCCACCGTGCCAATCCTCGGCGCTCGCCTGCACGATCCCGCTCTGATGAATGTCGCGCGCTCGGCTGCGCTGGCACAGTTGCTGTTCGTGGCAGCGTCGTTCGCGGCGCTGGTCACGTTGCACGTCACTTCCGATTTTTCCCTGGTCAACGTGTTCGAGAATTCGCATTCGCAAAAGCCGCTGATCTACAAGATCACCGGCGTGTGGGGCAACCATGAGGGCTCGATGCTGCTGTGGGTCTCGATCCTGGCGCTGTTCGGCGGCCTCGTGGCGGCGTTCGGCAACAACCTGCCGCTGTCGCTGCGCGCCCACGTGCTGGCGGTGCAGGCCTGGGTCGCCAGCGCGTTCTATCTGTTTATCCTGATCACCTCGAACCCGTTCCTGCGCATCGCCAATCCGCCGATCGAGGGCCGCGACCTCAATCCGGTGCTGCAGGACATCGGTCTGGCGGTGCATCCGCCGATGCTCTATCTCGGCTATGTCGGATTCTCGATTTCGTTTTCGTTCGCCGTCGCGGCCCTGATCGAAGGCCGGATCGACGCGGCATGGGCGCGTTGGGTGCGGCCATGGACGCTGGTGGCGTGGATATTCCTTACGCTCGGCATCGCGATGGGCTCCTATTGGGCCTATTACGAACTAGGCTGGGGCGGCTGGTGGTTCTGGGATCCGGTCGAGAACGCCTCGCTGATGCCGTGGCTGGCGGGCACCGCGCTGTTGCATTCCGCCGTCGTGATGGAAAAGCGCAACGCGCTCAAGGTCTGGACCATCCTGCTTTCCATCCTGACGTTCTCGCTGTCGCTGCTCGGCACCTTCCTGGTGCGCTCGGGCGTGCTGACCTCGGTGCATGCGTTCGCAACCGATCCGACGCGCGGCGTATTCATCCTGCTGATCCTCTGCATCTTCATCGGCGGCAGCTTGACGCTGTACGCGTGGCGGGCCTCGGCGCTGAAGCAGGGCGGGCTGTTCGCGCCGATCTCGCGGGAAGGCGCGCTGGTGCTCAACAATCTGTTCCTCACCACCGCCTGCGCGACGGTGTTCATCGGAACGCTGTACCCGCTGGCGCTGGAGGTCCTGACCGGCGACAAGATTTCGGTCGGCGCGCCGTTCTTCAATCTCACCTTCGCGCCGTTGTTCCTGCCGTTGATGATCGCAATGCCGTTCGGGCCATTGCTGGCGTGGAAGCGCGGCGATCTTCTCGGCGCGGCGCAGCGGCTGACCGCCGCCGGCATCGCGGCGCTGATTGCGATCGCGGTGCTATGGGCGTGGACCCGCGGCGGCAGCGCCTTCGCGCCGCTCGCGATCGGGCTCGCCGTATTTGTCATCGCGGGCGCGTTGAGCGACCTCGCCGAGCGCACCGGTCTGTTTCGGATGCCGTTCGGAACCGCGGTGCGGCGCGCCCGCGGATTGCCGCGTTCGACCTGGGGCACGGTATTTGCGCATGCCGGCGTCGGCGTGGCTTTGATCGGAATCGTCTGCGAGACCACATGGAACAGCGAATATATCGGATCGATGAAGCCCAATGACGTCGCGAAAATCGCCGGCTACGAATTGAAGCTCGATGGCGTGACGCAGCGGCAGGGGCCGAATTTTCGGGAAATGCTGGCGCGGTTCACGGTCAGTCTCGATGGCGAGCCGCTCAGCGCGATGACGCCGTCGAAGCGCAACTTCACCACGCGGGGATCGTCGACCACCGAGGCTGCGCTGCTGACGCGCGGCGCCAGCCAGCTCTATATCTCGCTCGGCGATACCGCCGCTGACGGCGCGATCGCGGTGCGCATCTATCATAAGCCGCTGGTGCTGCTGATCTGGTGGGGACCCGTCCTGATGGCGTTCGGCGGCATGCTGTCGCTGTCGGATCGCCGCTTACGGGTCGGCGCACCGAAGCCCGCCAAGGCGCTGCGCGGACTGCAGGCGGCGGAGTGATGCCGTGAAGCGAATCGTCGCAGCGCTTGTTGTCGCGATCGGGGTTGCTGGCCTGTCGCCCGCCTATGCCGTGCAGCCTGACGAGATCATGTCGGATCCGGCCAAGGAAACGCGGGCGCGGGATTTGTCGCGCGAACTGCGCTGCATGGTGTGCCAAAACCAGTCGATCGACGATTCCGAAGCGCCGCTGGCGCGCGATTTGCGGCTGTTGGTGCGCGAGCGGATCGCGGCCGGCGACAGCGATGCGCAGGTGATCGATTTCCTGGTAGCGCGCTATGGCGAGTTCGTGCTGTTGAAACCCCGGCTCAAGCCCCACACATTGTTGCTGTGGCTGTTACCCCCGCTGGCGCTGGCCGGGGGCGGGGTTGCGCTGTGGATGCATAGCCGGCGGCGCTCGAGATCCGCAGGAGCGGAGGATCAGTCCCTGGTCAAGCTGACCTCGGAGGAAGAAACGCGGCTGCAAAGGCTGATCGCGGCGGAGCCACCGGCGGAGGGGCCGGCTTAGCCCTGCGTTAGATCGTTTTGCCCTACGGCAAGCCGGTTTTCGCCCTGCGATAAACCGTTTTCGCCCTGCGATAAACTGCCGCATTGGTAACCCCCTTCATTACAAAAGTTTAATTCCCCCGCCAGCGCGCGGTAAGGGTGAAATCCCCATGTTTGGGTTCATGAGGTGCTCGCCCCCGGCACCGTCGATTTCACGCTTTGGAGACTTCCTTGATGACCGACCGTCCGACAGATCTTTCGTCCCTCCCGTCTTATCGTGCGCCCCGCCGTTCGCTGCTTTCCGCGCGCAAGTTCGCGTTGATGGCCTCGGTCGTCGCCGGCCTCGGCGTCGCCGTTTATGGCTTCAGCCCGTTGCCTGGACCGGTGGATCTCTTCAGCAGCCCTGCGCATGCGCAGGTCAACAACGAAGTCCGGAAAGTTGAGCGGCCTGTCGGATTTGCCGACATTGTCGAGCGCGTCAAGCCGTCGGTGATTTCGGTGAAGGTCAACATCAACGAGAAGGTCGCCAAGGACGATAGCGCGAACAATGATGACTCGCCGTTCCAGCCGGGCTCGCCGATGGAGCGCTTCTTCCGCCGTTTTGGCGGACCTGATGGCATGCCGCAGGGCCGCGGTGGTCCCCGCGGCGGACGCGGTGCGGTGACCGGCCAGGGTTCCGGCTTCTTCATCTCCCCTGACGGCTATGCTGTCACCAACAACCACGTGGTCGACGGCGCCGACAAGGTCGAGGTCACGACCGACGACGGCAAGACCTACACCGCGAAGGTGATCGGCACTGACGCGCGCACCGACGTCGCGTTGATCAAGGTCGAGGGCAGTTCGAACTTCCCGTTCGCCAAGCTTTCGGACGGCAAGCCCCGGATCGGCGACTGGGTGCTCGCGGTCGGTAATCCGTTCGGCCTCGGCGGCACCGTCACGGCCGGCATCGTCTCGGCCAGCGGCCGCGACATCGGCAACGGGCCGTACGACGACTTCATCCAGATCGACGCTCCCGTGAACAAGGGCAACTCCGGTGGCCCGGCCTTCAACACCGAAGGCGAAGTGATGGGTGTCAACACCGCGATTTATTCGCCGTCCGGCGGCAGCGTCGGCATTGCGTTTTCGATCCCGGCGTCGACCGTGAAGAATGTGATTGCCCAGCTCAAGGACAAGGGCTCGGTCAGCCGCGGCTGGATCGGTGTCCAGATTCAGCCTGTCACGGCCGACATCGCCGACAGCCTTGGCCTCAAGAAGGCCGAAGGCGCGCTGGTCGCGGAACCCCAGGCCAACGGTCCGGCGGCCAAGGCCGGCATCGAGTCCGGCGACGTGATCACGGCGGTGAATGGCGACGCAGTCAAGGATGCCCGCGAACTCGCCCGCACCATCGGTGCGCTCGCGCCCGGTAATGCGGTGAAGCTCAACGTGCATCACAAAGGCCAGGACAAGGTCGTCAACCTTACCCTCGGTCAGTTGCCGAATACGGTCGAGGCCAAAGCCGACAACGACAACAGCGATAAGGGCGGCGCGACCAAGGGCACCGACGTGCCGAAGCTCGGCCTGACGCTTGCGCCCGCCAACAGCGTTGCCGGCGCCGGCAAGGATGGCGTCGTGGTCACCGAGGTCGACCCGAAGAGTGCGGCGGCCGAGCGTGGCTTCAAGGAAGGCGACGTCATTCTCGAAGTCGCCGGCAAGAGCGTTACCAATGCCGGAGACGTGCGCGAAGCCATCAACGCCGCGCGCACCGACAACAAGAACAGCGTTCTGATGCGCGTCAAGAGCGGCGGTTCGTCGCGCTTCGTTGCGGTGCCCTTGGCGAAGGGCTAACTATCTACGAGATGGAGGGTGTCGCTGGCATTGGTCGCCCCCGCCGACGGCTCTTTCCGGGGGCGGGTCAAACAGCCCGTTCCCTCCAGCTACCTTCCGATGGAATACGCCCCCCTCTGTCGGGAGGTCAAAGGGCGGTGAGGTCCCCCAGCTTCACCGCCCGCTTTTTTGCTTAATCCGGAGGTGCCAGGTCGCCTTGCATGAGGATGCCGACCGCGCCATGGTGACAGAAGGCTGACCCACTTGACCGCAATCGACCCCCAGATGCGCCTCTTGATTATCGAAGACGACCGCGAGTCCGCCGACTACCTGGTGAAGGCGTTTCGTGAAGTCGGTTACGTTGCCGATCTCGCCGGCGATGGCGAGGAAGGGTTGGCGCTCGCCGACAGCGGCGGCTATGACGTGCTGGTGATCGACCGGATGCTGCCGAAGCGCGACGGCCTGTCGCTGATCGGCACCTTGCGCGAGAAGGGCAATCGCACCCCGGCACTGATCCTCTCGGCGCTCGGACAAGTCGACGACCGCATCAAGGGCCTGCGCGCCGGCGGCGATGACTACCTGCCAAAACCCTATTCATTCGCCGAACTGCTGGCGCGGGTCGAAGTGCTGTCGCGCCGCCATGGCGGCCCGGCCGAGGAAACCGCCTATCGCGTCGGCGACCTCGAGCTCGATCGTCTTTCGCATCGGGTGGCGCGTGGCAAGGACGAATTGACATTGCAACCGCGCGAGTTCCGGCTGCTGGAATATCTGATGAAGCACGCAGGGCAGGTGGTGACGCGGACCATGCTGCTGGAGAACGTCTGGGACTATCATTTCGATCCGCAGACCAATGTCATCGACGTGCATATTTCGCGGCTGCGCTCCAAGATCGACAAGGGTTTTGAGCGGCCGTTGCTTCATACGATTCGCGGCGCGGGATACATGATCCGTGACGGAATCAGATAAAAAGACAAAATTTCAATCACTTGCCCATTAGGCGCGGGGTTCACCTACCAGTTTATTGCCAATTTTCGGGCGCGACTTGAGCCGTTAACGACAAGCACCGGCCACGGCGAAGTGCTAGCCGAAACGTCATGATCCTGACCGTATGTCTCGACGAAAGCGGGACACACGCCGACTCGCCCATCAGTGTGATGGCAGGCTATTTGGGCACGGCGGCGCAATGGAAGCATTTGGGCTGCGCTGGTCGCTAAGGCTGGGGTCCGGCACATTCACGCGGTCGATCTATTCAGGCGCACGAAGCAGTTCAGGGGGTGGAAATCCGAAGATGTGGATGCGCTCGCTCTCTCGTTGGACGGCGTGATCGCCAGGTACCTGCAACTCGGCTTCTCCGTTATCGTCAGGGACGATGACTACAAAAACATCTACGGCGCCGGGCCGCACCCGAAGCGCCCGGTGAAGGATACGAAGTACGGCGTCTGTTTCCGCGCATGCTTGGCCTTCGTGCCCTCGTTCATCGCCTCGGAACTCAAGCTAGCGGGGCAAGGAGCGCTCGCCGAACTGACAAGGATCGATTTCGCGCTCGAAGGCGGGCACGCGAACGTCGGTGACGCCCGGCGGCTCTTTGAGCTCTACAAGAAAGACGCGTTGCCGGAATGGCAACATCTGATCGGAGAGTTTGATACGTCAACCAAAGACAGCGTTGGCGCGCAAGCCGCGGATTTTCTGGCCTACGCCGTGTATCGCGCGGAACTTCTCGAACACGGCCAGGCGGCGTCTGACATCGAAACATCATCCTACGTCGCCGATGCGCCCATGATTGCAAACAACTATCCGCGGGCGCCTGTGCCACAAGGCGGTCCAATGCTGTTCCGCAACCCTATCACCCGCGACGTGCTGCAGTCGCTCAAGGACAATCTGTTCGCCATCGAGGCTGAGCGCCGAGTGCGGACCGCGCCTTAAGCGTCGATCTGCGCCGAGTAGTATTGAATGTGTACGCCGCGCAGTCGCTCAAAGGCCGCGGTCCGCGGCCCAACGCCGGTAGAGCGCGACGACGGGTCGGCAACGCCGCAAAGAAGCGTGCTTCGTCGCCGTAGGATGCCGGCACATCCCACAAGGCATGTCGCCAGATGTGGGTCCCGGCCGCCCCCCATTTCGAGATCACGGCGGCACCACCCCATCGGCCGGCATGCTCCGGCGCGCCGTCGCGAAAATAGATGACGATGGGACCCTCGCCCTCGACTTCACGCAGGTCGCCGTTTGCCAGCAGGGACTCGACGAACTGCTTTCCGGGAAAGACCGGCCCAAGGCGCATGTCGCTGACGGCGTCCGCCTCGATGCCCAGGGCGAACATGAAGCAGTTCACCTCGTAGATTGGCGGCGAGAATCGCCTGTGCAGACGGACGCTGTGAGGAATTCGCTCGTTCAGTGCCTCCATCTCGCGAACCTGCACGTCGAGCCAACCGAGGTCCACCCCCTCAGGCGGGAGCGTGAGGCGGTACAGCTCGGCCCGCAGTTCAGAATTGCCGTTTGCCATATGCGGTATTCCAGGTGCTTCGCCGCGTCATGCTTCATTCGGGTGCGGCGTCCCAGCAGCAAAGCGCTCTTATGCCGGGCTTCTTGGCTTTCGGTGCTAACAATACCAAAAGTCCCGCATCAAGCGGGGCTTTGTTCAATAGGCTTGCCGGCGTCTGGCAACGTTTTGAGCCATACCCTCAGATCGTCAGGCAGGATGATCGTGCGCCTGCCATGCTTCTTGGCCTTGAGATCACCGCTGCTGATCGCCTCGCGAATTGAGGTCAGCCCGATGCCGGTGAGGGCGCTCGCCTCTTCAGGTGACACCGAAAGCCGTTCCGACAGCGGAACCTTTCCCTTCTGCCCGAACTCATTCATCACACAACCCCTTATCCTTCGCCAGCTCACGCTCCAGCTTGTCGGAGATCGATAAGAGCTTGCTCAGCTCGGCAACCGTCGGCTGCAGCTCCTTCACCCTGGCGACAACCTCATGCGCCTCCTTGGCGCAGCCTGGCACAGTAGCCAATAAAGAGCGCATCGCAGGACTTGATCATTTCCACATGATGCAATTGGCGGTGCCGTAGCACAATGGTTGTCACAAGCGCGTAGTACAATTGGATACTAAAGCGAGTGAAAGGAGAGGTTCCGCTTCCCAATTTCTTCTCCCTTATTTCAATAGCGGCGATGAATTCTGGGAACCTGGGGCGAAACCTCTCACCACTGCGAAGACAATAGAGATTCTGATATTGTGATAGTTCGCCCGGACTCGAACCTGCAACCAGACCGTTATGAGCGTAGTGACCTCACAGAAAAACCCAATAAAATCGGTTATTTCTGTCGATAAGCAGTGGCTGTTCTCGCACGTCCGAATACGGGGTTACTGTGGGATAACTGTGGGGTTATCCGCATCAACCTTCGCGTATTTGATGCGGTGGCCGGTCTTTCGATTGATCTGGTTGAAGCTGATCTTTTCGAAATCTGAGGTGGCCGGATACAAAGCGACCGGGCAAGTCACGAGGGAGAGGCGCAGAAAGCCTTTCCAATTAGCGCGGGGGCCATGAAGTGCATATGTCGAAGAGAAAGGTGTTGGGCCTTCTGGTAATTGCCGTGGGAAGTCTGCTTGGCATGAGGAGTGTGGGCGCACAGCCGGCCAGTCCCGACGGGGAGAAAGTGAGAAACTTTATGCAGCGCTGTATCAATCAGAGGGGGGCGGAAGTCATCAAGAGAAGTGACACCTCGTTTGCTATTAAGTGTGACGGCTTCCTAGCGAAAGAATTCATCAACTACCTGGACCAATACAATTCAGGGAAAGATACCGGAGTTGTCAGAAATGACCCTGAAGACCCTGAAAACAATGTCGGGCGGACTACGTAATCGCCTTTAGATCATCTATCGTTTGTTACTATGCCGGTAGAGGCAACAGTCCAGAATTAGCTTATTGGTGTTACATAATACTCCCGTATCCATCTCCGTGAGTCAGTTGGAGATAGTGCCCGTTGCCGAAATAACCGAAGCAGGAGGGTGAACGACATACGTTCGATCAGCCGCTTCAGGACCATATCCGGTTGGAATTTTGAACACTGTTGCTGTCTGTGTAGGAAATCTGAAAGCCCTTCACTGTCGGAGCGTCGTAGATATCCACCCGCACATTGTTCGGAAGCGCCGTACCAAGATCGTCCGCCACCGACCCGCTTTCATAGCTCGGAAGCCTGTTGCAAGCCACATCGCGGGCGGAAGCATTTCAAGCATTTCATCGTAACGCTCTTCAGTGCATGAAGTGGACCCCGGAAATAGGACCAAACGTTAAGGTGTGAAGCGTCCTGCTCTGTCTCAACCGATGGAGTACGGATATGACCAAATCACGCAAGAAGTTTGATGCCACATTCAAGGCCAGAATTGCCCTGGAGGCACT
>WNFF01018217.1_pt1 | contig 10460 bp, 9 predicted proteins | sample 5400441 | NCBI WGS metagenome assembly WNFF01 (sample SAMN13153345, study PRJNA577476) | soil metagenome | isolation source: 120 cm saprolite under Douglas fir tree site 2 hole 3 replicate 1 | place: USA:California | collected 2015-04-18
AACAGCGCCCTATCGTGGCGCAGGTCGACCCGAGGCAGCCTACATCCTGGAACGCACCGTGGATCGGATTGCCCACGAACTGCGTCTCGATCCCGCCGAGGTGCGGCGCCGCAACTTTATCCCGCAGGATGCTTTTCCTTACTCGACTGTGACTGGCCTTAAGTACGATAGTGGCAATTACGCAGTTGCTCTTGACCGAGCGCTCGAACTGGCCGAATACACAACCTTGCGAGTGAAACAGCGTGAACGTCGTGAGATGGGCAGCCCCACGTTGTTGGGAATTGGCCTTTCCTCGTTTATTGAATTGACGGGCGATAGCTTCAGCATGCCTGGAGCGTTACGAGAGTCTGCTACAGTGCGGATTCGCCGGGATGGGACTATCCTGGTGCAGAGTGGCGTCGCTCATAACGGCCAGGGGCACTTCACCGCCTTTGCCCAGATTGCGGCGACGATCTTTGGCTTGCCCGGCTCTCAGGTAGAGGTCCGCATGAACGATACAACTCTGCCTGGCTATAGCATAGGTACATTCGGCAGTCGCATTATGCAGGTAGCGGGTTCTGCTGTGCGGCTAGCAGCTGAAGCTGTCCGCGAGAAAGCTTTGCAGGTAGCAGCGAGAGTGTTAGAAGCTGCCCCTGCGGACCTTGTTTTGGAGGATGGTCGAGTGATGGTGCAGGGCGTCTCAACGCGAGCGGTCAAACTGGGTGAGTTGGCCAGATTGGTGGAAGAGCAGCCTGGCCTGATTGAACGAGAACCACCCAATCCGGTAAATGGTACGCCTATCGAGGGGTTGGCAGCCTGGCGCGATTTCACGCCGCAAGGTGCAGCGTATGCTTCCGGTACTCACGTAGCAGTGGTCGAGGTAGATGGCGAAACCGGCGAGGTGCAGGTGCTCAAATTTGTCGCGGTAGATGATTGCGGACGGGTGCTCAATCACTATCTCGCCGAAGCCCAGATACATGGTGGACTTGCCCAGGGCACCGGGCAAGCCCTCTATGAAGAAGTCATCTACGACCTGGATGGTCAGCTTCTCACAGGTTCGTTAATGGATTACAGCTTGCCCATCGCCAGGCAAGTGCCAGATTTTGTTACTGCTCTAGTCGAGACTCCCTCACCGTTCAATCCGCTGGGCGTGAAGGGTGTGGGCGAAGCAGGCACTATCGGCGCACCGCCCGCTATTGTGAATGCGGTGCTGGATGCGCTCGCTCCACTGGGTGTCAAGACGATAGACATGCCGCTTAAGCCAGACAAAATCTGGGCGCAAAGCCATGCTTCTCATACAACTTCTGCGCGGCGACCTGCACCGTTGAGGTGTGGAGATGGAGGGTGGTGTAGCCTCTGGCACGGGCGCGCGTTTCGAGTTCGGTGAGTATACGCTGTCCGAACCCTTGCCCTTGATAGTCGGGATGGACACGCATGCGCATGATTTCGGCCCGCTTGGGCGAGGTACAACGAAACGCTCCCATGGCAACAAGACGACCGTTGATCTCGCCAATCAGAAATTCACCATGGTTGTTGAGATAGTGCTCTTCAATGGCGTAGACATCGTCGTCCCAGGGCCCGCGCCCAAGATAGGCTCCAGCGGCTCGAATGGCAAACACATGCAGCTCCTCGACGGCGGCCTGGTCCGCCGGGGTATAACGCCGGATGGTCAGCATGCACCATTGCTCCTTCTTTATGCTCTTGTGCTTTGCAGGCCGTTGTGTCGATGTCCAGACCAATCACGACATGCATACGTCCGCTCAATTCTGCATGTGTCCGTTGCTCTCAGGATGGGGAGAGGGCTGCACAAGCGAGAAATTCGACAACGACTCGATCACCGTCAGAAGTGCAGAATGATCCAGGTTGCCTCCACCCTTAGCAACGAGCGAGGTGAAGAGTTGCTCGACCAGCGTTCCCATAGGCAGGACAACGCCATAGGCCTGCGCGATCTGTTTGACGATTTTGAGGTCTTTCAGGTGAAATGCGGCTTTGCCTCCCGGCTCGAACGAATGCTGGATCATGGATGAGCCGCGCAAGTCCAGGAAGCGGTTCTGCGCCAGGCCGCCACTGAGCACTTTCAGGATGATGGTAGGTGCGACGCCTGCCTTTGCACCCAGCACGAAGGCTTCAGAGATAGCCTCGATGATGAGCGCGACGAGCACCTGGTTGCAGGCTTTGACAATCTGTCCGGAGCCTGTAGGGCCGCAATAAGTGATCGTTTTGCCAAGTACTGAAAAAACCGGCTGCGCTCGCCGGAAATGCTCCTCGCTTCCTCCGACCATGATGGAGAGCGTGGCCGTTTTTGCCCCTTCTTCGCCCCCGCTCACTGGAGCGTCGAGCATGCCCACGCCGCGCTCTTCGAGGACGCTGGCAAGATACCTGGTGGTAATCGGTGAAATGGTGCTCATGTCGATCAGGAGCATCCCTTCGCGCGCGCCGGCCAGTAATCCACCGGGGCCTTCCACGACGGCTTCGACATCCGGGCCATCGGGTAACATGGTGATGACGATGTCGCTCTGCTCGGCGACTGCCCTGGGCGAGCTGGCCGCCTGTGCACCCTCGCGCTCCAGTTCGTCGATGGCCGGTTGGCTGCGATTGAAGACGGTAAGCGGGAAGCCTGCCGAGAGCAGGTGGCGCGCCATGGGCTTGCCCATGAGCCCGAGTCCAATGAAACCGATGCGTTCGTCCATAAGCGGTGCTCCAAGTTCTGCTTCCTTATCCTGGTAGATTTTATACCAGAATATTTTGACTCCTGGTTCTAGAAGAGAAACTCTGGCATGATTCTACCACAACATAGAACGCATTCGTATAACAGATAATTTTGCACCATCTGAAAGGAGAAAGAGATGCAGTCATCAGTCTCTACGTCCGAAGAGCTCACGAAACACTATACCACAGCGATTGATGCGCTCTGTGAGATAGCCAGCGCGTGCTGTGCTCTCGGAAGAGTAGGTGACGCCCGGCACCTGCTTGGTACGTCTCTACAACTGATAGAAGCGAGCGAGGTAGAGCCTCGGGATCGCCTTAAGCTGTTACTTCTGTACTCAAAGATTCTCATCGTCGATCAGCTTCTTACCTTCAGGGACGCTGATCTCCTGTTTTCGATCATTGTGCAGGCCAAGCAGATCGCCGAAGCGGCCCATAATCAACAGGGCATCGCAGACGCCTTGAGTTTGCTCGGACAGGCCCACTACTTTGCAACGGTGTTCAGCAGTAGCACACTTGACAGCCCGCAAGGGAAATACGAGGAAGCCCTCGCCTATCAGCAGCAAGCCCTCTCGCTCCGGGAAGCACTGCACGATACCCGAGGGGTCAGCGAGTCACACTTTTTCATCGGCAATGTGTATGAGCGCTGGCAGCAGAATGACCTGGCTCAGCAACACTATACGAAGCCGAAAGGATCGCCGAGCAGTATGGTCACCTCTATGAAAGGACCGAACCCGCTCGTCATCTTGCTGGCCTCGCTTTGCACAGAGGAAACCTGGATCAGGCGCTCACCTACGCCTTGCAAGCACTGTCCTTGCGCGAAGAAGCCAGATTTCAGCCCTTCTTGCCCTTAGATCACCTCTTGCTCAGTAGCGTCTACCTGGCAAAAGGAGACACGGTCAATGCCTTGCTCCACACCGAGATCGCGTCTGCCATAGCTTCAGAGATGGGAAATATTTGAAGATCGGCCGGAAGATGTTCCTGCGCAGCCTCGTCGATAGGCAATTAGCCATACGAAGCTGATAGTCTATTTTACGGTCGCGTCAGTGCCGTTAGACATACTGGTATCCTGGGGCATGTCTGGCCGTTGCTCGTCGTCTGATATATTCTCGGTGAACACACGGCTAGCGAGTATATCCTCAGCCTCGATGGTCATCAGGTCCATCTTAGAGATTCTTCCCCCTTTGGCGACGAGACGGTTGGCCTGGCGTAAGCGCGCCCGATCTATCGCATTGCGCACACTACGGGCATTGGAGAAGCGAGGCATGTGCATTCTTCTTTTTAGATACGCTTCAAATGCATCGTGGGCCTCTGGACTGAAACGATACATCTGTTCCGCAAGCATGAGTTGCGCGATGGCAAGAAGCTCATCAAGGGTGTAATCGGGGAAATCCAGGTGATGCGCGATGCGCGAACTGACACCTGGATTGGACTGAAAGAAGGTTTCCATGCGGTCTTTGTAACCTGCGAGAATGACGACGAGATCTTCACGTTGGCTCTCCATCACCTGCAAGAGGATCTCAATGGCTTCCTGTCCATAGTCCCGTTCGTTTTCCTGACGGTAGAGGTAGTAGGCCTCGTCAATGAAGAGTACGCCGCCCATAGCTCGTTTAAGGATCTCTTTGGTCTTGGGAGCGGTATGACCGATGTACTGACCAACCAAATCGTCGCGTGTCACCGCCACCAGGTGGCCTTTGCGGACATAGTTGAGTCGATGCAGGATCGTCGCCATGCGCATGGCCACCGTTGTCTTACCAGTACCTGGACCACCTGTAAAGGACATGTGCAGAGAGGGTGGTCGCGCGGTCAACTCTAAGCTACGACGCATCCGATCAACGATGAGTAGAGCAGCGATTTCGCGAATGCGTGTCTTGACCGATTTGAGCCCCATAAGCTCCTGATCAAGCTTTTGCAGCACCTCCATAACCTGTGATTCTTGGAGAACGGTTGATATATCTGCTATGATCTCCTTCAGAAGCTACAAAATTACATACAATTCGGCTAGTTATTTGTTTTCCTTCGCCAGGAGACTGGACAATGGGCAACCATCATCTCTTGGGAGTTTTGCTGTGGTTACTCATTGTCCAGTATGACGGGCACCAATCTTGGATCAGTCAGTGAAGCGTTCTCCCTTAGGCTTGTCTGTCGCATAGCTATGTAGAGAATAGCGGATGGTACGGTCATGCGCCTCCTGACGGGCCAGGGTAAAGCCCGGATCATGCAGCGGGCGATTCACAATAAACGAGAGAGCAAGAGTTTGACGCCCCTTCCTGCGGTCGTAGGCACCCACGCGGATATAGTGATTCGGATAGGCCTTACGGCACTGGTTGATCTCATAGAGGATCGCCGCTGGATCCTTCACGTCGAACATCGGCAGTCCCCACATCTCCCAATAGGTATTGCGTGGATGGGGATCATCGGTGAACTCGACGTTAATAGGCCAATCATTGTCCAGGCAGTATTGCGCTTGCATCCGAATCTCATCGTCTGTTAGAGGCGGCAGAAAGGAAAATGTTCCTTGGGTCAGATGAAAAGCCATGGCGATAACTTCTCCTCGCTCCACTAATAACTTGGGGTCGACATAACATCAGGCGTGTCGGTTGATGCGTAGTTGTAGGTAACATCCTTCCAGAGTTCGAGTGCGGCATGTAGTGGAGCGCACCACTTCGCCGCCTTCTCAAGGATCTCCGGCCCCTCACTCATAATGTCACGCCCCTCATTCCGTGCCTGGATCATGGCTTCTACGGCAACGCGGTTTGCCGTTGCACCGGCAGCAATACCCTGCGGGTGACCGATGGTACCACCTCCAAACTGGAGTACTACATCCTCACCTAGATAGTACAGCAGTTGATGCATTTGTCCAGCATGAATACCACCTGAGGCAACGGGCATCACTGCAGGCATCGACGCCCAATCCTGCTCAAAGAACAGACCTATGCTGGGGTCGGCATCATACTTCGATTCACGTAGTGTCTTATAGTAGCCCCTCACAGTATTTGGATCACCTTCCAGCTTTCCAACCACCGTACCTGCATGGATATGATCGACTCCTGCCAGGCGCATCCACTTGGCAATCACACGGAAGGAAACGCCGTGCGTCTTCTGGCGTGTGTATGTGCCATGACCTGCGCGGTGCAAGTGTAAAATCAGACCATTCCTGCGTGCCCATTTCGCCATGGACTGGATCGCAGTATAGCCAATGGTCAGATCGATCATGACAATAATACTCCCTAGCTCCTTGGCAAAATCGGCACGCTCGTACATGTCTTCCATCGTCGCGGCGGTGACGTTGAGGTAATGGCCTTTGATCTCGCCGGTCTCAGCACTGGCTTTATTAACCGCTTCCATACAATAGAGGTAGCGATCACGCCAACGCATGAAAGGTTGGGAATTGATATTTTCGTCATCCTTCACAAAGTCCAGGCCACCACGCAGGGCCTCATAGACGACACGACCGTAGTTACGAGCAGAAAGACCAAGCTTCGGCTTCGTCGTAGCCCCGAGCAACGGGCGCCCATACTTATCAAGGTACTCGCGCTCCATGACGATTCCATGCGGTGGCCCCTGGAAGGTCTTCACATAGTGTGGAGGAATGCGCATATCCTCCAGGCGTAAGCTCTTGAGCGCCTTGAAGCCAAAGACGTTGCCGATTATGCTGGAGGTCAGGTTCGCGATAGACCCCTCCTCGAACAGGTCCAGATCGTAGGCGATGTATGCAATGTACTGATCTGTATCAGGAACTGGAAAGACTTGATAGGCTTTGGCCTGATAGTTCTCGTATGCCGTCAACCGATCGGTCCAGACGACGGTCCAGGTGGCGGTGGAAGACTCACCAGCAACAGCCGCCGCTGCTTCAATGGGGTCTACGCCCTCTTGAGGCACAATGCGAAACGCACACACGATATCTGTGTCTTTCGGTTCATAGTCAGGTTTCCAGTAGCCCATTTGAGCATACGGGATTACCCCTGATGCCCAACGGCTCTTCTGCTGTGGCATGGGCTCTATGAGCATATTGATATCTCCTCACGCTAGTATGGTATGATCTTCGTTGGGAGAAGTATAGCATGATAAAATTATTAGTTGTAGTAGCAGTTTGCTATCGAATCCATAGATCAAACTTTATGTATTGAGGCCATAGTTTGACTTGCAGAGAACGGCCCAGAAAGCCCCTGTGATTTATCCAGGGAAGTGTCAAATAAGCTTTGCTTTATTGTCCTTCGACATGATACGATTTGCGCATGGATACCACAAATGGCCCAAATGATTTCACTGTACATCAGCTCAAAATATTTCGCACGGTAGCACAACACCAGAGCTATACGAAAGCCGCCGGGTTTCTCTATCTCTCCCAGCCTGCTATCTCACAGCAAATTAGAACGCTCGAACGGGTGCTGGGTCTGCGGCTATTCGCTCGCCGTGGACGAGGCATCGTGCTAACTTCTGCAGGCCAGGAATTCCTGCCCCACGCTGAACGGCTCCTCACAATGCTTGCTGAGTTCGTTCCTGTAGTGAAAGAGATTCACACACTTGGACGGGGAAGCGTTTTAGTTGGCGCAAGCACGAGTGCTGCTACTTACGTAGTACTCCCTTTGCTCGGTGCTTTCCATGCTCTTTACCCGCGAATCCACGTCACACTCATGGTTGATGACCATCATAGCATTGAAGAAAGTCTAGTCACCCGCCAGGTAGACCTGGCGGTGATGAGCCTCGTCGAGGGGCAAGATCGTTTCGACGTAGAGTTTCTAATGCCCCACGAGCTCGTGATGGTGGCCTCACCAACTCATCGGCTGGCAGGTTACGCGGCACTGACGCTGCATGATCTGCAACGGGAGACATTCCTGCAACTTGAGCAAGGATCTGTCACAAGGCTGGATACTGAGCACTACTTTGCGCATGCAGGCCTGACCCTACAGGCAAGTCTAGAATTGGGCAGCATCGAGGCAATTAAGGAAGGGGTAGCCGCCGGATTGGGGATTGCCGTGATACCCTGGGAGTCAGTCGAACTCGAAATCGCCAGCGGTGACCTGGCGATGCTTGATGTAAAAGGGTTTCCACTGAAGCGACAATGGAATGTGGTACATTTAAAGGGGAGGGAGCTATCGCGAGCAGCAACCGCTCTCCGGCAACTCTTCTTGCAAAGTAAGGTCGATTCGCGCTAGCAAATGGCACCTTGCTCATATCAGAGCCTGTACTGGCGCAAGAACTCGATGAACTCTGCAGCGCTAGGAGTTAGGGGCCGTTCAGCAAGGCGGGCAATGTACCAGCGGCGCTGGAGGGGGAAATGCTCCACTTGTAAAATAGTCAGTATATGATAACGAATCTCACGCTTCACTGCCATCTCTGAAAGTACGCTCACACCCAGTCCTGCAGCAACGGCTCTTTTGACTGCTTCAACATGCCCGAGCACCATCCCGACCTTAAGTGGCAACCCGGCTACCTCGAACAACTCCTCCACGGCAGCCCGCGTTCCTGAGCCCACCTCGCGGAGAAGGAAGACCTCCTCTGCCAGACGAGCCAGTGGCACATGGGCATAACTGGCTAAAACGTGGTCAGGGGACGCGACAACCACTAATGGATTAGGCAGGAATGGCTCAGCTACGAGCCCATCAACTGCTGGGGGCCGACCGGCTATGACGAGATCCGCTTCCCCTGCCAGCAGGCAAGCGCGAACTTCAGCGCGGTTGGCTATGCGTAGTTTTAGTGCAACGGTGGATCGCCCTTGGTGAAAGGCACCAAGGAGGTGAGGCAGAACATAGGTTCCCACTGTGGTGTCAGCTGCGACACGCAATGGCACGGCCTCCGACGACACGTTTCCACGTAGCTCCGTCATTGCCCACCATGCTTCATCCGCTGCTGCAACCACGTGTTGTGCATATTCGTACAGCTCGCGCCCTTCATCCGTCAGGGCGAGGTGTTTACCCCACTGCTCCAGAAGGGTCAACTGAGCGGCTCGTTCCAGTTCTGCTACAAGGGCCGAGACGGTAGGCTGCTGGCAGCCAAGTTCTTCCGCAGCTCGTGTGTAGCTCAAGAGCCGCGCGACGGTGCAGTACACGCGAAGCTGGTGTATCGTAATGGTATCAAGGCGTGACCAATTCATAAGCTGCAACCTATATTTAGTATAGTAATTTGTGGCTTGCTCTTATGTAATATACCGTTTATTATTTTATCATGGGATAGACCAGCCCATGCAAATGGGCTGACTTTTTTGAGGATCCAGCCCCATCAGCTTTCTGCTAGCAATGTCTATTTGGAGGCCAACGGAAGTGATGAATAGCTGGCACCCTGGTTACGACGATGTGTAATTGGGCGTACCAAAACAAGTGATACTCGCCCCTGGTGACCAACCACGGACGCGCAGCGCAAGGAGTTTGGAGAACGTTATGGCTGTACCATCTGTAGGAATTCAGCGTCCGTACATTGTAGAGACCAGGCGTCCTATCATCCTGGGAATTGTGGGAGACAGTGGTGCGGGTAAGACAACGCTGAGTCGAGGCATCGCGCAGATTCTGGGCGTTGAGAATGTGGCAATACTCTGCACCGACGACTACCATCGCTATAACCGGAAGCAGCGTAAGGAATTGCATATCACGCCATTGAACCCTCAATGCAACTATCTCGATATTATGGCTCAGCACTTGCGACTGCTGCGCGCCGGGGAGGCCATCTTAAAGCCACATTACGACCATAAGTCGGGTGATTTTGGCCCCCCACAATATATTGCTCCACATTCCTTCTTGATCGTCGAGGGTTTACTCGGAATGTACTGGCGGGAGATGCGTAATGCCTATAGTGTTCGCGTCTATCTCGATTCACCTGAGGAATTAAGGTGGCGCTGGAAGATCCGGCGTGACACGGCTAAGCGTGGTTACACAGAAGAAGAGGTGCTGCGCGAACTCGCAACTCGGGAACAGGATTCGGCCAGGTATATCCGGCCACAGCGTGATCACGCCGATGTCGTCGTTTCTTTTTTTCCTGGCGAGTCGTACCACTTTGAGGGGGATGGTGACGCTCATCTCAACGTGCGCCTGACTCTGCATGGAACACTGCATCATCCCGACCTGAGCGAGGTAATTGCTGAAGACCAATCTGGTTGTGTGCGTTCGACCCTGGCACGGGAGAGTGGCCGGGCCGTCGAGTACCTGGAGATAGATGGTTCTATCCCTGATGAGCCAGCCCGTGCGCTAGAGCGCTGTATTCTGGATCACCTGGACGCGTGCGGTGCCTCCTCACCAGCAGACCTGGGCCAATATTCCGACTCACAGACTCGCGACAGTCGGCATAGCCATCCATTGGCCCTCACGCAGCTTCTCCTTGTCTATCACCTACTCCGTGCGAAGCAACTCGATCAGGTTATGGTATAATCGAGTATCTACTCGTCCATAATCAAGGACCAGTGCAGCCTATGCCGGGAGATTCCAGCATGTCTACTGTGCTACCATCTACGCTCGAGGGAAAGCACTCTTCTGTCGTAAATGCCTACCTGGAGACTGACACGATAATCGTCGTTAAGCTCGCCGACCCTCTCACCCTACCGTTTGCCGCGAGCGACGTAACGCTGACTGACACGACAACGGGTAAGACCATCCCTGTTGTCGATGTAGGCCTGCCTCAAGCTTCTTCCGCATTCGCTTTTGGACATATGCAACAGTCGCAGGCGTTACCAGGAGAGCAGCTCCCCACTGCTCCTGCTGGCGTACAGACCGATCTTGTTGAGGTGATGTTGGCTCAGGCCCCCGATGTTACCCATAGCCTGGACATTGCCCTTACAGGGTACA
>WNFF01005385.1_pt1 | contig 10459 bp, 6 predicted proteins | sample 5400441 | NCBI WGS metagenome assembly WNFF01 (sample SAMN13153345, study PRJNA577476) | soil metagenome | isolation source: 120 cm saprolite under Douglas fir tree site 2 hole 3 replicate 1 | place: USA:California | collected 2015-04-18
GGCGCACCGTCGCCCTCAAATTTCTCTTTGAACGAGCTGGAGGTGATCCCGAAGCCCACGAGCGCTTGCGCCGCGAAGCGCGCGCGGCTTCGTCCCTGAATCATCCGAACATCTGCGCGATTTACGAAGTCGGCGAAGACTCCGGGGAAGTGTTCATAGTCATGGAATATGTCGCGGGCAAGCCGCTGTCGAAACTGATTCGCCCGGGGGGGCTCCCTGTTGAAACGATTATTCGCTACGGACAGCAAATCTCTTCCGCCCTTGAACATGCGCACGATTGTGGCGTGATCCACCGCGATTTGAAACCGCTGAATGTGATCGTGACTCCAGGGGGCGACGCAAAGATTCTGGACTTCGGCTTGGCACGGAAGGGCGATCCGGCGGATTTTGACAAACAAACGCTGGAGACAGTTTCGACCCAAACAAGCGCAGGCTTGGCAGGAACGATGCCGTACATGGCTCCGGAGCAATTTGAGGGAGGAGGTGCTTCACCCCGCACGGACCTATGGTCGCTCGGGGTCGTGCTCTATGAGATGACTTCCGGGACGCGCCCATTCCAAGGGGAGAATCTGTACCGGCTTTGCACAGCGATCCTGCGGAACGCGCCTCCGGCACTTCCGCCGCATTCGCCTCCCGGGCTTGCCAGGGTGATTTACCGTTGTCTCGAGAAGGAACCGGGCAGGCGTTATCAGCGCGCAGGTGAGGTGCGCGCGGCGCTGGAGGCTTTGACTCCATCAAACCAAATAGGTGCTACGGCGCCTCGTACCACATCCCCACGGGCGCTGCGCGCCGTACTTGCCGCTGCGACAGTGGTTCTGCTGGCTGTTGCGGGCATCTTTGCGCTTCGCGGCGCGAAGCTCAAGAAGCTCGGTGGATCCGCGTCGATGCCCGCACCGGTGCTGCTCGGAGTGCTCCCTCCGGCGAGCAGCGGCAATGCAACTCAGTCCGCCTTTGAGAGTGGCCTGGCAGAAACGCTGAGCTCGCGCCTCGGCGAACTGAGCTCGCGCCACCAGCTCGCAGTGATTCCGATGAGCGAGATGCGGGAGAAACGTGCCACCACGATCGATGCGGCGCGGCAGCAATTCGGAGTAAACCTGGTGCTGGTTTTGAGCGTCCAGCGCTCGGCAGACCAGGCGCGCGTGAATTACGGCCTCGTGGATGCGCGTTCGAGACAGCAAGTGCACAGCGGCACGATCACCGCCGCGGCCGGCGATCCGTTTGCTCTGCAAGATCAGGTCTCGGAGCGCATTGTGGAGACCCTCAAGCTGGAGTTGGAGCCGCAGGAGAAAAAGGCGCTTGCCGCGCATGGCACGACCGAACCTGCGGCATACGATTTTTATTTGCAGGGCCGCGGCTACCTGCAAAATTTCGACAAAGTGGAGAACCTCGAAAATGCGATTGCGGTGTTCCGTCGCGCGCTCGAGAAAGACCCGGATTTTTCCGCCGCGCATGCCGGGCTGGGCGAAGCATACTGGCTCAAATACCAACTCACTCACGACTCGCAGCTTGTCAACGAGGCGGCGGATTCGTGCACCCAGGCGGCAAAGGCCGATGCTTCGCTAGCCGTTGCGCACACATGTCTCGGGTTTGTTTACAACGGTACAGGAAAGTATGAAGAGGCGGCCGCGGAATTCGAGAAAGCCTCAGTGCTGGAGCCGACGCTCGATGACGCCGCGGCGGGCCGTGCCCGCGCGTATGTGAACCTGAAGCGCCTGGACGATGCGGAGAAAGCCTACCGCAAGGCGATCGCGCTGCGGCCCAACTACTGGGCGAATTACAACAGGCTCGGCATCTTCTATCTCATGCACGGCCGCTTGGATGAAGCAGCCCAGATGTCCTCGCAGGTAATCTCCCTCGTTCCGGACAGTTTCGTGGGCTACAACAACCTCGGGCTCGCGCGCCTGCAACAGGCACGTTACGCCGAAGCCGTTCCGTTGCTCGAGCGTTCGCTTGAGATCCGCAAGACTTCCGACGCAACATCCAATCTCGGTACGGCGTATTTTGCCCTGCACCGCTACGCCGACGCTGCGCGTGCATACGAGCAGGCCGCCGCGCTGAACGACAAAAACTTCATCGTATGGGGCAATCTGGGCGACGCCTATTACTGGACACCGGGTCGCCGAGGTGAAGCTCCGTCGGCCTACCGCAAGGCGATCACCATTGCCGAGGAAGCTCTCCGCGTGAATAAGCTCGACGCAGATACGCACATCAGCGTGGCGCTCTATCACGCCATGCTCGGCGAGCGCGATTCGGCCTTCAACTCCCTGCGGCGGGCGATGGCCGCGGCCCCGAATCGTCCAGATTTCATGCTGGATTCCGCAATCATCCACGAACAGTTCGGCGAACACGAGCGCGCACTCGATGCCCTTGAGAAGGCCGTCGCGGCAGGAGTTCCTCCCGTGGCCGTGCGCGATACCCCGAATTTCGAAGGGCTCAGGTCCAATCCCAGGTACGTTTCCCTCGTCTCTCGCACACATTCCAATTGAAGGAGATTGTCACTATGCCCAATCCGAAAGGCGTGTTTTGGTTCGCGGCCATCGTCTTATTGGTGGCCGCGCTCCTGTTGATATTCAGGCGCTACCTCCTAGTGCTAAGTGGAGGCCCGCCCGCGGCGTCCAATAACCTGAAATACGTCCAATGCGAAAAGAGGCAGTCCAACTATCCTGGCTTCACGGAGATTGCCGTGAATTCAGTGGCCGCCATCGACCCGGTGGACGAAGTCGTCTTTGTCTGCGCAGGGGAAAACCTGCACTGGAAAACAAAGGCAGGCGAGACGGGCGTGCGATCGTTCGCTATTGAAATTCTTGATCCGTCTTCACCCTTCCAGAGCGGTCACTTGAAGCTATCCTCGAACCCTCAAGGGCAAACGGACGACGAAGCTGTTACAGGTCCTCCCGCCGGTCAGCGCTCGAAGGCGTTCAAGTACAAAATCGTCGTCACAAAGACAGATAGCAGCACGATTGAGCTCGACCCGCAAATTATTCCGATGGGCGGCTAAGGCTAAACGCGAGGCGAAGCGCGGCGACCAGCTCGGACACGTCCGATGTGTCCTGAAAAAGGCGAATGGCCGCGATCCCCGACGCACCGGCGGCAACACACTCGGAGGCGTTCGCCAAGGTAATCCCGCCGATGGCGAGCACGGGAATCGAAATCGCGCGGCAAATTTTGGCGAGCTGCGCAAGCCCCTGCGGCGCGCCGAATGCCGATTTCGAAGGCGTGGCGAAGATGGGGCCAAAAAAAAGATAATCCGCGCCGCCACTCGCGGCTGATCTCGCAGATTCCAGAGAGTGGCAGGAAACGCCAATGAGAAAATCCTTCCGCTGGCCGCGCGCTTCCGCGAGCCGCTTTGCTTCCGGCAGTGGCAAACTCTTCTCACCGAGATGCACACCACCGGCGCGTTCCGAGAGCGCCACATCCAGCCGATCATTCACCAGAATACGTGTTGGAGCTGCGTGGCTTGCAGGCGATTTTGCGGCCCGTTGCAAAGCTTCACGCGTGAGCAAACCGCATTGTCTTCCCGAAAGATCTTTCTCCCGAATCTGAATCCAATCGACGCCCGCAGCTGCTGCGGCTTCGATTTTCAACAAGTGAGTTTTCTGTGCGTCCCGAGCTTCGAATCCTACAAGGCTGTGCCGGTCCGTCACATAGCAGAGCAGCAGGCCTGAAGTTGAGTTATAGAGGCGGGACACGATCAGGCCCCGGGCGCGAACCGATCCAGCCGATTGCCAGTAGGATATCCAAAACCCCAACGCCGCTCACCGCGCCGCGAAATGACGGGTGAAGCACGATGGGCATGAGCGAAGGATAGTGGCTGAGAAAAAAATTCTGCTCCCAATAGCCGGACCACGGCAGATAAAGGAGCATTGCGCCCATCTCGAACGCAAGAACGACCAATAGTGCACGATAAACCCGGTTCATGGATGTGCGGAGTCCGGTCCTCTCAGGAAAGGTTCAGGATCAACGGATGGGCTTCTGAAGGGCAGCGATGCGTTCGGCCACATCGCGATAGTCGATGTTCATCGCGTAGACCTGAGAGAAACTCTTCAGCGCCGCTCCAGGCTCCCCCGCCGATTCCTGAGCTACGCCTAAATCATACCGCAACGCGAGCGTGCTTTCCGGATCATTGCCGGGGGTCTGCAGAGCGCGCTCATACCAGATCGCGGCGATGGCCGGCTGGCCCTTTTCCATGAAGGCCAGGCCCAGAAGCGTGCAGCACTGCATGGTGTAGCGGAAGGGGCGGCCGCGCTCGCTGGCTTGGGCAACTTTCTGGAACTCGCTGATGGCTTCCTCGAGGAGCCCCATTTCGCGAAACGCGATGCCCAGGTTGTAGTGCGTTTCGAGGTCTTCGTCCTCCGCTCCCATCTCACCGAGTTCGGCGCGAAACTCGTCGAACACTTCCTTAAGCGGGCCGGACTCGCCAGACTGCGCAGGCGCCGCCGGCGGCTTCGCGACGGACGCCGGCTTGGCATTGGGCATCGCTCCCGAAAACCCTGGGGCAAGCCCGCCAATGCCGAGCTGATCGATTTCGTTGGCAAGATCCGCCAGGAATTGATCGGAAGCAAAACCGCTGCCCGCGGGTGGCGCTGGCGCGGTGTTTTGCGCGACCGGCTCAGGCGCGGAAGGAGCAATCGGCGTCTCGGGCGGCCGCTGGTCGTAAGCCGGGACGAGAGGTTCCGCATCCAGTACGAGCTCATACTCCTGCGCCAGTTCAAATTCGGGTTCGCTCGTCTGGGGAGATTTCTGCGGAGCTTTAGCCGCAGGTACTTCTTTAGGCTGGGCCGCTGCGGGTGTCTCCGCCGCTTTTTCGGCGATGGGCTCCGGCTCGAGCGGAATTGCGGGAGCGTCGCCTGCGACATCGAACGCTGCCACCGCCGGTACATCGTCGGGCGGAATGGCAGGGGGTTCGTCGCCAATCTGGAACTCTTCCACTTCCCCGGGTTTCGTGCGACGCGCAGGTCCGGCGGCGCGCTTAGCTGGCACTTGGGCAGGAGCTTCAACAGTTGCCTCGCTGTGACGCGACTCTTCGAGAAGGGTTGCCCATTCGTCGGACAAATCGACTTCGTGCATGTCGGTCTGCACGGGAGCCGAGTTCACTTCGACTGGCTCGGGGCGCGCTTTCTCCACGGGAGGGGCCGCGGCGAGCGCAGGTTCTTCCGGAACGGGCTCCGCTGCAATCTCGGGTATCGAATCATCCGCCGGTTCTGGTTCGGCAGCCTCTTTCGCCGCCGGTCGCGCCGCAGGCAGAGCGCTCGCCAAATCCTCGTCCGTCAAACCAGCGGCACGCTGGAAGCGGCGGCGCAATTCACCGAATCGTTCGGAGCTGCGCGTGTCGCCCGTTTCACTGTGGATCCGTTCCAACTGTGCGGCCAGTTCTGCAGTGCGCCGGTCATCGCCCGCGCCCAGGACGAAGTCGAGCAGTTTTTCGAGTGTCGGCGTGTGGCGCGGCGCGCGGCGCAGGATGGCCTCCAGCAACCCGATGGCTTTCTGCGTGAGGCCGTAGCTGGCAAACAAATCGACATCGGTAAGCGACTGGGCAATGAATTTTTGCGTCTCTTCGTCGAGCGCAGGCTCGGCAGACGCTACGGCCGGCTTGGCTTGCGCTTCAGGAGCAGATTCTTCCTCCTCGGAGCGCAGCTTGGGAGCAGGGGGTTGCGGTATATCGGCCTGCAAGTTCTCCTCGGGAAGCTCTTCCGCTTCTCCCGGCGCCAGCAGCCCCATCTTGCGGAGTACGCCGTTGAGTTTGCGCTTGGCCGAATCACTTTCAGGTTCGCGCTGCAGGAGCTGTTCGAAAGTTTTCTTCGCTCGTTCCCATTGGTGATCGGCAGCCAGGGCGTCGCCCAGATGCGCCAGCGCATCGGCCAAATGAAAGGGATCGCTGGTGCGGCCGTACAATTCCACGAGCCAGTCCAGCGGCTCGATACTGCCCGGCATACTTGCGGCAAGCTCGTTGAGTAGTTTCGCGACAACCTCGTGCTCCCCGGCATCGATCATGGGCAGCCGCGACTTCTCCAGGATTTCCGTGGCTTTTTCGCCATTCCCGGACTGCAGGAGCAATTCGACGACCTTTTGCAACGGGCCAAAATTTTTCTCGTCGGCTTCGAACACGCGATCCGCAAGCGCCGAAGCCTGGTCCCAATCGGAATTCTTGAGATAAAGATCGAGGAGGAGTTCGGTCTGCTCGCCGCCCTTTTCGAGATCGGCCACCTGTTCCAGGAGTTGCGCAGCCTTGGCGAGATTGCCCTGTGAAGAGTAGGACCGCGCTTTGACGATGACTGCGGCGAGATTGTTGGGCTCGAGTTTGATCGCCTTGTCCGCGAGCTTTTCGCATTCTCCGTGGTCGCCGCGTGCCAGGGCCCGCTGCGAAGCGGAGACGTAAGCCTCGATGGCCTCCCGAGTCTGGCCCATGGCCTGATACAAATCGGCCAGGCGGATCTGTATGCGGATATTATCGGGTTCGGCCAGCAGAAGTTTTTTCAAGAGGCCGACGGCTTCCGGCTGGCGATTGTTCTTCAGGTGAATTTCCGCCAGTTGGAGGAAAAGGGGCCGGGCCTCGCTCATCACCCCTTGTTGAACGTAGAGGTCGGCAAGCTTTTCGAGGGGGCGAATCTCTTCAGGGGCGAGCTTGGCGATGCGCTTGTAGACCGCGATTGCCTTCGTCAGAAATCCATCGCCGACGAAAATCTGCGCAAGGCGTTCGAAGTAATCGATGGCCTGAAACGTCTCGCCCTGGCGGATATACAACTCGCCGATGGTCATCAGAGTGACCTGATCGCGAGGCTCGTACTTCAGAATATTCTGGTATTCGGCTATGGCTTGGGCGACCTTGCCCTGGTTCAGCAGCTTTTGTGCGGCTTCAACGTTTTTGCTCTTGTTATAGGCCATGCGCGAACGGAGACAAATCTCCCCCTGGAGTCTGCCCCCCACGTGCTCCTCAAATTGCGGCGGTAGCGGAACGGCTCAGAACGCTACTTGGTTACGCTATCAGGCAGGAAAAAGACAAGTCAACGTACGCAGAACCTCTTGTGAGCAGGCAGTTATCCCCTTCCCATACGGGACGTTGGCTGGCGAAAACAAGGCGAATGGCCGGGGAACTCTTTTTCCGTCGCACTCTTCTGATTCTGGGCCAGCGCCGGACTGATCGCGGAACGGAAAGTGATACCATGCCGGAATAATCCTTGTTGCGGAAAGGCAGAGATAACCTCATGGATTCGTTCGCTTCCCGTCGAAATTTTCTCGCGGCACTCGGTGGAGCAGCCGCATCCTCGCTCTTTTGCGGGTCGGGCGCGAATGCCTCGTCCGTGCCGGCAGTGAGCAGCCGGTTCAAGCTTTCGGTCATCACCGATGAGATCACCCAGGACCTCGGTCATGCCCTGGAAATAGCTTCTAAAGAGTTCGGCCTGGGTTACGTCGAGCTGCGAAGCGTGTGGAACAAGAACATCATTAACCTCGATGAAAAGGAAACCGCCGAAGTACGGCGGCTCCTGGGAAAATTTGGTCTTCAGGTAACCGACATCGCCAGCCCGCTTTTCAAAACGGACTGGCCTGGAGCACCCACTTCGAAATACAGCCCCAAGACGCCTCAATTTGGCGCGGACTACAGTTTCGCGCAGCAAGAAGAGGTGCTGGAACGCTCCATCGCGGCCGCCAAGGCGCTGGGCACGGACCGCGTCCGTTGCTTCGATTTCTGGAGATTGGACGATCCTAAGCCTTTCCGCGACTCGATAGACGGCAAACTTCGCGACACCGCCGCTCAAGTTGCCTCGAAGAAGATCACTCTTCTTCTCGAAAACGAATTTGGCTGCAACACCGCGACCGGCGCCGAGGCCGCGCGCACATTGCAAGCCGTGCAGTCGCCGAACTTCAAACTGAACTGGGATCCCGGGAATGCGGCCTATCGTGGCGAGATCGCTTTTCCGAACGGGTTCGAAAAAATCCCCAAGGAACGCATCGGGCATATGCATTGCAAAGATGTCGTGCGCAACGCTGATGGCACGTACGAATGGGCGGCGATGGGCCGGGGCATCATCGATTACGTCGGGCAGTTCCGCGCGCTGATGCAAGCGGGGTACTCCGGAACCATGAGCCTCGAAACGCACTGGAAGGGCGCGGGCTCCGCGGAAGAATCTTCGCGCCAGAGCATGGCGGGAATGAAGGAACTCCTGAGCAAGGCACACGCTCTTTGAGTGCGACGCTGCGGCTCGAGTCGACAACCGTCCCAGAAACTTCCCAGGAAGAGAAATTCCTCTAAATCTCGAGAGGAAGCGAAGTTTGGGTCGCTCCCGCGGCCCAGCAGGCGGAATCGCGCACGGGCGCAAAGGAATAGCGATGGAGGGGCGACGGGCCATGTTGGCGAAGGGCTTCGAGATGGCCGGGCGTGCCGTAGCCCTTGTGGCGGGCGAGGCCGTATTGCGGATAGATGGCGTCCCACTCCTTCATTCGCGTGTCCCGATGCGTTTTCGCGAGGATCGAGGCTGCCGCGATGGAGATGCTGCGGGCATCGCCCTTAATCAAGGATTTCTGCTCGATCAAGACGTCGAGCTGCATCGCGTCAATGAGCAGGTAATCCGGCGGAATCGTCAGTTGCTGCAGCGCTGCGGTCATCGCCTGGCGCGAGGCCTGGTAAATGTTCCACGCGTCGATGCGCTGCGCGTTCACTTCGGCGACCGCCCACGCGAGCGCGTGTTCACGGATGCGCGACGCGAGCTCCGCGCGGCGTTCGGACGTGAGCTTTTTCGAATCGTCGAGGCCGACGATGCGCCGCTTGGGATTGAGAATTACCGCGGCGGCAACGACCGGACCAAACAGCGCGCCGCGTCCGGCTTCATCAATGCCGGCGATGCGCATCCAGCCCAGTTTGCGCGCCGCTCGCTCGAAACGGGAGGAGCAGAGTCGGCTCATTGGTTAGGTGTGCCCCCGATGCAGCATCGGGGCAACTCGTGGCGATTCTAGCATGACGATGCTCCGCATTCTCCCGGTGGTTTTCTTGACTGTGCTGCTGCCTGCGTGACAGGATACCGCGTGATTTGCATAAGACTCCCGGCAAAAGCAGCGATCCAACTTTTCCTTAAGAGGGCGTGGATGATGAATGAGCAAACGCACCGCAAGAATCGCAGTGGGCTTGAACCTTCCCGGATTTTAATGGACATCTTATTGCGCGGCGCGCTGATTGGGGCTTTGGCGATCGCGCTGGGAGTCCTTGGCGGCGATTCTCTCTCCGCGCAAACGCGCCACATCGAATTGAACGACTATGCGAATATCACCTCGGTTTCCGACCCGCAGATCTCGCCCGACGGGAAGACTATCGTTTTCGTTGTCTCTCGGCCAAATCTCGAACAGGACCGGAGCGATCGCGAACTCGCCCTGATTGAGATCGCTACGGGAGCGCAACATGTCCTGACTTACGAGCGCAAGGGTGTTGGCTCGCCGCGCTGGTCGCCCAGCGGCGACCGACTGGCGTTTGTCGCCACGGATGGAGCCGGAAAAGACGCGAAGCCGCAGATTTTCATTCTCCCCATGGCCGGCGGCGAAGCACGGAAGATTACCGACACGCCGAACGGCATCGAGCAGTTTGCCTGGCGCCCTAACGGGCAAGAAATCGCCTACGTCACTTCCGACGAGCCCGAGAACAAGAAGGAAATCGAAAAACATCACGATGCCTTCGAGGTCGGCGACAACGATTTCCTCGCAACCGAAGCGGAACAGTCATCTCACCTTTGGCTTATTCCCACGGAAGGCGGAAAGGCCAAGCGGCTGACCTCCGGCACTTGGAGCCTTCCCAAGAGCGCGCCGCCGAGCCCGCCGGCGTCTCCCATTTCCTGGTCGCCCGACGGGAAATGGCTACTGTTCACCAGGCAGGAGCACCCTCATCAGGGCGACGCCGACTTGACGACGCTGCAAGTGCTCAACGTTGAAACCGGCGAGACCCGGAAGCTGACCAAACACGAAAAGTTTGAAAGCTTCGGCCAATTTTCTCGCGATGGTTCGCGCGTGGCTTACTGGTATCCGCGCGACGGCGATCCAAACAACGAGAATGAGATTTTTGTGACTCAGACGACGGGCGGCGACGGCTCGGACGCCTCGCGATCCATCGACCACGACCTTTTGCGCGTGCTCTGGATGCCCGACGGCAATTCGCTGCTGGTCGGCGGCCACGATGGTACGCAGACTTCGCTGTGGCTGCAGCCGCTGGCAGGCGCCCCTAGGAAACTCGCGCTTGGCGATATCAGCCCCTCGTGGCTCTTCTGGATCGATGCCTTTGTCGGCCACAAAGGTGAGATCGCCTTCACCGGCTTCACGCCCACGCAGCCTTCGGAGCTGTACTACATGGCTTCTCCCACCGACGCGCCGAGACGCCTGACCGATTTCAATCACGAAATTGCTTCGCTGGCGCTTGGCAAAGCCGAAAAATTCGAGTGGAAAGGGCCTGACGGTTTCCAGGAAGACGGCGTACTCTTCTATC
>WNFF01019181.1_pt1 | contig 10458 bp, 9 predicted proteins | sample 5400441 | NCBI WGS metagenome assembly WNFF01 (sample SAMN13153345, study PRJNA577476) | soil metagenome | isolation source: 120 cm saprolite under Douglas fir tree site 2 hole 3 replicate 1 | place: USA:California | collected 2015-04-18
TGGGTTTCGCGCAATTCGCCGGGCAAGATACATTGAACTCATCCGGCCCGGTCGCGTCAGTCCTAATTTACCATGCTAATGTGTAAACCAGCGTGCGTGGCAATGGAATTCGAATTCAGGGATCGCTCAATCCATAGGCGGTTGCACCGAGGCCCAAGCGGTGTGACGCTGGTAGAGGCGAGCCACATCGAGGACCAATACGTCGTTGCGCACCTGCGCCAAAAACTGGATGCCCATCGGCAGCGTCTTGTTCTTGAACCCGCACGGTACGCTGGTGGCCGGGAGGCCCAGCAGATTCCCGATGGCACCAAGAGGGTCTGCAAAGCTGAGATCGGTCTCCAGGTTTGTTTCAAGGGTCGTCGCCGTGACCGGCAGCGTCGGCGCGGCGATGACGTCGAAGCGCGTGAACAGCGGCTCCATTTTCTGCCGCAGAATTGTCCGGACGCGCAGCGCGCGCATGTAGTCGGACGCCGCAATCTGCAGGTTGACGTAGCCTGCGATCTGCCCAAGCGGATCGGCCAGTTCGGACACGCGTCCGGATTCAATCAGGTCCTGAAATGCAGACGCGCCTTCGACTGCGATCACGACGGTTCCAGCATCTTCCCACGGCCCAACGGGCAATTGCGCATCGGCTACTTGACACCCTTGAGCTTTCAGAATTGCAATCGCTGCTTCCGCCGCCGCGGTGACATCCGGGTCCGGCTTCTCCCACGCATTAGTGAGCCATCCGATCCGCAGCGGCCGCGCGGGGTTGGACGGCGGAGAGTCATGAAAGGCGGCTTCGGAAATTGGAAGCGAACTGCCGTCCCTTGCGTCGTGTCCCGCAATCGCGGCCATGACCAGCGCGCAGTCATCGGCAGTCCGTCCCATCGGCCCGATCTTGTCCATCGAGTAGGAAAGCGCCATGGCGCCCCAGCGGCTCACGCGCCCAAACGTCGGGCGGAGCCCGGTTCTGCCGCAGAACCCTGAAGGGCAAAGAATCGAACCCCAGGTTTCGGTCCCGATGGCGAAAGCCGCCAGGCCCGCGGCCACGATTGCGCCAGAGCCGCTTGAACTACCGCACGTCCAGCACGCAGCATTCCAGGGATTTTTTGCCGCACCCGTCAACGACGCCGAAGCGAACCGGTATCCCATCCCCCCGGCAAGTTCGATCATCGCGGATTTGCCGATCAGGATTGCGCCAGCGCGGTCCAGCTTCTCAATCACCGCGGCGTCATAGTCGAACTGCTGATTGGCATACGGGCGCGCGCCCCAAGTCGTCGGGTAGCCTCGCACCGCGAGCAGGTCTTTCGCGGCATAGGGGATTCCGTGCAGCGGGCCGCGGTATTTCCCCGAGGCGATTTCGCGCTCGGCTTCACGGGCCTGCCGCAATGCCCGTTCGCGCGTCAGGGTCGCGTAGGCGTTGTAGCGCGGTCCGTACTTCTCACTCCGCGCCAGAAAGCTCTCCGTCAGCTCGACGGGCGAAATCTTGCGGGACTCGATCCGCACGGCCAATTGACGCAGGGGAAGAGAAAGAATGCTGTTGTCGAGCATCACGTCAGTCCTTCCGCCCGTTTGCCGCTGGTTCGAGGCGCAGGACCAGCGCTGGCGCGTCTGAGTTCTCAAGAGTGTACGCGCGCAATTTTTCGAGCGGCTTCTGCCCCTCCTGCACCAGGCGCCGGATGTCAGCCTTCTGCGTTTCGTTCAGCCGCGAGCCATACTTCCGCAGAATGATTTGGATCTTCGATTCCACCTCCGCCTCAGCCGCCGGTGAAAGCCCAGAGTCCGATGGTGCTTGCTGCGCGGGGCCGGGCGGTGAATACGGTTCCGGACGCGGCCCGTGCATGGACGAGCTCGGGCCGGCGGCGATCCCCGCAGCCGCAAGAGCGGCGCGCCGCGCAAATTCGCGCCGTGACAAACCACTGTGCAGGCCATCTCGCGCCGCACGGGTCGGTTTATTTTTATTCATGATGTCGCTCGCCCCGGGTACCATGGAGCCACACTCTCGAAATTCTTGCATCCGGCGAACCGCGCCCGGATCACAAGATATTCCTTCCGCCAAGAGAGTAAAGCTACGCGACCGTCTCGCGCAAGCGCCGATGGGATACGCGAATGGTCACAACCCATCTCACAAAATAGCTTTGTGGGTCGCGGCCCCGGCGGAGCCGGGATCTCCGACTTCAGCCGCGACATCAAAACGCAATAAAAGCTGGGCTTTAGCCCGCGCGAATTTATGAGACAAGTTCCATTTAGAAATGCGGGGAAGTGGTATCTAGCTTCGGGCTACTGAGGATTGTTTTCCGGGCTTCCACTTGATGCTGCATCCCACGCTCGGACTTTGAGCGCTGCAGACAGGACGTCCCTCCAACACCGCATCCAGAGCCGCGCGCAGATCCTCGCCGGTAATGGGAACATTGTTTTTTGGCCTGCTGCCGTCAAACTGTCCTCGATAAACCAGCCGCGCGTCACGATCGAAGAGAAAAAAGTCCGGCGTGCAAACAGCTCGATACGCCTGAGCCACTTGCTGCGTTTCATCGTAAAGATACGGAAACGTATAACCAGCCGACACAATCTCCTCTGCCATTTTCTCGGGTCCGTCCTCCGGAAACGCTTCCACGTCGTTGGAACTGATCCCCACAATTCCGGCGCCGCGCGCCTGGTATTCCTTCGCCACCGCCGCGAAAGACGATTGCACGTGCTTCACGTACGGGCAGTGATTGCACAGGAAAACAACGAGCAAAGCGGGCGCCCCGATAAAATCGTCGGATGAAACCACCTTGCCATGCGGATCAGGAAGCCGAAAATGCGGCGCCTTCGTTCCCAACGGAAGGGTTGTCGAAGCTAACTCAGGCATGTCGATCCACCTCCTTACAATTTTGAGAGCTTAGCACATCTCATTGCCGAATTCCGGCGCGATCAAGTAGCACAAGCTTCTCATCCTGAGCGCAGCGATGGGCAGCCAGTGCGGTGTCTGGTTTTGCACTCAGTAGCGCCCGCCTTCAGGCGGGCATCCGCCACTTGTAAGATGGCCTAAAATCCACGCGAACTGAAGTGTACGCACTCATCTGTGGTAGAGTTTGTTTACTGATAGGACCGGGCCATTCCACCGATCGGTTTGCGCAAGGAGCAACCACAGTGTTCAAACACACAGGTCTGAAAATAGCCGCCATTGCTGCGAGCGCGGCGATCTTCGTCTGCCCATCTGCTGCGCGCTCGGCGGAAAATCCCGGCGGCGTTCAGGGAGTTGTTAAGAATTCCTCCGGCCAGCCGCTTTCCGGCGCCTATGTGAAGGTCGTGAATGATGAGAAGCGGCTGACGTTCATGGTGATCAGCCAGGCGCAGGGGCGCTACGCCGTGAATAACCTCCCGCAAGGCAAATACACCGTGCAGGGTGTTGGAAACGGTTTTCAGAGCAAGCCCATGCCAGTGGTTGTTGCGGGCGGCAATCCCGCCACCGCCGATGTGTCTCTGACTGACGCGCAGCCCGCTGCGCTCCCCAATGGATGGCCGGGGAGGCCCGGAAACGTGGGTGGCGTCGAGATGTGGGTCCATGAACCTCAAACCCTCCTGGCGGAAGGCGATGGCAAGCAGATCGTTCAAGCAAAATGCATGCAGTGCCACGAAACCGAGCGCATCGTGCTGCTCCGACTTGACAAGACTAAATGGGAAATGACCGTCGCACGGATGCGGGAGTACATCGCCGACGCAGGCGTCAATGAGGTGAGCGACCTGGAAGCCAAGACCATCGTGGACTATTTGGCGAAGAATTATTCCGGCGAACCTGGCACTCGCAATCAGAGGCCGGACCCCAACAGCCGCCTGCCGAGAAAATTGGCACAGGGCGCCGCAGCCGATTACATCGCCCTCGATTTCGAGCTGCCTACTCCCGACCGCGATCCGCACGATCTCACGACGGACCCGCGCGGCAACGCATGGATCGCCGAACGAAACGGCTGCTGCCTTGCCAAGTTCGATCCCAAGACATTCACGTTTACGGAGATTAGCCTGCCAGCGGGGATCACTAAATCGCGCCTGTCGAGTTCCATCGCGCAGGGCCCCGGCGATCTAGTTTGGATTCAAGACGTCGGACACAATCGCCGGTGGCTGAGCTACGACACCAGGATCGGGAAGTTCACAGCCTATCCGTTTGCGGATTCAATAACGGGATCTGTTTCCACAAATACCATGATTCTTGACCGGAAGGGAAGAATCTGGGGAGCGGGGGGCACTCACGTCCTGGGGCTGGACCCTGCCACCGGCAAGTACGTCGCGTACGATATTCCCTACGCGTTGAAAGCCAAGAAGGGCGTTAATGGGTACGGGGAGGCAGTTTCGGGCGACGGGAAAGTCTGGTTCGCCGAACGCGACGTCAGCCGAATAGGCCGCCTCGACCCGGACACAGGAAAAATCGACGAGTTCGAACCTCCTATCCCCTACTCGATCCCGCGCAGGATGGGATCAGATTCGCAGGGGAACATCTGGGTCGGCCTGCATCAAGCAGGGAAGCTGATGAAGATTGATTACGAAACGGCAAGAATGACTCTCTACTCTCCACCCACCGCCAATTCCGCGCCGTATGACGCAGTCGGCGATCCGAAGACCGGCATAGTCTGGTTCAGCGAGCAGGGAGCGGACAAAATTGCGCGTTTCGACCCCAAGACAGAAACGTTCACGGAGTTTTCGGTGCCCAATGCCGAATCCGATATGCGCAGGATCGAGCTCGATCCCACGAATCCAAACCGCGTCTGGTGGGGCGGCGACACATCAAACCATATCGGCTACATTGAGTTTTTAGACCGGGCTGGAAGCGGCAACTAGAAGGACAAGCTTTTTCTGACCCCCGCGCTATATCAGTGTGTCGAGATCAAATTCAGTCTTAAGGGTTTGTCCATCAGGCGTGACAATTTTGACTTTTGCGGTGCCAGACGCGAACTGCTCGGCGTCAAACGACAAGAGGATCGCGAATCTGATGACTCCGCAGTAGTTCTCCAAAACCACAGAGCAAATCGGTTCAACGATCAGCGTCTTCGGCTCGATCGTGTCCGTTTGTGAAACGCGGACCTTGAAGCCGCTCGTAGGCGGCAAAGGCCCAACATAGCCAAGTTTGTAGGATATTAGAACCCGCACAACAACCAGATTCGGCTGTGCCCGGTAGTCCTCGTCGGCTTCGAGGGAGCTGTACTGATTCAAATTCTGCCGCGAGCGCAGCACAACCTGTTCATACGGAGTGCGGAACTCAACCGATTCCACGTAGGAATAATATGGGCCGCGAGCGGGAAAAGGGAAATAGCGCACATACTGCTTGTAGAAGTCGATTAGTTTTTCGTTGTTAGTCGTCCGGCCGAGAAAGTAAGCCTCGCGAACGTGCTCCTCTTGGAGCGGGTAGTTGAACGCGGCGGCATTCTGTGACGCCAAGAAACAGAGCCCGAGGGCGAAAGCGCCAATTCGAATCCTCAAACCCGCTGTTTTGCCATTCGCACACATTGGCTCGGGATGCTCCACGCTCGCATTGTATACCAGGCTTGATATTCAAATTACAATTTGACGCACGGACCTCGCATGGAGGATGAAGTTCGGGTGCCCTGTCCCACGCTCTTTGAAGGGCGGGGCATTTGACGTAAAACATGGGCACCCGAAATTTCCCGATCTTTGCTCTCAATCGAATCAACTGCCTGCCGAGAATGTTTGGGGAGGGTCCGGCGGAGTGGCGGCGAGCGTCTGCAGACTCGCCAACGTCACATGTCATGCGGCCCAGTCTTCCGTCAACGGGCCCCGGGTGATACCCCAAGTAGGTGAGGTAAAGTTGCGCCGCTCGAGTCGTGAGGTCCGGCAGAAGTCCCGTCGCGAATTGCTGATAAGCTGCCGCCAGTCGCACGTCATACTGATTTATCGCATAATTTGCGCCATTGTAGGCTCGCGCGAAGTTCGTCCAGTCATGTGCGCGCAATACTGAGTCCATCCGATTAGAAGCCAGGCATCCGAGCATCGCGTCGAGTTGTTCATCCTCTGATGCCACCATCGCCGCCACCATGGTTTCGACATCAGAATATCCGGCTGCCGTTGAGTTGAATCCCATTACCTGCCCGATCCCCCAAGATGCACTGCGCAGCGCCGCCGTGCGATTCAATTGGATTGCCTGAGCAAGCCGGTCATACTGATGGGCTCCTCCGGGGCCATAACCACCGGCGCTTGCGTTACTCACTTCCGGGGCCGTTTCGTCGTAGGCCCCACCGGTCTCTCTATGGAAAATGTGCCTTTCAAACAAGATTTGTGGCCGACGATCGGGCAGGAAGCCGCAACCCTTCGTCTCCACTGTCAGTACCGTCCAGACATCGGCGGCCTCTATGCTCAAGCGATCGCATCCCTTGCCCAAACCATCCGCCGACATGGGCAACCCGTCTCCGGTAAATTCAAGTGCCATAGCGCTCTCCTTTCGCCCAGTCCGCTGCAACGCGGCGCCAGGCGGCGTCCTTCCCGAGTTCGGCCCCGGGAATTCACCGACTTGTCTTGCAAAAATCACTCCCTAATTACTCTATTTTGCGGTTAACTACAAGCTTTAAGCTCAACATCCCAGATCCTTGGAAACGAGATCTGACAACTGAGCGGTGGCGGGGAGCAATCGTGAAGATAACGGCGCGGCAACCTGGGAAATGTCGGAGGATTTCTACTGCAAGAAAAATCGCGTGGAGGCTACACCTTTGGCCTCCACGCGAGAAACATTCAACTCAGTCAGCAAGCGGGTCAGCGCGAAGCTGGAACTTCACGGGGTTGCTCGCAATGTCTCCGCTCTGTAGGAGTGTTCGACTTCAAAAATTGAATCCTACGCCGAGAGAAATCACCGGAAAGAATCGATAGGGGTTGATGTCATTCCTGATCTTTTGTTGTTGTGCTTGAACATTGGCTTGCACGGTCGGATCGCTGGCGGAGATACAGGCCAAACCCGTCGTCGGATCGCACACGTTCCCCGTCAAATTTAGCGCTACGCGCGCCGAGCCCTGGTAAGCCCCGCCAAATTCGAACAGAAAACTGTAATGCTTCCCGCTTCGTGGAATCAGGTTGCCGAAACCCATCATAATGGATGGCGACACCTTCACGAAATCCAGTTTCCCGGTGCCCGCCACTGGCGAGTTCGGGTCGCTCTTATACGATGTTCCGTTCAGTGTAAAATTCTGTCCCCCCGGCACCGAAGCGTTTGCCGTCAGTCGGTTGCCGTTGTAGAACAATACGCCTGGGCTCACATGAAAACCGCCGAAAGGGTACCAGTCGAGGTGCGCTTCCGCGGACCGGAAATTCAACTGCGCGGCGTAGTGGATCCCGTCATTCGTAATGGCCCGGTTGTACTGGAAGAAGTTGACCCCGCTGCGGACATTAAGTCTCGCCATTATGGGCACCGCTGCCTCAACTCCCACGCCGAGAGTCGAGATCTTCAACCCGATTCCGAACTTCGAGATATTTGGCTGCCCCGGCCTTCGCTCTGAAGGCGCGGGCACTGGCGCCGGCTCTGCCTCTTCAGCCTGTACATTTCCTCCCGCAGCGTCCAACTTGACATCTGCCACCTCCGTGGCCTCGGACACGGCTCCCGCCCCTGCCGATTCGCTTGGTGTTGCGGCAATAGCAGTCGCCATCTCTTCCTTCGGCGCGCCGGCAAGCCCCGATCCGGCGAAACAGTTCCCGCTCCATCCGGCAGCCAGGATCAGCGCCACCGTTGACACCCAAGGTCCAATCTTAACCTTCATGTTTTTCTCCTGTGTGTGTTTTAGTTGAGCGCGTTTGAGAGGAAGCCCGTGAGGAAAACGTCGCTATAAGAACCTTATCTTGGTGGTCTCTCGCGGTCAATTTCAGATATCCCGGCCGGTGCTTAATCGGCATCAGGGTAGTGCCAACTGGCCGGAAGGACAGGCTTTATTGCAGGGATGCGGTTTGGAGTGTGCGTTTCTAAAATGGGTGAAGGGCGAGGCTCTTGGCGTCAAACGATGGCTACCACTCAGAGGGGAATTCCCGGACGGATGCAATGAAAAGCGCAACACGGAGGGCACAAAGAACCCCTAAGATCCACAGAGAATTATAGCGAAACCGGCCTTCTGGTTTCGGCACTGTATTCCGGTTTTGCCCAAAGCTCTCTGAGTTCTCTGTGGCCTTTCTGGGTGTTCCCTGTGTTAAGTCCCGATAAAAGAATCGCGTGGAGGCCACGCCTGCGGCCTCCACGCGATAGACAATGAGATCAATCGGCCAGCGGATCAGGCCGAAGTTGGAATTTCACGGCCTTGCTCGTTGTGCCCTTGCCGCCTTCGAGGTGCCAGGGGGTGCGGGTCGCGTACGTTGACCAGAGCCCTTTGCCTTTCCAGCCGCCTTTGGGATCGTCGATGCGCCCGTCCATGCTCTTGGCGAAGAAGCCCATCGGATAGGGAACGCGGAGGACAACCCATTTTCCGGTAGCCGGATCCAGGGCCTCCAATGCATCGTCCCCGTTTCCAGTAACGATCGGTATATTCTTGCCCATGCCGAAGGTGTCGAATTGATCGACCCAGTTGTAATAGTTTGAATCAGCGCTGCCAATTCTTTCGTCGACGCCCTTGAAGGAGGGGCCCGGCGTGCGGTAGAGCGTCCAGCCTTCGGGACAGTGCTGCCCTGTGGCTGTGGGGCCGTTGAGCGGTCCCTTGCACTTGCGCCGATCGAAGCTGGCGTAGTGACCACTCGCAAGTACAGTCCAAATTACGCCGTTACGGTCGATGTCCATCCCGCGCGGCGAGAATCCTTGGACGGAAGCCTTCGGGTTATTCCACGGCACCTCGTAGATTTCCGCGAGAGCGGTCTTCGTCGGGTCCGATCCCGGATTCAGCCGAACGAGCGCGCCGGGGAATCCGAGAGTCGTGCCCCAGACGGAGCCGTCGGCCGGGTTTGGACCCACGGCATAGAACCCAACCTTGATCCGCTTATCTTTCGTGGGATCAATTGGCTGATCCGGTTCTACGTAGGCATCGCGCTTGCCGTTTCCGTTGGTATCCAGAATGAACGGCGTCCAGCCCTGCGATTTTTGCACATCATGAGTCTCGTCCCACGTCTTGGTGTTGAACCAGCCAACCTTATCCCCGCCGGGGTCACTGAACCACAGGGTGCTGTTGGCATCCTCGGCGAACATCAGGTGCTGCGAGCTGGCGCACATGTCGATCATCGTCCACTGCTTCGTTTTCGGATCGTAAACGTTGGTTTGTCTTGAGCTTTGATTTATCGGGAAAGCGATCGCTGATGGGTGACTCGATCCCTGCTTGCAGAAGTCTGGGTTGTCTCGCGGGCGAGTGGCGGCCGCGGTCCAGATTCTGCCCTGCGAATCCATCATCAAGCTGTGCGCAGTGGCGTGGGATATGGCCACGGTTTCGGTCCCCCAGTAGGGTGAGGGCATCAGAACTTCAGGCGGCTCGGCCATGAGAGTACCCGGCTTAAACGGAATCGCGATCTGGCTCATCGTGTTCTTCACCGGATCCAAAACCGTCATGAAATCCGAGCTGTCCTCATGGACACCATAGACGAGGCCGTTGGCGTTCATCGTGGGATTCCGGCGATCGGTGGAAATTTCATCGTGGAAATATTCTTTCGGCCCGGACCAGTCCCATTGCGTGATGACGACGTTACGCTCGAGGCCTTGCGGTCGAGGCGGCGCGGGCGGCAGCTCACCGGCTTTCACGCGATCGGTCCAGTCGCCGAACTCCTGCATAGCACGCTTGCGCCCCATGCGGTTAGCCGTGGTGACCATGTTAGTGCCGACTTGGGCAGACTGGATACGCCGGTCCCAGGCCGCCGCCGACGTGTCGAACGCGCCGAGACTCGCGGGAATTTCGCGCGTCGCTTTGTCGCCGAGTTGATGGCATGATTCGCAGCCATCCGTCTTCACCATTTCAACCCACTGGCCTTGCTCCTTGATGCCGTCTGAGATGCCATTCCCAGTCTGCCCCGTGCCGGGGAATTCGCTCTTCGGCGGAATGTGCAGCAGGGAATACCAGTAAGCGGCTGGATAATACTGCGCCGCCTCCTTTTCGCTCGGAGCCACGACGGCTTTCAAGTCTAACGGCTTGCCCGGGGCCGCTTGAACCTTGGCGGAATCCACCAGGCCGTAGCCGCGCACCCACACCGTATAGTTCGCTTTCGGCAGATCGGGAACCAGATAACGTCCTTGATCATCTGTCACCACGATCTTACGATATCCGGTTCCGAGGTCTTTTGTTTCCGCAATTACCCAGACACCCGCTTCGGGGCCTTTCGAACTCGTAACCACGCCGGCGATGTCAGTGCTATTCATCGGGATCGCTGCGGCGGCGGGTTTGCGAGCACTATGCATTGGACGCGAGATTCCCAGCAATGCAGCAATGGCGATCGCTACAATCGCCACGTAGAAGATTTTCTTGGTCATAATGTCTGATCTCCTTCACCGACCGGATGGTTTCCCGAACACCCATGGGACGAAATTCAGGGCACATCAGTTAC
>WNFF01005387.1_pt1 | contig 10457 bp, 9 predicted proteins | sample 5400441 | NCBI WGS metagenome assembly WNFF01 (sample SAMN13153345, study PRJNA577476) | soil metagenome | isolation source: 120 cm saprolite under Douglas fir tree site 2 hole 3 replicate 1 | place: USA:California | collected 2015-04-18
AGCCGCCTCCGTAGCAATAGGAGGTCGTGTAGTTCGCCAGTTGGGCAGCGCCGGCGCCGAAGAAGCAGATCTCGTTCGAGCCGCTCTGGCCGTAGTCGTCGAACAACCACAGATCTGACGCGTAGCAACCGGGGTCGGTGGAGATCGCTTGCGCCGCCGTTCCAATCGACGAGCCGGCTGCTTGATTCTGCAGCATCTTCTCGCGCGCGGCGACCTCGGCGCGCTGCTGGGCTTGGCTGATTTGAACCTGTTTTACCTCCGACGAGCCATCGGGCTGGAAGGTAACAATGGTTCGCGAGACGGTACCCTCTTTTTCCTGTGCCCGGTCTGCGTTGCCGCACGCGATGACCGTCAAAGACAAACCTGCCAACATCATAATTATCTTGTTCATGTGTATTCTCCCGGTTTAGTGGTTTCGGGCTGCTCATGCTCAACCCTTGCGGCGAGCAAGTGCAAAGCGCCTGCCGGTCGACACACCCAGCAGTTCCGAGGAGGAAGAAGCCCCAGGTCTGGACGAGACGCGTAGCCCTGGCGCTATACGTGTTGTTCGGTCGCAACACGACAAGCTGAGAAACACGAAATCCACCTTCGCCCGGGGCGACTACTCGTTTTCGCCCGCCGGGGTGCGATTGGTCGATGACAGTCGCGAAGGGATCTGGCGCCGGACGGGGGATACCTCGCGGATCCGACCCGACGAGATCTACACGAACCGGTTCGTCGAAAGGGCGATGAAGGAAATCGAGTGAAACCGAAGATCGCCGGACTCGGCCTCGTGGCCGCGGGGCCACTGAGCCCCTTCTGGCGGTGCAAATTCCTGCCATTAGACTGAGACGAAGGTAGATCACCTGCCGGTATGATGGCGGATCTGACAGACGGCGTGATTTTTCTGCGACCACTCCATTTGGGGGACGCTGTTGAGCACCTTGCCGGAGAAGACGAGGCGATGGCGAAATGGCTCAGCGGAGGACGCAGCACGCTTTCGACCGTCCAAGGCTACATCACCTCCTGCCAGGAACACTGGCGGACCAACGGACCCCGCCGCGCTTTTGGAGTTTTCGACTGCTCGAGCAACCGGCGTTCCGATGCCCTGATGCTGGACGCCCGGATCGACAACCAACTCACTCAGGTATGCATCAGGGTTCGAATGCTGGGTACATCAAAGGTTGTCGCTCGGCGAAGCGCGCGCCCATCGCGAAACAGCCCGTCGCAATCGCGAGGCCGAGCAGTCGCTTCGTCGAGATGATGGCTCGGGCGTGACGGCCCCGCCCGACCTCGCCTGCCCGGTCGCGGGCGGGCAGACGGTAGAACATCGGAACGCGGCATAGTCATTCGAAGCGCTCAGCCGGTGCTGCCCACCGGAGCGCATCCTCCCTGGTCTCGACTTTACCACCGGCGCCAAAGCTCGGATCCTGGTTGCCCGCCGCGGTGCAAGCCGTGCACCGCGGGATGTTCTACGCGTCAGCGCCCAGGCCAGGAGATCAGCGGAGGGCCGGTTGGCGATGCGCTGCCGCCTTCGGGTTCCAAAGTGAGCTGGAGCGCTTGAGGCGAAGCGAGAGGCGCCCGTTCTTCATAGACGATGAGCCCGCGTCCGCTTGCATCCGGAACGTCCTGGCCGAGCGAAATCCACTTGCCTTCGCGTTGAACCCAGGCTTGATAGGCCTTTCCGCTCGGCGGGGGTGGCAAGTCGGAGAACGTGAGAACTGCGTTCGAGGCTCCCGGCCGGGTCCGGTAGTTTGCGTGCGCCGCGGGGGGAGCGTTTGGCGTGGCGGTAAGCCTCAGCACCTGCGTGTCGCTGGCGGTCACCATCCGGAGCGCCGCCTCGGTGCGCGCCTGTCGCGCTTGCCCCGCGGAATACTGGAGCCCGAACCGCGCCGCCACGATAGCGACCAGGACCGCAGCCATCGCCGCGAGCGCAATGCGAAGTTGCTGGAGTCCCGAGCGGATGCGGGTCTTCGTGGTTCCCAGGGGAACTTTGAGGGTATCGGCGACCTGCTCGTGCGTCAGCTCCTCGAAAAATGCGAGGCTCAACGCCTGGCGTTGGGGAGGCGCCAGACTTCCAATCGCCTTCTGAATCGCAGATCGCCGATACTCTTCCCAGACCGCCTGGTCGGGTGGACTCGCCCCGTCTGGCAGCTCTTGCAGCACCGAGGCATCGCCCTCTTCACCTGATTCGGGCTTGCGGCTTCGACGTCGCAATTCGTTGAGCACGCGCGAGCGCGCAATCTGGACAATCCAGGGACGAACCGGGCCGCGCGCGGGGTCGAATGTCCCCGCGTTTTTCCACACGGAGGCGAAGACCTCCTGCACGATGTCTTCCGCGGCGTCTCTGCCCAATGCTTCGGATGCTATCTTGAAGACCGTGGGAACATATCGGCGGTAGAGGGGACCCAGGGCGCGGTCATCCCCGGCTGCCAGAGCCAAAAGCAGCTCTTCATCGGTTCCTTCGGGGCCTGTCTTCACGGACACGAGCATGGATTTATTCCTGACTGACAGTCATTCTCCACGATTGTTGCGCTCCCAGACGCTTCCGCAGCCAGGCGTCGATAGAATGATCCCCCGCCCCCACGGTCAGCAAGACGCACGAGGACGCCAGCATCGCGAAGTCTAGCCGAGCTTCGTGCGCCATGTCCCAAAATCCGCTGTGGAGCAGAATGGGCACCTTGGTGCTGGCGATCGCCACCAACATGTCGATGATCAGAGCCAGGGCGGCAAACCGGGTGAGCAGTCCGAAAACGATGAGCAGGCCGCACGCGATCTCGACGACGCCGACGAACGGAGCCAGTACTTCGGGGGACGGAATTCCAATCTTCACGAATCGTCCGACGCCGAGCTTGTCCGGCGACACGAACTTGAGAATCCCCTCCAACAGGAACACGAAGCCTGCCACGCCTCTCACCAGGAGCAGCGGCGCGGGGGTTCGATCGGGGGTGCTCAGGATTCTGTCAGCCAGCTGGTTCATGGGTCTTCTCGGAGGGTTTGCGGAAATTCAGTGCTCTTTCTGTCAGTACACCGGTGCGCGCCTTCTGGATTTGGTGAACGATTAGGCGAGCTTGAGAAAGGTGAACAGGTGGGTGTGTCCAGCGGCCGTCCCGGTTGTCACCGCTACCGTCTGGCCGGCCCTGATACCGGACAGCTGTGCTGACGAAACAACCACACTGTGCGAATGGTTTTCAACCATGCTGGACGGCCCATTCACTCCGGTAGCTGGAGGCATGTCGATCGCGGCCATCTCAATCCCAAAGGTGTGCGAATGACCGGCAACGACGTTTGACGTATAGATGGACATGGTTCCGGTTTGGCTCGGCTGATTCGTTGGGCCGTCGCCGGTTTGGTCGCTGGTGCCAGCACCACATCGGACCAAAAACAAGCCGGCCGGAATGAGAACCAGCGCACCTCCCGCCAGCTTACAAAATTGACGTCGCTGCATGACGCCTTCCAACTGTTTTAATGAAATGGGCAATTCACGTCGTTTCATGACAGCTCCTGTTTGTTTTTAAAGGCACTGCGAGCTCACATCGTTGTCTGATACCGCCTACTGTTTCATCGAACGGTGGTGTCCTCTTGATTGGCCCGAGCGGTCGATCGGACCCGAGCTCATCGTCGAGAGAGCGGGCTTCGACGGTGCTTCGCTGTGCGTGTCCCGTGCCGAGTCGAGAGACTGAATGGTCTGTTCCACCGGGAAGCGCCAAGAGCACGCAAGCACGCCCATCGATCCCAACCCGACGAACGCCAGCGGCGCCAAAACAGGCGGGGTGCCAATCTTGATTCCTCCGGCATCGCCGGGGCGCAGCGCCCACGTGGCTAGCACTCGGAATACTTCGGAGATGGGATGTCCTTTGCTGTGGAACCAGAGCCCGAGGAAACCGATCAGAAAAGCAGCGGCAAATCCCACCATCAACACCTGACGCCCGCCCCGATGCCATCGGGTCAATGCCGCCGCTCCGAGCGCGAGCATGGCGCCGCAATAGAAGAGCGGTATCCACGACTGCCAGGCCTCAGCCAGAGCTTCCCGATGCTCGAACCGAATTTCCACCAGCAGCAAGGAGAGGGCTCCGAGCAAGCTAACGACCATCAGCTTGCTGAAGTTGGCGGGCTGGGACATCAATCGCTCGCGTGTCATTGGCCTACCGTCGTTTCGCGTGTCAGCACTGTGAAGGCGGCGGCATGCTGAGGAGCAGAGGAGGGCTGAGCCTCGAAAACGACCTTGGCCATGGTTCGCTCACCAATCTTCAATCCGTCGTCCACCTTGCGCTGCTCGGTGCGCGAGCTCAGCAGACACTGCCCCGTATTCTTCAAATAGGTGCTCCAAAGAAAGGTGGCGTCCTCGGCGCAAACGACGGTTTCGGTGCCGGTGCGATAAAGCACCTGCTTCCGTGCCGAGTCGTAGTAAAGGCCTTCGACCGTTTTCGAGATCACCTCGGGTGCCGACAGCTCTTCACCGAGCGGATTGGTCGCCTCCATTTGCACATCAATCCAGGCACGACCCAGCTCGCGGTTTGCCGCGAAATTTGCCGAGACTCCCCTGTTCCAGTCGTTGAGTGGGGCCTCGAAAGCGATGACCTGAGCGGCCTGCGCGACCCGGACAAAAGACACAACCACCAATGCAGACAATGCCAATTTGTTTGTGAGCAATTTCATAGCTTCCTCCGAAGCAGGTTGATGACAGCGTGTATTTCTTTCTTAAGTAACCCAGACGCGACACTTTGGATGGTGAGGCTCGATCAGTAACCGCCGCCGTAGCCGCCACCGCTACCCGAGCCGGCGTCGGTGGTCGTGACCGTGATCGTCCCCTGGAAGTTGGAGTCAGTAGGATTCAAACTATCGATGAACCCGCACGTTGCATTGCGACTCGGAATGGTCGCTATGAATTCCTCTCCAGGCATGAGCGTCGGGCTGTTCAGCTCGGGGCACTCCGGCTGCTGGGGACCCGGATTGGAAGCGAGTTGGTGGGGCGCACTGTCGCCGTTGACGATGGCGACCGAGCTGTTTCCGGATACGGAGCTCGTCTTCGGGCTCACGCCCTCGCTGGTCAGCGTGATGGTGAGACTCGACGAAGCTTGATCCGGTGAAGTTCCCGAAGCAGGAGATGGAGAACCTCCACCGCAAGCAGCGAGCCACAGTAAACCCAGAGCAGCACCCGAAGCATGTTTCTTTAAACCAATCATTACAATTTCCTTTCTTCGAAAGAGAAAACGGAATGTGTATTTATTTTTTAGATACTCCGGAGTCGAAAGTTTGGATGGGAACGGCGCCGCACCGGAGCGGTGGCCCATTGCATCGCCAATCAGGAGGGCGCGATGGTCAGCGCTCGGTAATGCCGTGGAGCATGCCGTGGTTTGGCTACGGTCTTCGAAATAGTTGCGAGTCGTTCGCAGCGTGGAGGGCTTTCAGGTCTCAATCACGGGAAGAGGAACGACCTTGCCGATCGCTAGCGGCAGGATCTCTTCCGGTGAGAGTGTCCTGTTGCCTGTCACGTTGATCGATAGACCCCGGTGGCCGTGCGCCGTTGCACTGCGTAAGGAACTTAAGGGGCGTTCCCGTGGAATTCCACCTCTGCCACGTTGTCGTTGGCGTTGGCTGGTCCCAGATACCGTACGTAGCGGAAAGGCGTCTGCTCGGTGACCGCCTGTGTCGTGAATTCTCCATCCGGCGGCGCGGTGCTGATGGTGAAAAGCGTCACTGCGCCACTGCTGAAGTCCTCGACATTGGCTCCTTGAAAAGCGCCGCCTACCATGCGGCTCGCAAAACCGCGGCGCGGGCTGTACTTCACCTGAGTAATCACCTTGACCGTACCCAGGTCCAAACCGGCCCAATCCCCGCTGGCGTTCGCCGCGTCGTGGTAGGTGATGAGGCTGCCGTCAAAGACATTGCCAATCGTGCCGCCGGCATCGCGATACGATCCGGGCGAGCCAATGACCGTTCCGGTCAATAGGTCGTTCGGCGTAACGCTGATTTCATCGCTGTCCGCGCTTTCGCCGGCATCACTGATCGCAGAGATGACATAGTAGCTCGTGGCGCCTTGAATTCCGTAGTCGGTGAAGCTGGTGCCGAGCACATTGCCAATTGTCGCATAGGGCCCGCCGGCTGAAGGGGAACCCTTCACGTTGTAGCTCGTCGCATAGGCAGAGCCCCACCACGACAGCGTTATTTGCGTACCCGCCACCTTGGCGATGAGGCCGCTGGGGATCGCGCCCGAAGGAATGGGATCAAGGCTGGCCGTCAGGGTGCCATAGCCCAACAAATCAAAGCCGCCGCTGTTCGGTCCGTAATATCCAGCCCCGGCCTCGGGGCGCGTCATCGCCTCGGCATATTGCTTGGAAAATGGCGCGGCCAACCCTTTCCGGTTCACGTAGTGATTCCAGGCGAGCTCCCACATCGGCCGGATATTCCCCCTACCGTCGCTCGAAATGACCCTCTCGAAATACGTCTGGTCACAAGTTTGGTAGGCGATGTACGGAACGTCGTTGCCGAGGTTGTACTTTGCGGAGTACTCCAGCCCTCGCAAGAGTCGATTGTTGTCGTAACCGTACAAGTCCATGCCTTGATTCCAGGCAATTTCGGACGCAATGCTCAGCCATCCCAGCCCAAGCGTCGCATGCGGCTGGTCGCGACCGCTTTCCTCGCACTGTCCGGATCCATCGGGATGAACAAAGTAGACCGCCTTTGTCACATTTCCATTCCCGATGCCGTTTTTGAAATAACTCACTCCCTCCTCGAAAATAAATGGGTCATCGACAAGCACGCCAATCGCAATGACGGCTGCGATATTGCCGGCATCCCAGTTGGCGCGATAATGACTGGCGCAAGTGTTGTGGTGCCGAGTCAAAAAATCATGATTCAGCGTATAGAACCTGGACAGCATCATCTCCTTGAACGCGGCCTGGTCCTCGGGCGCCCAGCCGCCGTAGCCGCGCATCAGGTCGCCCACGACGGCAAACTCCCAGCCATAGGTGCCCGCAGCCAAAGAAACATTTGAGTCGCCCGTGACTTCCTGCAACACGGGAGGCCAGGCATTCATGATTTCCACGGCCTTGTCGGCGTACGACGCATCGCCCGAGACGTACCATCTGAGCGCGCAGCCGTACGCAGCCCCGATGTCCCTCGCGAGCGTGATGTAATTCTCAGGGTAACCCAGGCCCGCGCAACCGCCGCCCCGGCAGATCACTGCCTGCGGTCGTGGGGTATGCGTAAGCCTCGCCCAGGGGCTGGCCACGAGAAGGTCCCAGCTCGATTTCCAGGGCTGCGCACCCTCGGCAACCTTTTCCCTCATTCGATCCAGATCGGATTGCGTGTGCAGCGTGCCCGGATGAACGAACCCGCATTGGGACTCCTGAGCTGATGCGTTGACTTGAGCATTCGCCGCGGCGGCGGAGAACAGCCACAGGCAACAGGAGAATCTCAAAATGCGCATGCGAGCAAACCCAGCGAGTCGACTTCTAAACCCGAGCCGGGCAAGGGAGTTAAAAGCCCGACGAGGAGGGCCTCGCTTGACAAGACTCTCCGAGTGGATGAGCTTCGCCACGTCCTCGAACGGTGGGGCCAATGCGACACTCAATTGTTGTGCTTCTGCTGTTGTTGTCGGTTCCAAATCAATTGTCTGCGGGAGAGCGTTGCAGACCAATTGACCAGCCGGATGAAGACTACCGGTCCACCACTACGACGTGCTCTCTGGGGCGACTTTGGACGGATACCAGCAGCTGCGATGTTGCCAATGGTAGCGAAGCAGCCACTTTTGATATCCCGCTTTCAGTCCGCACCTGTATAGAATGGTCGTGCTGGCCTGGGCCACCTGAGTCCGAGTCGACGACTGGGTATCCCATCGTTGGCTTCACGGGTCAGGAGGCGTCAAGCCTGATTGTCAGTCTGCTCGATCGCGCTGGTATCGCGGGCATGGAGATCGAACAGAATGCGTTTCTTGGCTCTTTTCCCGTAGTAGCCAGCTTTCGAGCCCAAAACGGTGAAGAGCTAGTCCGCATTGAGCGTACCCTGGTCGGACCGAGCGGAGCCCGTCTATTTGCTGTTCGCTGCGATGAGCCCGTCATCGCCAGTGTTGTGATCGAAGTACCACCCGAGGCGCTCGGTTTCGCGATTGCCTTCGTGCGTTCGGATACTTTCATTCCTTCCCTGACTGACAACCCATCCCTAATCACGGGCGATGGGCTGGGCTGGCCAGCATCGCGGATTCACCAATCTTCAAAACGTGTGCCTTCGATTCGTCCAGACCTCTCTCTCGCCATATCTTCTGGAGCAACTGCGGGGGCTCGCTGATCGGCTCATCCGTTAGCTGAAATGTGCCCCAGTGCATCGCAAAGAATTCTTTGGCACCCAAGTCAATGAAGGCCTGAATGGCGTCCTCAGGGTTCATGTGCTGACGCCTCATAAACCACTCTGGTTGGTAGGCACCAATCGGCAAAAGGGCTGCCGATATCAGTGGGAATCGCTTTCCGATCTCTTTGAAACCAGCGAAATATGCAGTGTCCCCTGAGTGGTAAACTGCACCACTCGAACCTTCCACAACAAATCCACCCCACAACGACTGGTTGATGTCCAGGAGTCCACGGTTGCTCCAATGCTGAGAGGGGACGAAAGTAATCCGGACTCCACGGACATTCGTCGCCTTCCACCAATCGAGCTCTTCGCAAGCCAGACCCCGAAAATGACGCCGCATCTCCAGTCCTGAAATGATACGTGCGCCGATCCGGCGGACAGTTGGGAGGTCAAGATGGTCCCGATGATTATGAGTTATGAGCGTTGCATCGATGGGCGGAAGCGCGTCGACCCCGATGGGCAGGCTTGCGAGGCGCGGTACAACTCCGGCAATGGATGGCACGAGCACGGGATCGAGTACCAGGGAGACCCCATCAAGCTGAACGAGCCAGCTCGCGTGTCCGAGCCATGTCAAACGAACTCCCATTCCCTCTGCGGGGACTTGCCTGAGACTTTCTGAGGACACCTCGACTGCTGCCGCGGGTGGGCCCGGGCGATGGCGAATACGCTTGCCCGTGAGGCGGTCTGTCACCGCCCATCTGAATACATCGGCAAAACCCTGGGCGCCGCTGCCATCCTGGTTTCGAAAGGTCGGTTTCGCCATCGTGTGCCTGGCCGGGGCTACGTTCTATTGCGTCGTATTGCTCGATACGTCCATCACCATGCGCGCGAGCAGGTACAGCCGCGGGACGATCGAGTCCACGTCGATCGATTCAGCGCTGTTGGAATGCGCACCGAATCCAATCACCCCGAACCGCTCGATCACCGGATTCTCGGTCTTCAGCGCCGCGAAGGCAGCATCGGTGCCACCGCCTTCGGCGACCGTCGAGATGTTGAGCTTCTTTCCGAGCTCCCCGTAGATTTTCTGCGCGCGCTTCGCCAGCGCCTCAGCGCGCGGGCTCAACTGCAGCGGAGGCCTTCGCCGCTCGAATTTCATCTCCACCGTGGTGTCCGGGATGAGGTGCTTTGCTATGCGCTCCCGCACTTTCGCCTCGAGCCCCTCGAAGTCGGCGACCCGCAGCACGCGCACGTCGGCCACCGCTGTGGCCCGTTCGGGAATGACATTGCGATTGGTGCCCGCGTTGGCAAGCGTCCAGTTCATCTTCAGGCCGATAGCGGGATCCGAAAAATCGCGCGTCTGCAAAATCTGGTGCCCAAGCTCGTACAGTGCGTTGCGGCCCTGCTCGGGAGCAGCCCCGGCGTGAGAGGCCTTCCCGCGAACCTCCAGGGTGATCGCGGCGATGCCCGCGGTAGTAAGCCCAAGCTGGTCGTCCGGCGAGCTACGCTCGCAAGAGAAAGTCGCGTCGTGCTCGCTGCCGAGCTTGCCGAAGAGCGCCCGCGAGGCCGGGGCGCTCACCTCCTCATCTCCATCGATGAAAACGGTGACCAGACCATAGTCGCGAAAGCCGGTCGCCTTGAGTAACGAGAGGGTGTGCAAGATCAGCGCGACGCCCTGCTTGTCGTCCGCGATGCCAAGACCGTACGCGCGGTTGCCATCTACCCGGAATGGCTGCTGGGCGAGCATGCCCTTGAGGTACACCGTATCCATGTGGGCAATGAGCAGGATCTTCTTGGTCCCCTTGCTTTCGAAGCGCGCCTCCACCATGCGCCCGGGCTTCTCCGGGGTATCGAACATCTTGTAAATGTCCGCGCCGGGCTCGATGAGGGTGACTTTGCCGCCCAGCGTGCGCAGCCGGTCGGCGATCAGTGCGGAAATGCGGTCGAGGCCCTCGCGGTCCTTGCTTCCCGATTCGATCGAAACGAGCTCCTTGAGCGTATCGAGGAACGGCCCCTTTTCCTTTTGCGCGAGGCCGTAGAGCGGCTCGACTGGGGCCGCGCCGGCGGAAAACGCTCCGACGCCGAGGGTGAGGAAGAAAATATTGAACCGCATCAGCGCCACGTTCCGCCGCATGCACACCTCCCTGAAGCCGGCTACGTACCAGGACTCGGTGGAAAAATCCTGCGAACAC
>WNFF01025321.1_pt1 | contig 10456 bp, 6 predicted proteins | sample 5400441 | NCBI WGS metagenome assembly WNFF01 (sample SAMN13153345, study PRJNA577476) | soil metagenome | isolation source: 120 cm saprolite under Douglas fir tree site 2 hole 3 replicate 1 | place: USA:California | collected 2015-04-18
TAGGCGACGCCCTGCCGTTTGGCGTCGACCTCGTTCAGTCCGACGCGCGCCAGTTCGGGTTCGATAAACAGACAGAATGGCACCTGCCGCCCCGTGGTGCTGCGCTGCCTTCCGCGGAGATTGTCCCTGACGATACGGAAGTCGTCGAACGCCATATGGGTGAACGCCGGGCTTCCCGCGCAGTCGCCCATCGCCCATACGGCGGGAGCCGTCGTCTCCAGCCTGTCGTTCACGCTCACGTAGCCCGAGGAGGTCAGCTCGACGCCAGCGCACTCGAGGCCTATCCCGTTGGTGTTCGGCGTCTTACCCAGCGCAACCAGCAGATGCGAGCCCTCTATTATCCTCTGCGAGCCGCCGATTATGGCGTGGAGTGCCACCCTGTCACCGGACCGCCCGGAGACGCGGTCCACGTGGGCTGAGGTGATGATGGCGATCCCCTCGTCCTCCAGCAGCCGGCGGATCGCTTCGGCGATGTCGCAATCCTCGTGGGGTAGGAGCCGCTCCTCGCGCTCGCAGACAGTGACGCGGCTGCCTAGCCGGCGCATCGCTTGCGCGAGTTCAAGGCCAACGTAGCTGCCCCCTAGGATCAACAGATGCTCGGGAACGGTGTCAAGGTCAAGTAGCTCGACATGCGTGAGTGGAGCGGCTTCGGCGAGCCCGAGCAGCGCCGGGAGGCTTGCGAAGGCGCCGACGTCGAGGAAGACCTGGTCGCCGCGCAGCGTGCGCGTTCCTCCTCCGTTGAGCGCGACCTCGATGGTCCGCTCGGCAATAAAGCAGCCCCGTCCCATCACAAGTTCGCAACCGCTGGCAGCGAACTTATTCAGATGCGTTTGGATCAGGCCTTCCACCATCGTCCGCTTGCGGGCCTGAATTTCCCGCATCGACACATTCCTTGCGACGCGAGTTCCGAGCACCTCGCTCGTGGCTGCAGTATGAGCGATGCTTGCCCCGTGGATGATGTTCTTGCTCGGCAAGCAGGCAATATTGGGGCAGGAACCGCCCACATAGCGCTGCTCTACGACCGCGACGCGTTTGCCGGTACCGCCGAGATGCCACGCGATCGATTTCCCCGCCTCGCCGCTGCCGAGCACCACGGCATCATAGGTATCAATTGCGGCCATGATCAGTTCCCCCTCAGGAATCTATTCGCAGGCAACGAACCCGCTCAAGACCTTTTCAGTTGACGCAACGCAGCGCGTTGCGACGGGTATTAAGGAAGTCTGGGACCAAAAATTTATCTAGACCAGGTTACGCTTCGATTTCAGAAACACGAATGTCGGCGACATTCGTAGCACTCTTTTCTCTCGACCTGTCGGTACGTCCTGGCGCACCGATGAGACGTACATTTCCTGCGCCGTGGATGCCTGCCGCTGCGGCGCATGCCGCCGCGATGACAATTGTGACTCCTCGGCGGCGATTCGGAACCATTCTGCATCCGAGCCTGCTCAGTCTGACACGCGACCGAATAGGCGAATGCCTCGTATCGTCACGCGTGGCTTTGTATCAGTACATGCACTCAGCGACGGAGAAAACCTAGTGGCAAGCGCACCTACCCTGGATTCCATTGCGTCGGAGGCGTGGTGAAGCGCTCGGTTGCGAACCCGGCCTCGCTACCGCGCCGGCACTTTCTCGCAGGGGCGAGTGGGCTCGGCTTGGCGGGTTTGCTCGGGGCCTCGAGCTGGCCGGCCTGGGCAGGCGGACTGATCGAGCTGCCATTTGCGAACGGCCGGCGTGAACTCGTGACGAACTTTCCGCAGAAGGGTGCGATGATCCTGCAACGGACGCGACCGCCGCTGCTGGAGACTCCGTTCGAAGTCTTCGACCAGGGTGTTTTCACGCCCAACGACCGCTTTTACGTCCGCTGGCATCTCCCCAACATTCCCACGTCCATCGACCCGGCGAATTTCCGGCTGAAGGTGCGTGGACAGGTAAGGCAGCCGATCTCGTTGACACTGCACGATCTGCTGCATGACTTCCCGCCGTTCGAGATTGCCGCCGTCAATCAGTGCTCCGGCAATTCGCGCGGGCTTTTCAGCCCACGCGTCACCGGCGGTCAATGGGACAACGGTGCGATGGGTAACGCGCTCTGGCGGGGGGTCCGTTTGAAGGACGTGCTCGATCGTGCGGGAGTCGGCGCCGGGGCGGTTCAGGTGCGCTTCAAAGGACTCGACACCGGCGTGCTGCCGCAAACACCGGACTTCATGAAGTCGCTCGCCGTGGACCACGCCCGCGATGGGGAGGTCATGATCGCCTATGAGATGAATGGCGAGCCGTTGCCGCTACTGAACGGATTCCCGCTGCGACTGGTGGTGCCGGGTTGGTACGCCACGTATTGGGTGAAGATGCTCGAGGACATCGAAGTGCTCGACAAGCCGGACGACAACTACTGGACGAGCAAGGCGTACCTGATCCCCGATACGCCTGGGGCGAACGTCACGCCGGAGCAGAAGGGCGTGAAGATGGTACCGATCAATCGCATGGTGCCGCGCTCATTCTTTACCAGTCTCACGGACGGTGCCGCCGTTGGGCGCGGGCAGACGCTCAACGTGCGTGGCATCGCCTTCGGCGGCGACACGGGCGTCGCCAAGGTGCTGGTGTCGGCGGACCAGGGGCGCCGATGGCAAGAGGCGCGGCTCGGCGCGAATTACGGGAAGTACAGCTTCCGTCAGTGGGAGTTTCCGCTGCGTTTTGCCACTGCCGGTCGGCAGAGGCTGATGGTCAAGACAGTCAACGCGGCGGGAGTGACGCAGCCCGATCGTCCCAACTGGAACGGAGGCGGCTTCATGCGCAACGTGATCGAGTCGATTGCCGTGGAGGTGTCATGAGCATCGGAAGCATTCACAGGGATTCCGGACTGCGAAGATATGTGGTAATGCGGACAATACCTGTCGCGCTGGCCGGGTTGCTGGTCGTCGGCGCTCCGCACCTGCGGGCAGAAAATACGGGCAGCTCGCCTGAGAAGACTGCGAAGCAATCTGACGCCCACTGGAGCAAGGTCAGCGTGGAATTGCCCACGAGTCTGACTCCGTTTCCCGCCGGAGAGGGTTCAGTCATCGCAAACGCCCAATGCCTGATCTGCCACTCCGCGGGCATGGTGTTGCGCCAACCCGCGCGGACTCAGGAACAATGGAAAGAGACCATCAACAAGATGCGCAGCGCGTATGGCGCGCCGCTGCCGGCCGAGCAGGTTGATGCACTGGCCGCCTATCTGTCGCGATTGATATCTGACGGCAAGGGCTCCTGAGGGTGCAAAGCGGGATCGACAGTGACACTCAGCTTCGTGAAGGTGTTTCAGCGTCCCGGGGACTCCCTTAACTCCGCCCGGGAGATGACGATGACGCAATGGGAAGTGAATCTCGGAGGTATCGGGTGCTCCGATCGAGACGGTCGAATGATTCGTGGAGAGTCGTGTCGCTGCGATGGCAGCGTCATGCGGCGGGGGATGGTCGCGCGTTAGGACCGCTTACCGTGGTCGCCGTCGGAGCTGATGAACCCGCGCGCGCGCACGCATGAATGCGATTGTCGTCATAGCCCTGAAGCGGCCTTACACGTTCGTGGTTCTGGCGATCCTCATCCTCATTTTCGGCGGACGCGCCGCGCTGCGCACGCCGACGGACATCTTCCCGAATATAGGGATCCCCGTCGTGGCGGTCGTCTGGACCTATAACGGCCTCACGCCGGAAGACATGTCGGGACGCGTCATTTACTACTACGAACGCTCGCTGACGACCACCGTGAGCAACATCGAGCACATCGAGAGCCAGTCGCTCTACGGCCGCGGCGTCGTCAAAATCTTCTTCCAGCCGGGGACCGACGTGGCGGCGGCGCAGGCACAGGTCACTGCGGTCTCGCAAACCGTGCTGAAGCAGATGCCGGCGGGGATCACTCCGCCGCAAATCCTGTCGTACAACGCCTCGTCGGTGCCGGTGCTGGCCCTGCAAGTCTCGGCGGACCAGATGACCGGATCGGAGCTGTATGACCTGGCCTCCAATCTGATCCGGCCGTCGCTGGTTTCGGTGGCGGGCGTAGCCATCCCTGCACCCTATGGGGGGACCTCGAGCAACGTCGAGGTGGATCTCGACCAGCACAAGCTGTTGGCGCACGGCCTGTCCGCGCAGGACGTGGCACACGCTCTGGCACAGCAGAACATCGTGCTGCCGGCGGGTGACCAGAAGATCGGGGCGCTGGATTTCCTGGTCGAGACCAATGCCTCGCCGGTGAATGTCGCGACGTTCGACTCGCTGCCGATCAAGCAGGTGGGCGGCACTGTGGTGACCGTGGGCGATGTCGCCCACGTGCACCTCGGCGGGCCGCCGCAGACCAACGCCGTGCTGGTGCGCGGACACCAGTCGGTGCTGATCGAGGTCCTGAAGGCGGGCGACGCGTCGACTCTCGCGGTCGTGGCGGGAGTGAAGGCCAAAATACCTCAGCTCGAGCAGACATTGCCGGCCGGCGTGAAGATCACGACCCTGAACGACGCCTCGACCTTCGTGAGAGCATCGGTCGCGGACGTTGTACAAGAAATGGTGATGGCGGCGCTGTTGACCGGCCTGGTCGTCCTGCTGTTCCTGGGCTCCGGACGTTCGACGTTGATTGTCGCGACCTCGATCCCGCTCTCGATCCTCTGCTCGATCATGGCGCTCGCCTGGTTCGGGCAGACCATCAACGTGATGACGTTGGGCGGCCTGGCACTCGCGGTGGGCATCCTCGTCGATGACGCCACGGTGATGATCGAGAACATCGACGCGCATCTGGAGCACGGCTTGGAGCTGGAGCCGGCGATCATCGAAGCCGCGAATCAGATCGTGATCCCCACCTTCGTCTCCACGCTCTGCATCTGCATCGTCTGGTTGCCGCTGTTTCAGTTATCGGGCATTGCGGGGTACCTCTTCCTGCCGCTCGCCGAGGCCATCATTTTCGCGATGATCGCCTCCTTTATCCTCTCGCGCACGCTGGTGCCGACGATGGCGGCCTACCTGCTGCGCGCGCAGGTCGCGCGGCCTACCTGCTGCGCGCGCAGGTCGCGGCGCGCACGGCGGGCGGGAAGCGAAAGGGGTTCTTCGGCGGCTTCCAGGCGGGCTTCGAGCAGCATTTCGATCGGTTTCGCGACAGCTACCGGGAGCTGCTGGGCAAGGTGGTTGCGCGGCGCGGCCGCTTCATCCTCGCATTTCTGGCGGTACCGCTCGTCTCGATCCTGCTGGTGCCCTGGCTGGGGGAGGATTTCTTCCCCGGTATCAAGTCCGGCGAGATCGACATGCATTTCCGCGCGCCCATCGGGCTACGCCTCGAGGAGGCCAGCAAAGTTGCAGCGCTCGTGGACACGGCCCTGCGCCAATTGTTGCCGGGCCAGGTCACCAATATCATCGACAATTGCGGCATGCCCAGCAGCGGCATCAACCAGGCCTACAGCGCGAGCGGCACGATCGGACCGCAGGACTGCGACGTCACCATCGGCCTCAAAGACCAGGCCTCGCCGGTCGATGCGTACCGGGCGACTCTGCGCGATCAACTCCCGAAGCTGTTTCCCGGCACGATCTTCACCTTTCCAGCCGGGGATATCACGGCGAAAATCCTGAATTTTGGGCTGCCGGCCCCGCTCGACGTGCAGATCGTCGGACGCAACATCGCAGCCAACATGGCCTATGCGCAGCGCGTGGTCGCCGAAATGCGCCGCATACCCGGCATCGCGGACGTGACGATCCAGCAGACGCTCGCCCAGCCGACTTTGCTGATTGCTGCGCATCGCGCCTTCGCACTCGGCGCCGGGCTGACGGAGGCCGACATCGCGAACAACACGCTGGCAACGCTATCAGGCTCCGGGCAAGTGGCGCCTACCTACTGGCTCGATCATGAGACCGGGGTCTCGCACCTCGTGAACCTACAGACCCCGCAGACACAGCTGACCTCGATGAACGATCTGGAGACGATTCCCATCGACAAGGGCGACGGCGATCCGAGCGGGCAGGATGCTCAAATCCTCGGCGGTTTGAGCCTGATCACTCAGATCGGACGGCCGCTCGAGGTGTCGCACCGGGACATCATGCCGGTGGTCGACATTTACGCGAGCAACCAGGGGCGCGATTTGGGCGCGGTGAGCAACGCCGTCGAGCAGGTGCTGCAACGGATGAAAGGCGACGTGCCGCACGGGGCCGTCGTGCGAGTGCAGGGTCAGGCGGTGACGATGAAGGCTGCTTACATGCAACTCCTGACGGGGCTCGCGTTCTCGATCCTGCTCGTGTACCTGGTGATCGTCGTGAACTTCCAGTCCTGGCTCGATCCTTTCATCATCATCACCGCGCTGCCGGGCGCATTGACCGGAATCGTCTGGTCGCTGTTCCTGACCGACACCACGTTGTCCGTCCCGGCACTGACCGGCGCAATCATGTGCATGGGCACCGCGACGGCCAACTCGATCCTGGTGGTTTCCTTTGCCCGCGACGAGCTTGCCTCGCATGGCGATGCGATCCGGGCGGCCGTGACGGCGGGGTATACGCGCTTGCGTCCGGTGCTGATGACGGCGCTGGCGATGGTGATCGGCATGCTGCCGATGTCGATGGCCAACACGCAAAATGCGCCGCTCGGGCGCGCAGTGATCGGCGGGCTCTTGGTAGCGACATTCGCGACATTGATGTTCGTACCCTGCGTCTTCGCGCTGCTGCACCAGAAGCGATCTGCCGGAGGAGAAGCGGGATGAAGCGACGCACGATGCTGATGTTCGGGTTGCCGGCGGCGGTGGTGGCACTGATGGGTTATGGCATTGCGAAGCGCGAATCGGCGCTGACCGCCCTTGAACACGTCTCGACGGAACAGGCCGCACTCCCGGTGGAGATCATCACGCCGCAACCTGGGCCATCCACGCGCCCGCTGGTCCTGCCGGGAACGGTGCGCGCCTGGTACGAGGCACCGATATTCGGGCAGGTCGCAGGATATGTGCACAGCTGGAACGAGGACTATGGGGCGATCGTGAAGGCGGGACAGCTGCTGGCGACGATCGACACGCCGGGACTGGACGCGCAGTACGCGGCTGCGAAGGGAGCTCTCGGCGTGGCAGAAGCGAACTATCGGCTGGCGACAACAACGGCTGAGCGCTGGCAAGCCCTGGCGGGTACGGTGGCCGTTTCGAAGCAGGAAGTGGACGTACAGGTGGCCGGAGCGGCGGCGCGCAAGGCCGAGCTGGAGGTGGCGGCTCAGAACGTCGCGCGCTATGCGGCGCTCGAGTCATTCAAACGTGTGGTCGCTCCGTTCGACGGCGTGGTGACGGCACGTCTCACCGATGTCGGCAGCTACGTCAACGCAGCGGGAGGCGATGTGTCGGCCCGCGGCAGCTCAACTGAATTATTTACCGTGGCGGACGTGCATGAGATGCGGGTGTTCGTGTCAGTACCGCAGGACTATGCGGACCAGTTAGTGGCTGGCCTCACCGCGACGATCCATCTGCCGTCGCAACCGGGCAAACTCATCGAGGCGAAGTTCCTGACGACGGCGCGGGCGTTCAGCCCCAACACGCGAACGGCGGTGACGGAGCTGACGGTCGATAACTCGAAGCATCTGCTGTGGCCCGGTACGTACGTGGACGTACAGTTCCAAGTGCCGACCGATCCGACGGTGCTGACGATGCCTGAACAGGCGCTGATCTTTCGTGCGGCGGGAGCGCAGCTCGCGATCGTCGACGGTGAGAACCGGGTGCATCTGCGCAGTGTGACCCTCGGACAGAACCTAGGGCAGACCGTGCAGGTCACGAGCGGCCTGGCGGCGGGCGACAGGCTGGTAAACAATCCACCCGCCGGCCTGCTGGAGGGGCAGACGGTGCGACCGGTAACGCCGGCGCCAGGCTATGCCATGGCGCAGAAGACGCCTGCGCAGCCGAAGCCGCCGGCCCCGCCGGGTTCCGCCATCGGGGATGGGCACGCGACTACGCCATGAGAATGCGTGCCGCAATGCTGCTCGCGTCGCTCGGGGTGGGGCTGCTCTCGGGCTGTGATCTGGCGCCCGTCTATGATCCGCCGCATTTCCTGCTGCCGGAATCCTATCAGGGCACCGGCCCATTCCGGGTGGCGCGTCCGGAAGATGTGTTGTCACCGCGGGGGGACTGGTGGACGCTGTTGGGTGACGCGCAGCTCAACCAGCTCGAGGAGCAACTGGGAAGTGCGAACCCGACTCTCCAGGCTGCTGCGGAAGGCTACACTCAGGCGCGCAACCTGGCAGCCGAGGCGCAGTCAGCGCTCTCTCCGCAGGTGAGTACGCAGGCACTGCTGTCGGAGAACAAGCAATCCGCGCATCGTCTCTTCCGCAACAGCAGCAGCAGCGGGCCGAGCGAGGAGGCATCGAACGAGATCGGGGCAGCGGCATCCTGGGAGCCGGATTTCTGGCACGCGATACGCAACAGCGCACACGCGCAGAAGCGCCTTGCGCAGGCCAGCGCCGCGGACCTTGCGACAGCGCGGTTGAGTCTCCAGGCGGAACTGGCGAACGACTATGTCGCCGTGCGGGGATTGGACGCAGAACTTGAGGTCCTGCGCCAGTCGATCGCCGCGTACCGGAACGCGGTCGAAGTGGCGCGGCTGCGTTCGGAAGGGCAGATCGCTTCCGGCCTGGATCTTGCTCGGGCGCTGAGCCAACTCGATTCTGCGCAAGCTCAAGCGAGCGAGACCGCGCTGCAACGCGATCTGATGCAGCATGCAGTTGCCGTGCTCGTGGGTGCGATCCCGAGCACCTTCTCGATCGGAGCGGTCAGCGAATTACGGTTGATTCCGCCGCAGCTTCCCCCGGGCGTACCTTCGGAGCTGCTGCAGCGCCGGCCCGACATCGCAAGCGCCGAACGGCAGATGGCAGCCGCAAACGCGTCGATTGGTGTGTCGCGCGCCGCGTTCTATCCGCATGTGACCTTTAGCGGAACGGCGGGATTCCAGGATTCCGCTTTCAGTCTGCTGAGCCTGCCGAATAGCCTATGGTCGGTTGGGGCAGGGGCCATGCTGCCGCTCATCGATGGCGGATTGCGCCGCGCTCAACTGCGGCGCTCCTGGTCGCAATACGCGCAGATGCGCGACAATTATCGGGCGACGGTGCTTGCGGCCTTCCAGGAAGTGGAAGACGGGCTGAGCTTGACGCAACGTCTGGCCATCGAGGCCACGCAACAGCGCGAGGCGAGCGATCAGGCTGCGCAGGCGCTGTCCATCTCGACGATGCTGTACGAGGACGGACTCGACAACTACCTGAGCGTGTCGGTTGCGCAGGTGCAGGCACTGGCGGCGCAAACCGCCGAGGTGCAAGTACGGGTTCGCGAGACGCAGGCGGCGGTGTCGCTGATTCGAGCACTGGGCGGCGGATGGACTCAACAAGCACTGCCCAATGAAAAGCAGACCCTGCAGTTCGGGGAGGTTGACTACGACGCGTCCGCAAAGGAGTGAGCTTGACTACGCCTAACCCGTTTGGGTAAAGCAGAAAATGCTGTAGAATCACCCGCTTGGCGTTCCTCGAATTTTGGGTGGTAGAGAATCGGTAGAAGAAGCAGGCTACTGACCGATCTACCACACGTGCGCCTGATACCAGGTCGAAAATAACGGAGAGCCTCCCGCCGCAGCTCCAGCCGCGACGGAGATCTAGCTACCGAGATGCTTCGATGCGGCTCGAGGCGGCGGCGAGCCGAAATCTCGTTAAACGTCCGCTTGCGAGCTGTAGGAGTTGGCGACCAACGTCAGGCAGGGCTCGCGATATCGGACGGCGAACGGGCTCGTATCGTCGGTCGAGCCGATGACTCCGGAGACCGGAATGATGTACCTTAGGTTGTCAATCCGCGGGCGTGTCGTCCACTGGTCTCTGTTCCAAAATTAGGACCGTCCCATTCTGGTCGCCGCCTTTGCATCTTATACCGCCCTCGATCTCGGCGGGCGCGTGGCGGCCACCCGAGGAGTTGCGCCTCGCGTGTGGCTGGTGGCGGCCGCGATCGGTCGTTGAGGTGCTATGGGATCGGGCGCTCGCGTAAGGTTGTCGCTTGCCGAGACGAGATTTCGATCGTCTGCGTGACCGCACTTGCACCAGAACCTAATATTGGGTAAGGCAGAAAATGCTGTAGAATCACCCGCTTGGCGTTCCTCGGATTTTGGGTGGTAGAGAATCGGTGGAAGAGGCAGGCTACTGATCGATCTACCACACGTGCGCCTGGTACCGTCGAAAATAACGGAGAGCCTTCCGCCGCAGCTCCAGCCGCGACGGGGATCTAGCTACCAAGATGCTTCGATGCTGCTCGAAGCGGCGGCGAGTCGAAATCTCGTTAAACGTCCGCTTGCGAGCTGTAGGAGTTGGCGACCAACGTCAGGTAGGGCTCGCGATATCGGACGGCGAACGGGCTCGTATCGTCGGTCGAGCCGATGACTCCGGAGACCGGAATGATGTACCTTAGGTTGTCAATCCGCGGGCGTGTCGTCCACTGGTCTCTGTTCCAAAATTAGGACCGTCC
>WNFF01005388.1_pt1 | contig 10455 bp, 10 predicted proteins | sample 5400441 | NCBI WGS metagenome assembly WNFF01 (sample SAMN13153345, study PRJNA577476) | soil metagenome | isolation source: 120 cm saprolite under Douglas fir tree site 2 hole 3 replicate 1 | place: USA:California | collected 2015-04-18
CTCGGGACCGAGATCGGCGTGCTCGAGGACCGCGTCGGGGTGAACGTCACCTACTGGCGGCGGCGCACCAAAGACGCCTTGTATTTCCGCCAGTACGCGACGTCCGGCGGGTTCCGAGCTCTGCAGCTGTCCAACGTCGGCGAGATCAAGTCAGGCGGCTACGACCTCTCGGTCAACGTGCTGCCCATCAATCGGCCGAACCTCGCGGTGAAGCTGTTCGCCAACGCCAGCTGGCTATGGGACTTCGTCACCAAGCTCGGCGGGGCGCCGCCCCTCAAAGTGGGCGGCAGCTATCCGCGCTACCGCAACTTCGTGAAAGAAGGATTTCCGGCGGCCGCACTGTTCGGCGCCAAGCTGCCGGGCCCCTGCAGCGCACGGCCGGCTGGGGCGACCTACCTGTGTCTCAACCCGGGCGAGCTGCCGTTCGATCTCACCGGGCCCGCAGGCGTACCCGACGGCAAGCCGGATACCGAACAGGAACTCCTCGCCTTCTTAGCCGTGCCGCGCAACCCGAGCGTCCTGAACCCGCTCATGGTGGACGAAGGGAACGGGGTGCTCGGCAACTACCTCGGGAAGTCCACGCCGGACTGGCAGGGCGCCTTCGGCATGAGCGCCACGGTGCGCGGAAACTGGGAGATCGGGGCGGTGTTCGAGTACAAGTTCGGTAATTACACGATCACGAACCTGACCGACGCGTTCCGCAAGGCGAACCCAGTGATCGGGCGGAACCTCCGCCGAGCGGCCGAAGCCGAGGCCATGCTCCTGAACCCGGCAAGCACCCCCCAGCAACGGCTGGATGCGGCCAAGCAGTGGGCGTACGATCTGAAAGCCCTCTCGCCCTACGACGGGCTGAACCAGAACGAGAACGGCGCGTTCGTGCGGTTCCGCGAGTTCAACGTGACCTACAACCTGCCGACGGATTGGACCCAGCGGAAGCTCGGGCTGCGGTACGTGTCGCTCACGCTCTCCGGGCGGAATGTGGCGCTCTGGACGCCCTACAGCGGGATCGATCCGGAGCTCAATGAGTACGGGCGGGGCGGCGCCAACGCCGATCTGGGGGGCATCGACCAGAATTTCGGCCAGGCCATTGACGCATTCGGATTCGCGCTGCCGCGGCGGTTTGCGTTCGCGGTGCGCGTCGGCTTCTAACGCTCACGCACGAGAGGAGAGACGCCATGAACGGAACACTAGCGACGTCGCTCGCCCGCGGGCGCTGGGCAAAGCCAGGCAGGCTGCTCGCCGCGCTAGTCGTGGCGGCGGGCATCGCCGGCTGTAACAGTCTGTTGGACGTGAGGAACCCCAACAACGTCAACGCCAGCAACCTGGACAACCCGGCGGCCGCCGCTTCCATTGCGAACGGCGCGCTGTCCACGGTCGCGCGCGCCTGGGGCTTTATCTTGGTGGACTACGCAACCGCCACCGACGAACTCACCTGGATCGGCTCGCGCGACGGCTTCCGCGAGCTCGACGTCGGCTTCTTCACGAACCGGACCAACGAGTTCGTGGACGCTGCGTTCCCCTACGTCGGGGAGGGCCGCTGGACCTCGGACCTCGCGATCAAGAAGCTGTCCGGGTTCGACGCGGCAGCGACGCTGAAGAACCGGGACGACCTCGCCCGGTCCTACCTGTACGCTGCCATCGCCTACACGATGATCGGGGACATGTTCAACAACTTCCCGGTCTTCTCCGACCGCCAGACCGCCGCGCCGCCGCTCGGGCCGAGCAATATGGCCCAGGTGTACGATACGGCGGTCGTCTACACGACGCGCGGGATCGCCATCGCCCAGGCGACTGGGAACACGACGCTGCAGCTCGCCCTCACGGCCGAGCGCGCGCGGGCGAAGTTCGGCAAGGCGGTCTGGGCGAAATTGCACCCACCCGGCGCAGGCGTGCCGCAGGGTGGCCCATTCGTGAACGACGCGGGGGCCAACGCCGACGCCGCGGCAGCCCTGGCGCTCGCAGCGGGGACGTCGGACTGGAAGTATCGGTTCAATTACAGCTCATCCACGATCGATAACACTGTCGGCGCGTGGGTGAACTCGCGGCAGGAGATGCGGGTCGGCAACGCGTTCATCAACCGGGCCGTGACGCCAAACGATACGCTGCGCGACCCGATCACCAACGCGGTGGATCCGGAGGTGCGGCGCGCGCTGATCGAATTCAAGGCCACGCCGGCGACCCAGTTTTATTCCCCCCTGACCGTCGTGTCGTCGCGCGAGCTATACCTGATCCTCGCGGAAGCCGCGCTCGTGGCGGGCGACACGCTAGTGAACACGGGACAGTTCGTGGTCAACATCAACGCCGTTCGAGCCCTGAACTCGCTGCCGGCGTATGACCTGACGAACGTGGCCCACCCCCGTCCGGTGGCGATGCTCAAGGCCGAGCGCAAGGCCAACCTGTTCCTCCAAGGCCGGCGACTCCACGACCTCTACCGCTTCGGCGACAAGGCCGACATGTGGCAGACCGTCGTGCCAGTCGCGGATGCGGTCGCGAGCCCAGGGACGTTCTTCCCGATCACGCAGGTTGAGCTACTCGCGAACCCGTACTGCGTGGCGAATCCATCGTCCTGCTAGCAGACTAGACGGCCGAGGGGCACAGTTCCTCCCCTTGGCCGTCTTGGCGTCCTAGTGAATCCCCCCGCTCGCGAACTGCCTGACCAGATCGCTGAGCACTGCCTTCGCGTCGCCGAACAGCATCCAGGTGTTGTCCTGGACGTACAACTCGTTGTCGATACCGGCGAAGCCGGGGCTCTTGCTGCGCTTGATCGCTAGGACCGTCTTGGCCTTGTCCGCGTCGATGATCGGCATGCCGTAAATCGGGGAGCCCTTGACGGAGCGGGCCGCGGGGTTCACGACGTCGTTCGCGCCAATCACCAGCGCCACGTCGCACTGCGGCATCTCGGGATTGATCTCGTCCATCTCGACGAGCGCGGAGTAGGGGATGTTCGCCTCGGCGAGCAGCACGTTCATATGGCCCGGCATGCGGCCGGCGACGGGATGAATCGCGAACTTGACGCTAACCCCACGCTTGGTGAGCTGGTCGTACAACTCCCGCACCTTGTGCTGAGCCTGCGCCACGGCCATGCCGTAGCCGGGAATGATCACTACGAGCCTCGCCTGGTCGAGCAGCTGCGCCGCTCCCTCGGGCGTCTCCTGCTTCCACTCCTTCTGTTCTCCGACCGCTGCCGCCTTGCGCACCGTGCCGAACGCGCCGAACAACACGTTGGTGAACGAGCGGTTCATGGCGCGGCACATGATGATCGACAGAATCAAGCCGCTCGAGCCGTCGAGCGCCCCGGCGGTCACCAGCAGACGGTTGTCGAGCACGAAGCCCATCGCCACCGCGGAGAGCCCTGCGTAGGAGTTCAGGATTGAGATGACCGTGGGCATGTCGGCGCCGCCGATCGGGATGATGAGCAGCACGCCAAACAGGAGCGCGAGCCCGCCCACGGCAGGAAAGACGCTGCCGGCCCACGCGGCTGTGGGGTGGAGGACTAACGCCCCGCCCAGCAGCACGGCGGCGCCCAACACACCCAGATTGACGACATTCTGTCCGGGATAGGTGACCGGCCGCTGCGGGACCCAGCGGATCTCTTGCAGCTTCCCGGCCGCCATCAGGCTTCCGGTGAACGTGAGAAAGCCGAGGATCACCTCGGCCACCAGGGCGACCATACGGAACGTCGTGAAGTGCTCCGGACCCTGCCGCAGCCACAGGTAATACTCCGCCGTCCCGACCAGGCCGGCGGCGAGCCCCCCGAACGCGTGGGACAGCGCCGTCCGCTGGGGTACGGCGGTCAGGGGCACGCGGGATAGCGGCACGCCCACGAGGAACCCGGCCACGATCGCCACCACGATCCAGCCGTGGTGCACGATCTCCGGCTGGATCCAGGTCGCGAGGACCGCGACGACCATCCCCGCCACGCCCGCGTACACGCCCCGCCGGGCGGTCCTCGGGTCGTTCATCCAGTTGAGGGCGAATATGAACAGCGCGGTCGCGAGGACGGCCGCGAGCTGGGCGATGGCGTGCGTCATTGCTTCTTGAACATCTTCAACATGCGATCCGTGATCAGGAAGCCGCTGACGATGTTGGTCATGGAGGCGAACAGCGCCACGGCACCCAAGATGCGGATCACCTGAGGGGAGTCAGCACCCGCCACGACGAGAGAGCCGACCACGGCGATGGCCGAGATCGCGTTGGTCAGGGACATGAGCGGGGTGTACAGGAGCCGCGACACGCGACGGATGACCCCCAGTCCGATGAAGGTCGCGAGCACGAAGACGAACAGCATCGACCAGTAGTCGGTCATGGCCTGAGCACCTTTCCGTCGTGGGTGACGCATGTCGCCCGCGTGATCTCGTCCGTGAAGTCGAGCTGCAACTTGCCGTCCTTCACGAGGTGATTCAGGAAGCTCGTCACGTTGCGGGCGTACATCTGACTGGCGTGCAGCGGCACGGTGGCGGGAAGGTTCACAGGCCCGAGGATCGTGACGCCGTGATGCTCCAAGGTCGTCCCGGGCTGTGTCAGCTCGCAGTTGCCGCCGGTCTCGGCCGCGAGGTCCACCACCACGGAGCCCGGCCGCATCCCCTCGACGCCAGAGCGGGTGACGAGTATCGGCGCGCGTTTCCCCGGGATCGCCGCGGTTGTGACCACGACGTCCGCGTCCTTCACGCTGCGCGCCAGGAACTCGAGCTCGCGCTTGTGCTGGTCCTCCGATAACTCCGTGGCGTAGCCCCCCGCGCCTTCGGCCGTCACTTGGTCCGCCATGGCGAGGAACTTTGCGCCCAAGCTCTCGACCTGCTCCTTGACCGCCGCCCGCACGTCGAACCCGGAGACGATGGCGCCGAGGCGTCGGGCAGTGGCGATCGCCTGTAAGCCGGCGACGCCGGCGCCCAGCACCAAGACCCGTGCGGGCGGCAGCGTCCCGGCGGCGGTCACGAGCATCGGGAAGAATCTCGGCGCCGTCTGGGCGGCGAGGAGAACCGCCTTGTAGCCGGCGACGGTGGCCTGTGAGGAGAGTACGTCCATCGGCTGCGCGCGGGTGATCCGGGGGAGCAGCTCGAGACTGAACGCCGTGACCCGTCGTCTGGCGAGCAGCCGCACGAGATCGGCGTCGGTGCTCGCTTGGAGCAGCCCGACCAGCGCAGCCCCCCCTGCCTGGGGCAGCTTCTCGATTTCGATCGGGCTCGGCTTCTGGATTTTGCAGACGACAGCGGCGACCCACGCGTCGCCGAGGCTCGCGCCCACCGCCGTATAGGTGTCGTCGGAGAACCCCGCCTCGACCCCGGCCCCCCGTTCCACAACCACCTCGTGCCCGGCCTTGACCAACCGGCCAACGGCTTCGGGCACGAGCGCGACGCGACGCTCCTGCGGCACGGTCTCTTTCGGGACCCCAACCTTCATCTACAACCTCATGAGCAGAGGGAACAGCGGGGAAACTACTGACAATTGGCAGTTCGGAAAGCCGGGGCGGCCGTCTAGCCCCCTGAAGCGTCGCACAGCGCCTCCAGAGCCTCGACGTACTCTCGTTGCATCCGCTCGAGCGAATACCGCTCGAGCACGCGACGGCGAGCTGACTCGCCCAGCGCCGCTCGCCACGCCGGATCCCCCAGCAGGGCCTGCAAGTGTTGCGCGAACGCGGCCGGGTCCTCCGGCGGCGTAATCACCCCGGTGTCCCCGAGCACCTCCTCCGGCCCACCGCCGCCCACTGCGACCACCGGCCGGCCGCACGCCATGGCCTCGGCCACGACTAGGCCGAACGGCTCGGTGGGCGACGAGTGCACCACGCACGTTGCGGCATTGTACGCCGCGACGAGATCTGGAGTGGGGAGGCGCGGAAGAATCCGCAGGTCGAGGCCCAACCGCTCTGCGTCAGGCGGGAGGGTGGCCTCGAATCGACCAGAACCCCGCAGCAACAATAGCGGCCTCGGTTCGGGTAGCAGCGCCAGGCTCTCGAGCAGCGTCTCCCAGCGCTTTTCCGGCTCCAGCGCCCCGACCCCGAAGAGGACATGCCGGTCGCCGAGGTTGTGACGCTGGCGGAACGCCCGCCCCGCCTCCGGGTCGGGGCGGAACACCGCGCCGTCGACCCCGTTGTAGATGACGCGATGCGGACGCCGACCTAGCGCCGGCATCCGGTAGAGACCGTCGGCCTCCAGTCGCCGCGTGAGAAAGATGGTGAGACCGACCCGCCGATACGCCAGCCGCGTGAGGGGATCGCGGGGGGGCCTCGGCGTGCTAATGCAGTAGACGATGTGGACGGGTCGGACGAGCGAGGTCGCAGCGGCGAGTCGGATGTCGCGCCGCGCATCGGCGACCACAATGTCCGCCGCGAACTCCGCCACCGCGCGGTGCGCCTCGCGCGCCTCGCGCAGTCCGCTCGCCCCGATCAGCAGTTGCCGCACCGGCACGCCTTCACGCTGGAACCCCTCTCGCAGCGGGGTGCGCGCCACCAGCGCCAGCACATCATGGCCGCGTGCCCGGAGGCCTTGGGCGACGAGGGCGAAGACCACCGCCGAGCCGCGCCAGTCCCGCGCCGTGATCATCAGGGCGACGCGCAGCCGGCGCCCCGGCGCGGTCATTCGCTGCGCGGCAGCCGCGCCCGCTCCTTCTGTTGCGCCAGCATCCGTTCAGCGAAATCGACCCGCTCGGCCAACTCGCCCATCTGGAGGCGCAGCGACTCCACGTCCGAGACGAGCTGACGCACCTCCGCCGACCCCGCAGCGCCGAGTCCCACAGACTCCTGCACACCCCACTCCCGCAGCACCTGGTCGTCCGCGTCCCGGAACTCGCCGGCTACCAGCAGGACCATGTCGTAGAACCACCACACGCCCAGGCCCCCGAACGTCAGCGCCATGAACACCGCGCTCTGCGTCCGACCGACGTAGAAGCGATGCAGCCCCAACGGGCCTCCCAGCACGCCGAGGATGAGGGCCACTCCGCGTGAGCGTGGCGAGGCCGACTCGCCCCCCCGCCCCGGGGGAGCGCCCTCCTCGGAATCGTCATAGCCTGCGGGCAGTCGGCCCGTCACGGGGCGACCGCCTCGGCTTCGATCTCGACCAGCATCGCCGGATCCACGAGCGCGCCCACCTGCACCATCGTCGAGACCGGCCGGATCTCGCGGAAGAACTCCCCATGCGCCCGCCCGACCTGCTCCCAGTCCTTGATGTTCGTGACGTACAGGCGGGTCCGCACGACGTCGCGCAGCGAGGCGTCCGCCCGCACCAGGGCGCGCTCGATGTTGCGCAGCGCTTGGACGGTCTGGGCGTAGGGATCGCCCGCGCCCACGATCTGCCCGCTCTCGTCCGTGGCCGTGGTGCCCGCCACATGCACCACCTGGCCCACGCGCACTGCGCGCGAGTAGCCGACCACCGGCTCCCAGGGGGTGCCGCTCGAGATATTGATCCGCTTCATGGCCGCGCGTCCTTGTCCCGCCCTAGCACATGCCGCAGGGCGGCTTCGAGGTAAGGATACAGGAAAGCATAGCCCGACGCCTGCAACTTCGCCGGCACGACCCTGCTGCCCGTCAGCAGCGTGGCATCCGCCGCCTCGCCGAACAGGAGCCGCAGCGCGAACGCCGGGACGGGGAGGACGGCCGGGCGCCGCAACACGCGCCCCAGCGTGCGGGCGAACTGGCGGCTCGTGACCGGGGCCGGCGCGGTGAGGTTTACCGGCCCGCGGACGTGCGGAGCGGCCAGCAGGTGCCGCACCGCGCCGACCGCGTCGTCGATCGCGATCCAGCTCCAGTATTGACGTCCGCTCGCCACCGGCCCCCCGAGACCAAGCTGGAAGGGGAGCAACATACTCGCCAATGCGCCGCCCTTGGGCGTCACCACCAGCCCGGTCCGCAGATGCACTACCCTGATCCCGCGGCGCACTGCGGGCTCGGCCGCTGCCTCCCAGTCGCGCGTAACTTGCGCGAGCCAGTCCCGTCCTGGGGCGCTCTCCTCCGTCAGCCATTCGTCGCCGCGGTCACCGTAATACCCGACCGCCGAAGCGACAACGAGGGTCGCGGGCGGGCGACGCAGGCCGGCGAGCACGCCCGCGAGCAGCGCCGTGCTGTCCACGCGGCTCTCGCGGATAGCGGCCTTCTTGGCCGCCGTCCAGCGACCGAGGATCCCCTCTCCCGACAGATGCACGACGGCGTCGCTCCCCTCTACGGCGGTAGGGTCGAGCAAACCGGCGGCAGGGTCCCAGCGGACTTCCCCGGCATCGGGCGGGCGGCGCACCAATCGGACCACCGCGTGCCCATCAGCCTGGAGCGCGGCCGACACCGCGCTGCCGATCAGCCCGCTCGCGGCCGAGATGAGGATCCGCATCTACTCGATCACCACTTGCTCCCCGAACTTCGCAGCCAGCGCCCGGAGGTAGGACTCCATAGTGCCGGTGTACCCCAGAATGAAGCGGGCGACAAACCGGAAAATCGGATTGTAGATCTCCCCATCCTCGGTGATCGTGAGGGTGCTGCCGTCGGCGACCGGGGTGATCTCATAGGTCCAGGTCCCGCCGAACGGGAGTTTCGGATCGGCGATCCGTCCCACGAGCCGTCTGGGAGGCACAGCCTCGAGCGTCTCAAGTCGAAGTTTCTGTCCGCGCCTGTCGGTTTCCTGCCAGACCTCGTGGCCGTCCAGATCCGGTAGTCGCTCGATCGCGCGGAGATCCGTGCGCCAGGACGGCATGGCGACCCGGTCCGTGAGCACGCGCCACAGCGTCTCCGGCGACTGGTGAAAGGTGGCGTGGCGGGAGGCACTATGCGCCCTAGGAAGGAGCGAGCCGACCAGCGCGACGAGCGCCGGCAGCCCCACGAGGAGGATGACGCCGATCAGGACCCAGCGCACAGCCGTTGCTCCTCTCTCCCGCGTTCCTGCGGGAAGCCGATATTAATGTGGACCCGAACCCCCAGCCAGGACGGTGCCGTGAGACTGACTCCCCTGCCGCTCCGCCCGCTGCTCGTCCCGTTGCTTCTCGCAGCTCCATTGGCGAGCGCCCTCTCACAGAATCCGTCCGATACGAGCCGGACGGCGCAAGACTCGGCCCTACGGGTGTTTTTCGACTGCCAGGGGTTCGCCTCCGGCTGCGACTTCGATTACGTCCGCACCGAGATCACGTTCGTGAACTGGGTACGCAACCGCGAGGACGCGCAGGTCCACGTCCTGGTGACGATCCAGACCACCGGCAGCGGCGGTACGGAATACACCGTGACCCTCATCGGGCGGGGACGCTTCATCGGACGTGCCGATACGCTGCGGTACGTGGCGGGCAAGACGGACACGCAGGACGACCAGCGGCGCGGCCTGGTCCACCTGATCAAGCTCGGCCTCGCCTCCGCAGCGGCGACGACACCACTGGCTCCGCACCTAGAAGTGACGTTCACCGCGCCCTCGGGCTCACAGCAACCGGCGCACGACCCGTGGAACTATTGGGTCTATTCCGCCAACCTGAACGGCTTCTTCAACGGGCAGAAGTCGATCAACTCGCAGTCGCTGTTCGGGACCCTCTCGGCCAATCGGGTCACGGACGCTTCGAAGATTCTCCTCAGTTTCTCCGAGAGTTACGACCGCGGCAGCTTCGACATCCCGGTCGTCGATTCGACCGGGGCGCAGGTGGGGAAGCAGACCGTGGTCAGCATCGCCCGCAGCTACGGCGGCGATGCGCTACTGGTCAAAAGCCTCGGCGCTCACTGGTCGGCTGGAAGCGAGGTCTCGGCGAATCGGTCGACCTTCAGCAACGAGGATCTCGTGTTCGCCGCCGGCCCCGCCCTCGAGTACGACATCTTCCCCTACAGTGCCTCCACGCGGCGCCTGCTGCGCTTCAATTACCGGGTGGCCGTCAACTACTTCAAGTACGCGGACACCACGATCTTCGGGAAGACCAGCGAGGTCCTCTTCACCCAAGCGCTGGCCGCGGTCGTCAACGTCACGCAGCCATGGGGGTCTTCCTCCGTGTCCTTGACGGGCACCACTTTTCTGCACGACTTGTCGAAGAACCGGGTCGAGCTGTTCGGCAGCCTGAGTTTCCGAGTGGTGCGCGGCTTGTCGTTCAACGTGTTCGGGAACGTGTCGCTTGTTCACGACCAGCTGTTCCTCCCCAAGGCGGGAGCTTCGGAGTCGCAGATCCTGCTGCAACGCCGGGCGCTGGCTACCAATTATCAGTACTTCGCTTCCGTGGGCCTCAGCTACTCCTTCGGCTCCGCGATCAACAACATCGTGAATCCCCGCTTCGGGCGCACCGGGGGCGGCTCGACGATCATCATTAGCAACTGAGCGCTCTTGACAGGGTCGCTAGCCCGGCTTTACTTAACCATATGGTTAACCATGAAGCCGTCTTGAGCGACACCTTCGCGGCCCTCGCGGACCCGACGCGGCGCGCCATCCTGGCGCGGCTGCGGGCCGGCGAGGCCTCCGTGAGCGAGCTCGCCCAGCCGTTCCGAGTCTCCCTGCCAGCGATCTCCAAACACTTGCG
>WNFF01015576.1_pt1 | contig 10453 bp, 11 predicted proteins | sample 5400441 | NCBI WGS metagenome assembly WNFF01 (sample SAMN13153345, study PRJNA577476) | soil metagenome | isolation source: 120 cm saprolite under Douglas fir tree site 2 hole 3 replicate 1 | place: USA:California | collected 2015-04-18
CAGCGCCTCGACCCCGAGCGCGCCGGACAGGTCGCCCGCCAGCGACTCGGTGCTCGCGCGCGTGCCCGCGTAGACGATCGCGGGCAGCGCGTCCGGCGCCGCCAGCGCCGCCGCGAGGCGCCGGCGCTTGTCAGCCGCGGTCCGGCACGGGATGACCGAGAACGCGAGGTTCGGGCGGTCGAACCCGGTCGTGACGTGGACCGGATCGCGCAGGGCGAGCCGGCCGGCGATGTCCTTGGCCACCTGTGGCGTGGCCGTGGCGGTGGAGGCGAACAGCGCGCCGGCGCCGACGTAGCGCGCCGCGTCGGCGAGCCGGAAGTAGTCCGGCCGGAAGTCGTGGCCCCACTGCGACACGCAGTGGGCCTCGTCCACGACGAACAGCCCCACGCGCGCCTGCGCCAGCGCGTCGGCGAAGCCCGGGGAGGCGAACCGCTCGGGCGCGACGTAGAGCAGGCGCAGCTCGCCGTTCGCGGCCCGCGCGACCGCGTCGCGGTTGGCGGCCGGATCCTGCTGGGCGTTGACCAGCGCCGCGCGCCCCGGCGCGCGCGCGGCCAGCCCCTCGACCTGGTCCTGCATCAGCGAGACCAGCGGCGACACGACGATGGTCACGTCGTCGCGCATGAGCGCGGGGAGCTGGTAGCAGAGCGACTTCCCCGACCCGGTGGGCATCACGACGAGCGCGTCCCGGCCCGCGAGCGCCGCCTCGCAGGCGTCGCGCTGCCCCGGTCGGAAGGCGGCGAAGCCGAAGTGCTCGCGCAGGGCGTTGTCGAGATCCATGGCGCAGGCCACCGTAGCGCCGGGCGCGGCGGGATCGCGCTCCTGCCCGGCACCGTCCGCGAGTTTGTGTTCGGACTCACACACGCGTGCGCCCGGGCGATGCAGAGTGGTTGCTACCCCATTCGGAGTACGGAGGAAAGAGTCGCAATGACCATCGCAGCCTTCAGCCTCGCCGGCGGCGCCTGGATCTTCCTGGCGTTCGTCATCGTCTTCCTCGTCGCCGTGATCTACGGGCTCTACACCCGCGGCGGCAGCGGCATCAACCAGCGGCCCTTCGGCAGCGTCTACAGCAACGCCCCCGGGGCGAAGATCCCGAGCACGCTCTCGCACGACGAGAGCGCTGCCACGCGATACACGCGCGGGACCCGCTAGACGTATGCGCTGGAGTTAGACGCGCACCAACGGAAGCCCGCCCTCGAGCGCGAACTTGCCGTTGGCCTTGCCGTCGGTCCCGTCGAGCGGGTACTCGCCGGTGAAGCAGGCGTCGCAATGCGTTTCGCGGCCCGAGCGGATCGCCTTGTACACGCCCTCGAGGGATAGGTAGGCAAGGGAGTCGCAGCCGAGCTCCTTTGCAATCTGATCCACGGTCCTCCCGTGGGCGACCATCTCCTCGCGGGTGGACTGGCGACGATCTGGCGCGTGGTGTTGCCGCGCACGATCGAGTCGTCCACCACCACCAGCCGCTTGCCCCCCACGACCTCCGGCATCGGGTTGAACTTCAGCCGGAGGCCATGCTTGCGCAGCTCCTGGCCCGGCTGGATGAACGTCCGCGCGACGTAGCGGTTCTTGATCAGGCCGTCGTCCTGGGGGATGCCCGAGGCCTTCGAGTAGCCGGCCGCGCCCGGATTGCCCGAATCGGGCACCGGGATCACGACGTCGCCCTCCACGGGCGCCTCGCGCCAGAGGATCTCGCCCATCTTGCGCCGTGAGACCTGCGTGCGGTTGCCCTCGAGCTTGCTGTCGGGACGGGCGAAATAGATGTGCTCGAACACGCAGAAGGCGCGCCGCGCGCCCTTCACGACCTCGCGCGTCTCGATCCCGCGCTCCCCGATGGACACGAGCTCGCCCGGCTCGATCTCCCTCAGCAGCCGGCCGCCGATGATGTCGAACGCGCAGGACTCGCTCGCGACGCAGTAGCGCTCGCCCACCTGGCCGAGGGCCAGGGGGCGCAGCCCGTGCGGGTCGCGGAAGGCCACCACGCCCTCGCGGGTCATGACGACGGTGGAGAACGCGCCCTGCAGGCGCGGCATCACGTCGGCTACCGCGTCCTCGATGCGCTCGGCCTCGTGGGTGGAGAGGAGCGCCGCGATGATCTCGGAGTCCGAGGTGGAGCGAAAGGCGACGCCGCGATCGCGCAGCTCGGTCTGCAGCTGGACGGCGTTGATCAGGTTGCCGTTGTGCGCGAGCGCCAGCTCGCGGCGATCCGAGCGGTACACCGGCTGCGCGTTCTCCCACGCGCTCGACCCAGTCGTCGAATAGCGCACGTGGCCGATGGCCAGCTCGCCCTGGAGCGCGCGCAGCTTCTGCTCGTCGAAGACCTGGTTGACCAGGCCGAGGTCGCGCAGGGTCATGATGTGCCCGTTCTGGACGGACGCAATCCCCGCGGACTCCTGGCCACGGTGCTGCAGCGCGTAGAGAGCGAAGAACGCGAGTCGAGCGACGTCGTGCTCGGGGCCGTAGACGCCGAAGACGCCGCACTCGTCGCGCGGTCCGTCACGCTGATCGAGTTGCTCGGAGCGGTCGGGCAATGCCATGCCGGGGTGCTCTTCGGGGCGCGGTGCGCCCGGTAACAGAGCGTAGCAGCGCAGTCCGTCGCCGCCGGTCAGGGAAAGAGCGCAACCAGCGCGCTGTTTGCCTCGCCCAGCTCGGAAAGCGTGGCCGCGAAGCGCCAACCGCCTATCGCCACCTGGAGCTCGTCCCCGCCGACGGTCCCGAAGACGTCAAGCGGCACGCGCTCGGCGAGGCGGTCCAGCGCCTCGCGCGGGCCGGAGACAACGAACCCGCCCGCGCCCTCGCCGTACAGATGGTTCCAGGGGTCGTCGCTGGGGCCGAGGTCCAGCGCGGCGCCGACGCCGCCGGCGAGGCAGCTCTCCGCCACGGCGACGAGGAAGCCGCCCTCCGCGATGTCGTGGGCACTGGAGAGCTCGCCGGCGCGCACCGCGTCGCGGATCGCCGCCTGCGCCGCGCGCACCTTCGCGGCGTCGAAGCCCGGGAGCCCGTCCGGCAGCGGCTCGCCGCGCAGCTTGGCCAGCTCGCCCCCGGGAAGCGACGGGTGGAACTCGCCGGCGATCGCGATCGCGTCCCCCTCCCGGGCGAAGCCGAGCCGGCCGGCCCGCTCCGGCTCGGGCACCGAGCCGACCATGCCGACGACCGGCGTCGGGTAGATCGGGCCCTCCGTCCCCTCGTTGTACAGGGACACGTTCCCGACCACGACCGGGACGTCGAGCGCGCGGCAGGCCTCGGCCAGCCCGTCGACCGCACGCTCGAGCTGCCAGGCGATGTGCGGCTTCTCGGGATTGCCGAAGTTCAGGCAGTTGGTCAGCCCGAGCGGCTCCGCGCCGACACAGGCGAGGTTGGCGGCGCACTCGAACACGGCCGCCATCGTGCCGACGTGCGGGTCGCAGGCCACCCGGCGGCCGCTGCCGTCGATCGATACGGCGATGGCGCCGCCGCCCTCGAGCGCGAGGACGGCCGCGTCGGCCTGCTGGGGCCGACGCACGGTGCGCGACTGGACGATCGAGTCGTACTGCTGGAACAGCGGCCGGCGCGAGGACAGGTTGGGCGAGGCGAGGAGCGCAAGCAGCGCCTCGCGCGGGTCGTCCCCGGTGAGCGTGGGAGTCGGGGCGGGATAGAGCGGCGCGGTGGGGGCGACCGGCGAGAGGTCGTAGAGGGGGCACTCGTCCACCAGCGCCGCCACCGGCACGTCGCCGACGACCTCGGCGCCGTCGAGCACGCGCAGGCGCCCGGACCCGGTGACCTCGCCGATCGCCGTGGCCCGCACCTCCCAGCGCGCGCAGCACTCGAGCACGGCGTCGAGCCGGTCGGGCTCCACCACGCACAGCATCCGCTCCTGCGACTCGGACACCATGACCTCGAAGGGCTCCATGTCCGCCTCGCGCAGCGGGACGCGCGCGACGTCGACGTCGATGCCGACCCCGCCCTTGCTCGCCATCTCGCCCGCGGAGGAGGTCAACCCGGCGGCGCCGAGGTCCTGCAGCGAGACCAGCAGGTCGTCCTCGAGCAGCTCGAGGCAGCACTCGACGAGCTTGCTCTCCTCGAAGGGGTCGCCGATCTGCACCGACGGGCGCTTGGACTCGTCCGCCTCGTCGAGCTCCGCCGACGCGAGCACGGACGCGCCGCCGATCCCGTCGCGGCCGGTGGCCGCGCCGAGCAGCACGAGCACGTTGCCGGGGCCCGCCGCCGCCGAGCGGATGAGCCGCTCGCGCGGCGCCATCCCGACGCACATCGCATTGACCAGGCAATTCTGCTCGTACGGCCCCTCGAAGTAGACCTCGCCGCCCACGGTCGGCACCCCGATCGAGTTGCCGTAGTGGCCGATGCCCGCCACGGCGCGGTCGAGCAGATAGCGCGAGCGCTCCGAGGTGGGCTCGCCGAAGCGCAGCGAATCGAGCACGGCGATCGGCCGCGCGCCCACCGCGAACACGTCGCGCAGGATTCCGCCGACGCCCGTGGCCGCGCCCTGGAACGGCTCCACCGCGCTGGGGTGGTTGTGCGACTCCACCTTGAACGCCACTGCGCGGCCGCCGCCCACGTCGACCGCGCCGGCGTTCTCCCCCGGTCCCATGACGACGCTCGCGCCCTCGGTCGGCAGGCGACGGAGCAGCTTGCGCGAGTGCTTGTAGGCGCAGTGCTCGCTCCACAGCAGCGAGAACATCGCCAGCTCGACCGCGTTGGGCTCGCGGTCGAGCTTCTCGCAGATCAGCTCGTACTCGGCGTCCGTGAGCCCGAGCTCGCGATGCCGGCTCATGGCGGTCTCAGACGGCAACGGGGGCCACTAGGGACTCGAACAGCCGCAGCCCGTCGGTCGAGCCCGTCAGCGGGTCGACGGCGTGCTCGGGGTGGGGCATCAGGCCGAACACGTTGCCGGCCTCGTTGGACACGGCGGCGATGTCCTGCTCGGAGCCGTTGGGGTTGTGGCCGGGGGCGTAGCGCAGGACGACGTTCGCGCCCTCCGGCGGCGGGTGGTAGCGGCCGGTGGTGTGCTTCACCGGGATCGTGAGCCGGTCCCCCCGCGCGCACGCGCGCGTGAAGGGCGTGTCGGCGTCGACGACCTCGACGTCCACGTGTCGGCACACGAAGCGCAGCCCGACGTTCGGCAGCAGGGCGCCGGGCAGCAGCCCCGCCTCGCACAGGACCTGGAAGCCGTTGCAGATCCCCAGCACCTGGCCGCCCTCGCGGGCGAACTCGAACACCGACTCCATCACCGGGGAGAAGCGCGCGATCGCGCCGGCGCGCAGGTAGTCGCCGTAGGAGAACCCGCCCGGCACGACCACTGCGTCGACGCCCTGGAGGTCCCGGTCGCGGTGCCACAGCAGCACCGCCTCGCCGACGCGCGAGGCCGCGAGCTGCGCGTCGACCTCGTCGCAGGAGCCGGGGAAGCGAACGACGCCGAACTTCACGCGCCGGCGCCGTTCGTGCCGGCGCGGTCGTAGATGACGTCGTAGTCCTCGATCAGCGGATTCGCCAGGAGCTTCTCGCACATCGCCGGGAGCTGGTCGGGATCCTCGACGTCCAGCTCGATCAGCCGGCCGACGCGCACGTTCGCCACGCCCTCGAACCCCAGCGCGGGCAGCGCGCGCTCGACGACCTGGCCCTGGGGGTCGAGGATGCCCGCCTTCGGCCGGATCAGCACGCGCGCCCTCACGGCGCCACCCGGGCGAGCCAGGCGCCGAAGGACTCGCCGGCGATCCGCTCGTAGGCCTGCACGTACTTCTCGCGCGTGCGCGCGACCACATCGTCGGGGATCGCCGGCGCGGGCGGGGTCTTGTCCCAGCCGCTGCCCGCCGCCCAATCGCGCACGTACTGCTTGTCGAACGACGGCTGCGCGCGGCCGGGCTCGTACTCGTCGGCCGGCCAGAAGCGCGAGGAGTCCGGGGTGAGCACCTCGTCGCCGAGCGTGAGCACGCCGTTGGCGTCCCAGCCGAACTCGAACTTCGTGTCGGCGAGGATGATCCCGCGCGAGCGCGCGTGGTCGGCGGCGTGCCGGTAGAGGTCGATCGAAACCGTGCGCAGGCGCTCCACCAGTGCCCGGTCGCCGACGATCTCGGCCGCGCGCTCTGCGTCGACGTTCTCGTCGTGGTCGCCGACCTCGGCCTTCGTGGCGGGGGTGAAGATGGGCTGCGGTAGCTGCTCGGACTCGCGCAGGCCCGCGGGCAGCTCGATCCCGCAGACCGCGCCCGACTGCTCGTAGTCCTTCCACCCCGAGCCGCTGAGATATCCGCGGACGACGCACTCCAGCGGCAGCATCTCGAGCCGGCGGACGTTGAGCGCGCGTCCGCGCACCTCCTCGGGCACGCCGTCGGTCGAGGAGACGAAGTGGTTGGGGACGATGTCCACCGTTCGCTGGAACCAGAACACCGACAGGCCGGTGAGCACCTTCCCCTTGTCGGGGATGGGCGTGGGATGGACGACGTCGTAGGTGGAGATGCGGTCGGACGCGACCATCAGGATCGAGTCCTGCAGGTCATACATCTCACGGACCTTCCCGGAGGCGAGCAGGGGAAGATCGGCCACGGCGGTCACGCGGGCGATGCTAGCAACGGCTCAGGCCGCTTCGAGCGGCGCGCGCCGGGCGGCGGCCTCGGCGGCGAGCTGGGCGATGCGGGTGCGCGCTCGGCGCACTTCGAGGTCGGCGTCGCGCAGCTCGGCGCAGAGTGTCTTGAGGAGGACGAGGGCCTCGTCCGCGGTCAGCGCGGGGGCACCCGCGTCGCCCGGCGCCCGCTCCGCCTTCAGCCGCGCGGCCGCCTGCGCGAGCCGGGCGGCGACGGGGTCGGACTCCGGCCGTGGAGTCTCCATGTGAACATTGTGTTCGCCGGACCGGACGGCCCGATGGCGAGATACTGAACGCGCGATGTCGCGGGAGAACGTGGAGGTTGTGCGGCGGGCCTACGAGGCGTGGAACCGGGGCGACCTCGACACCGCGTTCGAGTTCCTCGACCCGGACGTGGAGGTGTCGGCGCCCGCCAACCTCCCGGAGGCGGGAATGTTCCACGGGCGCGACGAGATGAGACGGTGGGTGGAGGAGCAGCTCCTGCCGATCCTCGAAGACGTACGAGCCGAGCCCGAGAGGTTCCTCGATGCGGGCGACCGGGTCGTCGTGTTCGTCCGCTACTTCGGTCGGGGCACGGCCAGCGGCATCGAGGTCACCGGCGCGAACGTCGATGCCCATGTCTGGACCCTGCGCGGCGGCCGAGCCTGCCGACTCGAGATGCATCAGGGCACCGACACGGCGCTTGAGGCCGTCGGGCTGCAGGACGAGACCTAGGCGATCTCGCTGAGCCGCGCGAGGATCTCGTCGGCGTGGCGCACGTACCAGGCCTCGTCGAGCAGCTCAGCGAGGTCGAGCCCCGCCGCGGCGGGCTCCGCCGCGAGCACCTCGCGCAGCGGTGTGCGCTCGTCCCAGGCACGCTGAGCCGCGGACTGGACGATCCGATAGGCCTCGTCGCGCTCCATGCCGGCCTCCACGAGCGCGAGCAGCACGCGCTGCGAGAACAGCGCGCCGTAGGTGAGCCCGAGGTTCTCTCGCATGCGCTCGGCCGGCGTTGCCGCGCAGCACGCGCGCGAGGCCGGAGATGCGCTCAGTGGTGATCGGGTTGCGCTTGTGGGGCATCGCGCTCGACCCCTTCTGGCCCTCCCGAAACGGTTCCTCCACCTCTCTCACCTCCGTGCGCTGAAGGTTGCGCACCTCGGTGGCCAGCCGCTCGAGGCCGGCGCCGGCGAGCGCGATCGCCTGCAGCAGCTCGGCGTGGCGGTCGCGCGGAACGACCTGGGTGGAGGCGCGCTCGGCGGCCAGGCCGAGGCGGTCGAGCACGCTCGCCTCGTAGTCGGGGTCGTGCGCGGCGTACGTGCCGACGGCGCCCGAGATCGCGCCGACCGCCACCTGCCCGAACGCCCGCTCGAGCCGGCGCGCGTTGCGGTGCGCCTCGAAGGCGAAGCCCGCGAGCTTGAGCCCGAAGGTCGTGGGCTCGGCGTGCACCCCGTGGGTGCGCCCGACCTGCAGCGTGCCCGCCTCCTTCCGGGCCCGGTCGGCCAGCGCGCGCACGAGCTCGTCGGCGGCGGGCACGATCACATCGCCCGCCGCCCTGAGCTGGAGCGCGAGCGCCGTGTCGAGCACGTCCGAGGACGTCAGGCCGAAGTGGATCCAGCGCCCCGCCGGGCCGGCCGACTCGGCCAGCACATCGACGAACGCGGCGACGTCGTGGTCGGTGACGCGCTCGCGTTCGCGGACCGCCTCGACGGTGAACGACGCGGCGCGGATCGCCTCGATCTCCTCGGCGGACGGGCCGTCGAGCTCCTCGGCCGCGGCGACCTCCACGCGCCGCCACGCCTCCATGCGGGCCTCGTCGGTCCAGATCGCGCCCAGCTCGGGGCGCGTGTATCGCGCGATCACGCGCCGATTATCCGCGCTGCGAGGACCGCAGCGTTGCGCGCCGCGTTGACCCCGACGCACGCGACGGGCACGCCCGGTGGCATCTGCGCGATGGCGAGCACGGCGTCGAGCCCGCCGGCGACCGAGTTGCGCGACGTCAGCGGGACGCCGATGACCGGCAGGTCGGTGTGGGCGGCGCACACCCCCGGCAGGGCCGCCGACAGCCCGGCGCCCGCGATGATCACCCGCAGCCCGCGCATGTGCGCGTTCTTGGCGTAGTCGGCCACGACCTCGGGATCGCGGTGCGCCGACATCACGCGGATCTCGTAGCTGATGCCGCGCTCCTCGAGCTCCTGCGCCGCCTTCTCCATCTCCGGCATGTCGGTCTTGGAGCCCATGACGATGCCCACGCGCGGAGCGTCGACCTCGATCCCCTCGAGCTCCGCCTCGACCTCGGTCATCGTGTCCGGGGTCGAGGGCTCTCGCTCGCTCATCGCTCGCGCCCCGTCACGACGCCACCCGCTCCACGGCGCGCCGGGCGATGTCGCGTCGCAGCTGCTTTCCCTCGAAAGCAATCACGTCGGCCGCAGCATACGCGGCGTCCCGGGCGGCGGCGGGATCCTCGCCGAGCGCGGTCACGTTGAGCACCCGGCCTCCGGCGGTCACGACCTCCTCGCCGCGCCGCGCCGTGCCCGCGTGCGTCACCTCGACGTCCGGCGCGACGGCGTCGAGGCCGGTGATCACGTCGCCCTTGGACGACGACTGCGGGTAGCCGGCGCTCGCCAGCACCAGGGTCACCGCCCAGCGCTCGTCCCAGCTCAGCGCCGCGTCGGCCAGCCCACCCGGCTCGGTGGCGGCGAGCAGCAGCTCGAGCAGGTCGCTGCGCAGCCGGGGCAGCACGGCCTGCGTCTCGGGGTCGCCGAAGCGGACGTTGAACTCGAGCACCCGCGGTCCCGCGTCGGTGAGCATCAGGCCCGCGTACAGGACGCCGTGGAACGGCGTACCGCGGGCCGCCATGAGCTCGACGACGGGCTGGTGGACCTCGGCCGCGATCGCGGCCACGAGGTCCTCGCCGATCCCCGGCACCGGCGAGTAGGAGCCCATTCCGCCGGTGTTGGGCCCGCGGTCGCCGTCGAAGATGCGCTTGTAGTCCTGCGCCGGCGCCATCGGCAGCGCGCGCTCGCCGTCGCACAGGGCCAGCAGCGAGAGCTCCTCGCCCTCGAGGAACTCCTCGACCAGCACGCTCGTGTCGCCGAAACGGCGCTGCACGAGCATGTCCTCGAGCGCAGCGCGGGCCTCGTCCTCGTCCGCGGCGATCACGACGCCCTTGCCCGCAGCGAGCCCGTCGGCCTTGAGCACCGTGGGGTAGCCGGTGACGGCGTCGAGACCGTCCGCCACCGAGTCCACCTCCCGCGCGGCCGCCGTGGGCACGCCGGCCGCCGCCATCGCCTCCTTGGCGAACGCCTTTGAGCCCTCCAGCCGCGCGGCGGCCGCCCCCGGCCCGAAGCTGCGGATGCCGGCCTCGGCCAGGGCGTCGACCACGCCGGCCACGAGCGGGACCTCGGGGCCGACGACGACGAGGTCGGCGGCCTCCGCACGCGCGGCCGCGACGAGCGCGACGACGTCGCCGGCGGCCGCGTCGAGCAGGCGAGCGTCGGCGGCGATCCCCGCGTTGCCCGGGGTGCACATCACCTCCGGCCGCTGCGGCGAGCGGGCGAGTGCGCGCACCAGGGCGTGCTCGCGGCCGCCGGAGCCGATGACGAGGGCTCTCACGGGGAGACCGCTCGGCTTCGCCTCGCTCCCGGCCTCACAGCTTCGCACTCGAATTCGAGGAGCGATGTGCTCCGCTGCTCGGCCACGCTACACCGATGAGATGAAGTCGTCGATTGGGATCGCGACGAGGGTCTCGTACTTGGCGGTGCCGCGCGAGCCCAGTTCCATCGAGACCTTGGCGATCGTCGCCTCGTCGGGCGCCTCGACGACGTTCACGAAGTCGAAGTGGCCGAGCGTGGCCCACTGCGCCTTGACGGTCGCGCCGAGCTGCTCGATCTCCTTGCTGACCTCCTT
>WNFF01035520.1_pt1 | contig 10453 bp, 7 predicted proteins | sample 5400441 | NCBI WGS metagenome assembly WNFF01 (sample SAMN13153345, study PRJNA577476) | soil metagenome | isolation source: 120 cm saprolite under Douglas fir tree site 2 hole 3 replicate 1 | place: USA:California | collected 2015-04-18
ATTGCGTTGACCGCGCACGCCATGAAAGGCGACCGGGAGCGATGCCTGGCCGCCGGGATGGACGGCTATCTCACCAAGCCCATCCGCTCGCAGGAACTCGATGAGGTACTGGAAACCTACTTAGCGCGACGGGCTGCAACCGTTCAAGCACCCGAAACCGCTAACCAAAGCAAATGACCATCTTCTGCTGATTTTCTTAATCCGCCCCTTGGCTTGGATTTCTCACAACGGGTGTAGCTTGAACTCCGCCGCCATTGTATTTTGCGCCGACAGCGCGGGTTAGCGGCGCCGGCGTCTCGCCTGCGGTTTTGCGCCGCGATGGATTTGCAGGAATCGCCCCGGCCAGGCCGGGGCCCCACCAAACGCCGCGCGGCGAAGTCAAGTATGGGACCAGCAATCCACATACTCCGATCGCGCCTCAGGTTTGTTCAGCGGCCCGGACAGGGCCCTTCAATTCAGCAACCAGAATCCCCGCAAGGATGAGGGCCGCGCCTGCAAGTCCACGCGGCCCAAGGCGTTCGTGGAGCACGATGTAGGACGTAATCGCGGCGAAGACTGGTTCGCTCGCGAGAATCAGAGCAGTATTAGTCGCGCTGGTATGGCGTTGCCCCCAAACCAGAAGTGGATAGGCAATCGCCGTGGTGAACACGGCCGTGACGATAACGGCAAAGATCAGTTCTGGCGTGAGGTGAAAACGGAACGGCTCCAAATGGGTCGTGGCGAATAGAGGTATGGCGGCTATGGAAAACGCCGCCGTCACGGCGACCTGCAGAAAACTGAGGCCGGCCAGCGAATGCTCGGTGCTGTAACGCTCGATGAAAATAATCTGCAGCGCATAACAAACCGCGCACCCCGTCACCAGCAGATCACCACGATTGAGATCGGCGATTCCCTCGCGCGGAACCGTGAGGTAGTAGAGTCCTGCCAGAGAGGCAGAAGCGCCGATCCATGCCCAAGCGCTGATGCGCCGCCGCCAAAGGACCGCTATCAATACCGGAACCAGAACCACGCTGAATCCGGTGATGAAGGCGGCTTTGGACGGAGTCGTTTCGGCGATCCCGGCGGTCTGAAACGCGTAGCCGCCAAACATGAGAACCCCGATCCGCACGCCGGCCCAAAATTCCGCCGGTGAAAGTTTGCGAAGATCCGCGCGATAGAACCACGCCATTGGCACAGCACCCAGCGTGAAACGTGCAGCCAAATAAGCGAAGGCGGAAGAATCAACCAGCGCGTCCTTAACGACGACAAATGTGATGCCCCACAGCAGCGAACAAACGAGCAACCCCAAGTGGGCCTTAAATCGAAGGCTCACTGGTTGCGCGTCGCTGAACGCGGAGAATCGGAAAGTTTGCGAAAACGAGTTTGCGCCGGCATACGTCTCATGGAGTGTCCGAGTCTAGTGGCACCGCGAACCAAAGGCAACCAGCCGGGTCGAGCTCGAATCGCAACTTCGAGGAGTTTTGGTTGGGATGAGTTTTGCGATGAGTCGCACGCGGATTTACCTCGTTGACAGGGGGTTGGCAGCTTGCTACATGTAACAGCAGTGCGGGTCCGTCGCCATCCTCGAGTCATTCCCTCATGGTCCGCGTGGCTCGCCGTGCTTATGCTTGCTGGAATCCTTTCCCCCGCCGCGGGAGCCGCGGATAAGAACGACAACAAGAAGAACGAGAGGGTTGAACCCTGGGTCGAAGTTCGCACGCCGCATTTTGTCGTGGCCAGTGACGGCGGCGAAAAAACGGCCCGCCGCGTGGCGGACCAGTTCGGAATTCCCATTCAAATCCTGGCCGCACGGGACGGCAAGTCGTTCGCCACGCTGTTCTCGGAATATCCTTACGACAAACGGCACGAGCAGCCCACGGGGTTTTTCCTGACCGGTTCGGAAAGGAATTACATTGCTTTGCGCACGAATGTTTCCGGGCAGATACCCTACGAGGATATCTACCACGATTTTGCGCGGCTGGTCCTGAAGCTGAGCTACCACGGTTTGCCTCCATGGCTGGAAGAAGGTTACGGGAACGTCTACGGGGGCATGACTCTCACCGAAAAGGGGGCCAGAATTGGCAGGCCCGATCCCGAGGACTTGAGCGCCTTGTGGGAGAGCCCGCTGCTCCCTATTGACCTCGTAATCCATGTGGACCGTGCCTCGGGCTACTACAACTCCGGAGGCAAGACCACCGTGTACACCGCCGAATCGCGGGCGCTGGTGCATTTCCTCCTCACGGACCCCCAAGGATCAGGAATCAAGTCTCTTGACCAGTATGTCGCCCAGGTCGAGAGCGGAGCGGACGCGTTACAAGCGGCCCGCCAGGTGTTTGGCGACTTGAATCAACTGCAAAGCAGGCTCGAGTCCTACATTAAACAGACCACCTCGACGCCAGCCGAAATCCTGGCTGGCGGTAGCGAGAAGGTTTCTGCCGCACACACATTGACCCCTGCCGAAATGGAAGCACTCCTTGGGGGATTGGACCTGGAGCGCGGCAGGCGTGAAGATGCCCGGACCAAACTCGATGCCGCCATAATGCTTGACCCGTCCCTCGCAGGCGCTGAAGAAAGCCTGGGGTTCTTGCTGCTTCAAGAAAACCAACTCGAGGAAGCGGAAAAACATTTCGTGCGCGCAGCAGAGCTCGATCCGAAAAGGCCGCTTGCCTTTTACGGGCAGGGCATGGTGGCTATGTCGCGCGGAGGATTTGTGGGCCTCCCAGTGGGCGCAGTCGTGGCATTCGAAAAGACGGTCGCGCTCAGTCCTGATTTCGCGCCCGCATGGTTCAACCTCGCCTCGATTTACGCGTTGCGAGGTTGCCGTCATTCTCGAGAACCTGGGACGAACCGAGGAGGCCCGAAAGGCCGCTGAACAAATTCGCAACTCTTCAACCGATCTAAAGACGGCTGACAAAGCTGGCGATCTGATCGCGCAAATCTCCCAACCGCACACCTCCGTGCCGCCTGCATCCACGGGCAGCCCAATACCGGCGACTTCCACCGACGGTCCCATTCACCTGGAGCGGAAGACTGAGCCCGACGACAGTCCGGTGGAAACAGCGTCCAGCAGGACTCGCGAAGAAGCCCCGCCTCCTCCGGCACCCGCTGTTGCACCTTCGTCGCCCGCTGAAGCGCGCGTCTACTCCATGGTTGGAACGATCACGGAGGTGAGCTGCGCGGAAGCGCCCCAAGTGCGGATCACGCTGAAAGCGCAGACCATCGTCATGCGCCTGCACGCCGCCGATGCCGCGCGATTGGCGATCAAGCCTGCGACTGCAAATCCCCCTGCGAAAAATGCGGTTTGCCCCGGGCTGCGCGGACGAAGCGCTCGTGTCAGTTACCTACTCGTATCAGACAAGCGATGGGATGGCGAAATCCAGACCATCGAACTCCGGGATTTGCCCTGATGCCGTTCGATCCGCCGCACACGTACCCCCCACGCGTAGACAAGCACTCACTTGACTCCGGGCCTTGACACGCGACAAACCCGTGCGATACACACTTTGCTATGTCACCCGGCCGGTCCATCCGCATTGTTTTGCCGTTCTGTGTGTTTCTGCTTGCCGGTGGATCCGCAACGGGCAAACCAGCCCCGGCTGACAAACCGGAGACCTGGACCGAGGTCCAGACGCCGCATTTCATTGTCGCCAGCAACGACGGCGAGAATACGGCGCGGCGTTTTGCCGACCAATTCGAACAGATTCGTTTCCTCTATTCCAAGGCGCTCAACCGTGGCGTAAAGCTGGACCCGGGAATACCGATTCTAATTTTCGCGGTGAAAAACGAGAAATCGCTTTCCCAGCTCATCCCCGAATACTGGGCCCAGAAGGGTCACACTCACCCTGCGGGACTCTTCGTTCCGGGGCAAGAAAAGAATTACATCGCGCTAAGAATTGACGTGGAAGGCGAATACCCCTACCTGCCCATTTACCACGAATACTTGCACCTGATCGTCAACCTGAACTATCAGCATATTCCCATCTGGTTGAATGAAGGGTTCGCCGATTTTTTTGGATGTGCGACCCTCACTGCCAAGGGAGGGAAGCTTGGGCAACCCAGTTCCTCAGAACTCGACGTCCTGCGGCAAAACAAGCTGTTGCCGTTCAATATCTTGTTCAAGGTAGATCAACAATCCCCTTACTACAACGAAGCAGACAAGACGAACATCTTTTACGCTGAGTCCTGGGCGTTGGTTCACTACTTGATGTTGGATCCAGTAAAACTAAAAGACCAGTCGCTGAGCAAGTATATTTCATTCGTTGAGAATGGCGCCGACCCAGTCGAAGCGGCAAGCCAGGCTTTCGGCGATCTCGCGCAGCTTCAGAAGGCGCTGCAGTCCTCCATCGCGAAGACGTCGTACCTCGAGTACGTCGTTCCGCTCCCGCCCAGACCGGATGCAAAGGATTATTCCGTCCGCACAATTTCTCCCGCCGAGGCGCAAGCCAGACTCGGAGACTTCGACCTGTATCGTGGCCAATTGGAAGCGGCGAACAAAAAACTCGAAGAGGCTATCCGCCTCGATCCGAACCTGCCGGCCGCGCAGGAAAGCATGGGCCTGCTGCTGTTCCGCCAGGACAAACGGTACGAAGCCGAAAGGTATTTTTCACGCGCCGTTGCGCTGGATTCAAAGAGCGCCCTGGCCTACTACTATCACGCCATGCTCCTGATGTCACAAGGAGTAGATTCCGAAGAAATGGCGGAAGCCAAATCGGCGCTAGAAAAAGCCGTCGCACTCAACCCGGGACTAGGTTGGGCGTGGTCAAATCTCGGCCTCTTATATGCCAATGACCCCGGCGCGCTCGACAAAGCGCTGAACGCCGCGAAGCGTGCGGTGGACACTGTGCCCGGCGAGCCTCACTTTCAATACAACCTTGCCGTAGTTCTGGCGCGCATGGAACGCTTCGACGAAGCGCGAGCCATCGCCAGGAAGCTCCAAAGCTCGGGAGACCCGAATATCATCTCTTTGGTGGACAAATTCCTGACGACTGTTGATCAGGCGCAACAGTACACGGCATACAAGAAGGCCAACGAAGCAGCCCCCGCCACCACGCCAGCGATAAGCCGGGAAACCAAACCGGGCGGTGAATCCTCCGCACCCGTAATAAAACGAAGGTCGCAACAGGATGAAGCCGCCACCACGCGGGCGCAAGACGAATCAAGCTCAATTGCAGCGACGTCCGCGCCTGCCGCGACGCGCGCTTATTCAATGGTGGGAACGATTACAGACGTAAACTGCACGGCTGCGCCGCAAATCCAAATCACTTTGAAGGCACAGACCATTGTAATGCATCTCCATTCCGGAGACTTCTCCCAAGTGGCGGTTAAGTCCGCCGGTGCGAATGCCGTCGCGAAAAGGCCCGCTTGCGCGGCGCTTCGGGGGCGAAGCGCGCACGTTAGTTATCAACTTGTGCAGGAAAAAAACTGGGACGGCGAGCTTGTGTCGATTGAATTCCGGGATAATCCCTGAATCAGTTTCTTCGCACACGGCTTGGAAAAACTCTAGGAAGCGTTGCAGGCCGCGATTGTGCGGGCATTGCGAACTGCGATTACGGTTCCAAGCCCGCTACGGCGAGCAATGTCAATGCGACGCGCTGCAAACCCAGGTCGCGGTTCGTGGGATCATACCATTCCTCGATCGTATGGGCGCCGCCGCTGCGGCCGCCGGCCCCCAGTGAAATTGCCTGAATGCCGGCCGACAACGGGACATTCGCATCGGTCGAAGACCGTTCACGGCGCGAGCGATTCCCGAGCCGGGTGTCCGCCGCCAGCAAAGCAGCCAGCAGCGGCGAGCTCTCCGGCAATTCTCCGGCGGGCCGCACTCCAAGCACGCTGACCCTCAAATCAAGCGTGCTCGAACCGCCGGCCATTCCGCGATCGCGCGCCGCGGCCATTTCCTCGTCGATGCCGGACTGGACCGAATCACGCAAGAAAGCCTCCAGTTTGCTGAGTTCCGCTTCCGATTCGGACCGCAAATCCACTTTCATCAGCGCGCGCGACGGAATCGAATTCACCGACGTGCCGCCCTCAATCTCGCCGATATTGAAACTTGTTCTGGGAGACTCCGGCACGTGCGCTGCGACAAAGCGCGCGATTCCGCGCCCGAGCGCATGAATGGGGTTCGGCAAGCCGAAATCCGACCAGCTATGTCCCCCCGGGCCAGTGACAGCGATTTCGACTCTCCGGGACGCCAGCGCCGCCGTGGTGACGTACTCCGTCGCGGATCCGTCGAGCGCGATAACGTACTTCAGGCGTTTCTTATACGCGTCCACCAGCGCCCGCATGCCGCGAAGATTCCCTTCCCCTTCTTCGCCTACATCCGCAACAAAAAAAATGGTGTTGCTCGTCTTGATCTTTACCTCACGCAATGCCCGTGCCACCGCCAGCAGAGCGGCCAAGCCGGTGCCGTTGTCGGAAATTCCGGGAGCAAGCAGCCGGCCGCCTTCCCGTTTGACGGTCACATTGGTTCCCGCGGGAAATACCGTATCCAAATGAGCCGCCAGCATGACGATGTCTTGCGACGCGCCTGCATATTCGCCGATCACGTTGCCGGTCGCGTCGATTTCTACTCGAAGGCCGGCCGCCGAGAGCAATTTCTTCATGTACGCAGCGCGAGCGGCTTCATGGAAAGGCGGCGCCGCAATTTCAGTAATGCGGACTTGCTCGTCGGTTGTCGCGGAAGCGTTCGCCCGGAGGAATTCAAGGACGTGAGCGACGCGGGCATCATCCTGAAGCGCCGCGGCGGCCGTCTTTCGCGTAAGATTCTGGGTGAAGGCAGTCACTGCAATCCCGATCGCGCACAATAAGAAATAGCGTTTCACGGCTCACGGCGCCGCGTATGCAAATATCCCTTCTGCGGCGAGGCAAGCCAGTGTCCTTCATTCCATCGCAGCGGTCAAACACAAAAGGTTTGCCGCCAGTGTCCTTCATTCCATCGCAGCGGTCAAACACAAAAGGTTTGCCGTCATGATGCAGGTCGAAGCTGCAAGCCATTTCGGGTTGATGGCGAACAGGCCGGAAATTGTATTGGACCGACGCGGCAGTATGCCGAGGTAGCGCCGGCATCTTGCCGGCGGTGTTGGAGTTCCAGGAAAGAGCAAGGAGCCGGCGGGACGCAGGCGCTACGGAAACCATCGTATCGTCGCATTGGATCTTCCAGGGAATTGGGTCGCCATTTGGTTTCCGGGTATCCGGCATCTATCGGGGCGAGGCTTCCCCGCATAGCGCAAGGATTTCTGCGTCGGTTAGAACGCAGGAAGAATTCTTCGCTGCATCGAAGATTTTGACAACCAATTCCTCGTTCGCAGGAATTCCGTGTCTTTCCAGCCAGTACAGCACGTTCGATTTCCCGCTCATGGGTCCCACTTCAATCACCTGCTCCAATCCGAAAAGAGATGCCGGGACGCCGCTATACACGGTATCTGCCAGCCGGGAATCACCCTTTCGGTACGCCTTGATGATCGCGGCGGCGTGGACGCCGGTTGCCGTCCGAAAGGCGTCGCGCCCCATCACGGGATAGTTCGGCGGAATCGTCGTGTGAGTTGCCCGCGCCACTTTTTCGCAAAATTCCTTGAGCTTTGAGAGGTCCCGGTCAATCATGCCCAGCAGGCGCATGTTGACCAGCATCAACTCTGTCGGCGTGTTTCCCACGCGCTCGCCAAGCGAATTCGCCACGGTCTGAATCTGGTTCGCACCCGCCGCGATCGCGGCGAAGGAATTCGCCACAGCCAATCCACGGTCGCAATGGCCGTGCCAATCGACTCGAATCGTTTCACCCGACGGGATGACCACGTTCTCGCGCACAAATTTCACGAGGTTGTAAGCGCCCATCGGCGTGGCGTGCCCGACCGTGTCGCAAAGGACGATGGAGCGCGCCCCGCAACGAATCGCCGTCGAATACAGCGCGTGGACCGTGTCCGCATCCGTGCGAGTCGTGTCCTCGGTCACATACATCACCGGCAATCCTTGCGCGACGCCAAACTTCACGGCGTTCTCCGTCGTCTTCAGGAGATAATCGACCGACCAGTCTTCCACCTGGCGGCGAATGGGGCTCGATCCGAGAAACATTCCCACTTCCACCGCGATTCCAGCGCGTTGCGATATTTCCGCGATGGGACGGATATCGTTCTCGTGCGTTCTTCCCGCACAATTCGGACGGATTTTCATTCTTGCGCCGGCAATTTCCTTCGCGAGCGCCTCCGCGTCCGCATAGGCGCGAGGGCCCGCTGCCGGCAATCCGATATTCACCATTTCAATTCCGAGGGATTCCATCAGGTGGAGGATTTCAATCTTTTCTTCAATGGAGGGATTGTGAACCGAGGGATTTTGTAGGCCGTCGCGCAGCGTCTCGTCATCCAGCGTGACTTTTCCCGTGGCGGGAAAAACGAAATCTCCCGCCGTATTCCAATCGAAAATCAGGCCCTCTTCTTGCATTGTGTGCTCATTTCAAATGAGACCAAGTTTCCCGAATTCGGAAATTTGTCCGCCCCCGAGTGTGCCGAGACTTGGTTTGTGGGTCGGAGCTTCAGGTCCGACATGAGAAGGCCTCCAAAGGAGCTTTTCAGCCCTGAAGCTTCAGGGGCGGAAGCCCGTGCTTGGAACGTTGGATGTCACCGCTGAACAGTTTGCGGAAAAAGTCAATTCAAAGCCGCTTCTAGTAGCACAGGCACTCTTGCCTGTGCTGGTTTTGCCGCACTTATCATCGATGCACAGCCAAGAGTGGCTGTGCTACTCGACTTTTTCCGCAACCTGTATAGCCGTCCTGAAATCAGGCCGCTTACGGCGCGGCTGAAGTCGCGCCCCACAAACACTTGAGGTGCTCGCGCAGAGTGTGTATTTGCGACGGGGATCCGAGACCAGTTTTTTCTTCAAGCAAATGCTCTGTGCTCAGTCGTAATACGCCGGCGCGTGTCGCAGCTTGTCACTTTGCGATTTCTCATGATTGATCCAAAGCTGTGCGTGATAAAAGGACAGCAGATCGGCCATGCGCTGCATCGACAACATCGTCTGAACCTTTTGCTCGGGCGGCATGGTGGCGAAATATGGGATGCGGCGGTTATCCCAATTTTCCTGCAAGTGAACAGCGTCACCGCTCAGCAGAACCCATCCCGTCTTCGGAAGGTGAACGAGGCACGATTGGTGGCCGGGAGTGTGGCCAGCGGTCAAGACGAGCATGACCGAGCCATCGCCGAATACATCCAGATCCTCTTGCACCAGGTTCACAGGATGATCCTTCAGGAAAGTAGGCCTCGTGTCTCCGGGCGGCTTTAGTATGCCTTCCTTGCCCGGAGCAAAGTAGTAGTCGTATTCAGCCTTTTGAATGAGGATGGGCACGCGCGGGAACAGTTCGGCGTTGCCGATGTGGTCGGGATGCGTATGCGAAATACCGATGGAGCGAATGTCAGACGGCTTCACGCCAATCGCGGCAAGCTGTGACTCCAGCGTCTTCGCGCGGGTCCAATGGATGTCCGTCGCCGGATTATTCGTTGGAAGCCAGCCATTCGGCATAGCCGCAACCGCATCGGAGAGGCCAGTGTCCCAGAGAAAGTAATCTTCCGCGTGATGGATCAGGAAGCAGTTGTCCGAGATGTCGATTGGCTTTCCAACATTTACGCCAACCGTCCATCGCGACTCGTCGGGCGCGTGTCCCTGGCCGCAGTCGAGCACATACATCCGGTCTACGCCTTTTCCATTCGATTGGGCCCGGACAGTGCTACTCAGGAAAAGCACCGCAACGGCGGCTACAATCATGCTGACTTTCTTCATGGGACGACCTCCAACTTTCAACGCGAAGCGGGTTTTGGTAGCACAGACTTTAGTCTGTGCGCTTTTCGCATGCGCAAGGCCCAAACCAAAACCGCACAGGCTGAAGCCTGTGCTACTGGACTGCGCCGGACGCAATTTTTACAAGCATTGCTGACTAACTTTTATTTGTCCGGCCCGCCAGGACATGCCGCGTTACCACCGTTGCAATCACCCGCCACATGTTCCGGCAGCCCTTTTCCGGCAACCTCGACCCTCATTCCCGCGGGGTCACGAATGGACCAGCCATATTTGCTGTCCGCCTCGGGCTTGTAGCCGCGCCGGATCAGTTCGGCTTTTACCGCGGCCTGATCGTAATTTTCAACCGCAGGCGCGAAGTGAGCGATATAAGGCTTATGTTCGGGGTGCTGACTCTTCCGGAGGTACAAGGCGTTTTCGCCAAACTTGAGGAAACATACCGGGCCTCCAGAAGTATCCACTCCGAACAAGTCGCCAGGCTTGTAGTAAATCAACTTCATTCCAAGCAGGTCGGTATAAAAGTCGCGGCTCTTATCGACATCGGGAACCATCAAGACTAGGTGACTGACGGCGTACGCTTTGTAACCTTTGCCGTCGGGTTTGGGAATCGCATCGAGATTTTTTTCGCCGTCCGATTCTTTGGCGGTCGGGTTGGCCTGACCGGGGAATACGCCGTGTGTCGCGCAGATTTGCACCG
>WNFF01012275.1_pt1 | contig 10452 bp, 8 predicted proteins | sample 5400441 | NCBI WGS metagenome assembly WNFF01 (sample SAMN13153345, study PRJNA577476) | soil metagenome | isolation source: 120 cm saprolite under Douglas fir tree site 2 hole 3 replicate 1 | place: USA:California | collected 2015-04-18
TGGCTGCACGTGCGGCCGTCGAACACCGAGCCCATTATCCGGCTGATCGCCGAGGCGCCGAGCGGCGCCGCGGCTCAGGAACTCGTAGACGAGGGGCGGCGCTTGTGTGCGGCATCGTAGGCTATACCGGACACCGGCAGGCGGCACCGCTGTTGCTCGAGGGATTGAAGCGACTCGAGTACCGGGGCTACGACTCAGCCGGCATCGCACTCGTCGCGGATGGCCGAATCGAGGTGCACAGGGCGCCGGGCACGATCAGCGTGCTCGAGAAGGAACTCGGGAAGACGCTCCCGGACGGCCGGTGCGGGATCGCCCACACCCGGTGGGCGACGCACGGCGCCCCGACCGCGGTCAATGCCCACCCCCACATCGACTGCGGCGGCACGCTCGCCCTGGTCCACAACGGCATCGTCGAGAACGCGGGCGTGCTCCGGACCGCCCTCGCCAAACGCGGTCACGTGTTCCGCTCCGAGACGGATACCGAGGTGCTCGCCCACCTGATCGAGGAGTTGCTCGCGAGCGCACCCGAGGGCGGCACCCTCGTCGAGGCGGTAGCGGTTGCGCTGCAGCAAGTCCAAGGAACCTACGGCATCGCGGTGGTTTCGACGCGCGAGCCGGACACGATCGTCGCCGCGCGGCACGGGTCTCCGCTGCTCGTGGGCGTCGGGGCCGGGGAGAACTTCCTCGCCTCCGACGCATCCGCCGTGCTGGCGCACACCCGCTCCGTCGTGTACCTGGACGACGGCGAGCTCGCCGTGGTGCGACCCACCGAGTACCGCATCCTCGACCTCGACACGGTGGAGAAGGCGAAGACGGTCACGCGTGTCGACTGGGATCTCGCGACCGTCGAGCGGAGCGGCTACGCCCATTTCATGCTCAAAGAGATCATGGAGCAGCCCGAGAGCTTGCGGAACACGTTACGCGGGCGGCTCCTCGAAGAGGACGGCACGGCGCGACTCGGTGGCCTGAACATCACTGACGAGCAACTCCTGCAGGTGAACCGCATCGTCTTCACCGCCTGCGGCACGTCCTGGCACTCGGCGCTGATCGGCGAGTATATGATGGAGGAGCTGGCGCGCATTCCTTCCGAGGTGGAGTACGCCTCCGAATTCCGCTACCGCAACCCGATCGTGGACGAGAACACGCTCGTGGTCGGGATCTCGCAGTCGGGCGAGACGGCCGACACGCTCGCCGCGCTGCGGGAGGCGAAGCGCCGGGGCGCCCGTACGCTCGGGCTCGTGAACGTGGTCGGGTCCACGATCGGGCGCGAGGTGGACGGCGGCATTTATCTCCACGCCGGCCCCGAGATCGGCGTCGCCTCGACGAAGGCGTTCACGAGCCAGATCGCCGCACTCGCTCTCCTCACGCTCCGGATGGGCCGGCTGCGCGCCCTCTCGATCCTCCAGGGGCGTGAGGTAGTGCGCGCGCTCGGCCGGCTGCCCGAGCTCGTCGAGCGCGTCCTCGCCAAGGCGTCCCTGGTCGAGCGCATCGCGGAGCGCATGATGCGCGCCAGCAACGTGCTGTATCTGGGGCGGGGCTACAACTTCCCGGTGGCACTCGAGGGTGCCTTGAAGCTCAAGGAGATTTCCTACATCCACGCCGAGGGCTATCCTGCGGCCGAGATGAAGCACGGCCCGATCGCGCTGATCGACGACTTGATGCCGGTCGTGTTCATCGCGCCCAAGGACGCGGTGCACCAGAAAGTCGTGTCCAACGTGGAGGAGGTGAAGGCGCGCGGCGGCCACGTGTTGGCGGTCGTGACGGAAGGGGATGGGGCGCTCGCGAAGCTCGCCGACCATACGATCGAGGTCCCCGAGACGCTCGATCTCCTGACGCCGGTGCTCACCGTGCTCCCGCTGCAGCTGCTGGCCTATTACATCGCCGTGCGGCGAGGGTGCAACGTCGATCAGCCGCGCAATCTCGCGAAGTCGGTCACCGTCGAATGAGGGGTTGGGGCGGCGTGTGAGGGTGGTGGTCCAGCGCGTGTCGCGTGCGGCGGTGCGCGTGGAGGGGCGGGTGACTGGGGCGATCGATCGGGGGTTCGTCGTCCTGGCGGGGTTCGCGGCCGCGGACACCGACGAGGCGCTCGGCTGGATGGCCGAGAAGGTGCTGGGGCTGCGGGTGTTCGCGGACGCCCAGGGCAAGATGAATCTGGCGCTCGCCGACGTGGGCGGCGGGCTGCTCGTGGTCTCGCAGTTCACGCTCTATGGCGATGCCCGCAAGGGCCGGCGGCCGAGCTTCGTCGATGCGGCCCCGCCCGAGCTCGCAGTCCGCTTGTACGAGCGGTTCGTGGGGCTGCTGCGGGAGCGGGGAGGGGAGACAGCGACGCGGGTCGAGACGGGAGAGTTCGGCGCGATGATGGAAGTGGAGCTCGTGAACGACGGACCCGTCACCCTGATCCTCGAGAAGTGATCGTACTCGCGAGCGGCTCCCCGCGGCGTCGCCAGCTGCTCGAGATGCTCGGCGTGCCGTTCCGGGTCGTTCCCCCCGCGGTGGACGAGGCGGTGAACCCCGCAGAACAGCCCGAAGCGTACGTAACGCGCCTCGCGCGCGAGAAGGCGCGCGCCGTGGCCGCGCGCGAGCCCGGCGCGGTGGTGCTCGCGGCCGACACCACCGTGGTGCTGCGGGCCCAACTGTTCGGGAAGCCTGAAACGGCGGACCAGGCGATCGAGATGCTGCGGCGCCTGCGGGGGCGCAAGCACCAAGTGCTGACGGCGGTGGCGGTGGCCCAAGCGACGCGCGTCGAGCACGCGCTCGATGTGACCGACGTGACGTTCCGGCAGCTCTCGGACGCGGTGATCGCGGACTACGTCGCCACCGGAGAGCCGCTCGACAAGGCGGGCGCCTACGCGATCCAGGGAAAGGGCGCAGCCCTGGTCGAGGGTATCCACGGGGATTTCTTCGGCGTCATGGGCTTGCCGCTGCGGCTCGCGCTCGATCTGCTGGCACGCTTCGGGGTGCCCTACCGCTTCACCCGGTAGACCGGGACTTTCTTCGATTTCCCCTTGACTTGGATCGGCTCGAGGGGATCGACCTTCGGGGGTTGTTTCAGCTGTTGGTAGAAGGGTTCCGACGTGAGGATCTCGTTGGCTCCTGCGCTGTCGCAGAGGCGCTTGGCGGTATTCACCGCATCGCCGATCACCGTATACTCGAGCCGTCGGTCCGACCCGATGTTGCCCGCGAACACCTCGCCGAACGTGATGCCGATCCCGACGCCGAGCGCGGGACGACCCTGCTCTTTCCACTTCGCGTTGAGCTTCTCCAGCGCCACCAGTTGATCGAGGGCGCAGCGCATGGCGCGGTCGGCGTCGTCGGCGTGCGCGATGGGCGCGCCCCACAGCGCCAGGATCGCGTCCCCCATGAACTTGTCGAGCGTTCCGCCGTGCTCGAACACGATGTCGACCATCTCCGTGAAGTACTCGGTCAAGAGCGTGGCGATGGCGTCCGGGCTCATGGTCTCCGACATGGGGGTGAAGCCGCGGATATCCGAAAAAAAGATCACGACCGGCCGCTTCTCGCTCGGCAACCGGCCCGCGTCCTGCTGCTGCGCGATGACCTGGGCGATGTTGGGCGAGAAATAACGCTGGAAGTTCGACAGCACGAGCGCCTCGCGGCGCAACCGTTCGGAGCGCTGCGAGTTCTCGATCGCCACCGCGGCGAGCGATCCGAAGGCGATCAGGAACTTCAAATCATCGTCTGAGAACGAGTGTGTGGCGGTCAGGTTGTCGACGTACAGGATGCCCAACACCTTCTGATCCGTCCCCATGAGCGGGGTACACATGGCGCTGCGTACGCTCTGGATCAGAATCGACTTGCCCTTAAACCGTTCATCGACCGCGGTATTGTCGGACAGGATGGCGACGCGGTCGTCGACCACCCTCCGCGCAATCGACTGCGGCACGTGCTTCGACGCGGAAGACTGTGCCGTCCGGCCCTTGGAGATGCGGGGCACCAGCTCGCCGCTCGGCTCCTCGAGCAGCAAGATGGAGACCCGGTCGACGTTCATCACCTGAAACGTGAACTCGACGATCTTGTCGAGTAGGCGGTCGAGTTCCTGCTGCTTCGAGAGCTCCTTGGAGATCTCGAGCAGCAGCTCGAGCTTCTTCTCGCGCAGCTCCTCGAGCGACTTGGCGGTGACCTTCAAGTGCGACGCGCCCGACGCGGTCCCCGTGACGATGGCCGGCACGCCGCCCGAGACGCTCACCGGCAGCTGGCGCACGATCGTCCCGCCCACCGGCTTCGCCCCTGCGAACTCGGCCGACGCTCCCGGCACGACCTGGGGGCGGCGCGCCGGGGCGCTCACGTCCTTGACCCGGAACGCGACCTTCCCGAAGGTGATGACGTCGTTTTCCGCGGCGACCGCCTCGCTGATCCGGGCGCCATTCAGGAACGTGCCGTTGGAGGAGCCGACGTCCGTCACCTTCACGCCGCCGTCGGTGAGCGACACTTCGGCATGGCGCCGCGAAATGGTAGGGTCGTAGATCGGGACGTCGCTCGTGACCGCCCGCCCCACCACGACGACGCGCCCGGGCTGGAGGTCGATGGACTGCTCGCCCGTCGTGCTCAGCAGCTTAAACACAAGTGCAGAATATACTTCAGCCACCGGCCTTGGCGAGCGCCAAGGCCTTGAGCACCGCCTGGGCTTTGTCCTCGGTCTCCTGAAACTCACGCCCCGGATCGGAGTCGGCGACGATCCCGGCCCCGGCCTGGACCACCACCCGGTCGCGCTGCACCAGGGCGCAGCGGATCGCGATCGCGGTGTCGAGGCTCGTCGCCCCCCAGCCGATGTAGCCCACGGCCCCGGCGTAGGGGCCGCGTCGTTCCGGCTCGAGCTCGTCGATGATTTCCATGGCGCGGACCTTGGGTGCGCCTGTCACGGTGCCCGCCGGGAAGCACGCCTTGAACACGTCGAGCGCATCGTAGCCATCGCGCAGCTGCCCCCGCACCTCGCTCACCAGATGCTGGACGTGGGAATAGCGCTCGACGGCGAGCAGATCGGTGACGTGGACGCTCCCGAACCGCGCGACCCGCCCCACGTCGTTCCGCCCCAGGTCGACGAGCATCAGGTGCTCGGCGCGCTCCTTCGGGTCGGCGATGAGGGCGTTCGCGAACGCCGCATCCTCGTCCTCGGTCCGGCCGCGCGGCCGCGTCCCCGCGATCGGCCGCACCGTGACCTCGCCACCGGCGACGCGCACGAGCACCTCGGGGGAGCTGCCCACGAGCGCGACGTCGTCCAGGGCGAGGTAGAAGAGATAGGGAGCGGGGTTCAGCGCGCGGAGATAGCGGTACAGGAGCAGGGGATTGACGGCGCCCAGCGCCTCCTGGCGCCGCGAGAGCACGGTCTGGAAGGTGTCGCCCGCCACGATGTACTCCAGCACGCGCGCGACGTCGCGCTCGAACGCGGCGCGCGGATAGCGCGAGGTGGTGGGGACGGGTGGGAGACCGTCGCGGAGCGCGAGGGGCGCGAGCTCGTGGCGCCGCCCCAGCCGAGCGACGATGTCGTCGAGCCGCGCCTCGGCGGCGTCGTACAGCCGCAGTCGCTCCGCCGTGCCGGCGCGCGGAGGCACTTCCACGTTCGCCACCACGATCGCGCGCCCGAACAGGTTGTCGAGAATCACGAGCGTGTCGGCGATCATCATCACGGCGTCCGGCGCACCCAGGGTGTCGGCCGGGGGATGCGGCAGGCGCTCGACGGTGCGTACCAAGTCGTAGCCGAGATATCCGACCGCCCCGCCCGTGAAGCGCGGGAGGCCCGGCACCGGGGCAGCGGGTAACGCCCGCATCCGCTGCCCCAGGTCGCCGATCGGGTCGTCGGTCTCGCCCGCCGCCTGCCAGCCCGCGGCCTTGGTCCAGCGCTCGATCGAGCGACCGCGGTAGCGCCAGACCTCGCGCGGCTCGGTGCCGAGGAACGTGTAGCGGGCCCAGCGTTCCCCGCCTACCAGCGATTCGAGGAGGAAGGCGAAGGGCGGGCGGGCGACCTTCACGAATGCGGCGAGCGGCGTGTCGGCGTCGAGCACCACCTCGCGCAGCACTGGGACCATGCCGCCTCGCTCCGCTCGGGCGAGGAACTGGGCGCGGGCGTCGCTCATCGGGGAGGAAGCGGGGTACAGGAGGCATGCACCGTTGCCCCTGGCCTCGGGCGCCCCGAGATTTGGGCGCGATGCGAGTCCCGCTCTTCGCCGCCGCCCTGCTCACGGCCCTGCTCCAGCCTCGCGCCGCCCCGGCGCAGGCCTGGAACACGGACGCGGCCCTCGCGCTGGCGCGCCGGGCCGCAGTGCGGCGGAGCGGTGCGGCCGCCGATACGACGCTGCGCGACTACAAGGCCCAGGCTCACGGCTTCCTCTTCTTTCTTGGCGCCTTCGGCGAAGGGCTCGCCGGCCCCCCGCGCCTCGTTAAGACCGACCAATTGGAGCTGGAAGTGTACTGGCGGTTCCCGGCGAGCAGCAAGCAGCGCGTCGTCGGGTGGCGCGACCAGGCACAGCTTCCCACCGATATCACCTACCACCGCGACCACCTCGGCATCGTCCAGAACAACTTCGGCACCGCGATGCGGCTGGGCGAGGGAGATGAAGTGCGCGACGTGCCTCACCCCCTGTCGCCGGTGGGCCTGGACATCTACGACTTCGCCTTGGGCGACACGACACTCATCGTGTTCCCGGAACGCGAGGTGCAGGTGGTGGCGCTCGCGGTGCGCCCCAAGGCCTTCGACCTTCCGCGCATCGTCGGCACCCTGTACGTGGATGCCGCCTCGGCCGACCTCGTGCGCATGGAATTCAACTTCACGCCGCGCGCCTACTTGGATCCCGAGCTTGAGGACGTGAGCATCGTGCTCGACAACGCGCTGTGGGAGCAGCGCTACTGGCTGCCGTATCGCCAGGAGATCGAGATCCGTCGCCGCGCCACGTGGCTCGACGTGCCGGTGCGGGGGATCATCCGCGCCCGGTGGGAGATCGACGGCTACGTGCTCAACGTCGGCCTGGCGCAGAGCTGGTTCGCCGGTGAGGAGATCACCTTCCTGCCCAAGGCGGAGCGCGACTCGTTCCCGTGGAAGGTGCCCATCGGTGCGGCGCTCGAGGGCGTGGCGGAGCCGGTGCGGCGGGGGGATCGTGGTGCGGGGCGGCGGCGAGCGGCGCGAGCTGCGCGCCCTGGCCAGCTACGGGTTCGCCGACCATCGCGCCCAGGGTACCCTCACCGCGACCGATCACCGGGGACGAGCCGCGCTCGAAGCGAGTGCGTACCGCGATGTGCGCGACGTAGGCGACTGGCCGGTGATCGCCCCGCTCCAGAACTCGTTCGCAGCGCAGGAATTTGGCCATGACTACGGCGACTACTACCTGGCCGAAGGCGCCCGCCTCTCCTACCGGCATGGGATCGGGGTGCGCGCCGAGTGGCGCGCCTCGGCCGGTCGGGAGTCGATCGGCTCGCTCGCCGTCACCGCCGCCCCCGCGAACGGCAGCTTCCGGCCGAACCCCGCCCTGGGTGGCGTGAGTGTGGACGTGGTGCAGCTCGCTCTCGAACGCCGCAGCGAGGGGTTCGCCGTGCAGCGGGATCTCAGCTTCGAGGCAGTGCTCGAGGGGGGACGCGTGGACGGCGGCGACGGCTATGTCCGCCTCGCGAGCACGGGTCACGTGCTCCTGCCGGCGGGCGCGACCCGCGTCTTGGTGCGCGCCGCGGGCGGGATCGCGAGCGCGGCGCTGCCGGCGCATCGCGCGTTCGTGCTGGGCGGACGCGGGACCCTGCTCGGCGACCCGTTCCGACGCTGGGGCGGCGCCCGCCTGGCGCTGCTTCACCTCGAGTGGCGCGTCCCCGTGCCGTTCGTCTCGATCGGGGTGGGCCCGTACGCGCGCACGCCGCGCACGCTGACCGTCGCCCCGTACGTCGCCCTTGGCTCGGCCGGCCGGCCGGTGGCGGGCACGCCCTGGGCTGCGACCCCGGGCCTCCGGACCACGCTCGGTCTCGCGGTCGAGTGGCTCGGCGCGTTGCGCTGCGAAGTGGGGCTCGGCACTGCCACGCACCAGGTCGGGCTCGCCTGCGACGTGGCGCGCGACTTCTGGGCCATTCTCTAAGCGCCGCGGCGCTGCGGGCTGGACGGCGCTGATCCGTCGGCTACCTTTGGAAGGGTAACCGAATGGCCGACACGAACTTCCCGGATGAATGGCTGGTCCACTCCCTCGAGGGGGTGCTCACACCGGAGCGCCTCGTCGAGCTGCGGGCGAAGGCCGTGCCCCAGGCGACCCTGTGGGAGACGCTCGTCGCCCAGCGGGTCGCGAGCGACGACCAGATCTTGAGCGCCCTCTCCACCCGGTTCCGCCTCAAGCTCGCCGATCTCGCGAACATGGATCCAGCGGCCAAGGAGAAAGTGCCGGAGCAGGTCGCTCGCCGCTACCGCATCCTGCCGCTGCAGGCCACGGATTCCTACCTCGAGGTGGCGACCGCGAATCCGTTCGATCTCGATGCCGAGAAGGCGCTCGCCTTTGCCACGGCGCGCGAGATCCGGATGCGGCTCTTGGCCCCGTCCAAGATTGCGGAGAAGCTCGACGAGCTGTACCGCCCTGAGAAGGCCTTGGACAAGCTGCTCTCGGGCATGGAGAGCTCGGCCGAGCTCGTGCAACTGCAGGAACAGCTCGCTCCCGACGAGATTGCCGCGTCCGAGGCCGAGGCGAGCCAGCGCCCCGTGGTGCGGCTGGTGGACCTGATCATCTCCGAAGGCATCCTGGCGCGCTCGAGCGACATCCATATCGAGCCCGAGGAGGGTGGGGTGGCCGTGCGCTACCGCATCGACGGCGTGCTGCGCCAGGTGATGAAGATTCCGCGCCAGGCGGGGCTGCCGCTGATCTCGCGCATCAAGATCATGTCGTCGCTCGACATCGCCGACCGGCTGCGGCCCCAGGATGGGCGCGCCCGCGTCGCGGTCAACGGTCAGCCGATCGACCTGCGCGTGTCGACCCTGCCGGCGTCGCTGGGCGAGAAGGTCGTGATCCGCATCCTCGACTCGCGGGCCACCGTCAAGTCGCTCGAATCGCTGGGCTTGAGTCCCGGCGAGACGGAGGCGATCAAGCGTCTGCTGGAGAACCGCGAGGGCATCCTGCTCGTGACCGGTCCGACCGGCTCCGGCAAGACCACGACGCTGTACTCCTGCATCAACCAGATCAAGAGCGAAGGCGTGAACATCGTCACCGTCGAGGACCCGGTCGAGTACCGCATGCCAGGGATCGTACAGGTGCAGGTCCAGGAGAAGGCGGGACTGACGTTCGCCTCGGCGCTGCGCTCGATCCTCCGGCAGGATCCGAACGTCGTGCTGATCGGCGAGATCCGCGACCGGGAAACGGCCCAGATCGCGGTGCAGGCGTCCCTCACCGGGCATCTCGTGCTCTCGACGCTGCACACCAACGATGCGGCCAACGCGGTGACGCGCCTGGTCGACATCGGGGTCGAAGCCTACAAGATCGCCGCGGCGCTGCGCGGGGTGGTCGCGCAGCGGTTGATGCGGAAGCTCTGCCCCACCTGCAAAGAAGTGTGGATGGAGACCCCGCCCGATCGCATCAAGCCGTGGGTCCCCACGGGGACGCCGCTATATCGCGCAGCGGGCTGCCCCGACTGCGCCATGACGGGATATCGCGGGCGGTTCTCGATCCTGGAGGTCCTCACGGTGAGCCCCGAGGTCGAGCGGCGCATCGCGGCGGGTGAGACGGCGGAGCACATCGCCACCGCGGCGCGCCGCTCGGGGATGAAGAGTCTGTGGGACTCGGGGCTCGCCCACGTGCTGCGCGGCGAGTCCACGCTCGACGAGTTGACGCGCGTCGTGGAGATCCCGCAGGACGACGACGCTCCACCTGAATCCCCAAGCGCGCCTCGCAAGTCCGGTGCCGTGCGGGCGCCCTCGCGACTCTCGCCACATGGCGAGACGGCGCTGATACCCGAGCCCGTCGCTGCCCCTGACACGCTGACCGCGAACTTCGAGCTCCTCGAGGAGCCGGCGCCGCCGCGGCGCTCCGGACCCCACGGGCAGCCGGCCGTCAAGGTCCTGCTCGTCGACGACGAAGACAGTCTGCGCAAGGTGATGCGGGATCTGCTGGAGCGTGATGGCTACGACGTCGCCGAGGCGCGCGACGGTGTGCAGGCGCTCGATCAGATCGACCGCGTCGGACCGGACATCATCGTGCTCGACTTGAACCTGCCCGGGCTCGACGGCTACGGCGTGCTGTCACATCTCCGCTCGCGTCCCGCGACGGCGGCGATCCCGGTCATCGTGCTCACCGCCAAGGGGGACGAGGACAACGAGGTCCGCGTGTTCGAGCTCGGGGCGGACGACTTCCTCACGAAGCCGTTCCGCGCGCGGGCGCTGTCGGCGCGACTCGAGGCGGTCCTCGGCCGCCGCCGCTGACGGCTGCGCGCCGACCCCCGGCCCCTTCCCGCGTTCCCGTTCCCCTCGCTGCCGCTCGTCTCGTGACC
>WNFF01019738.1_pt1 | contig 10451 bp, 7 predicted proteins | sample 5400441 | NCBI WGS metagenome assembly WNFF01 (sample SAMN13153345, study PRJNA577476) | soil metagenome | isolation source: 120 cm saprolite under Douglas fir tree site 2 hole 3 replicate 1 | place: USA:California | collected 2015-04-18
TTTTGTCAAGCACGATAGTAGACAGGTACTCAAGGAGTAAAGCCTAAGAAAAACCTTCCTAATCTACATAGGTTGTAACCTTGATAGCTTGCAACGGGACCTTGTATGTCAAGCGAAAAAAATGTGAGCGTGCTTGCCTGATGCTCTTGCCAGAATGCTCTTCTTATGGTACTCTCTGCTTGCAATAATTAAAAAACTACAAGGAGTGTATATCCCTATGGCCCAGACTGTAAATGGACAGAATAAGACACCGAAAAATACTTCACAGAAGCTAACCCGACCGGGTCAGCGGCAGCAAGAACGCCTGATGCGCCTGGAACGCCGACGTCGACGGCGACGCATATGGACGAGCGTGCTGGTGGCTATGGTGGTAATTGCCCTGGCGGGCCTGTCCTTCTGGCAATACCAGCGATTTGTTGCTCAGCAGGCCAGTACTGCTGGTACCACTAAAAAAGCGACTGCTCATGTTGGCCCAAACTGCTCCACCGCAACTTCAAGTGTGCCTATCTATGATTCGACCCCTACGGCGGGACCTGCGAGTCCACCTACCGTGGCAGGTTCACCCGCGAACAACTCGGATGGGCTGCAATGCCTGGATATCAAAGTTGGTACGGGTACGGTTGCGCAATCAGGGAGTACGGTATCGGTTGAATATACCGGCTGGCTGGCGAGCAATGGACAAAAGTTTGATAGCTCTTATGACAACGGGGGTCAACCTTTTTCTGTGACTCCGCTCGGGCAGGCACAAGTTATCCAGGGATGGAATGTAGGGCTTGTAGGTATGAAGGCTGGTGGTACACGCCGCATCATTATTCCAGCTTCACTTGGTTATGGTGCTCAAGGTTCTCCACCCAAAATTCCAGCCAATGCAACACTGATTTTTGATGTGACCGTGTTGAGTGTTTCCTGAGACTCTCTTGACGAATCACAATTACATTGATGGTTTGACACATTATGCGATTTTCACCATAGCTTAGTTCTTCGGCAGCTTCACTGATTTTGACAGTGATCTGTAGCTGCGCGAACTTTTTGCATCCAGCGGATGCAAAAAGTTCGCGCAGCTACATGTCGAAAGACGCTTAAAAGGGGAATTACGGGTTTTTCTTTGCCCTTGACTTTTGGAATTTTGGCGGGTATACTTCTAGCAATTTGAAATCAGTTTCCAGACGTTCCACTCTGTGGAAAAGGCCAGGTATTGTCATGACCAAGAAGCACCGGGTACAAACAAGAAAAATAATGATGTTGCAGGCGTCTCGCCTGTTCCATCCCATTGATGGACCCGGTGTCACTACACCGATACGTATTCCTTCCTCATCCCGTTGATTCAGGGGTGAGGAATTTTTTTTGACCTGATGGTCTTCGCAAAACCACAGATGACAATGGCGTCGACTGTTGGTACCCAGGCGACTCAGCAGTAAGCTTGGCTTATTGTTGAGTCGAGCAGGAAGAAAATGATGACCTATCAACCTGTTGTCATTAAGTATTATTAGAGCAATGTTGGAGGTTACATGCAGCAAGTCATAACTTATCCTCAGAGCGAAACTCGGGCTATCAACGATGGTACCGGCATGATTAATGGTAGCTTCAAAGGTAAGGATATTGTCTCTCTGGATCAATTTTCTGCCGAGGATTTTCGCGTCCTCTTTTCACTAACCAACCGGATGAAGCAAATTGTTGTTAACCATGAGCCTTCCGATCTGCTGGTGGGGTATCTGGTATCGCTGCTCTTCTTTGAACCTTCCAGCAGAACTTTTGGTTCATTTGCCTCGGCGGTGAAAAGACTTGGGGGGCAGACGCTGGACATTCAAAGTCCCGAAACAGTTTCGTCTGTTGCCAAAGGAGAGACGTTTGAAGATACTATTCGCACCTTTGAAGCCTACTCTGATGCGATTGTGCTGCGCCATAAAATAGCCGGTTCAGCAAAAGTAGCGGCGGAAACCGCCAGCTCTATCCCAGTAATTAATGCGGGTGATGGCAACAATGAACACCCGACCCAGACGCTGCTTGACCTGTACACGCTGTACGAACAATTGGGCAGGCTTAATAACCTGACCTGTCTAATTGCCGGAGATCCTCTCAATAGCCGCGTCATCCATTCGCTGATACGAGGTCTCTCGCTCTTCAATAACAACACTGTGTACCTGCTGTCACCTCCACAGCTCCAGCTCACAAGGGATGATTTCTTGTTCTGGAGCGCACGGGGTATAAGAATTATCGAAATTACCAGCGAGAAGGATATTCCGGGCGACTGCCATTTCTGGTATTGGACGCGCATACAGCAGGAACGCTTTGCCTCTCGTGAAGAATATCATGATGTGATGAAGGAGAGGTTTATCGTCACACCAAAACTTTTGCACGACTATGCAAACAAAGATATGATCCTGCTGGACCCACTGCCACGGGTAGGCACGATAGACCCGGCAGTGGATGCCGATCAACGTGCGCAATATTTCAGGTCTCAAATTCGGAATGGCCTGTACACGCGCATGGCCCTGCTGGCCCTGTTACTTGGAAAGGCATAAGGGTAAAAGTAAAAAGAAAGATCTGAATAGTTACAAAGTAAGAGGATTGAACATGCAACATCAAGTCGTAGATCGTACCTTGCTAGTCAAAGACTGTTCCAGGCTTGAAGCACTACTTGCTGGAGATTGTCTGAAACCCACACAGGGAAGATTGCTTTTAGAGGATGGGACAACCTTTGAAGGCACCTCGTTTGGATATGATAGAGCGAGTGCCGGTGAGGTTGTCTTTAGCACGGGTATGGTCGGATATCCAGAAACCTTGACCGATCCCTCCTTTGCCGGTCAAATTCTGACCCTGACCTATCCGCTCATTGGCAACTACGGGGTACCAGACCCTTCTACATGGGAAGATAATAAAATACATGTAGCTGGGCTGATCGTTTCAAATTATATCGATACCCCTTCGCATGTACAGAGCAGCATGAACCTCGGTACGTGGCTGAGGAAGGAGAAGATACCCGCTTTAGAAATCAAAGATACCCGCCTGCTTACAAAGCATATTCGCACGCATGGCACCATGCTGGGTAAGATTGTTTTTGATACAGATATTCCTTACTATGATCCCGATGGCGACAACCTGGTTGCGCAGGTCTCGGCTGATGGGATGCTACAAGAGGGCAGTGGGGATATCGCGATTGTGCTGATTGACTGCGGCGCGAAGCACAACATTGTACGCTGTCTGCTTGCGAGAAACGTGCGCGTTCTCTCCGTACCCTGGGATTATGATCTCTTTTCACAGGCGCATGGCATTCACTTTGATGGCATTATCATCTCCAATGGGCCTGGCAATCCGAAAATGGTGGGTAAGACAATCCAGACCATTCGGAAGGCCCTGAAAAATAAAGTTCCCACGCTGGGTATTTGCCTGGGCCATCAAGTGCTTGCGCTTGCGGCTGGCCCATTCTCTCGGTACAATTCCATCCAGAGGCAGCTCCTGGCCCAGAGGATACCGAGTGGATCTTCGACTACTTTCTGGAGAGAGTAAGGCGAGGGTAAGGATGGTAACGAACGTGAAATCGCTGCGGAAAGTGCTTGTGCTGGGAGCAGGTGCCCTCAAGATTGGGCAGGCCGGAGAGTTTGACTACTCCGGCTCCCAGGCTCTCAAAGCATTACAGGAAGAGGGCATCTCCACTGTTCTGGTCAATCCCAATATCGCGACCATTCAGACCTCGAAAGAGCTGGCAGACCAGGTCTATTTCTTGCCGGTAACCGCCTTTTTCGTCGAGAAAATCATCGAGAAAGAACACCCCGATGGCATTCTGCTCTCCTTTGGAGGGCAAACGGCACTGAACTGCGGCATTGAATTGTTTCACAAAGGAGTCCTGGAGAAATACAAAGTAAAAATTCTGGGCACTCCCATCTCGGCAATCATTCTCACCGAAGATCGAGAGGCCTTTGCGCAGCACTTGCACAGCATCAACATTCCTACTCCTCAGAGTAGGAGCGCGGAAACCCTTGAAGATGCTATCAAAATTGGCACAGAAATTGGATTTCCGGTCATGGTGCGTGCTGGCTATGCACTGGGTGGCCAGGGTTCCGGTATCGCCCGCCATGTCGAAGAATTGGAACACATCGTCAGCGGTGCCCTGGCCTTTGCTCCCCAGGTACTCATCGAGCAATACCTGCATCATTACAAGGAGGTAGAGTACGAGGTGGTGCGGGATGCGGGCGAGTCCATTGTGATCGCTCCCAGCCAGACGCTCAGCAATGCCGAATATCATACACTGCGCACTGCTTCTATCGAGATTGTTCGAAGCCTGGGCATTGTCGGGGAATGCAACGTGCAGTTTGCCCTCAACCCCAGAACCCTGGCCTACTACGTGATTGAAGTCAACGCACGACTCTCCCGCAGTTCTGCTCTTGCCAGTAAAGCCACCGGCTATCCACTGGCCTATGTCGCGGCCAGGCTGGCCCTTGGCTACGGATTGACAGACCTCACCAATAAAGTCACGGGCGTCACCCAGGCGTGTTTTGAACCCAGCCTGGACTACCTGGTGGTAAAAATTCCGCGCTGGGACTTAGAGAAATTCAAAGGTGTGGACGAGACCATCGGCACCGGCATGAAATCTGTCGGCGAGGTCATGGGTATTGGCCGCACATTTGAAGAGGCCTTTCAAAAAGCTATTCGCATGTTAGACCTGGATTTTGAAGGTGTGACCTCGGATAAAGTCTTTGCTCAGGGCGAGAATGTGGCCGATATCATCACCAAATATCTCTATACACCAACTCCTAAACGCATGTTTGCCCTGGCCCTGGCGATGCGCGACCATATCTCCGTTGAAAAAATTGCCGATATCACCGGCATTGATCCCTGGTTTCTCTATCGCATTAAGCATATCGTGGATATAGAGCAGGAACTGCAAGTCGACCAGCACCTTTCCGCGCCACGGCTGCTGGCACTCAAACAGATGGGGCTATCAGATAAACGCATTGGAGAGCTGATCGGCAAAACAGAGTTGCAGATACGCGCGCTGCGCAGACAGTACGATGTGACCCCTTCTGTGTTTCAGATCGATACTCTTGCTGGCGAATTTCCCTCGGACACCAATTATCTCTATATGACCTACAATGGGCAGCACCATGACGTATCGCCTACTGGTGATGAGGGTGTGATTGTGCTGGGATCAGGCCCCTATCGTATAGGCTCATCGGTGGAGTTTGATTGGACGAGCGTCAGTGCTGTGCAGGCACTTCAAAAGCATCACAAACGCTCCATCGTGATTAACTGTAACCCCGAAACGGTTTCAACGGACTACGACATCTCTGATCGGCTGTATTTTGAGGAACTCACCTTTGAGCGTATCGCCGACATCTGTGAATTTGAGTCTCCTCAAGGTGTAATCGTCTCCGTGGGTGGGCAGACTCCTAATAACCGCGTCAAGGCTTTGCAGAGCTATGGTATACCTATCTTAGGAACGGATGCCATGCATATCGACCAGGCGGAAGATCGCAACAAGTTTTCCAGGCTGCTGGACATGCTCGGCATTCGCCAGCCGGAATGGAACACCTTTGTCAACATAGCTGAACTGACTTTATTCGCGGAACGGGTGGGCTATCCGGTGCTTGTACGGCCATCCTACGTCCTCTCAGGTAGTGCCATGAATATCTGCTATACCCAGGAGGATTTGGAGCAGTACACCAAAGAAGCGGCAGCGGTTTCACCGGAACATCCCGTAACTGTGACCAAGTTTTTTGAGAAGGTCAAAGAGATCGAACTCGACGCGGTAGCCCAACGTGGGCAGATCAAAGCCCTGGTAATCTCCGAACACATCGAAAATGCAGGGGTGCATTCCGGTGATGCGACGATTGTGCTACCGCCCCAGGATATCAATGCCGAGACTCGGGGCAAGATAGAAGAGGTTGGTCGAGCCATCGCTAAAGCCCTGGAGATCACCGGACCATTTAATATTCAATTCCTCGCCAAAGACAACCAGGTCTATGTCATCGAGGTCAACCTGAGGGCATCGCGCACCTTCCCTTTCATCTCAAAAGTCACGGGAGTCAACTTGATCGAAATCTTTGTTGACGCCCTCTTTGAACAAGAGGTTGCGGCAGTTACCATGCCCTCACTTCACTTTACCGCGGTCAAAGCACCACAGTTCTCATTTTCACGATTGACAGGAGCTGACCCGGCCCTACGTGTGGAGATGGCCTCAACGGGCGAGGTAGCCTGTTTTGGCGAGGATGTCGAAGAAGCCTATCTCAAAGCCATTCTTGCCACCGGTGGAGGCATTCCCAAAACGGGTATCTTTATCAGCCTGGGTGGCGATGATAAAAAGGCCCGCTTCCTGGAAAGTGCCAAACTCCTGGGTACTTTGGGCATACCACTGTATGCCACAGAAAAAACCTGTGCGTTTTTAGATGCCCACGGTGTCGAGGCGACTATGCTCTACAAAATACATGAGCGCAGGTCTCCCAATGTGCTCAACTACTTTCGCGACAACAAGATTGACCTTGCCATCAATATCGTGGACGCGCATGTGAAGAAGGAGCTTGACGATGACTATGCCATGCGGCGTTACGCTGTCGATCACAATGTTCCCCTGTTTACCAAAATCAAACAGGCACGCCTGTTTGTTCGGGCTATAATGCAGAAAGATCTTGATACCATTCCAATCAAAGCCTGGAATGAATACTAATATAAGAGGTTTATTATGTCATTGCAACACTCTATTCGAAGAATAAATACTGACATCCTGATTATTGGTTCAGGTGGATCGGGACTGCGAGCTGCTATTGCAGCCACTGAGCAAGGGGCAAAGGTAATAGTTGTAGCCAAAGAGCTTTTACGGGATGCTCATACTGGCTGGGCAATGGGCGGGCTCAATGTGGCTATGAAAGCACCGGCAACACCCCAGATGCACTTTGAGGACACCATCAATGGCGGTTGGTTTATCAATAATTATAAGCTCGTAAAGATATTTTCAGAAGAGATGCCCAATCGCATCCACGATTTAGAGCGGTACGGCGTCAGGTTTGATCGTTTACCGGATGGCTCATATTTTACCTGGGCAGGTGGTAAGCAGACCGCTCCATTAAATTTATGTGCGGGAGATTATACAGGCCGCGAGATGATGCAGGGATTATTGGCAGAGATTGATCGACTTGCCATTCCATACCTGGAATATCATTATGTGACGAAATTGATCAAGCAGAGCGGTCGCGTGGTGGGTGCCTTTCTGATGGATATGAAAACAGGAGAGTACAAAATTGTGCAGGCCAAAGCCACGATTGTGGCAACAGGTGGTGGTGGGCATATGTATCAGATCAATACCAATGCGCCCAGCAATACAGGTGAAGGGTATGCCTGGGCATTAGATGTGGGAGCGGAACTGGTTGATATGGAAATGATCCAGTTTCACCCAACGGGCATGGCCTATCCACCGGAAAAGCGCGGAAAGCTTGTGACAGAGAAGGTGAGAGGCGGTGGGGTTAGCCGGGGTATGCTTAAAAACAAGTCAGGTGAACGCTTCATGCAACGTTACCAGCCTGAACGACTTGAGCTGGCCGGTCGCGATGAAGTAACAAGAGCAATTTTTCAAGAAATCCAGGAAGGCAGGGGCACAGAGCATGGAGCGGTCTACCTGGATATTACCCACTGGGAGGAAGGCGAAGCTGAAAGGATTGTTCCAGATGTTTTTGCCGAACATATGGAAATAGGCGTGGATATACGAAAACAGATGATGGAGATCACGCCCTCTATGCATCATATGATGGGCGGTTTTGTGATCAACGAATGGGGTGAAACCAATGTTGCTGGTCTCTTCGCCATCGGTGAAGTAACCGCCAGTATCCACGGTGCGAATCGTTTGGGTGGTAACTCGTTGGCTGAGGGTCAAGTTTTTGGCAGGCGAGCTGGTATGCGTGCGGCTGAACATAGTAGAAGCTCTCAGCCACCATACATTGCACAGCCGGTGCTTGATGCAGAGATTAGCCGTGTTGAAGCCTTTCTCCGACGAGAGACTGGAATGAAAGCCGCTGATATTTTGAGGGAAATCAAGGCCATTATGTGGAATAATGTTGGCATTATCAGAGATGCCGGAAAGCTCATGTCGGCCCAGCAGGAGATTGAAAAGCTACAAGACGCAGCTCTCTCTTTGTACGCGGAGGACAAAAGCCAGGTACAATCCTGCCTGGAAATACAGGATATGCTGAAGACGGCAGCAGTAATCATCCTGGCTGCATTGGCAAGGCAAGAGAGTAGGGGAGCGCATTACCGCTCTGATTATCCACAATTGGACCCCGCGTGGGAGGAAAATATCCGTATATATAAGGACCAGGAAGGGAAACTGGTGACGAGAGTTGTTCCTCCTGTGAAAGAGTAGGGAATGGCAGCAAGAGGTTCAGCATGTCTTCAACACTTATCGGGTCTATAGTTCTTCCTGATCGCATTATGCAGGGAACTCTGCGTATTGCAGACGGCAAAATTGAGAGCATTGAAGAGGGTTTTCCCAATAGTGCAGAGAAAACTTTTGATTTTCGTGGCAAGTATATTCTTCCAGGTTTAATTGAAGTGCATGGGCACCTGCGCGAACCTGGACTTGAACACAAAGAAGATATCCCTCATGGCACACGGGCTGCCCTTGCTGGCGGCTACACAACGGTATTTGACATGCCCAATACAAAACCTCCAACCACAACCGTTGCTCGCGTTGAAGAACAGATCAAAAGGTACAGTGGCAGGTCGTTTACCGATTTTGCCATCAACATGGGTACTGCTATCGATGATATTGATGAGCTAAAGAAAATTGACACAGCGATGATTACAGGTGTAAAAATATTTACCGCCGGTCACGCTACCACGCCGACAACCATACCACACCTCAGCGATGTTGCGCGGATTTTTGAGATTTTAGGCGCGAGAAAGATCATGGCACTGCTCCACGCGGAAAACCAGGAACTGGTGAACTATTTCACCCATCAATACCGCGATATTTTAGCAAGAAGCGACCCTGCGGTATGGAGTGATGCCAGAAATGCCTCGGTTGTCCTGACCTCTGCTCTTGAAATGATTGCGCTTGCCAAACACTTTGGCGTCAAACTCTATCTCTTACATCTATCCACTCCAGAAGAGTTCGCGGCAGTGGAATTTGGCAGGACAATCGGGGTAGATGTGTATGGTGAAATAGCCGCCTATCAGCTTGTCTTTACGACAGACGATTATGAAAAATATGGCAATTTGATCAACGTAGCTCCAGCACTTCGTAGCCCTTCTGAGCAAGAAAGGCTCTGGCAACTTCTACGCGATGGAAAAATTGATACGGTCATTTCTGAACATACGCCTCACAGGCTTGAGGAGAAGCAAAAAGCAAGCGTGTGGGAGGTGGCATCGGGTATGCCTGCTATGCAGGAAACACTGCCAGCTTTACTCAGTAATTGGGTCAAGCAATTTGGCGATGATACGCTTGAAGAAGGGCTTATGCGTATTGCCCAGGTGACCTCACAAAACATTGCAACCATCTTTGATTTTGTGCAAAAAGGCGGCCTGGCGGTTGGTAAAGATGCCGATATCGTCGTTATTGATACCACCCAGATATGGAACGTGAAAAAAGCCGATCTCTTTACGAAAAATCAGTGGTCTGCCTACGAGGGGATGGAGCTGATTGGGTAGAAAGAGAAAGGTTGCATCAATGAATGATCCAGAGATTATGCAGATGTTTGCCGAGGTTGGAGCTATTATCAGCGACAGTCATTTTGTGTACAGTTCTGGCCGCCATAGCTCTGTCTATATCAACAAGGACGCGCTTTACCTGCACACACGAGCAATCTCAACTCTCTGCCAGTTGATGGCGCGTCCGTATAACGCCGATCAGATCGATGTAGTGGTAGGCCCGGTACTGGGTGGCATTGTGCTTTCCCAATGGGTCGCTCACTATCTTAACGCTAACCGCTCATCAGGCGAAACGCTGGCCATGTATGCGGAGAAAGAGGGAGATGGCCCAGACAAAAAGTTTCTCTTCCGGCGCGGCTATGACAGGTGTATCCCTGGAAAAAATGTGCTGGTTGTCGAAGATGTGCTGACGACGGGCGGCTCAGCTCGTAGTGTGATTGAACTTGTGCGCATGCATGGCGGGAATGTCGTAGGCTTGAGTGCGCTGTGTAATCGCGGAGAGGTACAGCCTCAAGATGTAAGTGATGTAGCCATTCATGCGCTAATTACGATAATGCTTGAGACCTTTACGGAAGCGGAATGCCCTTTTTGCCAGCAACACATACCAATTAATACCGAGCTAGGCAAAGGCAGGGCATTCCTGGCAAAGCTCAATAGTTCGAGGAAAATATGATCGAACAACCAGTAACTTCAACAGCTACATTTGTCTCTAAGCTAGAACGGTGCTGGCAGCAGGGCAATTTTGTCTGTGTTGGCTTGGATTCCGACTACGAGCGCATTCCTGCAATGGTGAAAAGCAGAGGTTCCATTGAAGAAGC
>WNFF01010922.1_pt1 | contig 10450 bp, 10 predicted proteins | sample 5400441 | NCBI WGS metagenome assembly WNFF01 (sample SAMN13153345, study PRJNA577476) | soil metagenome | isolation source: 120 cm saprolite under Douglas fir tree site 2 hole 3 replicate 1 | place: USA:California | collected 2015-04-18
TGCCACGTTCCTCCATTACCATAGCGTCCGGACAGAGCAGCCGTAACAAAATAATTCGGGTTGCAGGATTGTCAGCAGACGAAGTGGGAGCGAGATTGAAGATCTGCTACGACAGGGCAAAAACTGAATGAGTCACGACACCAGGAGCCGCTATTGACCTTTTCCGCGCGCTTGCATGAGATTCGCACCGGATTCGAGCGTCCCTTCTGGGTCGCAAACATCAGCGAACTCTTCGAACGACTGTCTTACTACGCGGCCTTCGCATCCCTTGCGCGTTATCTTCATGAGACGTTGAATTTTCGTGTTGAACAGGCCAGCAGCCTGACCGGCCTGTTCGGAGGCTTGGTATGGTTTCTCGCGGCATTCGGCGGAACGCTTGCCGACCGACTGGGCTTTCCTTGCTGGGGTCAATCGGAGCGCCGTGGCTCGCTCCCGTGCGCAATGCTATGCCGCTAGGCGTGCTGGTAACCATGGTGTTGATGCTTCCTGCTTTGGGCATCGCACTGGTAAAGCCCTCGGTAGTCGGGACCATTGCACGCACTTCCAAGGAGAATGTCCGCTCAATTGGTTACTCGATCTACTACACGCTGGTAAATATTGGCGGAGCTGCGGGCCCCTACGTCGCTTCCTGGGTTCACCAGCACATGCGCGTGGAAAATGTATTCCGGGTGGCGGCGCTGAGCGTGTTCGTGATGTTCTTCGCCGTGCTGCTCTTCTTCAAAGAGCCGCGCCGCTCTGGTGAAACCGAGACGGTGAGCCTCGGCCAGGCTGCGAGAAATTTCGGGACGGTCATTGCCAATCCCCGGTTCATGATCTTTCTTCTGATTTTCTCCGGCTACTGGATTGTTTACTGGCAGGAGTTCATTATTCTTCCGTTGTACATTCATGACTACATCAATCCGAAGACCGACACTGAACTGCTTCTCGTAACCGGACCGCTAACGGTAATCTCACTCCAGATGGTAGTGAGTTTTCTCACCCAGCGGATGCCGGCGCTGCGCGCAATCACCCTGGGAACGCTGATCTCTGGCCTGGCATGGATCCTTCTGATGGTGCATCCCAGTGTTCCGATGGCGGTTGCCACTTTATTCACGGTGTCACTTGGAGAGATCATCCAATCCCCGCGCTACTACGAATATATTTCCCGTCTGGCGCCTTCCGGACAGCAAGGCACATACATGGGCTTTGCGTTTCTGCCCATCGGCATCGGCTCGCTCATCGGCGGCTGGTTCGGGGGGAAACTCATTCATCATTTTGGAGAGGTCACACATCAGCCAGGACGCATCTGGTGGAGCGTAACAGCTGTGGGCGTAATGACCGCTGTGCTACTGTGGATTTACGACAAGAAGGTAAGGGCGGGGAACGCCATCGCGGCGCAATAGAATCACATGCCACTGACTTCGGCCAACCCCAACCACACATCACATTCGCCCAAAATCCCCACCTCATTTAGAATAGCATTTCACCCATGAATCTTCCGACCATTCAGTCCGCGCTGCGCGAGCGAAATATCGACGCGTGGCTTTTTTACGATCATCATCATCGCGATCCGATCGCCTACCGGGTCTTGGGCTTGCCGGACGGAATGATGGTGACCCGGCGCTGGTTCTATCTCATACCGGCGCAGGGCGAGCCGGTGAAGTTAGTTCATAAGATCGAAGCCGGCCATCTCGATTCCATTCCCGGCAGCAAGCACCTATACGCCGGATGGCAAGAGTTGTTTGAGAAGGTTAAGGGCATGCTCGCGAATTACCGCGACATCGCTATGCAGTATTCGCCCAACAATCTGGTCTTTACAGTTTCCCTGGTGGATGGCGGCACACTGGAACTCATCCGTGGCCTCGGGAAGAATGTGGTCAGTTCAGGCGACCTCGTCGCTCAGTTCGAGGCCACTCTGACAGACGAACAGATCAAGACTCACTACGCTGCACGCGATTTGATCGACGGCATCACCGCCGAAGCATTTAAGGAAATTGGACGCCGCGTGCGTAATGGTGGAACTACGGAGCAAGAGATCCAGAAATGGTTTATGGAGTCGTTCCATCGGGAGAACCTGGTCACCGATGATCCGCCAATCGTCGCGGTCAATGCCAACAGCGGGAACCCGCACTACGAGCCGCGCGGGGATCACCCGGTTCCAATCCGCGAGGGCGATTTTGTTCTACTCGATGTCTGGGCCAAGAAGAACACACCCGGCGCGGTGTACTATGACATTACTTGGATAGGTTTGGTTGGCAAGAAGCATTCGCAGAAGCAGCAGGAAATCTTCGAAATAGTCCGGGCCGCGCGCGACACTGGTGTCAAGACGGTGCAGGATGCGGTTTCCTCTGGCCGTCAGATAGCTGGATGGGAAGTGGATCACGCCGTGCGAGGTCACATCAAAAAAGCCGGCTACGGAGAATACTTCATTCACCGCACCGGTCACTCGATTGGAACCGAAGTTCACGCCAACGGCGCCAACATGGACGATCTGGAGATTCACGACGAGCGCCGGATCCTGCCGAATTCCTGTTTCTCGATCGAGCCCGGAATTTACCTGCCAGAATTTGGAGTACGCAGTGAAGTGAATATTCTAGTGCGTCCGTTATCCGCGGAAGTGACTGGGAAAATCCAAAACGAAATCGTGATCATCTGAATGGCAAATCCCTTAACAGCTAAACCCAAAGCAAGCCTCGAGCCGGAGCGGCCATCGATCGTCCAACCTCAAATTACGACGATGTCGGTACTCGCGCCCGCTTTAGGCTGGTTGATTCCCGGCGCTGGACACCTCATCCAGAGGCGCTGGATTCGCGGCCTGCTGCTGATGGCATCCATCGTGACCATGTTTCTCCTTGGTCTGACGATGCAGGGACGCGTGTACAAACCAAATGGGGGCGACATACTGGATATTCTGGGATTCATCGGCGACGTGGGCTCGGGGGGGCTTTATATCATTACGCGAGTTATGGACTGGGGACAGGGAGCTATTGCGCACGCCATTGCAGACTTTGGCACAAAATTTATGACTCACTTCAGCGCCGCGCTGTTGTTCGCCGTGTTTGCTTCGGTCGTTTTTGGTATTACCCAGCGCACCACCGCCCACGACCAGTTGCGCTATGGCTTGTACTGCTTCGCCATGTTTGTTGGCGGTGTCTTCGTAGCGGGCTGGCTGATGTGGCTGGTACGGAGATAGTTCTATAATTCTCAGTCTTGCAGGATCGGCACTTTCAGAACACGGGTGTTTAGCTGAGTGCTTTCTCATCCCTCCCATACAAACGCATCAAACACGCGGTTCGTCGTGAATCCCAGCTGTTTGTACAGTTCCACCGCGCGTTGGTTGGCCTCGGTGACGGTGAGCGATAACAGCGAAAAACTTCGCTGTCGCAAGTTGCCAGCGCTGGCCGCAAGCAACGCCTCGCCGATTCCACGCGAACGATATTCCGGAAGCACACATACTTGGGTGACGTGTCCCACATCGTGTCGCACCCGCGAACATAAAATCAAGCCGACCACAGTACGCAAGCTGTTATGAATTGCCACGAATGAGGAGCCGGTATCAAAAAGTCCGCATCCCGGAAAACGCACGATATTGTTCAAGAAGCGTAGTGAACCGCTGAGCGTCCGATACTGATCGTTGATTTGAGAATCCACGTGTCCACGATAGGCCGCGGTGATTGCCGCGGCCGCGGCCTGATAATCCTGGTCTGACCAGGGCCGGATTTCCACGTCGGCATGCAGCGAAGGCGATGGTCTGGCCGGTCTGTTTAGCGGTGTCGCCATGAACAACCTTGGATGGCGCTGAAATCCCTGTTCCAGAAAAGGCCGCGCCACTACACCGGTTTCATGGACCAGCAACTGCGCTTCAACGCGGTGCACTCCCGGAGATTGCTGAAGAGTCTCAATCACGTGAGTGAGTAAGCGAGTCTCGATTTCATGCGCATTCGGGGTGCGACTTCCGTTCGCCACAAACAGGTCACCAATCACGCCTTTGCTGCCTTCGTAAACGAAAAATGCATAACCGAAAATTTTGCCGCGCTCAATGGCGGCGTATCCGGGAAGAATTTTGCCATCCACGTAGCGCAAAATCATATCTGCCGAGCCGCTGTAGTCCCATGAAAGTAGCCGCGACCAAACCTGTGTCTCATCTTCCAGCAAAGGACGCAGATCGACAGAAGAAAAATGCCTCAGATCGAGGATCTCCACGGGACTCCTGTGGCGTAGATGACCAGCAGCGTGCTGTAAGGCCATGCGAATGGAAAGTCTAGTGCGTCGTAGCCCGGTGTGGCAAACGGCGAGAACATGGGAAGCTAACAGCCTCGCCAACCAGCTCAGCCACTATTAGCGGCGCGATCGCATCGTTACAAGCGTTGCCTGGTAATAGATGCTGACGCTAACGTCCTCGTCCCATGCCGGGGGCAGAAACCCAAAAATACTCCAAATGCTGTGGGGAAAAATTGCCTAAATGCGAGACACGGCGATCCCCGATAAGCTTTACGATTTGGGGCTGTGACCCTTCGACGGCAACGAGCAGATGCTCAACAACGGGAATTTGTCCCAATTCGTAACGGCCGACCACCTGATTGCGGTAAAAGGTCAACCCGTACTCCGTTTCTCGGGAGACGCCAAAGACGGCCATGGGTAAGGGTTTCGTTTCCATGCGACCGATCTCAGTTGCCACTGGACGCGCTGAGAGTGTGGCATCCAGCAAAGGCCCGCCAACTCGCAGAATCCACGCAACCACAAGTACAACTGGCACCAGCGTGACGAACCGCAGCATGCGTAAACCCAGTCGGCTAACCAGCGTTATTGCTATCCCTGCGACGAAGATCAGTGCCACCCCAGTAGCCAGCATGGTCGCCTTTCCCCACGGCAACCGGTGTTGCAGGAGAATGTACGGGATCATTAGTGCGGGAATGATTGGAAGTGCCGCCGCCAGCGCGTGCAACACAATCAGCCAAACCGTGGCAGGTTCGTCATCAAGAACGTGACGCCGAACGTACTCTGCGACCAGCAGAGTTCCGGCTGGCACCGCGGGCACGATGTATCCGGGCAGTTTTGATTGTGAGAAAGAAAAGAACAGCAAGGGCACGAGAACCCAGATGACGAGAAATGCGTCCCACTGATCTTCCGCCTGCACGTACGATTTTCCTACAGACCACCACGACTGGATCGCTTTGAATGTGGCGGCAACGACAATGACGGTCCAAGGCAGCAATCCCAGAAAAGCGACCGGAACGTAATACCAGGAAGGTTGCTTGTGGTGATACAGGTTCATTCCGAAGCGTGCCAGGTTATGCTCGAGAATGAATATCCGGAAGAATTCTGGATTCTTCAACTGCACTGCGATGTACCAAGGTAGAGCAACCACGCAAAATAGCAGGATTCCGGGTAGCCACAAAGTTCGCCAAAGCAAAGCAATGTCTCGCTTTCGCCAGGCAAAAATAACGATGATTGAACCGGCGAGCAGTGGTGCGACCGGACCCTTGGCCAGCATCCCTAACCCCAGGCAAAGATAAAATCCTGCAAGATAGGCCTTGTGCCCACTCTCGTACCAGGCGTACCAGCCCAGCAAGGCGGTGGTAAAGGCGGCCGCCAGTGGCATGTCCATGGACGCGGCGCGGGCATAACCGATCACCGCCGCGCATGAGACGGTCATCAAGGCTCCATCAAGGTGGAATCCGGGACGGAACCGGCGCAGGAACAGATAGACTGCGACCACCAAGAGAGTCGCATCGAAAGCGGATGGCAAGCGAGACGCCCAATCGCTGACTCCAAAAATGCTGTAGGCCGCGATGGCCTGCCAGTAATAAAACACAGGTTTTTCAAGCCAAGGTTCACCGCCAAGAACGGGGGTTATCCAGTTATGGCCAGCGAACATTTCGCGCGCCACCTGCGCGTAGCGAGGTTCGTCAGCCCCAATCAGACCAAAATAGTTGAGTCCCCAGAAAAAAAGAAAAGCACGGAAGCCTGCCAGCAGAATCCAATCAGCTCGCGATCGCCGTGTTAAGCGAACACCGTTCAAGGAAAAATCCTGACGGCATCGGCAAGAATCAGCATAAAGAGGACATCCCGGTTAGTCGATTGATTAGTCATAATCTGGATCTAATTTCATCTCCACCCCGAACGTAAATGGTTGACCTTCCGCAACCCCGCCCCACTTATTTGTGCGCTCTGGTCAAGGCGTACACACTAATCAATGCCCAGGTAATCTCCAGCACTACAAATCCAATCTGGAATGGATGAAATGCAATGTACGCCAGGATGGCGGAGCCAACGGCGTTAAGAAGGTTATACGGAGCCTTGCGGTCGTCCATCCATTTCATCTGATGGCCAGCGTAGGCCACAAGGATCATCAGCGCCCCGGCGAAGGAGGCGATCTGTCGCGCCAGAAGAATGTCCATAGAATTCTTATTGTACGGAGGGACCCTCGTCGGAGGACGACCCGCACCGGAGTTGCGCCATCACGCGATCTACCGCGTCCGATAGCGGTCCCTCCAAGGAGCAACCGCTGGCGCATTCATGGCCTCCACCACCGAACCGTTCGGCCACGTCGGCAACATTTACCTGGCCTTTGCTGCGGAGGCTGACCCGATAGCGTCCGTCAGGAAGCTCACGAAAAAACGCTGCGACCTCGACGTCCTGAATCGCCAGAGCGTAATTCACCAGCCCTTCACAATCTTCTTCTTTGGCCTTGCACTGCTCCATCTGTTGTTGCGTTACCGAAATCCAGGCGAGCGCCTTGTCACGATGCAGGTTTGAAAGCGCGGCGCCCAACAAGCGCATCTTCGCGGTGGAGTGTGCGAAATAAATGTTGCGCGCGCATTGCGCCGGATTAGCGCCAGCGAGCACCAGTTCTCGCGCCAGCGCAAACGTGTCCTGGTTCGTTCCCTCGAACATAAACGACCCCGTATCGGTGAGCAATGCGGTGTAAACACAGGTGGCGATTTCCGGTGTGACCTTCACTCCGGCCTGTCGCGCCAAGCGGTAAACCATCTCCCCGGTGGCGACAGCGTTGGGATCAATCCAATTTACGTGCGCAAACGGGCGTCCCGTTAAATGGTGATCGATGTTGATCAGGAAGCGCTCCTCCAAGCCATCCAGACGTGTGCGTTGAATGCTGTCACATTCCAGGATGATAGCTGCCTCATAGTCGCCATTCACGCGCTGTGAATGCACGACCTTGTCGGCAAAGGGCAGCTGCTGATAAATTCTGGGCACCGGATCATGCATCACTATTTCGGCCTGCTTTCCGAGAGAACACAATATCTGTCCACAGGCGAGAGCCGATCCGATCGCATCGCCATCCGGCCGGGCGTGCGAAGTCAGCACAAAATGCCGGCGCTGCTCAATTTGTTTCAGGACCTCTTCGAGCATGTTGTACTCTACCCTGCGATCTCAACGCTGCGGCCCAGATCTTTTTCTGGTTCGATCTAATAGCTCATCGATTCTGGCGACGTACTCTTGCGAGCGGTCCAATTGAAATATCAGTTCCGGGGCACGTCGCAGACGGAGTCGCTCAACCAGTTCCCGCCGCACAAATCCCACAGCGGCAGACAGTCCCTCCATAGTGCGCATGGCGTCCTCGTCGTCGCCTTGAACTACCACGAAAACCCGCGCAGAACGCCCGTCTCCAGCAAGTTGAACCTCACTGACATTTACCAGGCCGATGCGTGGGTCCCCCAGTTCACCCTCGAGGATGGTTTCAATTTCTTCGCGCAACGCTTCGGCCAGGCGTCCGCGATGGTACTTCACACCACGCTTTTCCAACCCACCACCTCGGAGTAAAACGGATGAGAATATCAGAAAACTTTCTTCTGGTCTTGTTACTAAACTTTTGGGTGGTGGGCTAATTAGCCCACTACCAACTTTTGCAGTCATGTGGATTCCGGCTTGCCGTGGCTAAGTTCCGGGATGGCAACAGAATACAAGCGGCTACATCATCAGAGGAATTCTAGAAATGAGTCCGCAACTTCCGCACCGCCGTTATTGGCGATGCGCATAGCCTGGCGTTCCACGTTTTTCATCAGCCCATCGAGATAGTCGCGGGAATCGGAAACGCTCACCACACCGAGCGTAGCCCGGTTCCATAAACCACTGGAATCCAACTCAGCCACAGCCACATTGAAGTGTGTCCGCAGCCGATCTTTGAGGCTACGTACGACCTGACGCTTGTCTTTCAGTGACTGTGCGCCTTCGATATGCAGTTCGAGAGTAAGAAAAGCGATCGGCATCAATTCTCAGTTGCAAGTTGTCAGTACTCAATGTGAAAACTGAGATCTGAGAACCGAGAACTGGTTTCAGGCAATCACTTCGGCAGCGATGCGCTCGGTCACAAATGCTTCGATCACATCGCCAACCTTGATGTCGCCGTAGTTAGCAATGGAGATGCCGCACTCCATGCCGTTGCGCACTTCGCTGGCATCGTCCTTGAACCGGCGTAGTGAGCCAACTTTGCCTTTGAAGATCACTACATTATCGCGCAGCAGCCGCACCTCGGAATCACGCTTGATCAGGCCATCCATGATGTAACAACCGGCAACCGTCCCGACCTTGGGGATGCGGAAAGTATCGCGGACTTCGGCGCGCCCCTGGTAATTCTCTTTAATGGTTGGCTCGAGCAGCCCGCTCATGGCACGCTTAATTTCGTCTTGGAGTTCATAGATGATCGAGTGCAGGCGGATATCTACCTTCTCCTGATCCGCGAGTTCTTGGGCTTTGCGTTCCGGTCGCACGTTGAAACCGATGATGATCGCATTGGACGCGGAAGCCAACAGAACGTCCGTTTCTGTGATCGCACCGACTCCCGAGTGCAAAACCTTCAGGCGTACTTTCTCGTTCGATAGCTTCGACAAAAGATCGCTGAGTACCTCGACTGAGCCGCCGACATCCGCCTTGAGGATGATGTTGAGTTCCTTGGTGCCAGCCGTCTTCATCTGCTCAGCCAAACCTTCAAGGGATACACGGGAGCTCTTGGCTAGTGTCGCTTCGCGCGCCTTCTGTTCCCGGTACTCGGAAATACCGCGTGCCTTTTCGCGATCTGAGACCGCCACAAATTGATCTCCGGCCTGCGGCAAGCCTTCCATTCCGAGAATTTCGACTGGGGTCGAGGGCGGCGCTTCTTCCAATTGATTGGCGCGATCGTCAAACATGGCACGAACCTTGCCGTAGACGTTCCCTACGACGAAATTGTCGCCAGTGCGGAGCGTGCCGTTTTGTACCAGGAGAGTTGCGACGGGTCCACGTCCGCGGTCGAGCTTGGCTTCAAGCACCACGCCGGTTGCAGGACGATCAGGCGTAGACTTCAACTCCTGTAGGTCTGCGACCAGGCAAATCATTTCCATCAGCAAGTTCAAGTTGGTTTTCTTTTTTGCCGAAACATCTACGAAAACTGTAGTACCGCCCCAATCTTCCGGCATCAATCCGCGGTCCGCGAGTTGTTTCTTGACGCGATCCGGAAGCGCCTCGGGCTTGTCGATCTTGTTCACGGCCACGATGATCGGCACTTCGGCGGCATGAGCGTGGTCGATGGCTTCCAGCGTTTGCGGCATCACGCCGTCGTCCGCGGCCACGACAAGCACCACGATGTCGGTTGACTTCGCGCCACGGGCGCGCATACGGGTGAAGGCCTCATGACCAGGCGTATCAAGGAACACAATCTCGCGTCCGTACGCAGGAGAATCCTTATCGAGGACCTTTACCTTATAGGCGCCGATGTGCTGCGTAATGCCGCCAGCTTCTCCTTCTGCCACGCTAGTTGAGCGAATGGAATCAAGCAATGTCGTCTTGCCATGGTCAACGTGGCCCATGATGGTGACCACCGGCGGGCGGGTCACTGTTTCGATAGTGCCGTCTTCGCGGCTGGCGGCAGCATCGGATACTTCTTTGGCTGCCTGTTCTTCGAAAGTGATCACATTGGTGTCGGCGCCAAAAAACCGTGACATGTCGCTGGCCAATTCCGCGTCGAGCGTCTGATTGATTGTGGCAAACACTCCGCGAGCCAGCAGACGCGCGATTAAATCCTTGGCTCGCACACCGAGCTTCTCCGCCAGATCTTTTACGCTGATGCCTTCCGTGATCGTGATGCTTCGCGTGATGGGCTGCGGTTCATTGGAGACTACCAACCGCGGCGGCGGCACGTAGCCCTTCATCGGGCCTTCTTTGACACCACGAGGAATGTAACGCTGTCCCGGCCTGCGGGACGGACCGCCGGGACGGCTGCCAGGGCGTGTCGGCCCCGGTATGGTCGAGGCGCCCGGACCTACACCGAGCGGACGTGCGCCGGCGGGCGATTGCCGCGTCGGATGCATTGGACGCCGCTCCCCGGGACGTAGCGTCGGACGTGCTCCGCCGGGCATCGCTGGACGTGGCCGCTGAAAAATTGGCTGGCCGGGTACGGGGCGCCCAGGTGACGGTCGCGACGCCGGAGACGCTGCTTGCGGCGCTCTCTGTTGAGTTGCAGGCGGTGCTGGCG
>WNFF01035687.1_pt1 | contig 10449 bp, 8 predicted proteins | sample 5400441 | NCBI WGS metagenome assembly WNFF01 (sample SAMN13153345, study PRJNA577476) | soil metagenome | isolation source: 120 cm saprolite under Douglas fir tree site 2 hole 3 replicate 1 | place: USA:California | collected 2015-04-18
AAACGTACGTTGTCGGCCTGCTCGATGGTCTCTCGACGCTGGCGTCGGATTTCGAGGTCGAGGTGTTCCACGCCGGCGAGCTGTCGCGGCTTGACTCTGACCATCTGCGACCGCGAAAGCTCCTCTCCAGGAGCCCGTGGCTTCGGCTCAGCCTCGACCTGCCGTATCAGTCATGGCGTGCCGGCGTCGATGTCTTGCACGTGACATATGCGGCGCCGATCTGGTCGCCCTGCCCGATCGTGCTGACCGTCCACGACATCACTTTTGCGACGAACCCTGAGTGGTTCTCGGGCCGCGACATCGGAGTCCTGTCTCGGGTGGTTCCCTGGTCGATGCGACGTGCGGCGCGCGTCGTCACTGTTTCTGAGACGTGCCGAGCGCAAATAATCGAGCACTTCGGCGTCGCCGCCGATCGAGTCGTGTGCATCCCCAATGCGGCAGGGCCGGCCGCCAACGCGATTGACGCCGACGCGGCGCGCAAGGAGATCGTCGCTCTCGGGCTGGACCCTGCCCGGCCGTACTTGCTCTCAGTTGGAAACCTGCAGCCTCGCAAGAACCTGGTGCGGCTGATCGAGGCGTTCCGCGGATTGTCCGCGGGCGGCCTCGACATCGACCTCGTCGTGGTGGGTGCTGAGCACTACCGGAGTGGCGACGTTCACGACGCGGCTGGAGAGGCTCGCGATCGAATTCATTTCACCGGCTATGTAACTGACCGGCAGCTCGCGGCATGCTACTCACTGGCGACCGTGTTCGCCTTGCCTTCGCTTTTCGAGGGTTTCGGGATTCCGGCCCTGGAGGCGATGGCACACGGCGTACCGGTCGTGTGCTCCCGCGCCGGTGCGCTGCCCGAGGTGTGCTCTGACGCGGCTCTGTACTTCGATCCGCTGGACGTGGAGTCGATCAGCGCGGCGGTCAGCCGCGCAGTCACAGACCGGGGCCTGCGGGCTGACCTGGTGCGGAAGGGTCACGAGCGAGCGGCTCAATTCAGCTGGCGAGAATCGGCGGAGCGCATGCTCATGACGTATCGGTCGGCGGCTTTGGAGAGGCGCGAGTAACCCCGTCGTGTCATGGAAGAGGGACCTGGCGGTGTGGACGACCGGGGTTGTACTGGTCGCCTTTCTTGGGACGCTCAGCCTTTGGTCGCGAGGATTCGGCGCGCCAGTAATGGTGGTGGCGGTCCTCGCCGCGGGCGCGTTCTACTGGCACGTGCTGAAGCCCGCGGCAGCGCTTGCGGTGCTTCTTCTCGTCGCCAACCTGGCCGGCCATTTCACCTTCTCCGTCGGACCGGTGGCGATACGGGCGGAGCAGGTGGCGGCGTTGGCCGCGACGGCGTACCTCGCCCTTACGTGCATTAGAGCTGGCGACTTCTCGACGTTCAAACCGCGCGCAGACGAGTGGCCCCTGTTGGCCTGGATAGCGGTCAGCGTACTCAGCAGCCTCCTTGACTCGCCAGACAGGGGGTTGAGCGCGAAGGTGCTTGCGTTGACAACCGTTTGCACCCTGGGATTCTTTTTGCCGCGCCGCATGCTGAGCGGATCGTCAGGTTCGCAGCTCCTTGAAGTGGTCGTGCGTTGGTTGCTGATCGCCTTTGCTACTGAGTCGGCTTACGGGGTCTTGGCATATCTGCTCCATGTATTCGGGCCCACGATCTCGATCGGACCCAATCCGGCGAGCGGACACCTGGAAGCCTATGGCACCCTGTGGGAGCAGAACGTCTTCGGCGCGTTCGCAGCCGCGGGCGCGGTCGCGTGGGTCTACCTTGGACCTGGTCGCTTCAAGAAGGCGTGGATCGGTCTCGCCATGTGCCTCGGTGGGCTGATCGGCAGCTTGACCAGAGCGGCCTGGCTCGCCTCAGCTGTTGTCGGAGCCCTCGGCGTACTCGCGCCAGGCCTGCGGCGGCGCTTGAACCCCTCGCATATCGGTGCCGGGCTGCTGGGTGGGTTGATGGTCGCAGCGGCCGTGGTCATCGTCGAAAAATTCGGGACATACACGGTTGCGGGGGCAGCGACGAATCGCGGCGGTGGTCTGCTCCTCGCCATCTTCAACTTGACCGATTTCATTGGTCGGCTCAATCAGACGCGCCCTGTTTGGAGCGACATATCAGGTCATTTGATTCTCGGCCGGGGCACTGCGAGCTTCGAGGCTTTACACCTTGTAAACGGCGTTCCACAGCACGTCGCCAGCCTTCCCCTTCTTGTCTTGAACGACACGGGCCTCTTAGGCCTGGTTCTGTTCTCAGTGTTCGGAATCGCGGTGGCTGCCCGGGCGTGGTCTGGACGCAAGAACCCGATCGTGCTGGGGCTTGGTCAAATGGCAATTGTCGTGGCGCTGGCAAATCTGGCCACGGAGACCACTGAACTCATGATCGGGTGGCTGCTCATCGGGATCCTGCTCGCCGCGTGCGATGTTGCCTCCACGGCTGCCCCGCCCGGCCGGCTGGCACCCGCCGAGGTACGTTCGACGTAGGGCATTCGAATCTGTAGGCTTAGAAAGATGGCTCGTCGTCCCCACGGAGCCATGGCGCCCAACAAGACTGGCCCGATCGTAGGAGAACAAACCGAGAAGCACACGCCGGCCTCTGAGTCCGGGCCGTCCGTGGCTATCGGCTCAGCCCCCGAAGGGCGCCTTGTTTTCTTGCCGCCCGACTGGCTCCCGGTGGCTCTACTGGTTGGGGACGCGGTGATCGCGGCCGCATCCGTGCCGGCAGGCTACTGGATCAAGTACGCGAACGCCACCCAGGCCCTACCTTTCGGCCCATACCTGGCCGCGATCCCGATCGTTGTGGTTCTGTACCTTTTCTCGCTCGCAGCCACTGGTCAGTACCGTTCCTGGCGGGGCCGAACGCTTGTCGACCAGCTGTTCGCGCTCTACAGCGGCGTAGGTCTGGCCGCGGTGCTGATGTTTGCCGCGATCGAGGCGGCCAACCTCGGGCAAAGCTATTCCCGACTCACGCTTCTGCCGGCGGTCGTGATCAGCGCGGTACTCATGACCGGTGAGCGCTACCTTCTCCGGCAGTACGAGACTCGACTGCGGAGGCAGGGCATAGGCACGGAGCGAGTGCTCATGGTCGGCAGTGGCGGTGGAAGCGAGATGTTGATCCGCCGCATGAGCATGTTTCCCCAATACGGCTTCCACGTGGTTGGGGTGACGAGCGATGACCTACCAATCGACGAAATGTATTTCGGCGTGCCCGTCGTCGGCCGAGTGGACGATCTTCCCAGCCTGGTAACACAACTCAGAGTCGACCAGGTCTTCCTGGCGCTGCCTGCGTCACAGCGCGATCGTCTCCTGCACCTGATCACCCTGTGCGAGGACAGAAACCTCGAGTTCAAGATCGTGCCTGACCTGCTGGAAGTCATGAGCACCAGGGCGGCCGCGGACGCCTTGGATGGCCTTCCGCTGGTCGGCGTTCGACGCAACCAGCTGCGGGGCTCCGCGGCGGTTGCGAAGAGAGCCATCGACATCGTGGTCAGCGCCGGACTGCTGCTGCTCTTGAGCCCGGTCTTTCTGGTCATCCTGATCTTGATCAAGCTCACGATGCCCGGGCCGATCCTGTTCCGGCAGGAGCGCATAGGCAGGTTGCGAAGACCGTTCGTGATCTACAAGTTCCGGTCGATGATCCGCGACGCCGAGGCACAGACCGGACCGATGGTGGCGAAACCAGGGGATTCGCGGGTGACTGCTCTTGGCCGGTTTCTGCGTCGATCGAGTCTCGACGAGCTGCCACAGCTGTACAACGTGCTTCGTGGCGACATGAGCCTGGTGGGGCCTCGCCCACAGCCCACCTTCTTCGATGTGAGATACAGCGGAGAGGTGCCGCGCTACCTCGAACGACAGCAGGTCCGTCCCGGGCTGACGGGCTGGGCGGAAGTCAATGACCTCCGGGGAGCCGCGCCGATCAGCGACCGAACGATGTATGACGTCTATTACATCGAAAATTGGTCGCTGGCTCTTGACCTGAAATGCATCGTGTTGACCGCCATGCGGTTGTTCTCGCAGCGCCACGCGTACTAGCTGAAGCTGGTCCTGCCTCAGGCGGGTGTCACGACTGGCCCACCACATGCGGCCACGCGTCGTAGAGGTTGGTGTCGATCGAGCCTGCTTCGACGCCCGAGCCCAGGTCATAGATGTAGGTAGTGCCCGTGAGTGGCGGGCCGCCCAGCCCGCACGGGGACGCGTTCGTGCACGGCGTCTCGCCGCGACATGGTTGCTCTGAGCGTTGAGCAGCGAGAACGCCATGCGGCTGCCATCAGGGCTCGCGTGCGGGCGGATCCACGCGGTGCCGTTGCTCACTGTCACCAAGCCGCCACCCGGCGCCCACGCCTGCACGCCGGCGCTCGTGCGGAAGTACAGCCGGGCGCCGCTGCCGGCCCACGCGGCCATGGTGCCCTGAGTGTTGCTGTACGCGGCTGAGCCGTCGGACACGTGGTTGACCTGGACCGGTGGAGCGGTGCTGCTCGCGCCCTTGCCCTGCGTGAAGGTCTGCTCGACGGCCACGTACTGGCCGTCGGCGGAGAAGCCGACATAGAGGTCGTCGTTGTCCGGGTTCGCACCGCGCGGCGGCACGGCGCCGAGATCGCTGAGTAGGCGGTCGCCCGCCGACGACAGAAGGTGCCACTTCATGTCCTGGTGCGAGTCGGAATCGATGTAGCTCAGATGACTGCCGTCAGGACTCCACGCGTACGCCCACGACCCGAAACCGCCATACGTCCACGCGCGGACGAGTGACGTTGCGCCCGTCGCCATGTCGAAGATGTAGAGCGCGCCGGGCGCGCCCTGGTCGGAGCTGGCGGTGACGATGTACGACAGCCGCGTTGCGCTGATGAACCTGAAGTAGCTGCCGCCGTTGAGCTTGCAGCGGTTGGCCGGGTGACCGATGTCGGTTATGTCCCGCACGATGATCCCGGCCACGTTGCGCAGGTTGACGAGCACGAGCTTGTTGCCGGCAGAAGGCGGTGCTGTGCAGGAGGCGGATACGGGTGCCACGGCGCCGGGCACCGGTGTGGGGCTCGGAAACGGAGCTCCGGAACCGGGGGTGCCAACCGCGGACGACGTCGCACTTGGAGAGTGACTGGGGCTCGGGTGCGATGCGCTGCTGCTGCTACCGCAAGCAGCCAGCATCACCGCCGCTGCCAGCCCGAGCGATCTGCGCAAGCGCATGCGAGCCGCGATTCTACTCCTGCCCTGGATGAGCCCATAGAATGCCGCTCGCCCAGTGATCGCCAATATGAAGGTCGGCGTCGTGATCCCCGCATACAACGAGGCGGCGTCGCTCGCGCGACTTCTGCCGAGGATCCCCCGCGATCTCGTGGACGAGGTAGTGGTCGTCAATGACTGTTCAACGGATCAGACCTCCGCTGCGGCACGGTCCGGCGGCGCGACGGTCATAGACAGGCAGGAGCGCGGCGGTCCCGGGCCCGCCATCCGTGACGGCCTCGACCTCTTGCGATCGCGGAAGTTCGACCTGGTCGCCGTGATGGCGTCCAACGGCAAACACGATCCGGCGCAGCTGCCGGCTCTCATCAAGCCGCTCGCCGAACAGGACCTCGACCTCTACCAGGCGTACCGGCTGAAGATCCTCGCCGACCCGCGAATCAACCTGCACCAGCCGTGGCTCGGCCGCTATGAGGTCGAGACCTATCTCTTCGCCAAGACGCTGCTTTGCGGCTACCGCTGGAAGGAGGTGCCGGTGCAGATCACGTACGCGGGCGGCAAGAAGCCCTACACGCGTGCGCGGCCGATCGTGGACTGGTGGGGCTACTTCCGGCCCGTGCTGCTGCTCAGGCTCGGGCTGAAGCGCTGACGGCTCGGCCGAGCGCGGCCGCCACTCGGCGCACGCCGTCCTCGGTGAGCTCCGGGTACATCGGCAGCGAGAGGATTCGTTTCGCCGCGGCCTCGGTGACGGGGAACGTGCCCGCAACGACGCGTGCCGCCCGGTACGCCTCCTGGAGGTGGATCGGCACGGGGTAGTGGATCCCGGTCGAGACGCCAAGAGCCGCCAGCTCGCTCTGCACTCGCTCGCGGCCGTCGACCTGCACCACGTAGAGGTGGTAGACGTGCTCGACGTCTGGCGATTCGTATGGCAGGTTCGCAGCACTGTGCTGCAGGAGCTCGCCGTACAGCGACGCGATCGTCCGGCGCGACGCGTTCCACCGGTCGAGGTGGCGCAGCTTCACTCGCAGCACCGCTGCCTGGATCGTATCGAGGCGGCGGTTCCAGGCGAGGTACACGTGGTCGTACTTCTCACGCTGGCCGTAGTTGCGCATCATGCGGATCTTCTCGGCCAGCTCCGGGTCGTTGGTCGTGAGCGCGCCGGCGTCACCGTAGGCGCCCAGGTTCTTGGCCGGGTAGAAGCTGAAGGCGCCGAACGCGCCCAGCGAGCCCGTCCGTCGCCCCTTGTAGCGCGCGCCGTGCGACTGGCAGGCGTCCTCGATCACGGGCAGCTCGTGCTGGCGGCCGATCGCGAGGATGCGGTCCATGTCCGCCGGCTGGCCGTACAGGTGGACGGCCATGATCGCCTTCGTGCGCGGAGTGATCGCCGCCTCGATGAGAGCCGGGTCGATGTTGTAGGTCTTCGGGTCGACGTCCACCCACACGGGCGTCGCGCCGGTGAAGGAGATCGCGCTCGAGCTCGCGATGAACGAGCCGGCGGGCGTGATCACCTCGTCGCCAGGGCCGATGCCCATCGCGCGCATGCCGAGCTCCAGCGCCGACATGCCCGAGTCGAGGCCGACGCAGTGTTCGGCCCCGCAGTAGTGAGCGAACTCGCTTTCGAACTCGGCCACGTCGGCGCCGAGGATGAAGTCGGTATTCGACATCACGTTGTCGATCGCGGCCTGCACCTCGGCGGCGATCGCCGCGTGCTGCGCCTTCAGGTCAACTAGGGGCACGGCCCGAGAGACCCGCGCCGGATCTTCGGCGCCCATGCGACCCATCTTCCGGCTCAGCTCCTGCGCTGCTCGCTCACGCAGTTGTCCAATGCGCTCGCTCCGCTGCTCGTCGCTTCGCCGGAATCCCCGCTGCTCGCAGCGGGAGGCGGTCCCTGGATCACCGAATCTCTCCGCGCGGGCTCTCGGCCGTACCCCCGGTAGTTTGCTTTTCTCGCCAGACATACGGCCGTTCGAAATAACCCTTGAAGCACACGAGCTGGTCGACGTCCTTGACGCGAACGGCCGGGTTGCCGGCGACCACGACGCCGGCTTCGACATTCTTGGTCACGACGCTCCCGGCCCCGATGAGCGATCCGGCGCCGATGCGAAGGCCGGGAAGGATCGTCGCGTTGGCGCCGATGCTCACGTCATCTTCCACCGTGGCGCCGAGCACGCAATCGAGGTAGCGAGGGCACATCGGGTGCGGGTCATCGGTGAACACGACGTGGGGGCCGAGAAACACCCTCGCGCCCAGGGTCACGTGCGCGAGGAAGCAGCCGCTGTGGATTCGCGTCCCGTTGCCGATGCGGTTCGCGGCCTCGAGCACCGCGTTGGTGCCGACGCTGCAGTCGTCGCCGATCAGGTTGTCCTCGCGGATGAGCGCACCGTGCCCGCTGTTGAACCGGTCGCCGATGACGGTTCCGGCATAGATGACCGTGCCCGAGCGGATCACGCCGCCGGCGCCTATCACGGTCTTCAGCTCGCCGGGCTGCCTGCCCCGCGGAATGGATCACGCCATGCCCAATCGGGACGAGGACCCGGCGCGGAGCTCGTGCTGCGCGCGTTCCAGAACTCTCACGATTGCGACGCCGTCATCAGCCGAAGCGATGGGTCGCCGGCCCGTGATGATGCAGTCGACGAAGTGCTCCAGCTGCTCGCGCAGCGGTTCGCGCTGGTCGAGTCGCGGGATGACGATGTCGCCGTCGCGCACAGCCGCCATGAACTCCGCGAATCCACCTTCGCGCGGCTGGTAGTCGGCGCCCCGGTCGTAGATGCGGAGCTTCTCAGTGGGGTGCGTGTCATCGAAGACCACCATCTTGCGGTCGCCCACGACGGTGACGCTGCGCACCTTCACCGGGTCGAGCCAGCTCACGTGCACGCTGGCGAGCACGCGGTCCGGGTAGCTGAGCGTCACGAACACTACGTCCTCGGTGTCGGGCTTGAGGTAGGCCTGACCGCGTGCGACAAGGTCGATGGGGTCGGACCCCAGCCAGTAACGGAGCATCGAGAAGTCATGCGGCGCGAGGTCCCACAGCGCGTTGACATCCTGCCGGATCGGCCCGAGCCCTGTGCGCGTGAAGTACAGATAGCGGATGTCGCCGAGGAGTCCTTCGTCGATGTAGCCCTTGATGGCGCGGACCGCTGAGTTGAAAAGGAACGTGTGCCCGACCATCAGCACGCGCCCGGTGTCCTTCTCCAGCGCCGCCAAAGCCTCGGCGTCGGCCACGGTGGAGGCGAGCGGCTTCTCGACGAGCACGTGCACGCCCGCATTCAGACAGCGTTCGACGACCTCACGGTGGGTTGACGTCGGCGTGGCGACGATGACCGCGTCGACGTCGCCGTCTCGCAGCAGCCGGGTGTAGTCGGCGTACGCCCTCGCGGCCGGATACTGGCGCTCGAAGGCGGCCAGACGGGCGGCGGCCGGCTCGGCGCAGGCCGCGAGGCGCGCGCTTCCCATGGTTCCGGCCAGGATGCGGGCGTAATGCGGCCCCCAGTGGCCGAATCCGATCAGGCCGACGCGAAGCTGCCGGGATTCCGCCATGGGATTGAAGCCCGCGGATTATGGCACAGGGGAACGGGGGTCAGATTGGAATCGGGTGCAACCAGGGGCCGTAAAGTGTTCTGAATCCGTCAGGCACAGTAGGAGACGACCATGTCCACGTACGGGTTCGACCCGGAAGAGACCACTCACTGGGAGCAGACGCGCCCCCGCAGCATCACGCCCGCACGCTGGAAGCAGTTCGAAGGCTACGCGACCGAGATCTTCGACGCCTTCGGCATGGACCTCGACACGCCCGGCACCAGGGACACGCCAACACGCTTTCTCAAGGCGCTTTTCGAGGCCACCGCGGGCTACGAGGGCGACCCCAAGCTGCTCACTGCGTTCCCGACCGAGTGCCACGGCGGACCTGACTGCAGCATCAGCCAGGTCATCGAAGGGCCGATCGAGTTCTTCTCGCTTTGCGAGCACCACGCGCTGCCGTTCCATGGCCACGCGTACATCGGCTACATCGCCCACGAGGAGATCATCGGCATCTCCAAGCTGACCCGGCTCGTGCGCGTCTACGCGCGGCGCTTCACCGTGCAGGAGAGGGTCGGTGTGCAGATCGCCGACGAGCTGGTCCGCGTGCTGAAGCCGCACGGCGTGGCCGTGCATCTCAACGCCACGCACCTGTGCACCCAGATGCGTGGCGTGCGCGAGGGCCACTCGCGCACCTGGACCTCGTACTGGCGCGGCAACTACGAGACCAACCCGCAGCTCCGGTCCGAGTTTCTCGAAGCGGTCAACCAGACCAACACCCACTGAGCACTCCCGCGCCTCTGCTCGAGGCTTTTGAGGTCCTTTACGAGGCCGAAGGCCTCCCGAGCTACCTGCTTCCGTTCGAGCTGGAGCGCATCTACGCGGGCATCGGATTCGCGCCTCTGGCCTTCTACTCGAACTTCGTCTCGTCGATCGACGGCGTGGCCGCGCTCGGCGAGGGCACATCCGCGGGCTCGGTGATCAGCGGCCGGTACCCGGCAGACCGTTTTCTGATGGCGCTGCTCCGCGCGTGCGCCGACGCCGTCGTGCTGGGTGCCGGCACGCTGCGTGCGACGCCGGGCCACCTCTGGACGCCCGCCCACGTATTCCCGCAGCAAGCCGACAGCTTCGCGGGGCTGCGCCGGTCGCTCGGCCGCAACCCGGAACCCAGCCTGGTGGTGATCTCCGCCCAGGGCGCGATCGATGCATCGCATGTCGCCATCCAGCACGGCGCTCTCATCTTCACGACGCAGCGTGGCGCCGACGCGTGCCGCCACCTGGTACCGGGGAGCTGCGAGGTCGTCGCGATGGGTGACGGGGAGGGGGTCGACGTGGCGGCCGTGATCCACGAGCTGCGCAATCGCAAACTGGGCGTGCTTCTCACCGAAGGCGGCCCCCACCTGATGGGTGAGCTGATCGACCGCAGCCTGCTGAGCGAGGCTTTCCTCACCGTCTCGCCAGTGGTGGCCGGACGGGCCGATGAGAGGCGGCTGGGCATGGTCGAAGGTACCGAGCTGCTGCCAAAACAAGGGGTCTGGTCGCGCCTGTTGAGCGCCCGGCGCCATGGTGACTACCTCTTCCTGCGCTACGGCCTCCGAGCGTGACCGGCCATTAAGTTCATGGTTGTCCACAGGCGGCGGTGGCGGTGTAGGCTCTTCTCTCCCACATGAGAGCTCTGCCCCGCGAAGGCGAAGAGCAGGTCGACGCCGCCAACGGCCACGACGCGCTCGATTCCGTCCGCTCGTGGCTCGCGAGCGGCGCCCAGCTGGTCGACCGGAG
>WNFF01005393.1_pt1 | contig 10448 bp, 8 predicted proteins | sample 5400441 | NCBI WGS metagenome assembly WNFF01 (sample SAMN13153345, study PRJNA577476) | soil metagenome | isolation source: 120 cm saprolite under Douglas fir tree site 2 hole 3 replicate 1 | place: USA:California | collected 2015-04-18
TTACGGCACCAGTAACTTTAGTACGTGAGACCGCCGTGTATCTTCAGTAACTTACCGATTCAACATCCGGCAAGGATCGCTAAAAATCAGGTGAATCGCGTACATGCAGGACAAATTTAGGACAATAGCGGCGCTCGCAGAAACGGTACTTTAGTTTTCTTGGTGGGTGAACCGCATGCGCATTTCTGAGATTTACCTCGCGCCTCACAGGATTTGCAATACCCCTTTCCAAAATATGTGCGCACTGACTTTACAATTAGCTGGAGGTATTCACCTACGAAGAGAAGGAGTTGCCAATGTTTGATTCCAGGAAGATTCTGCTTGTCGTCTGCTGCACTGCCGCGTTTGTGGCGACCCTGCAAGCGCAAGATCCGGGGTGCCATTTTACCGGAAACAGCGCGTGTGGCGGTGACAGTCGCGTTCCGTGCGCTCCGCATGAACGCCTCTACGCGGAGCAATGTTTAAATGGCCCAGCCCAGAGCAAGTGCTTTGTCGACAACTACTGCGCTTCCATCAATAGAGGACGAGTCAACATCGGAGGCCAGGCGTGGTCGGGGGGTTACAGCTTCAAACAGCTTGGTGATTCGCTCACGGTCACAGGCGGCTCGGCGGGGCCTGGAAGCGGCCGGTTCATTGGACCATACACGATCAGTATCAGCTGGAGTGGCGCGTCAGCATATACCGGCAGGATCAGTGTCCAGAACAACGTCGCAAATCGGATTCAGTGGGATCGCCCTCCCCTCGGCACCTGGACTCGCTGAAGGTGCTGTGAGTCTGTCGCTTGGGAAAGTACTCGATGGGGGTTGAAGTCCCCGTGTACCAGATGTGTAACTTGTCGCATAGGACCCGCCTGGCTCAGACCCTCATCCGATACCCTTCAGGCTTATAATGAAGCACTTGCGCCCGGTCATTCATCTATGACTGTTTGAGGCTCAACCGGGCCGGCTGGAACTTGGCTACTCCCAATTCAACCCGCAACAAGGAAACACCCAGCCGGAAGAAAATGATCGTCCTGCTGGCGATCGGAATCTTTGTCCTTTTTGGGATTCTGCTTTCCCAGTCTTCGTTCGATCTACCATTTCTCAATCCTGACACCAACCAGCAGCTCCTGTTCTTTGCGGCGCTCTCCGCGGTCATTTTTCTCTTGTTCGTAGCGCTCACTTTCGTGCTGGCGCGCAATCTGCTGAAGCTGTTTGCCGAACGCAGGCTGGGAGTTCTTGGATCCAAATTTCGCACCCGGCTGGTGGTGGGAGGCTTGCTGCTCTCGTTCCTGCCCGTCATCATGATGTTCTTTTTCGCGTATGGGTTGATGAATCGCTCGATCGACAAATGGTTTTCCCGTCCGGTTGAGGAAGTGCGCGAAGACACCGCAGCCATGGCCTCTCTGCTCTCCCGCTATCTAGCCCAGAACGCGCGGGCCGAGGCGGAGTCCATCGCGGCGTTGCCCGAAACCCAGCGGGCTTTTGCCGGTCATAGTTTCTCTACGGTCATAAGCGAATTCCGCCGGCATGAGCCCACCTTGCAGGGCGGATTTGCAGTGGCGATTGAGGATGGAAACGCGCAGGCCAGTTTCGCCGCGCCGGCATCCTGGCCGCTTCTGAAAGCGAAAATTCCATTAGAGCGGCTGACCGCCGATACCATCGTGCATCTGAACTGGGAACAGACCGACTACATTGTGGGCGGCGCCAGCGTGAACAACCGCGGTTTGATCCTGGTGGGCATGCCTTTGCCCCAGAAACTCTCTGAAACCGTGAAGTCGCTGGACGCCAGCCAGCGACGTTATCTCGAACTCAGCCGCGAGCGCAAACTGCTTCGCCGCACTTACATGGGACTGTTGCTACTGCTCACAGTGCTGGTGCTATTTTCCACCACCTGGCTGGCCCTTTATCTCGCCAAACTGGTGACCCGGCCGATGGTGGCGCTGGCCGAGGCCACGCAGGAAATTTCGCGCGGCCGGCTCGACTACCGCGTTGAGGTGAGTGCTGCGGATGAAATCGGCGACCTGGTGCGCTCTTTCAACCGCATGGCGGAAGAGTTGGAAACCAGCCGCCGCCAGATTGAAGCTTCCAGCCACGACCTGGGCGCCGCCAACATCGCGCTGGAACAGCGCCGCCGGCATATTGAAACCATCCTGGAAAGCATCCCCACGGGCGTGCTCTCTCTGGACGCGGGGCGACGCATTACCCACGTAAACCAGGCGCTGCTGCGTATGTTCAACCCCTCTGGCGAGTCTGCGACCCCGAACGTGGCCATCGGTGCCGCGTTGCGCGACGTATTTCCTCACGAAGTTCTGGAGGATCTGGAGCCGCTGCTCCGACGCGCGGACCGCATGGGCACGACCACAACTCAACTCGAAGTGTCGTTGCATCCCTCTCCCTTCAACGCTGCGGTTACGGTGGCCACGCTTCACCACGGTGGACAGGGGCTGGGCTACGTTCTGGTGTTCGAAGACTTATCCGACCTGCTGAAGGCCCAGAAGCAGACCGCGTGGCGTGAGGTAGCCCGGCGGGTCGCTCACGAAATCAAGAATCCGTTGACACCTATCGCGCTTTCCGCCGAGCGTATCCGCCGGCATCTCGATCGCGGTTCTCCTCCTGACGCCGCTTCGCTGAAAGTTCTTCATAGCTGCTCGGAAACGATTGGCGGAGCGGTGGAAACATTGCGCACGCTGGTCGATGAATTCTCGACTCTGGCCCGCTTTCCCGCGGCGCAGCCTGCTCCCGCGAACATCAACTCCATCGTTGAAAATACTCTGGCCCTGTTCAACGGGCGGCTGGACAGCATTCATGTGCAGACATTCCTGGCTGTCGATCTTCCCAAAGTCATGGCTGATTCCGAGGCCATCAAACGCGCGCTGGCCAACCTTGTAGACAATGCAGCCGAGGCCATGCACGGCGCCCTGGTTCGCGAAATTCAGATCTCCACGTCGCTGGTGGCCAGCCGGGACGCCGTCGAAATCACCGTAGCCGACACTGGCCACGGCGTTACCCAGGAGTTGAAAGAACGCCTTTTCCTGCCGTACTTTTCCACCAAGAAGCGCGGAACTGGACTGGGCCTGGCTATCGTCAGTCGCATCATTGAAGATCACCACGGCTCTATTCGGGTCGAAGAAAACGAACCTGTGGGAACACGGTTCGTAGTGGAATTGCCCGTTGCCGCTGAAGCGATTCCCGCTCCCGCCATTCGCCAGCATGCATAACATTCTCATCGTGGACGACGAGTCCGGCATTCAACAATCGCTCAAGGGCGTGCTGGAAGATGAAGGCTACAAGGTCTCGGTCGCAGACAGTGGCGAAGCGTGCCTTGAGGCGCTGCGTAAACGCGCCTTTGATGTGGTGCTGCTCGATGTCTGGCTCCCTGGAATGGATGGCCTCGAAACTCTGCCGAAGATCAGGGAACTGGAAAATGCTCCCGAGGTCATCATGATCTCCGGCCACGGAACCATCGAAACCGCCGTACGCGCCACCAAGCTCGGGGCCTACGATTTCCTGGAAAAACCGCTCTCCATCGACAAGACGCTCATTCTTGTAAAACATGCGATTGATGCCAGACAGATGCGCCAGGAGAACCGGGAACTCAAGAAGCAGCTTACCCCGCGCAGCGTGATCGTGGGGGAAAGCGTTCCCATGAAGGCCTTGCGCCAGCAAATCCAACTGATGGCGCCGACCAACGGCCGGGTTCTGATTTATGGCGAGTCAGGCACCGGGAAGGAACTGGTGGCCCACGCCATCCACGCTCAAAGCCTGCGCAAGAACGAGATGTTTGTGGAACTGAACTGTGCCGCTATCCCGGAGGATCTGATCGAGAGCGAACTATTCGGTCACCACAAAGGATCGTTTCCCGCTGCGACCGCTGACAAGGAGGGGAAATTCCATCGGGCAAACGGGGGGACGCTCTTTCTGGATGAAATCGGTGACATGAGCCTGAAGACTCAGTCCAAGGTTTTGCGCACTCTCGACGAGCAGCGATTCACGCCGGTGGGTAGTGACGAACCGGTCACGGTGGACGCCCGCCTCATTGCTTCGACAAACAAGGATCTGGACGAAGAAATCTCCCGGGGCAACTTTCGTGAAGATTTGTTCTATCGTCTCAACGTGATCCCCTTTTCCGTCCCTCCGCTGCGCGAGCGTCAAGAGGACGTCCCCTTGCTGGCGAGACACTTTCTGAAGGATTTTTCCGCCACTTACGGGCGCCGGCCGCGCGAAATCACCGACGATGCCATCGAGACCTTGATGCGCTACTCCTGGCCGGGTAACGTGCGCGAATTGCGCAACGTGATTGAACGGATTGTCATCATGAATCCGACCACAACCCGCTTCGACCGCAAGCATCTGCCACCGCTGGTCCACCGCGATGGCAGCCGCCGCTCCATCGGGAGCGAATTTTCCACCCTGCACCAGGCCCGCGCTGCTTACGAACGCGACTACATCTTGAAGAAGCTTGACGACAACCATGGCAACATCAGCCGCACCGCGGAGGTGCTTGGTCTGGAGCGTAGTCATTTGTACCGGAAGATGAAAACACTGGGAATTGCCGTGAAGGAATAACCCGGCAGGTCTAAGGGTTGGCTGTGGTTAGCGTTTGATCATGTGGATTTCGGTGCCGTTTTTGAGGAACTTCACCTCATCCATCAATTGATTGATCAGAAAGATTCCGCGGCCGTGATCAGAATAGACGCTTTCGCCGCGCAACGGGTTGGGGATGTCTCCCGGGTCAAACCCCTTGCCGGGATCGCGAACCACGATCAAAATGCTCTGATCCTCGTTAGCGACCACGTCGCACTCGACAATCATTGAAGGGTCGCCCTTGGCGCCGTGCACCACGGCGTTGGCCAGCGCTTCGGTCAACGCCAGCTCGATAGCATCGTGCTTCTCAGACTCGCAATGGATCTGCCGCACTAGTTCCATCACGCTCTGGACGACTGGATCCACCGCGTCCCGATCCGCTGCCAGCGTTACTTTCAGCTTGAGCTTTGATTTTCCGGCTTCAAAATTGTGGACTTCGGGATTGTCGGTCATAGCCTGCTTTCTTGGATGGTCTGGATACGCTCCGGGATTCTATAAGGAAAGCCGCTTTACACCAAAGTAACACCGGTTCATGACTTGCCGCTCCCGGCCAAACTCTCCAGCTGCCGCCGCCAATCCAGCTCTTCTACGAACTCGCTGGATTCCCGCCAGTTGCCGCGCACTTTAACGAAGAGCTCTAGAAACACTCGCTTACCCAGCATATCCTCGATCTGCAGCCGGGCCGCTGTACCAATCTTCTTGAGCATCTGGCCGCCCTTGCCCACCAAAATTCCCTTTTGCCCGTCCCGTTCGCAGAAGATCGCCGCCGCGATGCGAGTCAGTCTGGTTTTTTCCTCGAACTGCTCGATCACAACCGTGGTCGCGTACGGAACCTCTTCGCTCGTCTCCACAAGAACCTGTTCGCGGATGATCTCGGCCACCATGAATCGGACGGGCTGGTCGGTGATCTGGTCCTCGGGAAAATAGCGCGGCCCTTCGGGTAGAAAGCGGATCAATTTTTCCAGGAGCACATCGAGGCCCTCGCGCTTGCGAGCCGAGAGAGGGATGATTTCCCGGAAGTCGTGGAGTTTCCGGTATTCATCGATGATCGGCAGCAGTTTGTCTTTCGTGCCTCGGAGCAGGTCGATCTTGTTGAGCAGAAGGAACACCGGAGTGTTGGACTTCTTCGCCATCTCAAGCACGGAGTGGTCCGACTGCGCGAATCTTCGCGTGACGTCAACGATCAGCAGAACCAGTTCGCAGCCATCCAACGCTTCGCGCACTTCCGCCATCATCTTCCGCCCGAGGGAGGTGTCGGGACGGTGGACTCCCGGCGTGTCGATGAGAACAACCTGCCCGCCCGGCCTGCCCTTTTGCTTGGGCACGTGGAGGATGCCGAGGATGCGGTTGCGCGTCGTCTGCGGCTTGGGACTGATAATGGCGACCTTCTCGCCAACCAGCGCATTAAGCAGCGTGGATTTACCGGCGTTAGGCCGGCCCAGGATACAGACGAATCCGGAATGAAAGGGCATGAGATGAACACGTGGGGACGGCCGCCCTCGGCCGTCCGAGCCCAGCAAAGCTGGGCAGTTTTGAAACTTGCAAAGACCTGTGCGGGCGAGAGCCTGGCCTGAGCGAAGTCGAAGGGGCACCCGCGCCACACAAGCAATGACTATATCAGTTTCATCTGGGTTGGCTTGGCCAGTGAGATTCTTACCCGCTCCACTCGCCGCTCGGTGGCATCCAGCACTTCGAAGCGGAGACCCTCTTCTTCCACCACTTCGCCGCGATGGGGGATACGTCCCGCCAGTTCGCTCACCAGCCCTGCTACCGTGGCCGACTCTTTCCCTTCCGGCCGGACGCCGAACATTTCGCCAAGGCGGTCGACATCCATGTTGCCGGGCACGATGTACGAGTTGTCGGTCTCACGGATCACTTCCATCTTCTCGTGTTCATCGCGAATTTCCCCGACGATTTCTTCCACCAGATCTTCGATCGTGACCAGGCCCGCCACTCCTCCGTATTCATCCACCACGATGGCCATGCGGATATTGTTTTTCTGCATTTCCCGCAGCAGATCGCTGCCCAACTTGCTTTCGGGCACGAAATAGACGTCGCGCCGCATCAAGCTGTCGACAGTGCGTATGCGAGCTTCGGTGTCGGGCACTTGCAGCACATCCTGCGCATAGACGATGCCGACGATGTTGTGAATCGTACCTTCGAAAACCGGCACCCGTGAGAAAGGCTTGTTCTTCAGCAGCTCGATGAACTGCTCGACCGTTGTGTTGGTGGGGACAGCCACAATTTCCGGACGCGGCTTCATGGCCTCGCGAACCGTCTTCTCGCCAAATTCGACGACCGACTGGATCAAGTCGCGATTGCTCTCGTGCAGAATGCCTTCCTCCTGACCGGCTTCGATGAGCGCATCCACCGCTTCCGCCTGGGTTTCGGGGACTTCGTCCGAATGCTCTTTGGTGAGAGCCGTCACAGATTTCAAGAAACCCAGCACCAGAGTCACGGGCAGGGTGATGTAAATCAATATTTTCAGCAGCAGCACCCAGCGCGCCAGCCACTCGCCGTCGGTTCGCGAAAAGAAGAGGAAGGGCAGAAAGCGGTTAAACAAAATGATGATGAGAACCAGACTGAGGGTGGCCTGCAGGATTTCGTACACGCTCCAGGCGCGGTCGCGGAAGACGGCGAAACCCACCAGCATGGCGATGGCGGCGGTGATGATCTGAGTCAGCACCGCCATGGAGAGCGCGGCGCGCGCCCGACTGACGCCGAGCTTGGGCTCAATGATCTGCTCGAAAGTGGCTATGTTCTCCTGGAACTCGCGCGAAAGGAATTTGCCGATCTCGGTGTAGACGCGGTCCACGTAGGAAACCAGGGTTAGCAGGCAAAACATCACAAGCAGCGCAGCTGCGATGGCGTAGTTCATCGTGTCCGTGCCGGTGTGGCAGCCATCGCTGGTGTGGCGCGGGCGCTCCCGCCCGCGGCCTTTCCCCGCGCGCTCCCCAAATGACCGTCGCCCTTCTGCATTCGATTCCCAGCCCGCCCATTCCTCTCAATCAGTCCCACAGGCAGCCCCAACGCCTTCCGCAGTTTCGCTTCCTTGTCCGCCATCACTCCATGGTCGCTCTCATGATCGTATCCGGCGAGATGAAGTACTCCATGCAGGACCAGAATCTTGATTTCGTGTGCCTCCGAATGGCCCAGCCCTCGTGCGTTCTGTTTGGCGATCTCGGCCGAAATCGCTATATCGCCAGCCAAAGCGTCCACAAAAACCGACTCAGGCACAAATGAGAGCACGTCGGTGGGCTGGTCCTTTCCGCGAAAGCGGCGGTTGAGCGCGCGCAACTCGCGGCTGCCAGTGATCAGGACGTTGACCACGCCCCTCAGCTTGACCACACGACTGGCCCGCGCCACAAAGTTTGCCAGCGCTGTGTCGCTCAATCCTGCCACGTGTTTGCGAAATATAACCAGGCTTTCCTTTGCTCTTTGCGCTCTTCGCGGTCTTTCTTAGCGTCCTTCGCGGTTAAAATCTCTTTCTCGACCCAAAAAACAAAGAGGAGGGCCGGAATCCAGCCCTCCCGTTCAATCTTACCCGCTCTATTCGCTGGTTTCTACTTCCGAAGTCAGCCCACCGTTCTTATCGCCGCCGTTCTTGATCACCGGCGCTGACTCCGTCCCATTTGCCTTGCCATTCGCATGGGAGTCGGGAGGCGAAACTTCCCCTTCCACTCGGGCCTTGTGTTCATCGTACGCGCGGATGATGCGCTGCACCAGGTGGTGCCGCACCACATCAGTATCGTCAAAGTAAGCAAACGTCAGTCCCTCAACATGCTTGAGCACGTCAGCCGCCTCGAGCAGACCGCTGCGCTTCGCATTCGGCAAATCAATCTGGGTGACATCGCCCGTGATAACCGCCTTAGAGTTGAATCCCAGCCGGGTAACGAACATCTTCATCTGCTCGGAAGTTGTGTTCTGGGCCTCGTCGAGGATCACGAACGAATCATTCAGCGTGCGCCCGCGCATGAATGCGATCGGCGCGATCTCGATCACGCTTTTCTCCAGATACCGGTCCACTTTCTCCGGCTCCAGCATGTCGTAAAGGGCGTCGTACAAAGGACGCAGGTAGGGATCGATTTTGTCCTGCAAGGTCCCCGGCAGAAACCCCAGGCGCTCGCCCGCTTCGACTGCGGGACGCGCCAGAATAATCCGGTTCACGCGCTTAGCCAGCAATGCAGAGATGGCCATCGCCACGGCCAGGTAGGTCTTGCCGGTTCCCGCCGGCCCGATCCCGAACACCATGTCGTGATTTTCGATGGCTTCAATATAACGACGCTGGTTAACGCTCTTCGGCTGCACCGTGCGGCGGCCAAACGATCGCTGCCGACCGGCCTCGGCCAGCCCGCGCAGAGTGGTTTTGGGGTCGGCTAACAGGACGCGCAGCATGCTGCCCAGGTCGCCATTGTTGAAGGTGTGTCCGGAACGCTGCAGATGGTCGTAATCGGCAAAGACTTGCTCGGCTCGGGCAACGTCACGCGCCGCACCTTCCAGGTCGATGGAATCGGATCGCAGGTCGATATTGATATTCAGGCCGTCTTCCAGCAAGCGCAGATTCTCATCCCGCGTGCCGAACAGGGTCTCGATGTTGGGGCTGATTTCAATGCTCTTCTTCATTTAGCGTCTGGCGCTCTTCCTCCCTAGCTTTGGGCGTTTCAGTTGCCTGTGTGGGGACCGATCTTTTACACGTCCGGTTCGGCAGGATGGCCAGGCACACTCCTGGCCTCTTGCGGACAAACCATTCTTATCTCTGGAGGTGGAACCAGCCGAGGGTGCGCGCCCCGAGGTGCAGGCAACTACCATTACGTAAAGGTTACCCCTGCTCAAGGACCGGAGTCAATGGCGTTGAATTCGATGTGGGCGCGAGCGTCTCGCTCGTGCCCCCGACGACCAATCGTATGAACCTAACAATACCAGCCAGATGCGGATCCCCGGCAATTGCAGCCCGTCCCAAGTCCAGATATCATCCACGGCACAATGAGATTGACATACGGTTTCCTGCTCGTGATGTTTACCGCCTTTGCCTGCGCTCAGGCTCCCTCCCGCTCCGGTGAAGTTGATGCCATCTACCCTGACGCCCGGACGCTCTATCTTGATATGCACCAGAATCCTGAACTCTCATCGCATGAAACCCAAACCGCGGCGAAGCTGGCCGGACGGCTTCGTGATCTCGGCTATACGGTCACAGAACATGTGGGTGGAACTGGAATCGTTGCCATCCTAAAGAATGGCGCGGGTGCAACCGTCATGCTTCGCACCGAGCTCGATGGCCTTCCGGTAGAGGAAAAAACAGGCCTTCCTTACGCCAGCAAAGTCCGCACCAAGGACGATTCCGGACGCGATGTTGGCGTCATGCATGCCTGCGGACATGACGTACACATGGCATCGCTGTTCGGAACTGCGGCCATCATGGCCCACAGCAAAGACACCTGGCACGGAACTCTTATTTTGATTGGCCAGCCCGCCGAGGAAACTATCAGCGGCGCCAAACGAATGATCGAAGACGGCCTCATGACACGCTTTCCCAAGCCGGACGTGGCCCTGGCTCTACATGTGGGCAACCAGCTTCCTGCGGGAAAGGTTGGGGTTGGTCCGGGCTACCGATTTTCAAACGCCGATTCCCTGCGCATCACGATCTATGGAAAGGGCGGCCATGGCTCCATGCCCAACAGCACCATTGACCCGATAGTCATCGCCGCGCGCACCGTGATAGCGCTACAGACAATCGTCTCCCGAGAAGTGAAGCCTGGAGAAGTAGCGGTCGTCACGATCGGATACATGCAAGCCGGTACCAAAAACAACATTATCCCTGATCAGGCTGAGCTCGGACTTACCGTGCGCAGCTATAAACCTGAAGTTCGCAAACAGGTGCTCGCT
>WNFF01006064.1_pt1 | contig 10446 bp, 12 predicted proteins | sample 5400441 | NCBI WGS metagenome assembly WNFF01 (sample SAMN13153345, study PRJNA577476) | soil metagenome | isolation source: 120 cm saprolite under Douglas fir tree site 2 hole 3 replicate 1 | place: USA:California | collected 2015-04-18
GATCTCACGGGCGTCGACAGCATTTCCTCGCCGCGGCGCGCCGAGCTGACGCCCTATACCGTTACCAAGAACGTGTCGGTGCCACGCGCGGGCGGCTTCGGCCGCTCGCAGCGTCTGTCGGCTGGGGCCGACTTGAAATACGGCGTGGCCTCGAACCTCACGCTCAACGCCACCATCAACCCCGACTTCGGTCAAGTCGAGGCGGATCCCTCGGTGCTGAACCTGAGCACGTTCGAGACGTTCTACCAGGAGAAGCGCCCGTTTTTCGTAGAGGGTGCGGGCCTGTTCCGCGCCGACGTGGATTGCAACCAGGTGAACTGCAACGGCGAGGAGTTGTTTTACTCGCGGCGGATCGGCCGGGCCCCCCAGCTGGACGAAACGGCCCCGGCCGCAACGATCGACGCCGCGACGAAACTCACCGGACGGACGAGCGGCGGCCTCACACTCGCCGCCCTCGATGCCGTCACCGCGCGAGCGACGAACGCTGTCGGGCAGACGATCGAGCCGACCACAAACTACGGCGTTTTCCACCTGTCGCAGGACTTGGACCACGGCAACGCCGGCGTGGGCGCCATCCTCACCACCGTCAACCGATCGCTCGACGCCGCGACCGGCCCGATCTTACGCAACAACGCAGCGGGAATTACGAGGTATCGGGGTGGCTCGACGCGTCGCGGGTCGCGGGGTCGCGACAAGCGATCGCGCTGGCAGAGACGTCCCTGGTGCACAACTTCCAACGGCCCGACGGCAATCTGGGCTTCGACTCGACGCGCACGATGCTGTCGGGCGATGCGGAGTTCGTGCGCTTCGCGAAGATCGGCGGCGCGCGTACCAATTTCGAGACCAGCTATCAGCGGGTCTCACCGGGGTTCGAGGCGAACGACCTCGGTTATCTGCAGCGCGCGGACAAGCAGGACTGGAGCACTTGGTTCGGCTTGTTCTGGAAGAAGCCGAGCCGCTGGTACACCAGCGCGCAGTGGAACTTCAACTGGTGGCAGTATTGGAACGCGGCGTGGCTACCGGCGGAGCGCGCTGCCAACACTAACGCGCACGTGCAGCTGCGGAACCACTGGTGGGTGCATCTCGGGGGCACGCTCGGCCAGCTGGGTACGACGTACTGCGATCAATGCGCGCGAGGCGGCCCGGCGCTGCGCCAAGACCCCTACATTGGGCCGTGGTTCGGATTGGACGGCGACGAGCGACGGGTGATCGTGCCCCATCTGTTCGTGAACCTGTTTAAGGGCCACGTGGGACATTCGCGCAGCGTCAGTGTGAGCCCGTCCGCCAGCCTGCGACTCTCGTCGCGCCTGCAGCCGACGGTCGGCGTGAACCTCTCTCACAGTGTGGCCAGCGATCAGTGGTACGGGAATTTCACGGACATCTCCGCCGTGACACACTACACTTTCGCCCATCTCAACCAGAAGACAGCCAGCGTGCAGGTCAGCGTCGATTACACCGCGAGCCCGACGCTCACCGTGCAGCTGTATGCGGAGCCGTTCGTGTCCAAAGGGACGTACTCCAACGTGCGCGAGCTCTCGAGCACGCCGCGCGCCGCCTCCCGCGATGCCCGGTTCGTGCCCTACGACACGACCGGCACCGGTGCGATCGTCGGGTTCAACTTCAAGCAGTTCCGATCCAATCTCGTGGTGCGTTGGGAATACCGTCCCGGTTCGACGATCTATCTGGTCTGGACCCAGGGGCGGAACGCGTTTGCCACGGCGGCGGGCACGAACACCTTCGGGGGAGACGTATCTGACCTCTTCCAGCTGCACCCGGACAACACGTTCCTGATCAAGGCCTCGTACTGGCTGGATTGGTAGTACCGGATCGGATGGCGTGTTGCTAATTTAGGGCCGCACCACCCCGCCCACCGTAGCTCAGGGGTAGAGCTCTCGATTCGTAATCTCGCACGGCCAGCGCCAGTCAGCGCTGGCCGTTGTGGTTCAGCGGATCGCGCTGGTGTGTGTCGCCGCCTGCGACGGCGGGCGACGATCCGATTGGCACCACGGTTGGCACCGCGATGGATTGCCGTTTCAGAGGCCACTACGGAGTATTCGTGGGATGACGATCGAGATTCTTCGCCGAGCGACGAGCCGGGCGCGCCTCTCCACTCTTGCCGAGGCGCAGTTCGGCGACATGGTCAAGGCCGTGGTCGACTTGGAACGGCGTGTGATGGCCATTGGCGGCGAGCTGCATTCCGACGAGGAAGCGGCGTTGATCGAGGACGGCTCGTCGCAGGCGAACCTCTGGGGCGTCAATCTGTATCCTGCCGAGCAGGGCGAGGCCTGGATCGAGTTCGATTCGATGATCAACGTCCGTCCCTCGCAAGGGAACCGGTCGCGGAATGTGGAAGATCCCGTCCTGCAGGATCGCATCCGTCAGGTCGTCACGGCGCTGGTAGAGGGTTAGGGCAGCCATGACCGGACACGCAACACTCGCCACCGGCCGCTGGAGCACGCTCACGCTTGCCGAGCAGTTGGCGAACGTGGGCAGCGAGGTCGAGCGGACGATCGCTGCGTGGGAGGCGCGTCGAACCGATCGGTTTGACAAGGCCCTCGCGCGGGCCTTGGAGCTGTTCGACCTGACGGCCGGGGATGATCGCTGGCGTGGGCATCGTCGGCGAGAGATTTTGCGTGCGCGGGAGGAGTTCTGTCGGCTGTTCTTCGAGGCTGACCCGCCAGCGGGCGCTGCGCGCTCCCTCAGAGCCTACTTCCTGGGCTTCGCGGTGCTGGCGCGTCGACGGCTTGCCTAAGCGCCAGCCGAGGCCGTGTAGTACCGGATCGGAGTGCGCCGCGCTAATTTAGGGGCGCACCACCACGCCACCGTAGCTCAGTGGTAGAGCTCTCGATTCGTAATCCCGTATGGCCAGCGCACGCCAGCGCTGGCCGTTGTGTTTTCAAGGACTTGCGTGATTGGACCGCTGGCCAGCGCTGGTGAGAGGCGAAAGTCTGGCACCACCGTTGACACCGCGCTGGTTGCGATTTCCCTACCAGGGATTTGACCGCGTGCCGCGAGTGACCTCTGACCCGCGCCGCGAGCGTCTCACTGAACGCCAGGTGTTCCTCCGACCGCAGCCCTGCGCCGATGGATCAGGCCGAGCACCACGCCGAACAACGTGTACTGCACGAACGCGACGCTTCCCTCCACCGCGATCCACGACGCTATCGAAGGAATGGCGTACTTGCCCGCCTCGCCCAGGACGATGTACGACGCGAGAAAACCGCCGAGCGCCCAAGAGAACCTGACGCCGTCCCACACCGAGTCGCCACCGCGCTGGAACGCGGGGAAGAGCAGGGCGAAGATGACGCCCTGGATCAGCATCGACCCGAGTCCCATCGCGATGACCGGCTCGGCGCGCATGATGGGGATCGCCGCGTAGTGGGCGGCGAAGACGGCGAAATGCGAAGCGCCCTGGACGCCGAACGTGGCTGCCACGTAGGCGAGGACGGTCAGACCGATGGTGCCGGGCTTGCGGGCTTCCATGGTGCTCTCTCCGTAGCTTTTGTGATGCAAATAACATATCATCAGACTTGCATCATGCAAGTCACGCGAGGTCAGGGGGAGGGAGCATCTGGTGAAGCGCACCACTCGGCGGTCGGACTGCCCGATCAACTTCGCCCTGCAGATGTTTGGGGATGCTTGGAGTCTGCTCGTGATGCGGGATCTAATGTTCACCGACCGCAGGACCTACACCGACTTCCTGGGCGCCGAAGAGCGCATCGCCACGAACATCCTCGCCACCCGACTCAAACAGCTTCAGGCTCAGGGTCTGATCCGGAGGCGAGGGACCGGCCGCGGCGCGACCTACGGGTTGACGGAGAAGGGGCTCAACCTGCTGCCGGCGATGCTCGAGCTCATCTCCTGGAGCGCCCGGTACGATCCTCGCACTGCCGCGCCGCCCGATTTCGTAGCCCGGATTCGACGAGACCGGGACGCCGTGACAACCGAGCTGCGAAAGACCCTGAGGCACGGATATGGCCTCGACTGAGCTGGCGACCCGCACGTTGGCACGATCACTGTCAGCAGGTACAGACGCCGCGATCGTGATGCTCGAGAATCTGCACAAGCATATGGAGCACGAGCCCGATCGCCCGCACTGGGAGCGGGTCTTGGCAGCGGCGCGCGAGGTTGGGCCGGCGCTGTTCATGTCGCTCCTCATCATCACGATTTCCTTTGTCCCCGTGTTCACGCTCGAAGATCAGGAGGCCGCCTGTTCCGGCCGTTGGCGCTGACGGGAGCGAGCGTGATGAAGCGGATCGCGGCACCGATGGTGGGGGGAATGGTCACGTCCGCCGTGCTGACGCTTGTCGTGATCCCGGTGCTGTACTTTCTGTGGCGGCGGTGGGCGCTCAGCGCCTAGCATGGACCGTCTCGGGTTGCTGCGTCAAGGCGGTCTAGTGTGCGTGGCACCGTGATGGCTGTAGTTCCGGATGCCGAATCGCGGGAGGCTGAGTTTGATGGAAGACCATCACCACCATGAACACCCACGGGCTTCGGCACCTGTCGATGCGCCGGCCCCGCACCAGCACGCTCCCGATGCGCACGCGGGTCACGGCGCGCACATGGTGCAGGACATGCTGCGGCGCTTCATCGGGTCGGCGATCCTCACCGTACCGATCGTCACCTACTCGCCGCTTGGCACCTCGCTCTTTGGCCGTCAGCTCGCGCCGCCACTTGGGCTGTCGCCAGGGCTCCTGGGTTTCGTCCTGACGTCGATCGTCGTCGGGTGGGGTGGCTGGCCATTCGTGTCGTCCGCGGCGCGCTCGCTGCGACAGGGCGAACTCACGATGATGACCCTGATCGCGACCGGCATCCTCGTGAGCTACGTGTACTCGGCCGCAGTCACGTTCGGGTTGCCGGGCGAGCCGTTCTACGACGCCGCGGCGATGCTGACGGCCTTCAGCCTCCTCGGCCACTGGCTGGAGATGCGGAGCCGCTTCGCCACCGGCCGAGCGGTCGAAGCACTGCTCAACCTCGCCCCGCCCACCGCGCGACGGGTGCGGGATGGGCACGAGGAGGAGGTGAGGCTCGAAGTCGTCACAGCGGACGACGTCCTTGCGGTTCGGCCGGGCGATACCATCCCGGTAGACGGCGTCGTGATCGAGGGCTCGAGCTACGTTGACGAATCGATGCTCACAGGAGAGCCGGTGCCGGTGGCCAAGGGGCCGGGCGACGGGGTCGTGGGCGGGACGCGAAACCAACAGGGAGCCTTCCAGTTCCGCGCGACCAAAGTCGGAGCTGATACGGCCCTGGCTCGCATCGTCGCCATGGTCCGGGACGCACAGTCCTCGAAAGCGCCGGCGCAGCGCCTGGCGGACCTCGCCGGTAAGTATCTGGTCGTCGTCGCGCTCGGCGCTGGAGTGTTCACGTTTGCCGCCTGGCTGTTCTTCGGGCACCAAGGCGTGACGTTCGCCCTTTCGGCGGCGGTCGCGGCCATCGTCATCGCATGTCCGGATGCCCTGGCTCTTGCGACCCCGACGGCAATCACGGTTGGCGTGGGGCGGGCAGCGCGCGCCGGCGTGCTCTTTCGGAACGCCACGGTACTCGAGGCGGCCGCCCGGGTGGATACAGTCGTGTTCGACAAGACCGGCACGCTCACCGAGGGCCGGCCGTCAGTCACGGATGTCATTCCCGCGGGAGGCGTGGAAGAAGGAGAGATACTCCGGCTCGCCGCTGCAGCCGATGCGCAGTCGGAGCACCCACTCGCTACGGCCGTCGTCGAGGCTGCCAAGAAACGAGCGCTGGCGGTCGATGCCTCCTCCCATTTCGAAGCCGTCCCGGGCCACGGTGTACAGGCGACCGTGGGTGGTCGCACCATACTGGTGGGGAATCGCAAGCTGCTTCAGCGCAACGGCGTCACGCCGGGGCTGGACCGCGAGGCCGAGAGGCTGCGAGCGGACGCCAAGACGGCACTCTATGTGGCGGCGGATGGCCGGACGCTCGGTCTCATCGCCGTCGCCGATCGGATTCGTGCAAACGCGAAAGCCGCGGTGGCGGCGCTCCACGACCTCGGTATCCGCGTCCTGCTGCTCACGGGGGACAGCCGGGCCACGGCCGAAGCAGTGGCTCGCGCTCTCGGGATCGACGACATCCGGGCAGAGGTGCTCCCGGGCGACAAAGCGGCGGAGGTCAAGCGACTCGAAGGGCAGGGTCGCCGCCTCGCTATGGTAGGGGACGGCGTGAACGACGCACCGGCGCTGGCGGCGGCGACGGTCGGCATCGCGATCGGCGCAGGAACGGACGTTGCGATCGAGACAGCCGGCATCATTCTAATGAAGGACGACCCGGCCGACGTTCCCGCCGCGCTCGTTCTCGCCCGCCGTGTGCATCGCAAGATCAAGCAGAATCTCTTCTGGGCTGCGATCTACAACGTCATCGCGATCCCGCTCGCTGCCGGCGTATTGTATCCGTCGCTGGGGATCCTACTCAAGCCGGCCTGGGCAGCGCTTGCAATGAGCGCGAGTACGGTGACCGTGACCGTCAACGCGTTGCTTTTGGGGCCGCTAGAGCGCCCGAGGGTCCCCGGCCGCAGCCGCCAGGTGCGCCACGGCGGTGGAGTACCGGATCGGATGGCGGGTCGCTAATTTAGGGCCGCAGCACTTCGCCACCGTAGCTCAGTGGTAGAGCTCTCGATTCGTAATCCCGCACGGCCAGCGCATGCCAGCGCTGGCCGTTGTGTTGCAGCGATGCGCGGTGCCGAGTGCGACTGCCTGCAACGGTGGGCGACGAAATGTTTGGCACCACCATTGGCACCATGAACTCATTGGAAGTCGCTGGCTCGAAGCGCTCGCGGGCGGGATTGGCCAGTCTGGTTGACACATATAACGGTATCCGTTATAGTACTCGTTCAGTGATGCCGGTCGGCGCCCGTGATTCGCTCGTTCTATGGTCAGGGAACGGAGGACATCTTCAACCGGCGCCGCACCAAGGCGGCGCGCCGAACGTGCCCCGAGCAGTTGCGACGCACCGCAGAACGCAAGCTCGACCAGCTGAACGCCGCCGTTTCGCTCGGGTCGCTTCGGATACCCCCTGGCAATCACTTGGAAGCACTCGGCAAGGACCGCCCGGGGCAGCATAGCATCCGGATCAACGATCAGTACCGGATCTGTTTTGGCTGGACGGCAGAGGGACCGAGTCGGGTCGAGATCACGGATTACCATTGACCGTGCCGAAGAGGGGAGCAATGCGATGGTTCGGGTTCCGACAGATGGTGCACCGACGCATCCGGGCGAAATGCTCGAGGAGGAGTTTCTCAAGCCGCTCGGCTTGAGTCAGACCGAGCTAGCTGCGAAGCTGGGGGTCTCCTACCCGCGGGTCAACGAGCTGGTGCATGGCAAGCGGGGTGTCACGCCGGACACGGCGCTGCGGCTGGAGCGTCTTTTCGGGCTGGAGGCGCAGTTCTGGCTCAACCTCCAGTTGGCGTGGGACCTCTACCACGCGCAGCGTTCACCGGCGGCCAGGAGCATTCGGCGCATCCGGCGAATCGGGCGCAAGTCCAAGGCGACGTTGTAGTACCGCGTCCCCGCACGCGCCGCTAACTTAGGTGCCTTCGGCCACCGTAGCTCAGTGGTAGAGCTCTCGATTCGTAATCGAGCGGTCGTCGGTTCAAGTCCGACCGGTGGCTCTTGAATACCCGCGTACTCGCGCTGCTGAGTCTCGCGTTGGCGGCGGTCCCGCACGTCGGCGCTGCCCAGACTGACGAGATCCAGGTGTACGACGGGGGCCTGGCGCCGCCCGGGACGTTCAATCTCACCCTGCACAACAACTACACTCCCGACGGTCTGACGACCCCGGCATTCCCCGGCGCACTGGTGGCCGACAAGTCGCTGAACGGCGTGCCCGAATGGGCCTATGGCGTAACGGAGTGGTTCGAGGCGGGGCTCTACCTACCGCTGTACAGTATCGGCAAGCGCGACGGCCATAGCGGTGCGATGCTCAACGGCTTCAAGCTCCGCCTGCTGTTTGCCGTGCCGCATGCGAACGATCGCACGTTCTTTTACGGCGTGAATTTCGAATTCAGCTACAACGCCAGACATTGGGACCCGACGCGCGTCACGTCGGAAATCCGCCCGATCATCGGTTGGCATCTGCGCCCGGTGGACATCATCGTCAATCCCATTTTCGACACGGCTTACGACGGCGTGAACAACCTGGACTTCGCGCCGGCGACGCGCGTCGCCTGTAATCTCTCGCATACGTGGGGACTGGCCATCGAGGAATACGACGATTTCGGGCCGGTGCACCGGTTCTTCGCCGGCAATCAACAGGCCCATCAGCTGTTCGCGGTGGTCGATCACACCGCCAAGGTGCTCCACGTGGAGGCCGGCGTGGGCTTGGGACTGACCCCGGCGTCGGACCGCGTCACCGTCAAACTGATCCTGTCGCGCGATCTCAACTGACGGTCCGTCACTGCTCCGTGATCGTGACCTTGTGCCCCTTCTGCTTCAGCGCGGCCGCCATGCCGGACTTCTCCACCGATCTCACGTAGGCCTCGTCGGGATCCACCAGCTTCTTCTCCACGAGCTCGATCAGGGCGTCGTTCAGCGTCAGCATGCCCAGTTTCTTGGACGTCTGGATGATCGAGGGGATCTGGAACGTCTTCCCCTCGCGGATCAGGTTGGAAATGGCGGGTGTGGTGAGCAGGATCTCGCGCGCGGCGACGCGCCCGCCGCCCACTCTCTTGCACAGCGTTTGCGAGATCACACCCTTGAGCGATTCCGACAGCATCACGCGGATCTGTGCCTGGCGGTCGGCCGGGAACTGATCGATGATGCGGTCCACGGTGGACGCGGCCGTGGTGGTGTGCAGCGTGCCGAACACCAGGTGGCCCGTCTCGGCCGTCTCAATCGCGATCGCGATCGTCTCGAGGTCGCGCATTTCGCCCACCAGCACGATATCCGGATCCTCGCGCAGCGCCGCCCGAAGCGCCGACTTGAAGCTGTCGGTATGGATGTGCACCTGGCGCTGCGTGATGAGGCATTTCTTGTTCTCGTGGACGAATTCGATCGGGTCTTCGATCGTGATGATGTGGTCGGTGCGCTCGCGGTTGACCAGGTCGATCAGCGCGCAGAGGGTGGTCGACTTGCCCGAGCCGGTCGGGCCCGTCACGAGCACCAGCCCCTTGGTGAGGTAGCACAGTTGCTGCACCTCGCGCGTGAGCTCCATGTCCTCGACCGAGACCACCTTCGCCGGAATGACTCGGAACACGGCCACGGAGCCCTTGCGGTCGCGCGCCGCGTTCACGCGAAAGCGCGCCAGCCCGGCGATCTCGTAGGCGAAGTCGGTGTCGCCCGTCTCCTTCCACTCGGCGCGGTTGCGCTCCGGCATGATCGACATCACCAGCAGGTCGAGCGTTTCGGGCGTGAGCGGTTGGCCGCTCTGGCGGGCCATTTCGCCGTGCGTGCGGAAGAACGGCGGCTCGCCCACCCTGAGGTGCAGATCGGAGCTGTCCGTCTTCACGAGCTGCTTCAATAGTTCGCCCAGGCGCTGCTCGGCGGCCTTGTACTCGGAGCCCGCGAACTCGGCCGGCAGCCGCATCGAGACCGAGGGCCGCGGGCCCTTGGCGGCGGCCGGGGCCGCCGCAGGCGCTGCATCCCCCACCATCGGGGCTGCCGCGGTGACCGATGGCCGGGGCGGCCGGGGCGCGGGCTTGGCCGCGGGCGCCGCAGGGGCTGGCCGGGTGTCGTCCATCACCGGCATCGCGGCTTGGCTGCGCCGCGTGGGCCCGGCCGTCACGATCGCCGTGAGCTGGCCTTTGTCCGGCACGATGCGAATGCGCACCAGCCCCTTGTCCGCCGCGTAGTCGAACTCCGTGTCGAGCCGCTGGTCGATGCGATCGCCCACGTCGGACGGTGCGATCTCGGCGAGCATCGCGTAGATGTGCTGCTCGGTGAGCGGCTGCTTCGAGACTTTGCGCGACGACCCGCCTTTGACGATGGACACCGGCTCGTTGGGCAGCAGGTACAGCTGCTCGGCGCCTTCGCGCAGCATCACTTCGAGGAATGGGTCCAGACGGGCCATCGTTACTCCTGCGGGCGCGCGAAACGGACGTGCGCGCGGTTGACGAAATGCGTTGCGGCACCCGCGTCCACGGCGAAGAACGGATCGCGCGACGCGTTGAGGATGTCCAGTGGCCGGGCGTGATGCTCGGGAAGCTCGGCCAGGGCGAATCCCACCAGCGTGTCGCCACCGGCCAGCGTGATTTCGAGCGGGGCGGCGCGGGCGACCGAGCGCCGCGTGGGGTCGTCCATCGGGGCCTGGTGCACCTCGACAGCCACCGTGGCCGCCTTGGCGATCAGGAGGACGTGGCCGTCCTTGGGCCGGAACACGAAGAACGGCTCCTCGCGATTCAGCATCTCGAGCGGCGTTTCGGGCCCGGAATGGTGGGAGACCCGCTCGGCGACGTAGATCTCGCCGGCGTGCGCCTCGCCGCCCGCGAGGACGACG
>WNFF01005396.1_pt1 | contig 10443 bp, 10 predicted proteins | sample 5400441 | NCBI WGS metagenome assembly WNFF01 (sample SAMN13153345, study PRJNA577476) | soil metagenome | isolation source: 120 cm saprolite under Douglas fir tree site 2 hole 3 replicate 1 | place: USA:California | collected 2015-04-18
GTCAGCTCCTCGCGGTAGAATGCCCACATCACCCCGCCGAGCCCGGCCAGCGCCGAGCCGGCGACGAACACGCCGACGAACAAGCGGCGGATGTGATAGCCGAGCGCCTCGACCATCTCTCGGTTCTCGACCCCGGCGCGGATCAAGAGGCCGATCTTGCTGCGGTTGAGCACCAGCAGCATGCCGGCGAACACCACGAGGCCGACGATCACGGCGATCACGCGGTAGCGTTCGATGGCGACGTCGCCGAGCACGATGGCGCCACGGAACGCGGTCGGCAGCGGGAACGCCAGCTGCACCGGTCCCCACAGCACGATGATGAGCTGCTGGGCGACGATCATGCCGCCGACCGTGACCAGGATCTGTTTGAGATGCTGGCCATAGACCGGCATGATGATGACGCGCTCGAACGCCCAGCCGAGCAGCCCGGTGGCCGTCATCGCCAGCGCGATCAGCGCCAGCAGCGCGACGCCGTTGAGCGCGAGCGAATCCGCCTGCAGCAGCCCGGAGAGCGGCGCCAGCAGGATGGCGGCGACGTAGGCCCCGACCGAGATGAAGGCGCCGTGGCCGAAGTTGAGCACGTCCATCAGGCCGAACACCAAGGTCAGGCCGGACGCGATGATGAAGATGATCATGCCCATCGCCAGGCCCGCCGCAGTCAGCGTCGCCCAGGTCGAGAGCGAGCCGATCAGCGGCAAGGCGGCGAGCGCGAGCAGCGGCACGAGCAGCAGCGGCGCCCAATCGTAGTGCCGGCGCTTCGCCAGCTCGCCTGCGTCGATGTCGGTCATTGATGCGAATCCAAACTGAGCCCCAGCAGGCGATGCTGGAGCTCGCGATCCTCGGCGAGCTCCGCCATCGATCCCGCGTGGATGACCCGGCCGTTGTCCATCACCGCGACGGTGTCGCCGAGCGACTTGGCGAACATGAAATTCTGCTCCACCAGCAGAATCGTCGCCGCGGTCTGCTTGAGCTCGCGGAAGGCCGCAATCGTGTTGCCAATGATGGCGGGCGCCAATCCCTTGGTCGGCTCGTCGATCAGGAACAGCTTGCGCGGCTCGATCACGGCGCGCGCGATCGAGAGCATCTGCTTCTGCCCGCCGGACAGGAATCCCGCCGGCAGCGACCAGAATTTCTTCAGCGCCGGGAACAGGCCGAACACCCAGCGCAGGCGCGCGTCGTCGATGTCGCCGGCGCGTGCGGCGAGCAGCAGGTTCTCGCGCACGGTGAGATCGGCGAAGATGCCCATGTTCTCCGGCACGTAGGCGATGCCCGCGCGGGCGATGTCGGGGGTTGCCCAATCGGTGATCTCGGCGCCGTCGAACCGCACGCGGCCGGCAGACGCGTGCCAAAGCCCCATGATCGTCCGCAAGGTCGTCGTCTTGCCGGCGCCGTTGCGGCCGAGCAGCATGGTCAGGCCGCCGCGCGGGACCGCGAGCTCGACGCCCTGCAAGATGTGATACGGCCCGATGTGGGTGTTGACGCCGTCGAGCTGGAGCAGCGCGGCATCAGACATTGGCGATACCGAGATAGGCTTCCTGCACGACCGGCGAGGCGATCACGCCGGCGGGCTCGCCGTCGGCCACCAGCTTGCCGTTGTGCAGCACGATGATGCGGTCGGCGAGCGAGCGCACCACGTCCATCTTGTGCTCGACCAGCAGAACGGTCGTGTCGCCGCGCGCCTTGATCTCGTGGATGAGGTCGAGGATGACCGGCACCTCGTCGACGCTCATGCCGGCGGTGGGCTCGTCGAACATGAAGATGGTCGGGCGCAGCGCCAGGAGGATCGCAACCTCGAGCTTGCGCTGATCGCCGTGCGGCAACAGCCCGGCGGCGACGTGGCGGCGTTCCCTCAGGGCGACTTGATCGAGCACGTCCTCCGCCTCCTCGATCAGCTCGACGTGCGAGGTCCAGGTACGGAACAGGTCTAGTCCGGCGCGCCGACGGCTCTGCACCGCGAGCCGCACGTTCTCCCGCACGGAAAGGTGCGGAAACAGGTTGGTGAGCTGGAACGCCCGCCCCAGGCCCCGCCTGGCGCGCCCGGAAGCCGGCATGCGAGTGATGTCCGCGCCGGCGAAGATCACCTGCCCGGCCGTGGGCCTGAGCTGCCCGGAGATCAGATTGAAATACGTGGTCTTGCCGGCGCCGTTGGGGCCGACGATGGCGGTCAGGCTCCCGGGCGAGAACGCGCAGCTCACCGCATCGACGGCGACATGGCCGCCGAAGCGGATGGTGAGGTCGCGCGTTTCGAGCATGGAGCCACGATCGATCACGGCCGGCAACCCCGCCTCTCCAGCCTCGTCATTCCGGCCGAGCGCGACGCGCGAGAGGCCGGAACCCATGAACACGGCGCCGCTGGTAATGTCCAACGCGGTGTTCATGGATCCCGGCTCACGCTCGCCTTGCTCGCGTGGCCGGGATGACATTTGCATACAGGGAGCCCATCACCGCTTGTTGCGGATCGGAACCGGAAGCTCCGAGATGGGAATTTCTCGAACGAGATCGAGCAGGTCGTACTCGTCCTTGCCGTCGGCCTTGATCTTGAAGTCGTACATTACCTGCATGGCCTGGTGATCCTCCTTGCGCAGGATCATCTTGCCCTTGGGGGTGTCGAACTCCATGCCTTCCATCGCGGCGATCAGCTTCTCGGTCTCCGTGCCGCCGGCCTTGTTGATCGCGCCGGCCGCCGCGCTCGCCGCCGCCATGCCGCCCGCGGTGAAGAAGTCCGGCGGCATGTTGAAGCGCTTCCGATGCTCCGCGACCAGCCAGTCGTTCATCGGGTTCTTGGGGAAGCCGTAGTAGTAATAGATCGCACCCTCGATTCCCGGATACTGGCGGAATTGCTTCATCACCGGCAGGATGTTGCCGCCCGGCGCCAATTCGATGCCGTAGCGCTCCGGCTTGAGATCCGCGATTTTGGCCAGCGGATGCGGACCGGCCCAGATGAAGGCGATGATTTTCCGGCCGGGCTTCTCTTTGAGCGCGTCGAACAGCCGCTGCGCCGAAGCGGTGAAATCCGTGGCGTTCTGCGGCGCATATTCCTCGAAGACGATTTTCGCCTTGCTGTGGGTGGCGGCCAGCGCCTCCCTGAGCGCGGCCACCCCGTCGCGTCCGAAGGCGTAATCCTGCGCCAGAGTGGCAACCGACGCCTCGTTCGGACCGAACGCGACCGCGGTCGCCAGCGCATCCTGGGTCGAGTTGCGCGAAGTGCGAAAAATATACCGGTTCCATTTCTCGCCGGTGATGGAATCGGCGACCGCCGGCTCCACGATCAGCACCTTCTTGGCATCTTCGGCGATCGGCAGCATGGCAAGCGCGGAACCCGAGGCCGTGGTGCCGATCGCAAGGTCGACCTTGTCGTCGGCATACGCCTGCTCGAGCAGCGATTTCGCCACGTCGGGCTTGCCCTGGTCGTCCTTGGGCAGCACGATGATCTTGCGGCCGTTGAGCGACAGCGTGCCCTGGGTCAGATACTCCAGGCCGAGCATCAGGCCGTTCTCGGTCTGCTTGGCATAGGCCTCGAGCGGGCCGGTCTTGCTGTAAATCAGCGCGATCTTCAGATCCTGGGCGCCCGCCGCGCCCGCCATCGTCACGGTTGCGCTCAACAGCACGCCGGCAATCAGCCTGTTCATGACCATCCTCCCGATAGGCACCTACAGCGATCGGCTTAGCCGCCCGCGGAAGCCGGCACAAGACGAGATTTCGTCCGGTGCCCGTCCCGAACACTGTTCCAAACATGGGCTCCCGCTTGCCTTTGCGGCGGCATCCTGCGAGTGAGACCTCATGCGGGCAATTCCTCTCGCTCTGGCGATCATAGCCGCATTGCTGGGGGCGCACACCGCCAGCGCCCAGGACTTGTCGCGCGCCAAGCCCGAGGATCTCGGGTTCTCATCCGAGCGGCTCGAGCGCATCACCAAGATCTTTCGGGAGGATGCCGCGCACGGAAAGGCGCCGGGATTCGTGTTGCTGATCGCACGCCATGGCAAGCTCGGATATTTCGAGGCTATCGGCGCGCTCGATCCGGAAACCAACGCGCCGATGACCGGCGATGCGATTTTTCGCATCTACTCGATGACCAAGCCGATCACGCAGGTCGCGGCCATGCTGCTCTACGAGGAAGGCAGGATCACGCTCGACGAGCCAATCGCAAAATACCTGCCGCAGTTCAAGGATATGAAGGTCGGCATCGAAAAGGCGGATCCCGCGGGAGGTCAGCCGACCCTCGATCTGGTCCCGGCCCAGCGCCCGATCCTGATCCACGATCTGATGCGGCACACCTCGGGACTAACCTACGGCGATTTCGGAGACCTGCTGGTGAAAAAGGCTTACAACGACGCCGGCCTGACCAAAGGCGATTTCGACAACGCGGAATTCGCCGATCGCCTTGCCAAGCTGCCGCTGGCGTTCCAGCCCGGGACCACCTGGGACTACGGGCACTCGACCGACATTCTCGGCCGTCTGATCGAGATCGTCTCTGGAAAATCGCTGTACGGATTCGAGAAAGAGCGTCTGCTTGATCCGCTCGGCATGAAGGATACGAGTTTCTACGTGACCGACCCGACGAAGCAGAGCCGCATCGCCGAGCCGTTCAAGGACGACAGGACGTTCGGCATCGATGCCGAATTCAACGACCCGCGAGTCGCCGGGAAATGGGAAGCCGGCGGCCACGGCATGGTCGGCACCGCAACGGATTACGCGCGCTTCCTGCAGATGCTGTTGAGCGGCGGGGCGCTGGACGGCAAGCGATATCTCGGCCCCAAGACGATTGCGTACATGACCGCGGATCATTTGGGAAACGTCATCGTCCCGGGCCCATATTATCTCCCCGGACCCGGCTACGGCTTCGGTCTCGGCTTCGCCGTCCGCCTGGACCAAGGGGTGTCGCCCCGGATGGGGAACCCCAGGGAGTACGATTGGGGTGGCGTCGGTGGCACGTATTTCTGGGTCGATCCCCGCGAAGACATGTTCGTCGTGTTCATGATGCAGTCGCCCAGGCAACGACTGCACTATTATGCCCTCATCCGCGACATGATCTATGCGGCGCTGGTGAACTAAGCGCGCGCTATGACGTTCCCCGGACCGCGCGGCGCGAAGCGCCGTCGCATGATCCGGGGTCCAGCATTAGTCCGCGAAGCGACCTTATGTGGGTCAGCCAAAACTGTGGAGGCTTCGCGAAGTCGCTCCTGGGTCCCGGATCTTCGCTCGCTGCGCTCGCTCGTCCGGGACACGATGGACGGAACCTCAGAACGGAATCTCGTCGTCGAGGTCGTCGCGCTTGGCGCCCGCCATCGCCGGCTTGCGCTCGCGCGGCGCGGTCGGTCCCGCCGAGCCGAAATCGCCGGGCTCGCCGGCATCGGCCCCGGCTCCCCCGGCCCCGCCGGCTCCGGCGCGGTCGAGCATGGTGAGCTGCGAGTTGAAGCCCTGCAGCACCACCTCGGTCGAATAGCGGTCCTGGCCCTGCGGGTCCTGCCATTTGCGGGTCTGCAGCTGGCCCTCGAGATACACCTTGGCGCCCTTCTTGAGATATTGCTCGGCGATCCGGCAAAGCCCTTCGTTGAAGATCACGACCCGATGCCACTCGGTCCGCTCCCGGCGTTCGCCGGTCGCCTTGTCGCGCCAGCTGTCGGACGTCGCCACGCGCAGGTTCGCCACCGGCCTACCGTCCTGGGTGCGGCGGATTTCCGGATCCGCTCCGAGATTGCCGACCAGGATCACCTTGTTCACGCTACCCGCCATGAGTGTTCTCCAATCCGCCGCTCGTGAAATCCCAAGCTAGTCCGAAGCCCCGCGGCGGCAAGGCTGTTGGGAACGATCCCGGTGGATGTTCCCGTTTCGTTCTTACCATTTCCTTCACCCGCAGGCAAGCACGGTGGAAAAACCCGGGTCACAAAACGGCCGGCCTTGCTATCCACAGGATGCAGCCACGGTCGGGGTGCGCGCGGGCTGGCGCAGGGCAACCGTTCTTACTATGTTCCGAGCGTCCTGCGCGCCGGCCGCCGAGCGCCGCGTGGGGGACCGGCTCGAAAGCGGCGGACCAGCACGCATGAACGATCTGTTCGAAAAACACGGCCGCCGTCCCGAAGGGCGCATCCTCGCCATCCGCGGCGCGCGCGAGCACAATCTGAAAAACATCGATCTCGAGATCCCGCGCGACCGCCTGGTGGTGTTCACCGGGCTGTCCGGCTCCGGCAAGTCCTCGCTGGCCTTCGACACCATCTATGCCGAGGGCCAGCGCCGCTATGTGGAGAGCCTTTCGGCCTACGCGCGCCAGTTCCTCGAGATGATGCAGAAGCCGGACGTCGACCAGATCGACGGGCTGTCGCCCGCGATCTCGATCGAGCAGAAGACCACGTCGAGGAACCCGCGCTCGACCGTCGGCACGGTGACCGAGATCTACGATTACATGCGGCTGTTGTGGGCGCGCATCGGCGTGCCGTACTCGCCGGCGACCGGGCTGCCGATCGAGAGCCAGACCGTGTCGCAGATGGTCGACCGCATCCTGGCCCTGCCCGAGGGCACGCGGCTCTACCTGCTGGCGCCGGTGGTGCGCGGACGCAAGGGCGAGTACCGCAAGGAGCTCGCCGAGTTTCTCAAACGCGGCTTCCAGCGGGTGAAGATCGACGGAAAATTCTACGAGATCGCCGAGGCGCCCGCGCTCGACAAGAAATTCAAGCACGACATCGACGTGGTGGTGGACCGCATCGTGGTGCGGCCGGACATCGCCACGCGACTGGCGGATTCGCTGGAAACGGCGCTGAAGCTCGCCGACGGCATCGCGGTCGCGGAATTGGCGGACGCCGCCGCAAACTCCTCACCTCCCCCTGAAAGGGGGAGGTCGACGCGCGAAGCGCGTCGGGAGGGGGTCAACGAACCACAGCGCAACCCCTCCCCGGATCGCCTGCGGCGATCCGACCCTCCCCTTTCCGGGGAGGGAGAAGAGGGAGCAAGCGGGGGGAGGGAGAAGCGCACGCGCGGCAACGCAGAACCCGAGCGCATCATCTTCTCCGAGAAATTCGCCTGCCCGGTGTCCGGCTTCACCATCTCGGAGATCGAGCCGCGGCTGTTCTCGTTCAACAATCCGTTCGGCGCCTGCCCGGCGTGCGGCGGGCTCGGCGTGGAGCAGCACATCGACCCCGATCTGGTCATCCCCGACAAGGACCTGCCGCTGCGCAAGGGCGCGATCGCGCCGTGGTCGCGCTCGACCAGCCCGTATTACACGCAGACGCTGGACGCGCTGGGGAAGCATTATCGGTTCTCGCTCAACACCCCGTGGAAGGATCTCCCGGCCAAGGCCCGCGACGCGATCCTCTACGGCTCGGGCGATACCGCGATCCGGTTCCAGTACGACGACGGCCTGCGCTCCTACGAGACCAAGCGACCGTTCGAAGGCGTGGTGCGCAACCTCGAGCGGCGCTGGCGCGAGACCGACAGCGAATGGGCGCGCGAGGAGATTTCGAGATATTTCACCGACATACCCTGCCATGAATGCAACGGCTATCGGCTGAAACCCGAAGCGCTCGCCGTGAAGATCGCGGGCCTGCATATCGGCGAAGCGACCGAGATGTCGGTCAAGCGCGCCGGGGAATGGTTCAAGAATTTGCCGCAGCAGCTCACGCCCAAGCAGAACGAGATCGCGGTGCGGGTGCTCAAGGAGATCCGCGAGCGGTTGCGGTTCCTGATCGACGTCGGGCTCGAATATCTCACGCTCGCGCGCGCGTCGGGAACGCTGTCGGGCGGCGAGAGCCAGCGCATCCGGCTCGCCTCGCAGATCGGCTCGGGGCTCACCGGCGTGCTCTACGTGCTCGACGAGCCGTCGATCGGGCTGCATCAGCGCGACAACGCCCGGCTGTTGGAGACGCTGAAACGATTGCGTGATCTCGACAACACCGTGATCGTGGTCGAGCACGACGAGGACGCGATCCGTTCCGCCGATCACGTCGTCGACGTGGGCCCGGGCGCCGGCGTGCACGGCGGCCACATCGTCGCGCAGGGCACGCCCGACGACATCATGGCGAACCCCGCGTCGATCACCGGCAAATATCTGACCGGCGAGCTCGTGATCCCGGTGCCGGAGCGGCGAACCATCAATCCGCGGCGCACGCTCAAACTCATCGGGGCGCGCGGCAACAATCTCAAAAGCGTCACCGCGGAGATCCCGCTCGGCCTGTTCACCTGCGTGACCGGCGTGTCCGGCGGCGGCAAGTCGACCTTGCTGGTCGACACGCTCTACAAGGCGGTGGCGCGCCGGCTCAACGGCGCGAGCGAAGCCCCTGCGCCTTACGACCGCATCGAAGGCCTCGAACATCTCGACAAAGTGATCGACATCGACCAGTCGCCGATCGGGCGCACGCCGCGCTCCAATCCGGCGACCTACACCGGCGCGTTCACGCCGATCCGCGAATGGTTCGCGGGCCTGCCGGAATCCCGCGCGCGCGGCTACGAGCCGGGGCGGTTCTCCTTCAACGTCAAGGGCGGGCGCTGCGAAGCCTGCCAGGGCGACGGCGTCATCAAGATCGAGATGCATTTTCTGCCCGACGTCTACGTCACCTGCGACGTATGCAAGGGCAAGCGCTACAATCGCGAGACGCTCGAGGTCGAGTTCAAGGGCAAATCGATCGCCGACGTGCTCGACATGACGGTCGACGAGGCGGCCGAGTTCTTCAAGGCGGTGCCGCGCATCCGCAATGTGCTCGAAACGCTGCAGCGGGTCGGGCTCGGCTATATCCACGTCGGCCAGCAGGCCACCACGCTCTCCGGCGGCGAGGCGCAGCGGGTCAAGCTGGCGAAAGAGCTGTCCAAGCGCGCGACCGGCCGCACGCTCTACATTCTCGACGAGCCCACCACCGGCCTGCATTTCCACGACGTCGCCAAATTGCTCGACGTGCTGCACGAGCTGGTCGAGCAGGGCAATTCCGTGGTGGTGATCGAGCACAATCTCGAGGTGATCAAGACCGCCGACTGGATCATCGACCTCGGTCCCGAAGGCGGCGACGGCGGCGGCGAGATCGTCGCGGCCGGCCCGCCCGAGGCGATCGCCAAGTCGAAGCGCAGCTACACCGGGCAATTCCTGGCCCCGGCGCTGGCGCGGCGCGGGCGGCGGACGGAGGCCGCGGAGTGAAATTCGATCACACCGAGGCGGCGCCGACAAAGGAACAAGGCCAACCGGCTGTGCCGCGCCGGTCCGAGCGGCACACCAAGACGACACAGTAATCACCACCACAGCACGCGCACGCCGAGGCCGCGGAACACCGGGTCGGCGGTGACCAGCGCAATGCCTTCGACCTGGGCCTGGGCGGCGAGCATGCGGTCGAATGGATCGCGGTGCGGGCCGGGGAGCAGTCCGGCCAGGCGAGCGTGCTCGAGCGTGATGGGAAGCGGCTCGAAGCCGTAACGCGCAACGGTTTCCAAGAACGATTCCGCCAGCACGGCGGCTTCCGGCCACTTGCCGATCCGTACCTTGTTGGTCACTTCCCATGCCGTGACCGCGCTTACACAGACGATCGCGTCGTCCGCCTCTGCCTCGGCGCGTGCACGGCGTGAGAACCGCGCGTCGCCCGCGAGGAACCAGACCAGCGCGTGACTATCGAATAGGATCCTCATCCCCGCCTTCCCAGAGCGCGAGTTCCTCCTCCGGGAGCGGCTCGAAGAAGAAGGCATCGGGGATGTTCAGCTTGCCCTTCAGCGCGCCGAAGACCGGACGCTCTTTGCCGGCGGCAAGCGAAGTGAGCTTCGCGACCGGCTGCTTGCCACGGGCGATGATGATTTCCTCGCCGGCTTCCGCTCGCGCGATCAGCTTGGAGAGATTGGTTTTGGCTTCGTGGATGGTCACGGTCGCCATTGCCGTCAATCCCTTTGCTTCGACGCTTCCCAGAGCCTTAGTTCGTCCTCGGGCAACGGATCGAGAAAGAATTCGTCGGGGATGTTGAATTTTCCCGCGAGGCGGCCCGGCGTGCGTTTACCCTTGCGCGATGCGATCGCCTCCAGCCGCGCCACCGGCTCCTTGCCACGGGCAATGATGATCTCCTCGCCGGCTTCCGCGCGCGCGATGAGCTTCGAAAGATTGGTCTTGGCTTCGTGGATGGTGACGGTCGCCACCGTGACGGTCCCGCTCAGTGTAGGTTAGCTAAGCAGCTTAGCTAATGCGTGCGCCTGGCCTTGTCAATGGCCTTGACCAGCTGCCGGCCGGCGCAATGATCCGCGTCCAGGGCAGAGATCGGAGTTTCCGCATGGCAAAAGTCCGCGTCGGCGTCGGCGGCTGGGTGTTCGCGCCGTGGCGCGGCACGTTCTATCCGAAAAGCCTGCCGCAGGCGCGCGAGCTCGAATATGCCAGCCGGTAGCTGACCGCGATCGAGATCAACGGCACCTTCTACGGCTTGCAGAAACCGGTGAGCTTGCGCCGCCGGCGCGACGAGACCGCCCTGCTCGAGTTTTCGATCGCTTACCAAC
>WNFF01008294.1_pt1 | contig 10442 bp, 9 predicted proteins | sample 5400441 | NCBI WGS metagenome assembly WNFF01 (sample SAMN13153345, study PRJNA577476) | soil metagenome | isolation source: 120 cm saprolite under Douglas fir tree site 2 hole 3 replicate 1 | place: USA:California | collected 2015-04-18
AAATCCGCCGAAATCGAAGTTGACGTCCTGCTCCCCGCCGTGGCCGCCCGCTCCTCCAGGCCCGCCCGCAGGAAGGTTGTCGCTATAGAAGCCGTACTGGTCGTACATCTGCCGCTTCTTGGAGTCGGAGAGAACGTCGTAGGCTTCCTGTACTTGCTTGAACTTTTCTTCCGCGGACTTGTCGCCCGGATTCAAATCCGGGTGATATTTCCGCGCCAGCTTCCGAAAAGACGCACGGATATCCTTGGCGCTCGCCTTGCGCGTCACTCCCAGCAGTTCGTAATAATCTTGTTTGGCTGTAGTAGGCATGATTGCGCCGCACCCGGCACGAAATCTTCGCAGGGGCACCCGCCACAGGGGTTGCCCCTACGGTTGTCACTGCAACTTAGTTCGGTCGCTTCGACTCATCCACGTCCACGTACTCCGCGTCGATCACATCGCCAGGCTTCTTCTCCTGCGCGCCGCTCGGGCCGGCGGAAGAACCTCCGCCCGGGCCAGCGCCGGTTGCACCAGCTTGTCCCGCCGCGGCACCCGCCGCTTGCGTCGTCTTGTAAAGCTCTTCGGCGATCTTGTGCAGCGAACGCTCGACGTTTTCCTTCGCCGCCCGCAGCCGTGCAACGCCGCCTTCATTGACGGCCTTCTTCGCGTCTTCGATGGCCTCTTCGGCCTTCTTTACGTCCGCTTCGGCGATCTTCTCGCGGTTCTCGCGCAGCATCTTTTCGGCTTGATACACGATGCCGTCCAGGCTGTTGCGCGCTTCGACCTCTTCCATCCGGCGGCGGTCATCTTCCGAATGCGCTTCGGCCTCGGTGCGCATCTTCTCGGCCTCTTCCTTGCTCAGGCCGCTCGAAGCGGTGATGGTGATCTTCTGTTCCTTGTTCGTGGCCTTGTCCTTCGCGCTCACGTTCAAGATGCCGTTAGCGTCGATGTCAAACGTGACTTCGATTTGCGGCGTCCCGCGCGGAGCTGGCGGAATCCCGTCCAGTTTGAACGTAGCGAGCGACCGGTTGTCCTTGGCGAATTTGCGCTCGCCCTGCAGGACGTGGATTTCCACGCCCGGTTGGTTGTCTGCCGCGGTCGAGTACGTTTCCACCTTGCGCGTCGGGATCGTTGTATTGCGCGGGATTTGCACGGTCATCACTCCGCCAAGCGTCTCCACGCCCAGCGAAAGGGGCGTCACGTCCAGCAAAAGGATGTCCTTCACGTCCCCGGCCAGCACTGCGCCCTGAATCGCCGCGCCCACCGCCACGACCTCGTCAGGGTTTACGCCCTTGTGCGGCTCTTTCCCGCCGAAGAAATTGCGAACCAGCGACTGCACCTTCGGGATACGCGTCGAGCCACCCACCAGCACTACTTCCTGGATGTCGTTAGGCGACAGCTTCGCGTCTTCCAGCGCCAATTTCACCGGCTTCATCGAGCGCTCCAGCAGGTCGTTCATCATCTGCTCGAGCCGCGTACGCGTGAGCTTCTCTTCCATGTGAATCGGCCCGTTGGCGCCCGCTGTGATGAACGGCAGGTTGATCTCTGTCTCCATCATCTGGGAAAGCTCGATCTTGGCCTTTTCCGCCGCGTCCTTCAGCCGCTGCAGCGCCATCTTGTCCTTGCTCAAGTCGATGCTGTTCTTGGTCTTGAACTCGCTGATGAGCCAGTCCACGATGCGCTGATCGACGTCGTCGCCGCCCAGGTGCGTGTCGCCGTTGGTGGACTTCACTTCCACTACGCCCGCGCCGACCTCCAGCACGGAAATGTCGAATGTGCCGCCGCCCAGGTCGTAAACTGCGATCGTCTCGTCGGACTTCTTATCCAACCCGTATGCCAGCGCGGCCGCCGTTGGCTCGTTGATGATGCGCACCACGTCCAAGCCGGCGATTTCGCCTGCTTGCTTGGTTGCTTGCCGCTGCGCGTCGTTGAAATAAGCCGGCACAGTGATCACGGCCTTAGCGACTTTTTCCCCGAGAAAGTCTTCCGCGGCCGCCTTGAGCTTGAAGCCTTGCCCGCAATCTCCACGCGCGCGTCTTGGTGCGGTCCCGCAACCACTTTGTAGGGCACGCGCCGCATCTCTTCGCCAACCTCGTCGTAGCGCCGGCCCATAAACCGCTTGATCGAATACACGGTGTTCTCGGGATTCGTCACCGCTTGCCGCTTCGCCACTTGGCCGACCAGCCGCTCGCCGGTTTTTGTAATCGCCACGACGGAAGGGGTCGTACGCGCACCCTCCTGGTTGGGGATCACCACTGGTTCGCCGCCCTGCATCACGGCCACTACCGAGTTCGTTGTTCCCAGGTCAATTCCAATAATCTTGCTCATTGCTGCCATTCCTCCTGAAACCTTTGCCATTTCCGTCCGCCCTGCAACTCTCCGATACCAAGGCGAATCCAGCTCAGTTCTCGCGTTCCAAGCCCAGCTCGAAGCGCAGTATACATGTTGAGTGTATGCTTGTCAAGTTCTTTGATGACACGGATAAAGTATTTATTTTCTGTAGCTTCCAACCCCCTTGACACAAGCATCGCGGCAGATGGAAATTGTGGTCAAAGTAAAGAGGCCCTTCGCACAACGCTTCCCCCTCGGTCTGCAACCAGTTCTGAAGGGCTTCAGTGGCGACACATCTCTTGCTGCTTAGATGAACTTTGGACCACGACAACTCTTACTTTCTCGCCGTTTCGAGGTAGAATTCTGTTTCGTGACCCAAAAGGGCAAATCGCTCGAATTATTTCGGAGGATCGCGTGAACCGTCGGCGCATTCTGGCAGGGATTCTCAGCGTAGGCTTGCTTGGCTTATTGGCCCTGTTCCTGCCTTCTTTCCGCAAGTCTCCTGAGCCTGCGTCGCCAACGGCGCCCGCATTGGCACAAGCGCCATCTGAGACGGCTGACGCGCCCGCGCCGTCTGAAATGCCGATCATTCCTGCGCCGGTGGTCGTGGCAAAAGAGGCTTCGCCTCTGCCACCGCCGCAATCAGCCGCGACCCTTACCGACGTCGATCCCCACAAAGCCTTCGGCTCGAAGAACGCCCCCATAACAATGGAAGTCTTCAGCGATTTTCAATGCCCGGCTTGCAAGACACTCTTTACCACCACCAATCGCCGGCTGATGGACGACTACGTCAGCACGGGCAAGGTCTACCTGATCCATCGCGATTTCCCGCTTGCCATGCACGCGCATTCGCGCGTTGCCGCGCGCTACGCTCGCGCCGCGGCACAACTCGGCAAGGTTGAGCCCGTCGAACAGGCCCTCTTCCAGAACCAGGAAAAATGGGAACAGACCGGCGACGTGGACGGCACTGTCGCCGCAGTTCTCTCCGCCGCGGAAATGAACAAGGTTCGCGCGCTCGTCAAGGGCGGCGCCCTCGATTCCATGATTGACAAGGATTTTGCGCTCGGTCAGACCTACCGCGTTAGCCAGACGCCCACCACCGTTTTTCATTGCAAAGGGCAGACCTATCCATACTCCGGCGTCATGACGTACGACATCCTCAAAACGTTTCTCGAGCAGTTGCTCAGTCAAAAGTAGTTTTAGTTTCACCAGAAGAATCAATTCAAGAATCCATGATGCAATCAAGCCCATTCAATTTACGCCGCGCGATCATCTGGATCGGCCGCCTGGTCCTGGGCGGAATTTTTGTGTACGCGGGATTCTCCAAGCTCTTGATGCCTAACACGCATCTTTGGCCGATGTTCGTTCTGAAATTTTCGATTTCGATGAATATCTCGAGCTTCGCGCAGCAAGTTGAATCGTACAAAATGATCTCGCCCGAGGCGTCGCAAGTGGTGGCGCATACTTTGCCGTTCGTGGAAATCGTGCTTGGCCTGCTAGTGCTGATTGGCTGGCGCTTGCGAATCTGGGCCGCGGCCATCACGGCGATCATGGTGGCATTCCTCACGGTCGTCACGCGCGCCTATCTTCTGCACATGGACATCAACTGCGGCTGCTTTGGCACACCGGAGAAGCTCACCGGCATGACCGTTGTCCGCGACGGCGCTTTCACGCTGCTAGCGCTGCTCACGACTATCTTTGTTTTCATCGAAGAGCGCAAGCCGCATCCGTGGGCGGCGCCCGAGAAAGCCTGAAGCATTCCACTCCGATGAAAACGCTCGCCGAATATCTCGAGCTGGCCACGGTGGCACACGGCCACCTCTGCGCCGGCCAGGTCCTCGGCGTGCGCTTAGCGATGCTGGGCCTGCGCGAACTCGGGATCGAGGATCCCATTGCCGAGCGCAAACGTATCCTCACGTACGTCGAAATTGACCGCTGCGTTACCGACGCCGTCGTGCTCGTCGCCAACTGCCGCCTCGGCAAGCGCGCGCTGAAATTCCGCGACTGGGGCAAGGTCGCTGCCACCTTTGTCGACTTGCAAGGCGGGCGCGCTGTGCGCATCGCCGCGAAAGAATCTTCCAAGCAAGCTGCTCGCGAAATGTTTCCTGAACTTGGAAAAGATGCCGGCCAGCAAAAAGCCTACGCACAGCTCTCCGACGAAATCCTTTTCGATAAGCAATGGGTGAAAGTGGAAGTCCAACCGGAAGATTTGCCCGGCTTCAAAGGCCCCCGCGTCGTCTGCGCCCAGTGCGGCGAAGGCATTAACTTCAAGCGCGAAGTCGTGATGGACGGCCGCACTCTCTGCCGCGCCTGCGCAGGCGAACGCTATTACCAGGCACTGTAGCGTTGGCCGTCAGGCCGAAAAGTCCTTTCGGCGGTCCGCTTGCTTCGCGGATTTTGCGATTGGGCCATGGTCAAACCTCGGAACTGCCTTGCTCCTTTCACGCCTCTCCAATGCGCACGATGACGTAAGCAATTAGGGCGAACGCAAAAAAGACCAGCAACATCCAGGCAATCCCCTGCAAAGTCTCGATGGACGCGCGGTAGAGCTCGAAAACCCATCGGTCGAAACTGAGTGAGGCGGTTTGGACTTCACGGCCGCCAAGCGCTGGGTTGATGTATTTCTCCAGATCGCGAAGTTGCACCCCGGCGGACACTCCCACAACGAGAATCGCAAATTTCATGTATTTCGACCAAGCCGCGCTGATCTCATCGGCGATGATGCGCTGCAACACGCTGTCGACCGGTTTCGTGAACAAGCGCATCACGAGAAACGATACGGCGAGAGCCGCGGCGAATGTAGCGAAGAGCAAATAGAGGAACATGGGAGATCACCTCAGAGCCGATCCTTCGAATTGATTTACAGACGAAGGTGCCGGGCGTCCGCAGTTTTCTACTATAAAGGATTCCCGGTCTGTTTCCTTGTTCATGGCACCAGACCTCGACCGAGTGGCCTGCGCGATTCTTTTGTGCGGTAAGATGATGATTTCATGCTGAGTCTACCGCCCATTACGCTGCGCTTGCGCAGCTGGAAACTGATCGATCGCGTCGCGCTTGTTTTTCTATTGCTCTGCTCGATCGCGCTGGGCGCGGGCTGCGGATTGCTCTTTGTTTATGCCAGCGACCTGCCGGAAATTCGTGCGTTGGAAACTTACCGCCCTGACGTGGTCACCGAAGTTTACGCCGATGACGGCCAGCTGGCCGGCAGCTTCGCATTGCAGCGCCGCATCTTGATGACGTACGAGCAGTGCCCCAAAGTACTCTACAACGCGGTCACGGCCATCGAGGACCAGCACTTCGAAGAGCACTGGGGCATCGACTTCCCCCGCATATTCATGGCCGCGGTGCGAAATGTCATCAAGGGCCACATCACCGGCGGGGCCAGCACCATCACGATGCAACTGGCCGGCAATCTTTTCCTTGACCGCAGCGACCGCAGCTTCCGCCGTAAAATGCAGGAAATTCTGCTGGCGCTGCAAATCGAACGCCGCTATACAAAGCCGCAAATCTTCACTATGTACGCCAACCAGGTTTACCTGGCGCATGGCAACTACGGCTTCGCCGCCGCAGCGCAATTTTATTTTGGCAAGCCGGTCACAGATCTGAAACTTCAGGAGGCCGCGCTTCTCGCCGGCATGGTTAACGGTCCGAAGTTTTCACCGCTCAACAACCCTGAGCTGGCGCTCAATCGCCGCAACCTGGTAATCCATCGCATGGAAGAGGAAGGGAAAATCACGCCAGCGGAAGAGACGACTGCCAGGAAAACGCCGCTCGGGCTACGCATTCAGTACCCGCGCAACGATCTCGCGCCGTACTTCTTCGAAGACATTCGCAAGTATCTTGAATCCACGTACGGCACCGAAGCCGTTCATGAGCGTGGGCTGCGTGTTTACACGACGCTAAATATCGGCATGCAGCGCATCGCCAACCAATCTCTCCGCGATGGTCTGCACGCCTACGAGCGGCGCCACGGATGGAAAGGGAATTTGCCGAATGTGCTGCGCGACAATCTTGGCAAGCTGGAAACCTACGAAGACGAGGATTGGCGCCACGCGATCGACAAAGGAAGCTACGTTACCGGACTCGTCCTCACCGTGAGCGACAGAGACGCGGTCATTAAAATCGGCTCTTACCGCGGAATTCTCTCTGCCAACGAATTTGCCTGGACCGGCCGCAAGAAACCTACCGATCTTCTGAAAGTGGGCGACGTCGCGCAATTTTCGATTCAGGAATTGCGCGACAATACCGTGCGCGTTCAGCTCGAACAGCAGCCTGGGCCACAGGGCGCGCTTCTGGCCATTGACAATCCCACGGGCGAAATCAAAGCTATGGTTGGCGGGTACAGTTTCGAGGATTCGAAATTCAACCGCGCCACACAGGCGCTCCGCCAGGTCGGCAGCTCTTTCAAAGTTTACGTTTATGCGGATGCACTGGAAAAAGGCGCGACACCCTTCGATACGATTGTTGACACGCCCTTTACGACCATCAGCGGCGGCCAGCCCTATTCACCACGCAATTACGACGAAAAATTTGAAGGGACCATCACGCTTCGGCGCGCACTGGCCGGCTCGCGCAATGTGCCCGCCGTAAAACTTGCGGAAAAGGTAGGCATCAACACGGTCGTTGATATGGCGAAACGGTTCGGCATTACAACGCCGCTTCCACCGTATCTGCCGCTGGCTCTCGGCGCCGCGGATATGAAGTTGCTCGAACATGTCTCAGCCTTCACGGTGTTCCCGAATGATGGCATTCGCATCGATCCGCACATGATTCGCCGCGTCACCAGTTATGATGGCGCGCTGCTCGAAGAAGCGCATCCCGAAGTGCACGATGTTCTTTCTCCGGAGGTCGCGCGCACCATGACCGCCATGCTCGAGGAAGTCATTCAATTCGGAACCGGTGTCGCTGCGAAGCCGCTAGGCCGTCCCACAGCCGGCAAAACGGGAACGACGCAGGATTATACCGATGCCTGGTTTGTGGGCTACACACCGCAGCTTACTGCTGGGGTGTGGGTGGGCTTCGACGACAAGCAGATCTCATTGGGAAAAAAGGAAACCGGCGCACGCGCCGCGCTCCCCATTTGGCTCGAATTCATGCAGAGCGCGACAGCCGGGACGCCGGTCATGGATTTCCCTAATGTGGTTCCGCTCGAGCAGCAAGTCGGCGAACATCACGTGAACGTGGATACCCCGGATACCGCACCTACCGAAGACGAGCCCGCCGCCCCCAAAGAAAAGCGGCCAGCAGTTCCGCCGCCAACAAAAACCGGGGGGCCGACAACGCCCGGAGTTCCGCCGCGCCTGTGACTTCATTCGAATCGCGGCAGGCTGCTCTGTTCCGAGAAATTACATTTTTTGGACAACGACGTTCAGCGCGGAACTCTGCACCGCAGCGATATTCACTTGCGCCGGATTCATGCCAAGGCTCAATTGCCAAATAACATGACCGACAGTGTCGGTGAGGCTGAGGTTGACTGTAAATTGCGCGCTGATGCCCATGGCGCTGGGGTTCGCATAGATCACGCACTGCGCCTGGCCATTGTTGAGGGGAGCGCTACCCTGGAGCGACAGCAAGGAGGAGCTGACGGTATACGCAAGAGTCCCCGCGACCGGAGTACCGTCGGGATACTTGAAGTTTAGCAGTAGCGACGGTCCGGAGACTCCGGGAAGAATTTCGATGGCGTTGACCTTGGCGGTTTGTGCGAGGTTGTCGAATTCGATGGCAACTTGGCCATTCGAAACGGTGATGTCAGCTCCTTTGACGAGAGCGGCATTGGCTCCTGATTCCGCGAAAATGTCAAGATTCGAGAAAACGGTCGCACCTTGCATCTTGACGTTAAAAACCCGGGCGCCTATGAGCTTAGTGCGGGCGTAGGTCTCGGCAAAATAGAGGTTGACGTGGTACTGACCGTTGGGGACAGAAAAAGCGTAGACCATGCCAGAGCTGAAATTAGGATTGTAGCGGCCATTCTGATACAGACCTTGATCGGACGTACCGCTCACTGTGGTGGAAATGGAGCTTACATTCCCCCAGTTGTAGCCAGTGTCAGCCTGCCAGACCTGGCCCTTTGAATCGGTATAACCCGCTGCCCCACAATTTACACGGATCGGCTGTTGCGCCAGTACCCCTTTCGGAAAGCAAAGAGCCAACAGAAATGTCAACACACAAAAAATCTTTCGCACGAATCCTCCTCGGAATCGGTATTCAGATTCTCGTTTTATTAGGTCAAGCGAGAAGGGCCTGTGGGTTGGTAGGGGTCCCTGCTTGCATTTATCCAATAGACAGAGTAATAGCACTACCGGAACTAGACAATTGGTCGTGAGGACGGAATGAGGGCAGTGTTGAAAATGGCCCCAATGCTGTACGCAGGAGTGTACCAATGTGAATAGCGGCACTTACTGTCAGGTTTGGAATGTTGCCCCGTGTCTACAGTTTTTTCCTAAAGGGATCCCATCCACTCGGCGTGAGTTGAATCACTCGGCCGTTCTTTTTCAGCAGCAGTTCGCGTTTTTGGGTAATTCTTCCAATTGCCGTGAGGCGCACGCCGCGAAAAGAATTCGGCAGGAGCATTGCTTTTTGCGGAGGCACGGTGAACAACAGTTCGTAGTCATCTCCACCATGCAACGCGAGCTGCAAGGGATCGTGGCTCAGTTCGGGGGCTGCATCTGGGAGTTGCACATTGGGTATTTTGACTATTTCGAGCAGCGCACCCACAGCGCTCGCGGCACACAACCGCGACAGATCGGTCGAAAGTCCATCGGAGAGGTCCATCATCGAAGTTGGCAAACCCTTCTTGGCCAACCATTGGCCCAGCGCGAGACGGGGCTCGGGATAAAGATGTTTTTTTGTGAGCGGGTTCTTCTTGGTCGGCGCCCCTTTGCTTTGTTGCAGGATGCGCAGACCCAATTCTGCTTCCCCCAACCGCCCACTGACATAAACCAGGTCGCCCGCGCGAGCTCCTGATCGCAATACGGCGTGACCGGCGGGCAGTTCGCCCACGACGGTCACATTGATGAGAATTTTGTTTCGCTGTGTGGTGTCTCCGCCCGCCAGCGCACACTGAAATTTGCGGGAAGCGCGCCGCAGTCCACCGAGGAACAGATCCAGCCACTGGCCAGTGTGCGTTTGGGGCAGAGCCAGACTGAGCAGGAAACAACGCGGTGTGCCTCCCATTGCCCCCACATCGCTCACTGCGCGGGCCAGGCACTTCCAACCTACCGCATCCGGTGGATGCTGCTGGCGCAAGAAGTGGGTTCCTTCCAGAAACCAGTCGCAGGTGAGAATTGTTTCGTGCCCAGGCTTCGACCGGAACAGTGACGCATCATCACCAATTCCGAGAGCGATGGATTGCCCAGCCTTCCAAGACGAAGATGGGAAACGATCAGAGATCTTCCTCAGAATAGAATCTTCGTTCTGACGGTTCCGAGGCATAAGTTTTTAGGGGAACCCCAATCCACTCTCGAATGACAGTATAGCTTGTGCTGCCGCGTCAGTTCCTCGTGACCCAACCGTAGGAATCGGTATACGGTACTTTCTAGTGCGCCACCTGTACTTTGGGACAGGGGACAGGTTTACATAGCCTGACCTTCTTAGTACTAAAAACAGGGTTGACGCCAACTTCTACAGAAATTAGTATGTGGGCGGTTGCGGACAAGCCTCGAGGTTGAGGTTTGGTTCAAGTTCGTGTTCCCCGCGGGCACCAGGGCAATTTGCCCGCAAAACGTCAAAATTGGCCTGAGGGGCCGCGTAAGTCATGAGGGGTAAGAGCTATACGTTCTATATCGCGTCGTCGCCGGGTAAGCTCAAAAAGCTTATCGTGCCCGCGTACGTGCTGCATGGTCTCGCGGTATTGGCCCTTATCGGGGCTATCAGCGTTACGGCTGCTGTGGGCTCTTATTCGCGGATGCTCTGGAAAGTTGGCAACTACAACGCTCTTCGCCACGATCAGGAAACCCTTAAGAAGCAGTATCAGCAACTCCAAACCACCGTCAACGATACCAACCAGCGCCTTGATTCTCTGCAGTCCCTGGCGACAGAAGTGGCCATGACTTACGGGGTGCTGCGCTATCATCCGGCGGCATTCGATCTAAGCGACAATCCGGCGGACGCGCAGGATGCTTTTGACCGCTCCA
>WNFF01006647.1_pt1 | contig 10438 bp, 5 predicted proteins | sample 5400441 | NCBI WGS metagenome assembly WNFF01 (sample SAMN13153345, study PRJNA577476) | soil metagenome | isolation source: 120 cm saprolite under Douglas fir tree site 2 hole 3 replicate 1 | place: USA:California | collected 2015-04-18
CGGGCGAACGGGTGATGACTACCCGTGCCCTTGCTGCTAAGGGCGGCGGCGGTTATGCCAGCAAGATAGCAGTACCTGCTGACCACCTTATACGCATACCTGACGGGGTGTCCTTTGAGGCGGCGGTAGCGGCCGGTCTGACCGCTTCAACGGCATGGGGAGCATTATTTGATCTTGGGCATTTGAAGGCGGGCGAGCGAGTCTTGATCTGGGCAGGCGCAAGTGGAGTTGGGTCGCTGGCTATTCAATTTGCCAAATACGCGGGATGCTGGGTGGTGACGACGGCGGGCAACGAGGCAAAGGCCTCAGCATTGCGCCGCCTGGGAGCCGATATGGTCATCAACCATCGCACGGAGAATGTGGGTCAGGTTGTACAGCATGCGCACGGAGTCAACCTGGTCATCGAGCTGGTGAGTACGACTCTCCAGGCAAGTATCGAGTCCTGCACGACGGATGGGCGTATCGTGTTAATCGGCAACCTGGGAGGGCAGCAAGCTACCATCGATACACAACAATGCCGTCTTAAGCGCGTGCAGATCATCGGCGGCGGCGTCCTCCATACCAGTACGGAAAATGAGCAGCACATATTGGAACTGATCGCGAATAAGGCTGTCACGCCTGTCATTGCGCATACGTTGCCGGTCGAGCAGGCAGCTGAGGCGCATCGTATGCTGGCATCGGGGGAGCTTATGGGCAAGATCGTGCTCGTGCATTCCTGGTAATGTTCCTGTATGTTCCAGGAAAGGAAATATCTATGTTTGAGCCAGATCAACAGCAATATCTTTTGACAAAGCAGTACAAGAATGCCGCGAACCTCAATGCACGCATTGCCCTGCACCGGCGTTTCAGTATGAACAAATATGAGTTTCAGCGGTGGGTATTTGACCAATTTAGCATACCTGCCGAGGGACGCATACTTGAATTAGGCTGTGGACCTGGCCATTTATGGCGTATAAATGCCGATCGTATACCTGAAAAGTGGGATATTACCCTGTCAGATTTTTCACCTGGCATGTTGCAAGAGGCGCAGCAGAATCTTGCGAACATTGGAAGACACTTCACGTTCCAGAGGATCGACGCCCAGTCCATTCCCTTTGAGGATGAAAGTTTTGACGTGATTATTGCGAACCATATGCTCTATCATGTGCCGGATAGAGTAAAGGCATTCTCTGAGATCTTCCGCGTTTTGAGGCCAGAAGGGCGCCTTTATGCTGTAACCAATGGCCTGAAGCCATGGTTTCCACAAGTTCGGCTATACAGATACGAAGATGCCCTGATCGTTACGGAGGCCGAACCTCTGGTTGCTTATGTTCTCTCTACATCCATTGCAACGCTCTTTAATGAGGACAAGATAAGACAATTCAGGGAGTTTGTGCAACGGGAATTGGATGCGCACGGTGCTATACATATTACGAAGGACACCGGCTTGTTTGAAGCGGTGAAGTTAAGGAACTAATGCGGAAAATCGACGAACAAGCGCAACAATTCGAGGTTTTTCCGCAATATACCATAACAGGATTTTATAGGATACATAACCGAATACAATGAAAAAGCCTGAATCTATACTGATTTTTCATGAGGAAAAGGAATGTAATAAATAACTTGAAGAAATGATTTTAATATGTTATTGTTTGCATAGTAAGGTAGAGATATTTAAAGATATTGTTCCAATCACCAAAGGAGGGTACTCATGGACTACCGTATTTCGCTAGTTGGCTTATTCATCGGCTTTCTTGTAGGTTTAACGGGCATGGGTGGAGGTTCCTTACTAGCACCAATCTTGATTCTCTTCTTTCGTGTTCCTCCCGTATGGGCAGTTGGCACCGATATTGCGTACTCTACAGTGACGAAAGCACTTGGCTCAATCGTGCATATTCGCCAGAAAAGTGTCGATTTCAAGGTAGCTCTCTGGCTGGCTTGTGGTAGTGTTCCGGCCACAATCGTCAGTGTCTTCCTTGTACAATACATACGTAAACATTATGGCGATGTGATTAATGGCATCATTATTCACAGCATTGGTTTCACACTTATCTTAGTTGCTGTAATGCTTGCACTAAAACCCTTCATTATGCGGCGTCTGGAGCGGAAAAATCTGGAGGCTCAAAAACAGGCGGCACTTGATGGGGTGGTTACTTCCAGCACCGGTCCAACTCGTTGGGAAAAACGCTATCGACCGATAGTTACCGCACTCATCGGTGCATTTGTGGGCTTTCTTGTTGGTCTGACTTCTGTAGGAAGTGGTACCCTCATTATTGTCTCTCTGGCCTTCCTTTTCCCTCGACTTACGTCAAGAGAGCTGGTTGGCACGGATGTCTTCCAGGCCTTTATGCTACTTGCAGCCGGTTCCATAGCCTACCTCAGCGGGGGTACGATTAACTGGGCCATCGCTGGAATGCTCCTGATTGGTTCACTTCCCGGTGTCTTTGTGGGCAGTAAGTTGAGCAAGTTCATTCCTGATCGCTACCTGCGCCCAGTGCTGGCCACGGTGCTGGCAGTCTCGGGGTGGAAGTTGATCTAACGTACATCGCTTAGCAGCAGAAACGAGCCATCCTGAATTTTCCACTGGAAAATTCAGGATGGCTCGTTTCTGCTGCTAAGCGATGTACGTTAAGGTGTTACACCCAAGCCTTTCTGGATGAAGAGGCCCATGTCGTAGGTGCCGCCAGTATCGCCTATGGCGCGGCGGTCCCACCACCATTGCCAGATGTGTAGGGCGGCCAGGCCGAGGTTAAATTTTGCGTTGGGAGGTGGATTATCACCGTAGGATAACCAGAGGCCTACACCGACTCCACCATATGTTAGCTGATCTGCACAACTGTCGGTCTTGCTGGGTACACAGGGAGGCGGCTTGTAGCCCTCGTCCCACCATGTACGCATGTGATACTGGTGAAACAGGTAGCTCCCTTTGGTACCAGCGTATTGCGACTCATCGTTGTACAAGTTATCTCCACCTGTAATGATCACAGGGTAAGATTTCGCGGTACTCGCGCAGCCATCGGGATAATTGAAACAGACGTTGGTATAGTCGCGCACATACCAGGCGAAGGGCCAGGTTGCATCATTGGTCAGGCCGATCGGCAACTGGTGCTTGCCGCCGTACAGCTTCTGGTCAAGCTGATCGACCTTTGCCATGATAACATTGACATCGGTGGTCGTTTGTACATACACCATCATCTCATGGGGACCATCGGCGGGATGAACAAAGCTCAACTCGTACATGTTATGCAGGGTCGGCAACAGCAGCAATGCCGCCATGACAACGCCGACAATGGCAGTAAAACCGGCAAACACGCCAATTTGTGGCCGCGGCCGCGGTGCTATTGCCGGTATATGACCTCCCTCGACACTTACCGGTGCTTTAACTGATGGAACAGGACGGGTCAAACTGTTCTTCACCAGGTTGACACATGTCACCACGACCGGCTCAAGACCAATAGCCGCAAGTATGAGCATGGGCATAATGATATGGATGCTCAGCCAGGGCATCTTTTCGGCGGCCCAGGAGTAGAGAACCAGGTTCCCAACGAACCAGTAGGCTATAAAGAGGCGGAAACGAGTCGGCTGCACAATACAGCGTATGACGCCGATCAGCCCGAAGACAACACCTATCTGCTCGTAGAGGGGTATCAGTAGGAGATAGTAGTACCAGGGCTGACCGCCGCGTGCCACCTGCTGCTGCTCTATCCAGTAATAGAGACCTTGCCAGATGCCGTCACCGATACCATTTTTGATATTGGTGAAAAGGACGGTAAACAAGATCAGGAAAATGGCCCACGCGGTTAAGACCGCGAAAAACCAGTGCGTCCACGGCATGGTCAGGATGGTGTCGAGGAGTCGCTGCTGTTTTGGGTCGATGCGTGCCGCCAGGCCGTGCCGCCCTGGAGGTCGCAGCTTGCCGAACATCTCACGCCCCAGGATAAAGAGCACATAACAGCCAAGTAGGATACCAATCCATGGTACGATCGCTACCGTTTTATCTTTCAATCCCTGCACATAGAGATCGGCGCTGGGTGTATTTTTAGGATCGGTGACATAGATGGAGAGGGCCTTTAACCAGCCAAAGAAAGACTTGGCAGCCAGGCCAGCCACCAGCAGGTAGACCAGCAGCGTAATCGGGGCGGCAGTACGAGGGATGTACCAGGGAGCGGTTTCTTGACTGAAACGCGAGCGGATCGGCCATTTGAGTCCAATTTCCCAGGCGAGGAGGGCTGCGAAAAAGCTTCCGTAGACGGCTACGGTTAAGAATGTTGCTTCTTTGGTGGCATAGGAGAGTGAAAAGGCCAGGGCAGCAAGGATGAGCCAGCGCATTTTGCGGTCGCGCAGGTAGCGTGCGGCGGAGACAACTAACAGGAGTGTGAAAGAGGCCATGTAGATGTCTTCGCGGGCAAAGCGTGAGAAGTAGACCATAGCCGGTGAAACGGCGAGGAGGAAACAGGCCAGCCATGCGCCCCATTTGCCCAGGTAATCCCGCAAGAAATAGGGCAGGCCGACGATGACGGTTCCCAGCGTGGCCGCTGCAATACGCACAGTAGTGGTATTCACACCGTGGTCAGGGGCACCTAAGAGCTGGGAAACTTTGTAGACGAAGGCGATGATGTTGAACTGGAATGGCCCGTGTAACAGTGGATCATAGTGATAACAGGAGGCAGTGGGACTGAAACAGCCAATCCAGTTTTCCATATTGTGCATCAGTTGTAGGGAGAAGTAGGCATGGAGGCTTTCATCATGGTGGAGCGGCTTATCTCCCAATGCCCAGAAGCGCAATACCCCTCCGAGCAGGATGACGCCCCAGAAAGGAGCCCAGGTCAGCAGCCGCTGGCGCAAAGGTGGGGAAGATTCTGGAACCTGCTCCTTCCTCTTTTCCTCTTGAGAAGCGGTGGACTCTTCTTCAGGAGTTTCCTCTCTAAGAAGAACGTGATCTTGCTCCGTATCCTGAGTATCTGCAAGAGGTCCCCCTACTAAATCTACCTCTTCTCCTATTTCTGTGGGCTGGGAATCCACGAGAGGTTCTCCTGCGGAACTGGTTATTTCTCGTGGTTCAGTTTCATAACTCTTCAAGAACGCCTCCTTATGTACCTGGGCAATTAATTGACCTGGTATATTGTCACGCCATGAGCAGAATAGACTATATGCATAAACGCACTGAAACGATGTAAATCTGCCGTAGGGTACTTTTGTTGCTCTAATAGCCCAACGTACAGATATTGAGCATGGTAATGAGCAAGCAAGCTCATTACCACGCTTGGATGCGGATCCGTGTAAATCGTATCAACATCCCCTTTTCGACTATCAAAATCGGCGGCGTTGAGGCTGTTATTCAGCCAGTTCACACGCCATTGATACTCGTGTCCTAGCCATCCCATGGGAGTGGGTAGACCCGTAAACGCGGAAATACGCGCATAGCTAGAATAATCATCCCCAACCGCTTCTACAATGACGGGGTCTCCACTGACATTGCTGTTGAGCCACTTGATGGCGTAGTAATCGCCAGAGGAATTGTAGTCACAATTCGGGATATCGCAGGATTGTAGATATGCGATCCCATCCAGGCTATTGCTGCGCTGCATGTAGTGGTTGGTACGTGCATACGTTCCCGCAAGAGGATAGACCGCACTTGCCAGCAGCAGCAGCAGCAATCCAAGGGCCCAAAGTGCCTCTACGCCGCGCTGCATACCACGCTGCGCGCGGGATACCGCTTGCTCTGGGCGAAAACTTTCCAGGATAAAATAGAGTCCCGCACCGGAGGTAATTGAGAGCAGTGCCCAGGCCTGGAAGTAGAACTTAAAGACAGAATTCATGCGAGGAAAGTTGCCTGCAAAGACATCTTTTAAGAAAACAATCTCGCAGATTGCCACCAGCCCAAAAGCTACGCTTCCTAACAACAGCACAAATGCTTGAGAACGATGGCGAAGACTATACAGCACCGCTATACATCCTAATGCGGTGGTGCTGCCGGCAAGCACAAGTGTCGTACTATTGGCGAGCACCTTTGATATGAGCAAAGCTACTCCTATGACAAGTAGTACACTGATCACACCCGCGTTTCGCCAAGGCCGGCGAGGTGTTGGGGGCCGTAGAAGCACCTCTTGCGGGTGCGCGTGTTCCGTTGAGTCTGAGTCGCCCTCGTGCTTTTCCCTTGACTCCAATACCCCACCCACAGGTCGATGTAAGCGTCCCCTCCACCCTTCCGCACCATCCCCGCCCCTACTGAATCCACCCGTCCCTCTTTCTTTCACCAAAATACCTACCCTTGAAAGGGTATCTGCAAGAGGTACCTCTACGGCCCCCGGTACCCTGTCAGTTGCCTGGGTGAAAAATGGATGCTTAAAGACGCTGGCTAGCAGCAGGGAGATGAAGACAAAGCCAAACAGCCCATAAATCAAGATTTCATTGGAAAGGGGAGAGCGGTCGGCAGAGCCAACTATGCCAAGCCCCTGTGACGGCGAAATGAAGTTGAGATAGAAGGGTGCATACATGATAAACGAGAGCGCAACCAGTCCCGCACAAGCGGTAAATACATCCAACAGCAGTTCCAGGCGAATACGACCGCGGTAGACGAGCCAGTGTTGTAGGATAATGCAAATCAGCGCAAGGCCGACATAGGTTGGGAAATCCCAACCATTCATGGTGAAGAGGCCCCCAAGAATCAAGGCTGTAGTTCCCATGGTGAGAGGAAGTCGCCAACCTCTACCAAAGACAAAGAGACCTTTCCCTTCCTGTTCGAGAAACAGGTTGAAGGCGAGGGCGATGGCTACGATAGTAAAGGCTAGAGTCAATACATGGGCATGAAAGCAGGAGAGCAGGAAGCTGAAGGCAGGAAATTCATTGATGGTTTTATCAACGACGCGAGTTGGTTGCCAAAACCAGTCAAACCGCGTCAAGTCACCATGATCTTCCCACCACTGCTGGGTTGCCGCGAGGTTTCCCAGCACCAGGGCCATTAGCATGGTTAAAAAGCCATAGGGAATGGCAGGTAGCAGCGGCGGATAGATGCTAGCGGGGCGTGTGCTCTCCTGGTTCCTATTGCCAGGAGCATGGGTTGCCAGGCGTTGTTGCCGGTGGTGCCGCGCCCAGGAGACGATATTGCAGGTGACACCAAAGAGATTGACGGCGGTCAGACCATAGAAAGTACAGATGCCGGTATTGAAGGCAACTGATGCGCTTTGCCCTAAGAGCTTTGCCAGTACCACGATGGTAAAGTGGGCATAATAGTAGTAATTAATGGCGTAACCTGATAACCACATGTCGTTGGGTGGTAAATGGGGGCTGCGCATAATGGCGGCAATGAAGCCCTCATCCATAAACATCTCAAATCCACGGATGTCGGGCACATACGAGCGAATCCATCCCAGTAAGAACATCATGCCGAAGAAGACGCCTTCACTGATCAGGATGTAGATGAAGTTGACACACACGACTTTCAAGATGGTATGGCGCGTTTGTATAAAGCCGATCAAATTGAAAGCTACCAGGATAAGCAATACGCCCGCGATAAAGAATTGGCTGAAAGGCAGAAAGCGCAGGGTCATTAATGGAAACCAGACGCAAAAGGCGAGTAAGGCCATGCCTATTGCTTTACTGAAGGACCAGCCGTGATCTGGCAGGTTATGGAAGACGGTGACGGTGAGCGGTAGGCATATGAAGCCAAGCACTTCGACCAGGGCCCACATTTGTAGTAGTTCGACCATTGTTTCTCTCAGATTTTTTTTGCGACATTACTATAAAACACGCTGTCGGCGTGATGATTTTACGTAAGCTTGTAAATAACTGTACTACATTACCACATTATGGACGTTTTTGATATCTTGTTAGTTCCTTGGTATGCCTTTTGGGTGAATGAACTCTCATCATACCATTTCGTAGATGGTTACGTTATTGGACTGGTAGACGATGCGTAGGCTTGTACCTACCATTTTGTTAAACTTAGCCAGGCCGTCCGTCGATTGTTGCCCGTAGAGTTGTTGCTCTAATGGTCCTACATAGATATAGTGTACATGATAATAGCGTAACAATTCAATTGCCAGGGACGATTCGGTTGTGGTGTAAATGATATTGATGTCGGTCTCGCGGTTAAGTGGTTGATAGTCATACCTCTGTTCACCAACGTGGTCGGGCCAACCCAGGACATCGGGCAGGCCGGTGAAGACGGAGATGCGGTTGTACCATTGGTAGGAGACGGGTGCAGAAGCTTCAAGTATAATGGGCGATCCAGAGACATGCTCGTTAAGCCAGGTTATAGCTTGAGCGTCACTGGGATACCAGGAGCGTACAAAAGCGAATCCGTCCAGGGTGGGGATGTAATTTGCGCTCTGCACAGGGTGTTGACCATCCAATGCGGCCCAGCTCTGGTGATCGCCGATACGTGCGGCAGTGCCTTCCGAGAGGAATACCGAGCACCCCACTATCAGGGCGATGAGACAAACGAACCAGATGCGTTGAATGATGCCACCGAGGGATTTGTACAGGCGTTGCACAGCCAGCGCGCCGCCAATGGCGAAGCAGAGCCAGGCCTGCATCGAGAACTTGAAGACGGTGTTCATGCGGTAATAGTCGCCGCCATCGAGAAAGTCACGCACATAGACAATTTCCTGGCCAAGCGTGATACATAGGCCGGTGAGGAGCAAAAGGTAGGTGAAGATGGTGGTTGCTTCAGTATATCTGGCAGTTGTTTGAAAGGTAGATGATGCGAGTTTTGGCGCGAGTTGGGACATATTTTTGGGCGCAATGAATTGCGCCCCTACTAATGAAAGGAAAATGCCGAGGGAGATCAGTGCTATCAGGAGTGTTTTCAAGCCGAGCAGTGTGACAAAGGTCAGAACTACTCCGCACAGGAGGAGATATCCGGCGATACGGCGAGGCTGGGGGAGGAATGTTTTTGTGGTCTTCCACCAGCGATAGAGTTCTATGATAAAGAAACTGAGTGCGATAAATATCCAAAGGCCAAATACGGTGAGATAGTCACTGAGCGTTGTGCCTTGCGCGACCAGTCCAAGGCCATTGACGTAGAGTTGTTGATAGGAAGAGAAAAAAGGGAAATAGAAGAGGTAACCAAGACCGCAAAGCAGGACGAACGTTATCAGGGCATAACCAAGAGACACGAATATTTCGAGTCTCGGTGCCTGCCTATGCTCCTGGATGGATCGCACCATCAACACGATGGCTAAAATCAAGGCATAGACAGGTATATCCCAGGGATTGACACAGGCGATGGTGCCAAAAACGAAAGCGGCGAGCAGATACCACAGAACTTTCCCCCCTTGATGTTCAACAAGAGGGATGCTCTCTTGATTGGCGGGTAGCAACAAAGCAGCGACGAGGCCTAACATGAGGACAGCTATGGGAAGGTCTATCACATGAGGATGCAGGTCGGCGAAGAGGAAGCTCCAGAAGGGGAACTCATTAATCGTGAAGGGAATGATACGGCTGCTTTGCCAGTAATCAAAGGCTGGCGGGGGCATATGTGCCAGCAGAGCGGTCAATTGATCTTTCAGCTGCGCCAGGCCATTAAAATTGCCGATCAGGGCTGCGAAATAGCCGCCTAAGAGAGCAAGTGGGAGGCGGCGGGAGAAACTGTACACGATGGTGACGACGCCGGTAAACGTCAGGGCAAACAGCGTTGGGATAGCGAGGTTGAAAGCGGTGGTGGGGATAATGCCGGTCAGTTTGATCAGGGCGGCAAAGAGAACGTACCCATAGTAGTAGTAGTTGATGTAGCCGCCCGCGAACCAGGGGTCTAAGGGAGGCATATAGGGGCTGCGCAGGATGGCATTGAGAAAGGCCAGCTCCATTGGCTTCTCTCCACCTAGATAAATATGCCACAGGTCGGGATTCAGCGAGCGAATCCCTACAAAGAGCAGGTATGCAAGGGTAAATATGCTCTCTTCAAGCAGCAATAAACGCCAGTGCTGGAGCAGGAACATGCGTATGGCGTGCCGCTGCCAGGTGAAAAACACAATAGCACAGATGAGTAGGCTCAGCACCACAAAGAGCAGTGAGAGAAAGCTGAAGGCAAGTATGTGCAGGCTTGCAAGCAGCCAGGCGAGATAGGCGAGAAAGAGGATGCCAAGGGTTTTGCTAAAGATATAGCCATGATCGGAAAAAGCGCGAAAGGCAGGGAAAACGAGTGGATAGGTTAACAGTCCCAAAACGATGAGTGCCAGCCACCAGAAGAAAACTGGCACAGCGTTAGAGGCACTGTCAGCCGGAAATTGTGTAGCGAATGGAGGCGACTGCTGGTCATCGGCGATTTGTTGCGGCGTAAGCAGCAGGGAACGCTGGTCACCAGAAAGTTTCGCCCCAAGTGGGGGCAACTGTATGCCGTCAAGCAGTTTATGAAGTAGCTGATCTGAGGTATAGGGGTAGGGATTGTCGCGCACAAAGATACGCGAGGTGGGGTGATCGAAGACAGAATAGCTCTCATCGGCGTTGCTATCATTGA